>Ga0209364_1000111_pt1 | contig 17947 bp, 20 predicted proteins | sample WorMetHERISLAND2_3_FD_187387 | JGI IMG/M metagenome (GOLD analysis project Ga0209364, IMG submission 187387) | Marine gutless worms symbiont microbial communities from Max Planck institute for Marine Microbiology, Germany - Olavius albidus HERON... | ecosystem: Host-associated > Annelida >... | reverse complement strand
ATGGATGAACCTGGACGCCGGAGAGCTGGAGGATATCAAGTGTCTTATGGAGAAGCTGACCAGGAAGGCGGAGAAACTCGAAGCCAAATGGAAGAAAAAAGCCAGTTATTGATCGAATATTATACCTAATGCTTTAATCTCCAAAAAAACTAGAAATAGAAATATCAAGACCTTAAACTAGGAAATTCCGAAGATAAAACAGTGATTGCCTATAACAATCATCTGGTCTTGCGCGACATCCCGCTGGAAGCCTACGACTACGTGGTGAATGGCAAGCCTGCCATCGAATGGATCATGGAATGCTACTGGGTGACCACTGACAAAGGGAGTGGCATCGAAAACGACCCCAACACCTGGTCGGAAAAGCCGCGCTACGCGCTACATCGTCGATCTGGTCAAGCGCATCGTGCGCGTGAGCGTGGAAAGCGCACGGATCGTTAAGAGCCTACCGCCGTTGAATGAAGCGGTTGATTGATCGAAAAGAATGGGATCTATATATAGCTAGCTACGGCCGGTGGATTTTTACTTTGCAGACCGGATGAAATCCAGAGGTATGGCAACTCTCCCTTCAATCTTCAATCCCTGCCTCTCCTGACAGGTTTATTCAATTCGGTGAGCAGTTGTTCCCGGAACAATTAGTCTCGCCTTGGATTGTGGTTTGCCAATTCGATTTACCCCTAGAATGGAATTCCCACTATTCTTCCATATTCTTCAGTAAGTTAAAGAGAAAAACGGCTCACTCAGAACGGGATATTGTCGTAGTACTCCGCAACCGGCTCAGTGCCCCTTGCTAAGGACAAGATTGGACCACAAATTCTCTAGACCCTTTGTGCCTTCGCCAACGACCTGCAAAACCTCAACGGCGGCTATGTGTTGATCGGCGTTGCCGAAAAGGAGGGTATGGCACAACGCCCGGTGCGCGGACTTGCCCCAGAGCAGATCGATGCTGCGCAAAAGTAGATTCGCGGCCACTGCAATCAGATTCAGCCGACTTATGATCCGATTTTTTCTCCGGAGGACGTGGACGACAGAAAAATACTCGTGCTCTGGGCCCCGTCCAGCGATCGACGACCCCATCAGGCGCCGGATGCACGCGACGGAAGGCTTGAATATTGAGTGCGAGTCGGTGCGGAAACCATCAAGGCCAAAGGTACGCGCCTCGATCAGCTGATGCAGCTAACGGCGCGTGTACCCTTCGACGATCGGCACGCGTCCAGTGCTAGGCTCGAAGACCTCCGCGAGAGCCGCGTGCGTGAGTTCCTGCGGGATGTAAACAGCGACCTAGTCGATGAACTAGATATTCGGACAGTCTATCGGCGCGCCCGGCTTTCCTATCGGGCCAACGATCATGAGGTACCGCGCAACGTCGCATTGCTCTTTTTCACCGAGGATCCCGAGCAGTCGATGCGATGGGCTGCTAGAACGCCATCGCGGCGCAGATCGTGGCGAAGGGTACCGATTAGCCGTAAAGGAGAATCAACCGCTTCTCTACGAGGCCATCGACGACTCTTTTGAGACCGCTCGGGCCGCCCATTTTCAAGCGGTGCCGGTATATTTCGAGGAACACCTCGACGCTGGCCATGGACGCTACGAAGTACGCCGCGATTGGTTGGTCAACGATCTGTCCGCGCTGCCCGATCTCACACCTAGGCGGGGTGGCGCGGGATTGGCATGGTCGAGTCCGAGCACCACGAAGACGCGCGGGTCTTACGGGAATATCGCTATTACATCGCGGCTCTCGACGGGGAGGCCAAGGCATTCGCCAACGCCGTGCGTGCTCACTGGGGGGTCGAAAACCGCCTCCACTGGGTCCTTGATGTCACGTTCCGGGAAGATGAGTGCCGTATCCGTCGAGCCAATGCACGGCCAACTTCAACACCCTCCGTCAATTCGCCCTTTGACAGCAGTCGCTTCTATTCTCCTGCCGATACGGCTGCCGATTAGCTCAATTTATGCCTCAGCGGTGAGTTGTTGGGAATCAGGTGGCATTTTTGTCTTGCTTCGGAACAGTGTATCTACGGGCTAATTGTCAACACGACCTGGTGACCGGGAGGTCGGGAAGAACCCACTCACGGATCAGGTCTGCAAGTGCCGTCAGCTGCGGGTACTTTGGTGCGATTGTAAGCACATAGCCCAGGGTGCGGGGGATGTCCACCAAGTAGCCAGGCTTGTGGTCCCGCACGTTCAGACGTGCAAAGATTCCGCTTGCCTTCAGGTGACGCTGGACCCCCATGAGGTCGAACCAGGTCATGAAGCGATCCTCATCCTCCGGGCGCAGGATCCCCGAATGCACCGCCAGCTTCGCGTACCCCCGCGCCCAGTCTTCCACCTGCTCCTGCGGCCAGGCGATGTAGCAGTCCCGCAGCAGGGAGACCGGATCATAGGTCACGGGTCCCGCTACCGCGTCCTGAAAATCCAGGATTCCCGGCGATGGCGGGTCCGTGACCATCAAGTTCCGCGAGTGAAAATCCCGGTGCACGCACACCTGGGGTTGCTCCAGGGCGTGCTCTATCAGGAACTCGAAGGCTGATTCCAACACGGCATTTTTTACGTCCGAAAGCTCCCATCCTAGCTGCCGGACCAGCAACCAATCGCGAAACAGCGCCAGCTCCCGGTGCAAAAAGGGGCCGTCGTATCGGGGTAACCCTTCAGTAGACGCGCAGGCCTGAATGACCGCCAGGGCCGCCAGGGCACCCCCGTAGAGCCGGTCCGCATTCTCCTGGTCCAGGATCTCGAGATAGAGCCGGGACCCCAGGTCGGCCAGTAGCAGCAGCCCTTGATCGGGCTCCTGGGCGTAAACCTGCGGGGTGTTCACACCCAGCGACCGCAGCCGCTCGGCGATGCGCACGAAACGATCGATGTCCGCCGCGACCGGGGGGGCATCCATGAGGATGTAGCTGCGGGCATCCTGATGGACCCGCCAGTAACGTCGGGAGCTGGCGTCGCCCGCGACCGGCTCCAACCGGCATTCCCCACCCAGGACGTGTCTGACCCAGTCCGCCAACAGGGCACACCGTTCTCGCATCTGCGGCCTCCTCTTCCTTCGCTCTCTCCCCAACCCCTCTCCCGGCGAGGATGTCGCAACAGGCACCGGTCTGCGCCCTTTGCTCCTCTCACTCCAAGCACCCTGGGAGCACCGGCATCTTGCCGGCATTCGCGGATACCGACCGGCGGGAGGGCAAGGCGGTATCCCCGGATCGGTGCCTCAGCGATGCCCGTCGTCTGGAAGGCAGTGCGCTCCCGGCCAGGGGCTTTTGCGACACCTTCGCCGGGAGAGGGGCTTTCCGGACGCTAGGATCCTTTAAACCAGACTGCTTCCGAGCCTCAGCGATAGTCGAAGCAGAACATCCGCGACGAGGTGCCTTGGGTGCTCACGTAGCTGACCAGGCATGCCTTGTTGTTTGCACCGTCGGTGATCTTGCGGACGATCAGGTCACCCTCTTTGAGCTTATGCTCCTGGCGCAGTGGGCCGACGCCTTGGGGAATGGTCGGATAACAGAAGGTCGAGGGGGCCGTCCCTTCGGTCTCCACGAAGGCCACCAGACAGGTGGTATCCGCACTCGCGTCGGAGATCCGGTGCACGTCCAGATCGCCCTCGCGCAGATGGCTATCCACCTGCAGCCCTTCCTTGAAGCGGTGTGTGCTCGGATAGCAATGCACCGCCGGGGATGTACCGGGGGTGCTGACGTAGGCGACCAGGCAGGCGCGGTTGTTCTTGCTGTCCTCTACTTTGCGGATGACCAACTCGCCCTCCTTCAAATGCGCTGCCTGCCGAACATCGGCGCCGAACTCACCCACGATGGCGTAGCAATCGGTGATCGGGCTGGTTCCGGCGGTACGGATATAGAAGGTCATGCAGGTCTTTTTGGCCACCAGGTCCGTGATGTTACGGACGATCAGGTCGCCCTCCCGCAGAAAGCCGGTCTGAACCACGAGGGTGGAGCTGAACTCCCCCGCCGCGGCAAAGAGTGGTACCAGACATGCGAACAGACCCATGAGCCGTTTCATATGAAAATCCCCTTTCTCGTTTAATCGACCGCTAATCGACCGCCCGCAGCGCGGTCGGCAACCACTTATACCGCCACACGGCACAATCCGAGCTTTTGAATTTCCCCCTCTCCCCCGCCCTCTGCCGGTAGGAGGGTGTCGCAAAAGGCACCGATCTTCGCCTTTTAACCCCCTCTCCCCAAGCTCTCTGGGAGCGCCGGCATCTTGCCTGCTTCCGCAAGTACCGGCCGGCGGGGGGCAGGGCGATATCCCCGGATCAGCGCCTCGGCGACGCCTGCCACCTGGAAGGCGGCGCTCCCTCCCGACCACGTGCTTTTGTGACACCCTCCCGGTGGGAGAGGGGCTTTTGCGACACCCTCAGTAGGAAGAGTGGGTGAAATGCGCAGATTATGCCGTATGGCAGTATAAAACCGGGGGTGATTATACTCGTCATACATTCCGGGCAACCCCCCCTCCCGACGCATCGCGGGTCTCGATACCTCTGGTCTTCAGATGTGCCTTGACGGCTGCGATGGGGACCTCGCGGCGGTGAAAGATGCCGGCGGCCAGGGCCGCCTCCACGTCCGTGGCTTCGAAGACCTCGGAAAAGTGCGCGGCCTTGCCCGCGCCGCTGGAGGCGATGACGGGGGTACTTACGGACCGGCTGACCGCTTCGACCAGCGCCAGATCGAAGCCGGCGCCGGTCCCGTCCCGGTCGATCGAGTTGAGCAGAATCTCACCGGCGCCCAGCTGCTTGCACGCCTGGGCCAACTCGATTGCATCGACATCCCGGCCTTCACGTCCGCCCTTCACCGTGCATTGAAACCAGCAGAACCGCTCGCCGTTCGGCCCCGGCACCTGAGTCCGCACCGTGCGGTGGCGGGTCCGGTCCGGCGCGGCGACATAGACCCGGCGCGGATCGACGGAGATGACAACGGCCTGATTACCATAGACATGGGCGATCTGCTCAATGGCGCTGTCGCCGGTCGCGCCCCCGTTTTGCCGGTATTGCTCCACGGTGGTCACCGCGTCGCTGCCGATGGAGATCTTGTCGGCCCCGGAGCGGAAGTAGGCCGCGGCCACGTCTAGCGCCGAGTAGTGACGGCCGTCCATGTCGGTGAAGGCGCGGATGCCCCCGCCGATGGTCAGGGGCACGAACACCTGTTCGGAGGTGCGTTCCAGGACCTCCAGCATCGGCTGATCTCGGAGGGGAAAATCGCGAAAGGCGGTGATGTTGAGAAAGGTGATCTCATCCGCGCCTTCCTCATAATAGCGCCGGGCCAGGTCTACCGGCTTGCCGAGATTGCGTACCTGCCCCTGCTCGCGCACCTCGTACTGGTCACCCTTGGTAACCACCAGGTCGCCGACATCGTTGGTGCGCACATCCAGGCAGGCGATGACTCGCTTGGCCAGCCGCGTCCTCTTCGAGTCCCGGTAGGACGCGGCGGCGATTTCCGGGGGCGCGTCCGACAGAAACCGGTCCAAAAGAGCCAGTCCGACCTCGCCGCTCTTCTCCGGGTGGAACTGAACCGCTGCGACCTTGCCCTTCTCTACCGCGCTCAGGAACTCCCCGCCATAGTCCGTACAGGCCAGTGACCAGTGCGCGTTTGCCGGCGACCGCAGGGCGCGGTAGGAGTGGACGAAATAGAGCTCCTCGCCGCGGTAGCCGTTGAACAGGGGGGAATCCCGTTGCGGACGGACCCCGTTCCAACCCATATGAGGAACCGAAAGACCTCCGGCGTCGAAACGGCGGATCATTCCGGGAATCAGTCCCAGCCCGGCCACACCAGGAGATTCCTCGCTGCCCTCGAACAGGCACTGCAGCCCGATACAAATCCCGAGGAAAGGCCGGTCGGCCCGTAGATACTCCTTGAGCGGCTCCACGTAGCCCAGGGAATGCAGGCGTTGCATGGCGGCCCCGAAGCTGCCCACGCCGGGAAAGATCAGACGCTCGGCCTTGAGAATGTCCTCAGGCCGCCTGATGTCAGTAAGCACGTAACCCAGTCTGCCGATCGCGTTGCGCAGACTGCGCACATTACCTGCGCCGTAGTCGATGAGGGAGATCATGCAGGTGCAGCCCGTCGGGTGGGAAAACCGATAGGGTCTAGATAACTTTAACATCTTCAGATGTATGCTAAGGTTATATTATGCAAGGAAAGAATAGGTATTTCAGGCGTTCACGCCTTTCGGAAGCCAAATTCAGACTGATCATGCGCTATTTTACGCATGATTTACCGGCCTCGAAACTCGCCGCGCTGAGTGATGTAAGCCGCCCGACGATCAATCAACGGTTCTTCAAGCTACGACCTAGAATCGCCCAGCTTTGTGACCTCTCATCCGAGGTTGAAGGAGATGAATCCTAATTGGGTCTAGGGTCTGTTGAGATTCAGGATTCCCAAGCGTCGTGATTTGTGATTCAAGCTACCTTGTCGAAGGAGGTTTGGATGACGACGGAGCGTTTTGTAATTACGGATCGTCAATGTGCTTTGATGGAGCCACATTGTCTGGGCAAGGAGACGGACCCTGTCCGGACGGGTGGCGACGGTTGTTTTTGGAGGCGGTGCTCTGGATTGTGCGGACCGGCAGTCCATGGCGTGACCTTCCGGCGCACTTCGGCAAATGGAATTCGGTGTTCAAACGGTTTCGCGATTGGGTGAAGGCCGATGTATTCCAACGCCTATTCGACGCCGTGTCGGATGAACCGGACATAGAGTTCGCGATCCATCGTCAAGGTCCACCGGCACGGCCAGGGCGCAAGGGGGACTCAAAGCCAAGCCATCGGCAAGTCGAAGGGCGGGTTGACAACCAAAATCCTGGCCCTGACGGACGCCTTGGGCAACCTGGCCCGCTTCGTCCTGCTCCCCAGGCAGCGGATACCGTCGGCGTGGCCCCACTCATCGAGGATATCGAATTCGGCGGCCTGATTGCCGACAAGGCGATCGATTCGAACTGGATCATCCAAGACCTGAGCGAGCGCGGCGCACAAATCGTCATTTCCCAGCGTCCGCAGCGTTGCCAGCCCTTGGATATCGATGTCGAAATCTACAAATGGCGCCATCTGATCGAGAACTTCTTCAGCAAGCTCAAAGAGTTCAAGCGTATCGCCATGCGCAGCGACAAAACCGATGAAAGCTTCGAGGCCATGATCTATGCCTGCGCCTCAGCCATCAACTCACGATGAATCTCAACAGACCCTAGTACCACCGGTAAGCCTTCGCACACACACCGTTGGCGAATTTGCTCCACCGTGCGACGGCTACAACCCCCACCCGCTCCGCCACTTCTCGGTCGATCAGGCCGTTTCCGCGTTCGCCTTCGTCCGCCCGCAACAACACTTGGGCGTGACGGCGACGATAGGCGGCCTCCCGTCCTCGCTTCACCAGCCCTTCCAGTTGCTCACGCTCTACCACGCTCAATCGCACCACATAACGTTTCTTCAGGGCTGATTCCTCAAGGTTTGACCACAACTCTTGAAGAATCAGTTTAACATCCTAATTTTTCTTGTGGGTGGACTGCTAGCAGTATGTTGGGCACACCACGCGTTGCACTCCCTCTCCCTCCGGGAGGGAGTCGCAAAAGCCCCTGACCGGGGAGCGCCGCCTTCCAGGCGGCAGGCATCGCTGAGGCACCGATCCGGGGATACCGCCTTGCCCTCCCACCGGCCGGTACCCGCGGATGCCGGCAAGATGCTAGCGCTCCCGGGGGGCTTGGGGTGAGGGGAGCAATGAGCGCAGTCCGGTGCCTTTTGCGACACCCTCTCTAGGGAGAGGGCCGGGGAGCAGGGATCAAACAAGTCTATGCCAGCTATTTAAAAATTCGGAATTTCCTAGTTTAAGGTCTTGATATTTCTATGTGTGGATAGACCATATTTTCCAGAGTATATCTGGCGTCTTCAGCCTTTTCTCTTTCGTCTATCGCCTTGCAATATCGTTTGTAGGTCATTTCGTGGGCGAAATCCTCTGGAAAGTCCGTGTAATCCCTGTGATACATGGGGTCATTGTATTGTATAGAATCTTTCCTCCAAGTCCCGGAGGCCGTCTCTGAGTTCAATATAGAGATTGATCAACTTATTTTCCTGTGATCCCATCGCATATCCTGTCAATCAATGTCAAGACCTTAAACTAGGAAATTCCGTTTCAAAATTTGCGGTCAGCAATGAACGCAACTCCGGTTGGTATTTGCGCGGGTTCTTGAAAAATGTTTCACGCGCTGTTCGAAATTCGACAAACGATTCATAATAGCGATTGTAGAGGACCCTCTTCTTAAAAAATCTCCATAATCGCTCGATCAAATTCAGATTCGGCGCATACGGCGGGAGGGAAACGAGCTGAATGCGTGAGGCTTTCAGGTAGTCTTGAAGTGCTTTGGAACGGTAGTAAGGTGCGTTGTCACAAATGACATAAATGCACGCGGCCATGGGGTGGAACGCTACGAGTTGCTCGAACAACGCGATGGTCGAGTCAGCGTTGATGGTGTCGTCGCAGCGAACCACGGGCTCCAACCGTTCCAGGTCAATGGAACCATTGATATTGACGCGCTGTCGCCCGGTGTTGGTGGGGATTACCTGCTCCTCGCCACGCTTGATCCAACCGCCGGCAAGCACCGGATGGTGTTGCGGATGAGTCGCATCCATAAAATAGATGGGATCATCCTGACCCTGGAGATTGCGGATATGGTCGTACGTTTCGAGGAATTGCGTTTGCGCTTCCCGGTCGGCCTTGCCAGGCACCAGCCGGGACTTCTTGTACACATAACCCAACCGGCGCAGCACTGCGGTCATGCCACTCTCCGTGTAAGACACCCCAAAGGTTTCCTTCACCCAGTAGGCGACCGCTTTGGCCGAGAGGTACAGGTTCGCTTGAAGATGGGCGTCCAATTCCACCAGGTGCTTGGCCTTGCGCAAGCCAACGCTGCTACCGTCACCAACACGCCTCAAGCCCACTTTGTACCATAACGCTTGAAGTGCGCGCGCACCGTATTGGGATCGACCAGCAAAACTTCCGCCACTGCCTCGGCCGTCCAGCCGGTCGCCAGCAACACCACAGCCTTGATGCGGTCGGCCTCGCGTTTGTCTCGGGTACGGCGGTATGCCTGACGCAGCTCGGCGAGCTGGTCAGGTGACAGGGCGTAGTTGAGCATACCGACTATCATGCGGATTTTTCACCTACTTATACACAACTCTTTAATAAAAAATGATATATTAAGAAGTAGTATATCATAGGGGTATCTGGGGCAACGTTTCCAGAAGCGCCGTGGCCGGCGCAAGATTGGCGTATCTATGCAGATCTCTCTCAGGCATTGATTCGCACCCCTCGCCCCCTGTATGCCGACGAGGACTTGGGGCGTGATCTTGACAACGCGGTTTATGCGCTCGATGCCTCTACCATTGACCTGCGCCTATCCGTCTTTCCGTGGACACTGTTTCGCTCAACCGAATCTGCTGTCAAGCTCCAGACCCTGCTCGATCTTCAAGGCAACATCCCAACCTTTATCCACATCTCCGACGGCAAGCTACACGACGTCAATGTCCTTGATCTGCTGATCCCGGAGCCCGGCGCCTTCTACATCATGGATCGTGGCTACGTGGACTTCGAGCGCCTGTTCACGTTGCACAGAACAGGGCGTTTCTTCGTCATCCGCGCCAAGTCCACTACCAAATACAGGCGTCGCTACTCTCATCCCGGGGACGAATCCGGTGGTGTTCGATGCGATCGGACCATTGCGCTGAGCGGAGTCAAGTCCGTGCGTGACTACCCCCAGCCATTACGCCGTATCCGCTACCACGATGTTCAGACCAGCAAGACGTTCAACTTCTTGACCAACAACTTCGCCATTCCAGCGCAGACGGTGGCGGATCTCTACCGATACCGCCGGCAAGTTGAATTGTTCTTCAAGTGGATCAAGCAACACCTACGTATCAAATCGTTCTTCGGGACCTCCGAGAACGCGCTCAAAAATCAGATTTAGATCGCTATCTCGGTTTACATCCTCGTCGCTATCATCAAGAATCGCCTTGACAGCAATTCGGATCTCTACACAATTTTACAGATTCTGAGCCTGACCTTATTCGAAAAAACTCTTCTAGCTCTGTTGGTTACTAGGGTCTGTTGAGATTCAGGATTCCCAAGCGTCGTGATTTGTGATTCAAGCTACCTTGTCGAAGGAGGTTCGGATGACGACGGAGCGTTTTGTAATTACGGATCGTCAATGTGCTTTGATGGAGCCGCATTGTCTGGGCAAGGAGACGGACCCTGTCCGGACGGGTGGCGACGGTTGTTTTTGGAGGCGGTGCTCTGGATTGCGCGGACCGGCAGTCCATGGCGTGACCTTCCGGCGCACTTCGGCAAATGGAATTCGGTGTTCAAACGGTTTCGCGATTGGGTGAAGGCCGATGTATTCCAACGCCTATTCGACGCCGTGTCGGATGAACCGGACATGGAGTTCGCGATCCATCGTCAAGGTCCACCGGAACGGCCAGGGCGCAAGGAGGACTCAAAGCCAAGCCATCGGCAAGTCGAAGGGCGGGTTGACGACCAAAATCCTGGCCCTGACGGACGCCTTGGGCAACCTGGCCCGCTTCGTCCTGCTCCCCGGGCAGCGGATACCGTCGGCGTGGCCCCACTCATCGAGGATATCGAATTCGGCGGCCTGATTGCCGACAAGGCGTTCGATTCGAACTGGATCATCCAAGACCTGAGCGAGCGCGGCGCGCAAATCGTCATTTCCCAGCGTCCGCAGCGTTGCCAGCCCTTACACATCGATGCCGAAATCTACAAATAGCGCCGTCTGATCGAGAACTTCTTCAGCAAACTCAAAGAGTTCAAGCGTATCGCCATGCGCAGCGACAAAACCGATGAAAGCTTCGAGGCCATGATCTATGCCTGCGCCGCACTCATCAACTCACGATGAATCTCAACAGTCCCTAGATGCCGCTGATGAATTACGGTGGGAACAAGAACAGGCACTTGAAAAAGCGAGGTGACTTCGCAAAGGGATACAAGACTGTTTGCCTGGGCCACTAGATGGGCCCGACTTGATTGCCCAGGAGTTGCAAGCATTCAGCGCATGGGTGGGGTAAAGTATATAATTCTCCTTGGAAATCCCCAAGAAGCCCAGAATCGGCCGGCGAAAAATATCCTTATCGAATTTCCCCTGGCTGGAGCCGCCGAAAAATCGAGGCCGAGATCGCCTTCTGGGAGCCGATTTCCCAAGACGGCATTTCCGAGGACGGCGGGGATATCGCCGGGATTCGCTTCAGGCGGCCAAGCCCGCCACGGCCGCGCCCGCCCGCATGGTCGAGCAATCGGACCTGCGGGGAATTGATTTCTGAACCCAGGGATTTCCGAGGGTCACGACCAGGCGTGCTGAGCCTGGGCAAGATCCTGGCAGGGCGTGCGGACGACTACGTGCAGTTGGAGGCCACCGGCGAGTATAAAATTCTGTCGGGCTTTAGCGACGCCCCGGTGTGGAGCCGAGACGCCTGCGGTGTGGTCGGAATCATGGTGGTGGCCGAGACCAACCGCAACATCAAGGCCGACTGGATGATCCCCACCGCACAGCTGGCTCGGGCCTGGGACAAGATCCCGCGTGAAAAACAACTCCCACGCCCCAGAGAGATCGCGATCCCCATGGTCGGCGGGGCCGTGGAGCCCACATCCCCCTTTTACATTGTGCGCAACTCGGATCGAGCCGCCGGGGATCTGATCCAAAGTGAAACCGGGCGTTACTCATCAGGGGTTCCCGTCAGATCGGCAAGAGCTCCCTGTCGGCGCGGTTGATGGTGCGCGCCAGGTCCAAGGGCAAAGAGATTGCCTATGTCGATTTCCAAGCGAGTTTCGACCAGAAGGACTTCCGTGACGCGGCCGTTTTTATAAGAGCCTGTTTACGATCTTTGGAGTAGCAAGGCCAGAAAAGCCAAGGTAACAAACTGCAAGCTGGTATTGAGCTTTCGCTCGCAGTTTTTCCATCACTTTCGACATTTCTCCAACCAAGCAAACGAGCGCTCAACAACCTAGCGTTTAGGAGGCACGGCAAAGATGCGCAGCTCGTTTCGCTTGGCAACCGTTACCGTGGCCCCCAGAAGGTTGTGTACGGCATCGGCAAAGGGCTGCCCGGTATAACCGCCATCAACTAGCACGTTCGTCACCGCGGACAAGCTATCCTGATGTTCCGAAAAAGCCACCAAGGCGCCTTTTCTGTCGGTGACATCCGCTGTCATAATGGCAATCGCATGGGGAAGCCCTTGCGTATCCACGGCAAGATGGCGTTTGATGCCAGATACCTTCTTCCCCGCGTCGTAACCTTTCTGTTCCGCCGGATCTGTATTCTTCACGCTTTGCGCATCAACGATCACGAAGCTGCTCTTACTCGTTCCGACCGCGGCTGATACGGACCGCGCTAACCCCATTTTTTTAACGCCTGCTCAAGCAGGCTAAACGCTTCCTTAGAGGATTTTTGGCCCCATTGTCGAAAGTATTTATACACCACCGGCCAGTTGGGAAGATCACCCGGGAGCATTCGCCATTGGCAGCCGCTTTTCAATACATACGCAACAGCGCAAAAAACATCATATAAATCAAAAACTCGCGGTGTACCCCTCTTCTTGGCTTGCTCCCATAAAGCTTGGATGGACGCGAACTGCTCTCGGCTTTTGTCACTTGGGTAGATGTTTCTCATCGCCCTTTCTCCGTGTCAGAATCTCTCTATCAAATAGATCGTAAACAGGTTCTAAGCGATTTTTCCTTGAGATTGGTGATGGCCTCGGGCTTGGAGGATTGCACGGATGATCCCAGGGTGTGGAGCCCGAAACGCGCCAACAACGCCAATGGCGGGCGTTATCTCAGAGGAGGAGCACAGGGAAGCGAGGGAGCGTAAGCGCCGAGCGGAGTGCGGCGCGTGAGCGCCGGCGGAGACGAAATGCCAGGCCATGTGACACGGCGTCAAGTCATTGCGGGAGTCCTGGTGCCGCGCGGAGTGCGCGCCGGGACGAACGCGGGCCGCCGAAGGCAATGGCCGTCGCCCCATTGTTTGCACCCGAAATCAGACGGACTCCATTTCGGGTTGCGCGAAAAATGGCGACGCTCCGGAAACACATACTCGCAAAGATCGAGGCACCCCTCGTCTTAGCGATGGACGAGGTGAGCCGGTGCTACGACGCTGATTTTCGCTCCGATTTCTTCGGCATGTTACGCAGTTGGCACAACGACCGCGCTATAAAACCCGAGTTCAGGCGGCTCGACCTGGTGCTGGTCATCGCCACCGAGACCAATGCCCTGATCACGGATCTCAATCAGTCGCCCTTCAACGTCGCCGAAACTGTCACGCTGAGCGACTTCGACCCGGATCAGGTCGGTGAGCTCAACCGGCTCCACAGCAACTGCCTGACGGGCGAGCAGCTCGACGCACCGCAAGGACTCCTGAGGGGACACCCCTATCTGACCCGGGCCGCCACTCTATAGCGTCGCCACCAGGCGCCACAGCGCAGCGGAGCTTTCGACAAGGCCCTTCGCCGACCACCTCCGCCACTACGAGGGCAAGCTCGGCAAGGACAAGGACATGCTGCAGGCGATCCAGCATAGCACGCGCCCAACCCAGGAGATCCATTACTGGCTGCAGGCCCTGGGTCTCATCCATGAGACCGGCGCCGGCGGAGTAGCGCCCCGCAACCGACTCTACGCCGAATTCTTCACCCGGCGGTGTTGTGCATAAGTAGGCGAAAAATCCGCATGATAGTCGGTATGCTCGACTACGCCCTGTCACCTGACCAGCTCGCCGAGCTGCGTCAGGCACACCGCCGCACCCGGGACAAACGCGAGGCCGACCGCATCAAGGCTGTGGTGTTGCTGGCGACCGGCTGGACGGCCGAGGCGGTGGCGGAAGTTTTGCTGGTCGATCCCAACACGGTGCGCGCGCACTTCAAGCGTTATGGTAAACGTGGTCTTGAGGTCTTGAGGTGTGTTGGCGACGGTGGCAGCGTTGGCTTGCGCAAGGCTAAGCACCTGGTGGAATTGGACGCCCACCTCCAAGCGAACCTGTACCTCTCGCCCAAAGCGGTCGCCTACTGGGTGAAGGAAACCTTTGGGGTGTCTTACACGCAGAGTGGCATGACCTCAGTGCTGCGCCGGTTGGGTCATGTGTACAAGAAGCCCCGGCTGGTGCCTGGCAAGGCCGACCGGGAAGCGCAAACGCAATTCCTCGAAACGTACGACCATATCCGCAATCTCCAGGGTCAGGATGATCCCATCTATTTTATGGATGCGACTCATCCGCAACACCATCCGGTGCTTGCCGGCGGTGGATCAAGCGTGGCGAGGAGCAGGTAATCCCCACCAACACCGGGCGACGGCGCCTCAATATCAATGGGGCCATTGACCTGGAACGGTTGGAGGCCGTGGTTCGCTGCAACGACACCATCAACGCTGACTCGACCATCGCATTGTTCGAGCAACTCGTAACGTTCCACCCCATGGCCGTGTGCATTTATGTCATTTGTGACAACGCACCTTACTACCGTTCCAAAGCACTTCAAGACTACCTGAAAGCCTCACGCATTCCGCTTGTTTCCCTCCCGCCGTATGCGCCGAATCTGAATTTGATCGAGTGATTTTGGTATTATGAAACGTTTGTCAAATTTCGAACAGCGCGTGAAACATTTTTCAAGAACCCGCGCAAATACCAATAAGCGAAACAGTGTCCACGGACTGGAGTTGCGTTCATTACTGACCGCAAATTTTGAAATCATCGGGTGAATGAAAAGACGAAATATTGATATTAGCTTAGTATAACCGTTTGGATATTAATAAACTCAGACAAGCCTGGGAGGAATAGATGCCAGACATCACAGCAATATCATCCGTCTCTAGTACCATTAAGACAGCGACCGACATTGCCCGGTATCTCAAGGAGAGCGATTTATCTTTAGAAAAGGCTGAATCAAAGCTGAAACTCGCCGACCTTGTATCCGCATTGGCGGATGCAAAGCTTCAGATTTCGGAAATTAAGGAGTTGCTCATAGAAAAGGACAAAAAAATAAGAGAATCGGAACAACGTCAAGGGCCGTAGGGCGGGAAAGCGGCCGGGGCAGGGACGCCCTCTGCCGCGCATCCCGCCGTCGTGATTGGCGGGATGCGGTCACCGGGGCCGTCCCCTGCCCGGCGAGCCTTCCCGCCCCACGCGGGCCGTCTGCCGGTACCCGGAGCGCAGGCAAGCACGCACTACGGGTTATGCTCAACAACACCCACCCGAACCGGTGGGCGCGGGTGGAAAGGTCGTCCCAATCAATTTTTTCTCTAACTGCAGCATCATTTCCAAGAATTTCTCGAAGATCGCTTTCTAACTGTTTCCAATTATCATTTGGTATATCCAAGCGTCTGAAAAACCGAGCTTTGAATTGCCCAACCGGACGTATTGGTTAGAGCAAATAATCCAATAGTTTCTCTTGGGGCTTATCGCGCTTCTAAAGTTTTGGGTAATGGTTAAGGTTTAAATGGAACCATCGCCACTGGCAGTAGGTTTGGCGCGCTCTAGGGTACACTCCCTCTCCCGCTGGGAGAGGGTCGGGGGGAGGGATCGAGCAAGTCTATGCCAGCCATTTAAAAATTACCACTACCAAGTTTTGCGACTTCACTCTGCTCCTTACGGTGTTTTGAGGCTAACGCTAAGGTCAGGATCAGGCACACTGCCATTGAACCTACCGCGGAGCGCCACCGAGACTCCCGGCGTCACCTGGAGCTACCCGCTGGGCGAATTACGCATAGGCAAGGCGGCGCCCCAATGGTTCCGGTATAGGATCATCGAATTCACGAGCCGTATCAATCCAAAGCCGCATAGCATCCTGTGCGTTGGCTAATGCCTCGTCCGGTGATGCGCCGTGCGCCACACAGCCGGGCAGTTGAGGAACATCTGCGATGAAGGATCCATCTTCATCACTCCAATAAATAATGGTCTCGTATCTATACATAGCTATCCACCCGATAAGTAGTATTTCAGGAGAATTCCGTGAACCTGCCGAACCTGGTACGGTTTAGCCTTGTTTTCTCGCTCTCTGGATGTTTATCTTCTCCTCGATGCCTCCCTTCCGATAAACGTGATGGGCTCCCCGAGTCCTCTCCTCAAAGCAAAGATGAAGCAGTAGCCCTCGAAGACCCTTGAACGCTATATTCGCATCAGATACGCCGAGAAGGATCTTCTCCATTACCTTGTCATGTTTCACCACAGAATGTCCTTCGTCCTCCCTCACCTACAACAGAGGGTAGCTCCTGCTCGGTATATAATCACACGGGACCTGACAGATAGCGATATTGACGGGTTTCTGGATCAAGGTCTTCTACGCAGTCACCGCGAGCATAACTACCAAACAATATGAGTATTTCGAGATTAATTTCTTCTCGAATAATAATCTCGATAGCCCTTCGTAGTTCCTGCTGTTTTTGTTCGGGTAGGCGTTCAAGGGATGTTTTCATGCTCTTATGATAATCCCTGTTTAGATTTCTTCATAGTTTGGGGTAAATTTAGTGGCATAACGCCGCAAACCAGCCGACCGATGAAGCGGGGTAAGGCTTGTGGTATTCGCTACAAACGGAACACCGTGGAATTGGATTGCCCGAATTTGCCTTGCTATGTTTCGCTTATCCATATTAGCACATCCCCCTTCCATAATTCTCCGTTACCCCACTCTAAGGAAAAGGAGGATTTTAAGTCTAGAGTTACTAAGCTTAACAGTAGACAAATCTACTCGATTAGATCGTTTACGTAATCTAGCGGTGGTTTTCTAGCTCACCACTCTTAGTTATGGTAGGAATCAGTGACAATCGGATAAATTCAAGCTTAATTAACCGAAAAAGGAGTGAGGCGTCATCTTTATAAGATCTATAATTCTGAAATAAATGAACCTGCTGTCGGATCTCCCCACACTCTCCATATACCATGCTTGTAGACGTGGTGAGATGCTACTTTGCAGCATCCAATCAAGTAACGTTTTTAAATCACTATTTTCAATGGCAAGACCACCATCCTCACCTAAAGCTAGGTCAAACCCAACATTAGTTGGGTCACTTACTTGATGAATTTCATGAGCACCTATTTCTACACTGACACCACCTTTTTTGTTATTAGTCACAGTTATGGGTGAACATGCTCTCCTAGCATCACCTTGAGAATCAACAATAACAAATTTTCGTTTTGGCCTAAATTTTCAAAGTTTGATGAATGCGTATTTAATAAGCCCATATCTCCTTTAACAAAGTTATCAATACTAAATTTCCATTTAAGACCATGAACTTCTTGCCAATGAGAGACAGCGATTATATTTAGACCAATTTGGATTAATATGTCTATCTTCTGAAATGTATCGTTCTTGGTATTTTAAATTTTCGTATGCTGCTTCTTCCTCCTTGATCTTCCATATTTTTAATGTTTCTAGTGAATTTCTGGTGAATATTTATACTCAGAGTCAATAAAAGTTGCATATGATCTGCACATCCAAAATCCATTGAAATGGCTTTTCTCTCATCAGATATCATGCTTTTGTCGTATCTAGGCCCTTTAGGTGATGTCGCATGAATATGGGCCGCCTCGCCAAGATTAAGAGACTTGTCATGATCCCCCATTTTTGGACCAATGGTAATTACACCACAACCAGGAAAACCACATCTCCACGTTACTCTTCCAGCCATAGTTCTTTTAGTAGTTGATGTAAATTCGTCCCTGTTACTCATTTTTCTACATACTCAAGAAACATAACAGATGGAATGGACTGACACCTATTTTTCCGGTGCTATATCAACGTCAATCCGGCACGATCGCGTCTTTGCGGCCCAGGATACATAAAAAATAGGGGATTATATACTTGACTAAGCATTAGGGATCTGGTGGTATTGCTTAATCAACGGCAATAATCATTCTCCCAATGGCAAAGACAGCACCCGGCAAGCACTTCCGCAAAGGCATCAGCATCATCGAA
>Ga0209364_1000110_pt1 | contig 18059 bp, 23 predicted proteins | sample WorMetHERISLAND2_3_FD_187387 | JGI IMG/M metagenome (GOLD analysis project Ga0209364, IMG submission 187387) | Marine gutless worms symbiont microbial communities from Max Planck institute for Marine Microbiology, Germany - Olavius albidus HERON... | ecosystem: Host-associated > Annelida >... | reverse complement strand
GAGGGCGAATTGTCGGAAACCATAAATTCACCAAGCGTCCAGCTCAACTGTCACCGATTTCCGATTTTGAATCCCGCATCATGGACTTGGTGACTAACCCCAATGCTTAGCCATGTATATAATCGCCTAAAAAATACCTATATGGTTATAGCTTTTTTTGAAAGACCCTAAGGCATGGAGAGACCGTCCGCATCGTCCGCAGTTTCAATAAAATCAACGGGATACAACGACATCGATCATGGTGGACTGCGGACGCAAACACCGTCCGCACGACAACTACGGATCGTCCGTAGAACGCATTTGCCCGGTCATTGGTCCAACGCAGGGAGATGGATCAAGGCAAACGCCCCGCCCACTACACCGAGCAGGCCACCTGCAAGCACTGTGGCCCGATCTGGCTGTGGTTCTCCGGCGAGGTTTAAGTTGCCCCTGGTGTTGAGACCAGGCAGCCGACAAGCCGATACCACGCCCCTGCCGCATTCACTTCGAGTGCATCGACCACCCGCACCTTGGGCACTGCGCGAAAGGTAAGTCGGAAGCCATCGTCGGATGGTGGGACACGGACCGGAGCTATTGCGAACGCTTTTTGCCAAGGCCACGGCAAACTCACAACGACCAACCAAGGCCCACAAGGGCTGAAACATCAAGGTGAATTTTCCAAATGATTTCGGTTAAAAAACCCGGAGGTAAACATGGGCGGCATGGGGAGCGGACGACATTGGTACTGGGGTGCGAAAAACTCTACCGGCAATTACCGATCCATCGACGTGCGACGCTGGAAATGGAATGGCGGGCTCGCCCCACATCAATCCTTTTGGTATTCTTCCATTTGTATCAATGCCACAATCGCTTGCGATGTATCCCGATTCCCTGCTATGAGTACGTCCCGTGTGAGACCAATCCGTACCGAGCAGGACTACGCCAGCGCTCTTGCTCGCATTGAAGCGCTCATGGATAGGGAACGTTCACCGGCCGAGGATGACGAGTTTGACGCGCTCGCAACTCTCGTTGAGGCCTATGAGGACTGACATTGTTGGAGAGACGAGAACAGAACGACGGGAAATCCTTAACGAAAACTCCGCTAGAGATTAGGCTAACGCCAAAATTCTTTGAAGCATTTTGGTTATCTCATCCATCTCATTTTTCCTGTCTAAATCATTGACTTTTTTAATGAAAAATCCACATTTTGCCGGATGCCGGATGCCGGATGCCGGATGCCGGATGCCGGATGCCGGATGCCGGATGCCGGATGCCGGATGCCGGATGCCGGATGCCGGATGCCGGATGATGATTAAAGCGCCCGGCTGTCCGCCTCGCCTCTCAGCGTCCGTACCTGAGTTTCTTCGGTCGAGAAACGGTCCCACAAAGAACAAAGGCCCAGTGACCGAAGTCGCTGAGCCTTTGCAGTTCCCGGTTAGTGTTAGTAGCACTGCCGGGAGAGCTACATATTGGGCAATGAGTAGCGATGAAAATTGTATGCTCTCCTGAACTAGACTTCAACCTAGTTGATAACAGGATTTTTCCCTCCGGTATCCCCGCGCCGGCGGGCAACCGGGATGTCTCCAAATCCCGAAAGTCCCGGAAACCACGGAAGAATGACATCTTCCAGTCCAGGCTATCCAAGAAGATAGCGGCCCCTCTTAAGAAGCAGGATTCCTTCGAGTCCTCCCTCACGCAGGCCATCTTCGGGTCGGCCTCGGAGACCGCCTCAGGCGGCCCTCAGCGCCCCACAAGCGCGCTTCCTTCCACTCCTTACCCAACCAATTCCCCGGCTCCTACGCCTCGCGAGAGGCGCCGTGGCAGCGGCAATCGCTGCGGGCACGATCCGAAAAATCCAAAGCTCCTCGACATCCCGATACCGAAAAAACACCCAAAATTCATCCAGGAAGCGGCAAGAAAGTTACTGTCGCACGTTGAAAAACTCGGATTACTGCCGGTTTTAAATTTCCACGCCAATGGACGCAAAGTCCGCAGCGAGCGCCGTGATGGCATTGGCATGTTTCTCGTCGCGCTAGTGCTGCGTATGGATTTAGCTACCGGACGCGTGGGCTTCCCGACGGAACATGGATTCTTCAACTACACGATAGACCACTTGGCGACCTGGGCGGGGTTAGGCGAACGGCGCGCGGCGCGGATCGTAGCGACGCTCAAGGACGCCGGGTATCTCACCGTGTCCCAAATCCGGGAACGGTTGAAGGATGGCTCCTACAGAAGTTTTTCCGCGATCAAGATCGTTTCCACCACGCTCTTCGACGCTCTGGGACTCCGGGGCTGGCTTGATAAAGAACGCGCGAAAGCCAGAGAGCGGCTCAGGAAAAAACAGAAAGCCTATGAGAAGGCATGCGCCAAAAGAGGGGTAACGATGATGAAAAGGCTGACCGCGCAAATCGCCGGAATGGCCCCAACAAGGTCTGCTCGCAATGCGGACGAAAAGGCTCAGGAGAAGGCGGCCCAAAAGCGGCAGACGTCCGTGCAAACCATTACCGCCACAACCGGCACCCGTAGCCTCGATCCAGTGAGCAAATACCTCGATCAGCTCAACCCCGAAGCCAAAGCACTCATCTCGAAACTCGCGCTTGCTATCCTGATGGAACACCCGGACTGGAGCCGAGACAACATCTACGAGGAAGCCAAGAAATTGCTTCCGGGCGTCTACCGAAGTCCCCAATCGTTACCTACCTAGCGTTCAATCACGGGGCGCGTCGACTGGCCGGCGGAGAACGAAACTCCGCTACGGATATTCATTACCCGCAGCTACCGATACGGGCCGAAAGGCCCTTTTTTCTGGCTTGCTTCCGGGCGTTCACGCCAGAATATGCAGAAGACACTGAAACAACCCGGCCCAGGGTTCTCTCTGTGGAAAATAAGTGTCATGCAAAAAACGAGTAAGTGTCATTTTTCTCTAATCAATTTAACTATTCAGACACCCTTTTTATCCACGGGCAAGTACGCTCAAACAAACAAAAGCCCACAACGGGCATTAACAAGACAGTGGACCAATCTACGCTCTTTCATTAGCTAACTAAAATAGCAAAGGAGAGTTTTTACACTCAACCATGAGGAACAAGAAATGATACCATACGAACTAAAAGAAGAAGTTCGCGAGAATGCAAAATACATTTGAAAGATCGAATCTATAAGCTGATACTCTCAACCGCAGACAATCTAGTAGATCATCTTGGTATCATGCGGGAAACAATCCATAATTGAAGTGAAAACGATGCAGATTTCAATGAATTTTTCGACCTCCTGAAAACCCATCAAGAGCAATCCCTCTAAAATAAATGCCTCACCCGTAAGTGGAATTCCGACATGGCACAGTTTGCTTTGGCGAATTTTAGGTACGCGAAACCTCTTCCCAAAATCAGACAAGGCATAGGTCGCAATAAACCTATCCGTAAGGTCCCCCTCCGCATCGAAGATGCCAAAAACACGATTCAAATCGAGGATGGGAGTGAAAAGTCTAGCGATGGGAAATACGACTGAAGCCAAGTCATCAACAAGGAAAAACCGGTTCAAAACGAGTTATTACCCTCCACGAAGGTTATCAGTCATGGCGATAACGCCCCACATGCGGGGAAAATCTAACGCTGAAAAAAACTATTGGGGGAAAAAGATGGCGAACGGCTAGACCCTGGAGCAGCGTGCACGCCAAGCTAAGCTGATCCAGAAATGGAGACCGTGGGAGAAATCGACCGGTCCTAAGACTGAGGACGGTAAGGCGGAGGTATACAAAAATGCTTACAAATTAAGCACTTGTAGGCTGTTTCGTGAGCTATCGCATGGCACTGAAGGAGCACAAAAAAGACCTTCTGAAAACGAAGGTGAGGACTCAAATTACACCTGAATATCAACAAATTACGAGCATCCGATACAGCTAATAGCAATAATTCAGAGGTTATTCCATGAATAGTGGAAAGTTAATTGTGATTATTGATGTCAACCGTTCAGATCATCGCTCCATTCTTAAGGGAAAAAATGAGCTACACCGTGGCATCCAGCAGTCTGCTAGACGACATCGATTTACTTTGCAGGCTAACCGAGTAATCGCTCCGAACTTGACGCAAGGTGCGCAACGGGGTGATGGCTTTTGGGCGACGTCTGGTTATGCTTAAAAAGTGAAAGTTTATCTGCACTTGGGATGGCAGAAATACGATTAATCGGGATAGGAAAAAATTGGAAACCAAGAGCACGATCCCTGCTAGATGCTCAGATCATAGAGAATCATCAACCCTAGCTGGGATTTGCCTAACATCTATCTAAACGGGGGAATTTAAAGTGATAGGTCGATTCAAATCGAAAGTGGCACTGGTTACCGGTGGAAATTCAGGTATCGGAAAAGCCACCGCCTTGGCGTTTTCCAGAGAAGGTGCCAAAGTGGTGTTGGCTGCGCGCCGTATTACAAAGAGTGAAGAGACCGTAGCGATAATCCGGAAACAAGGCGGTCAGGCCCATTTCGTACCGACAGATGTTTCGAAAGCAGTCGAGGTGAAGGCCATGGTCGATGCCTGTGTCACTGAATATGGTAGGCTGGACTATGCGGTAAACAATGCGGGTATTATAGGAACACCTGAAATCCAGGCAGAAGAATATGAGGAAGAGGTTTGGGACGAGGTTGTGGACATAAACCTCAAAGGGGTATGGTTATGTATGAAATACGAAATCCCAGAAATACTTAAGCATGGGAAAGGCGCCATTGTGAATATGTCATCCGCAGCCGGCATGAAAGGGGGACCAGCAAGACTAGGAGTAGCTTATTACGCCAGTAAGCACGGCGTGATCGGGCTGACCAAGGCAACCGCGAACGAGTATGCGAAACAAGGCCTCCGTATCAATGCAGTTTGCCCGGGTGTGATCGAGACACCGATGGTAGAAACAATGCTTTCTCGGAATGAAAAGCTCGCTGCGCAAGCGACAGATCAACACCCGATGGGACGGTTTGGTCGACCGGAAGAGGTTGCTACCGCGATTTTGTGGCTATGCTCCGAGGGGGCATCTTTTATTACCGGACATGCTCATGTGGTGGATGGTGGAATGTTGACTAGAAGCGCCTGAGTGCCTCCGGAGCGTCCCCATTTTTGGCGAAACCAGAAGTGGGGAGCGTCCAATTCCGGGTGTAAAAAATAGGGCGACAGCCATTACCTTCGGCAGCCCGCGTTCGTCCCGGCGCGCACCCTCCGCGCGGCACCCGGACTCCCGCAATGACTTGACGCCATGTCGCATGGCCTGGCATTACTCCGACCAAACGTTAGGCCCTACGCCTACCCGGTGGCGGCGCACTCCGCTCGGCGCTTACCCTCCCTCGCTTCCCGGTGCTCCTCCGGTGAGCGATCATCTCAGTAGCAAGATCAAGCCGTCCTTTAATTAATGGTTTCGCAACCTTAAAAAGCCATATTCATGCCAATATTCCACCATCCACCACATGGGTATGCCCAGTAATAAAAGATGCATCATCGGAGCATAGCCATAAAATCGAGGTGGCGACCTCTTCTGGTCCACAAAACCGTATCATCGGATGAAGATCTATCATTTTCTCAGTGAGCTTTTCATTCTGAGAAAGCACTTGTTCCACCATCGGAGTCTCGATCACATGGACAAACTGCATTGATACGAAGTCCTTGTTCCGCATACTCGTTCGCGGCTTCCTTGGTCAGCCCGACTACGCCATGCTTACTAGCATAATAGGCTACTCCTATTCTTGCTAATCCACCTTTCATGCCGTCTACGGACGACATGTTCACGATGGCACTTTTTTCATGCTTAAGCATTTCTGGAATTTCATATTTCATACATAACCATACTCCTTTGAGGTTTATATTCATAACCTCATCCCAAACCGATTCCTCATATTCCGCTGCCGGGATGGCCGGTGTTCCTCCAATACCCGCATTGTTTACCGCATAGTCCAGCCTACCATATTCTGTGATGCAGGCAGCGACAACCGCCTTTGTTTCAGATACCTTCGAAACATCCGTTGGTACAAAAATGGCTTCACCTCCTTGCTCCTGGATCATCGCTACAGTCTTTTCACCTTCTGGAATACGACGCGCAGCCAATACTACTTTGGCACCTTCTCTGGAAAACGCCAAGGCAGTAGCTCGACCAATACCTGAATTACCTCCAGTAACCAGTGCCACTTTTGATTTGAATCGGTCTGTCACCTTTAATACCCACGTTTATATGAATGTTTAGATGAATATTAGAAAAGTTTACGTATGAGAAAACGTTTTTCTACCTACCTTATGCTTTTCCTTAGAGGGTATAGCTGAAAAGAAAACGCCCCAGAGAACCTCTCAGAGTATTCTACGGACATGTCCAAGCAAGCGCATACGGCGTTTGCATCCGCATTCCGGCTCCGTCTGCGGCTTAAAGGCGCGTAGGATCGTCGCCGTGGCGGCGGAACTGCAGGAGGCGTCCAACGTCTGCTTGACGATGCCCTCGTCCCGGCGGTCCTTCCAGGTCTGAATCGGGACGCTGCCCGCCACAGTCGGGTAGCGCAGCTGGATCTCGCCGGCCGCCACGGCCAGCGCGGCTGCCGCTAGCAGCGCGCCGAGCAACTGCGGGACCCATCGGCGCCAGCTCAACGCCCGTTGCTTTCCCGCGCGACGAGCCGCTTCAAGGCTTCGGGGGCCTCCGGGCCATATCGGATCCACTCCGTGCCTTCTTCGCCCGACACATCCAAATCGCCTTCCGTATCCAGTGCATCGCGCCCGCAGATAAAGGGCTCGCAGCGGTATATAAAGTGTTCTGGCTTGCTGATCACACTGGTTAGTTCGTGCACCCCGTTGAACCATTCACCCTTCTTGATGTGCGCCACGGCCTCCGCTTCCAGCGCGTAATCAGTCGACCCGCCCCGGTCGAAGACCGCATACTCGAGGATAGGGTCAGGGTTGAAATCACGGAGAAGGAATCTCAGCAGTTCGAGTGGGGCTCCGGCTTGGAGTTTGGCGAGGAAATGAGTGGCTTTAGCAGGGGGGATCAGCCGGTACGGCCAAATCTTCGGGATACCGCACCACAAGACTTCAATGCCCGGATGACCATCAAACAGTAGGTGTAGACATCCTAAGCTCTCCGGGCTACTCGGCTGTACCTGTCCAATCGCGTAGCATGCCTTGGCGTGACTGGCGCTTCCCCACAGGAAGGCATCCAGCCCGGTAACGATGGTTCGGATACGGGTTGCCGGAACAGTGACCGAAAACTCCTCTAACTCCGGGTTCTGCCCCGGCCAGAACGTCTCCACCGCTTTTTCTTTTTCTTCAGTCCATGTTGATGAGCGCCCTAGAACAACATTCCAGAAAGACGCGAGTAGCGACATAACAGGCTTACCCCTTAGCAGTTGACGCCACCCACCCATTGGCAAACCTCTGCTCTCGTGGGCTCTGTGTATTGGAAGATAACGCCTCGTAACTGTTCGGATGGCATCGGTCCCGTATAGGTCGAGGTTGAGTCATCATCCGATCCGTCATCTGACCCACCATCGGAGCCGTCATCCGAACCATCAGCGTTGGTCAATAGAATAAGCCCTCCCGAATCCGAGGACGAAGAAAATTCTGGATCGTCGGGCATCTCATCATAAAGAAAGTTGATAAGATTATCCGATGGCGTAGGCGTAGATGTTTCGGAATCGGTGTTCATCGCAAGCAAAGCAGACGGTTCACTCTTTTGCCGTGGTTCGCCTTTTTTCCTCCCGCCCCGGCTACCCTTTGGGATACTGCCCGGCGGTCTCACAGCCCCCCACGGGAGTCGAAATTTACGATGAGACTTATCGACACCCGCTACCCAGCGAGTGACCTGCCAATGAGGCCGGTTCCCCTGGAGTTTCCCCCACTCCGGCCCAAACATGTGGGGTGCCCCATCATATTTGATTTTATAGGTGAACCTCCCAACCGAAAATGTCACGCCCCGCTGGATGCTGTGATAAAACCCCTGGATTACGCGGGCGATCCGTCGCCAATAGAGTACCCAATACTGGCCTTCGATCTGATCCATCTCCTGGGGCGAGAGTGGAATCAGCCCGTCCACCGTATAGCCCGCGGCGGGGTCGAAGACAAAATCGATGTCCGCCTGGTTCAATGCCCCGGAAACTGCTGGCTGCGTGACGGCGCAGGCGAACAGAATGCCGGCGAACATGTATTTAAACGCACGCATGGATTACCCTCGTCATTGAATGAATAACAACGTCTCAAGTTTTAGGAACGGCTCACTCCATAAGGTCGTAGCTGAACTGCAGATTCACCTGGGAGCCGGACCCTCCTATACATCGCCAGATGCGCGACGAGACGCCGGCTGATCACTGTGGAAACACCGAGCGTCAACCCCGTTTGCGTCGTAGGGATGCTAAACGGCTCCGCGCTTTTACCCAGGTAGGAGAAGTCGAGGCCGCCCGAGACCGATACCGCGTCGTTGATGGCGAAGCTGAGGCTCGGGGCAAGGGACACCAGGTCTCCGGGGTCGACCTTCTTGCCGTCGACGCGCCGACTCCCGGCATAGCGGTATACGGCCGTAAGCGAGAGGACGACCGGATCGATGCTGCGATAGGTGAGACCCCGGCCCGCCACGTCCGCGCATAGGCGAGTTTGGGCGCGCCGGATTCACGGATGTTCTCGACCGCCAGGACATCGAGGAAGCCCAACAGCGCCGGCGTATCGCTATCCGGCGAGAAGCGGTGATTGACTCCGAGCGTCAAATGGCGCCCCTGGAGCCGCCACCCGCTGTTCCTAGGTCTTGGCAGTGGTTGGCGGAGCTGGGAGCCGCGGCCCGTGAGTTTTCCGTATAACTCGGTGTTCGCCAGGACGCCGTAGCGGATGCCGAGCTGCACGGCGAAGGCGTCTTGGTTGTCGTAGCCTCGGTTCTGATTCGCATAACCCACGCCCAGCTCAAACCGCAGCGATTCCTCCGGCGTGAGCAGGTCATCGATCATGAGCGGAAGATCCGCTTGGCAAGGCCCCGCAAGCACGATCACCCAGAGGCATGCGCCTCGCTTCCCTACCCCACACAGCATTCAGCCCGCCTCGATTTTGTCGTAGGAGTAATTCCATTGATTGTTATATTATCCGCCAAAATTAAAAATAAAATTAATATAAATCAAATTATTATGTGTATACTTGTCAATATTGACCAAACACCCACCAATTGGACCCCGATCGAACCGAAATTCGACCTGGATCCGCAGGTGTCTGGTCCGTGAGCGCGGAAGAAAAGGGAGCGCGGGAAGCCGTTCTGGGAGAGGGATGAGGGGACTATTGATCGAGCGCAGTAAAATGCTTCCGATGCGGGCTCGGAGGGGCTCGATCACGGGGACTGTGGCTGGGTTTGAGCGATTTATGGAGGATCAGTGATCAGCCAAAATTATGTTCAAAGGCATCCGATAAAATCCAATAATTCTATATATAAACATACAATCATGGTCCAGTAAAGTCCTTAGTCATCAAGTATAATCCGTTAATATTGGGGGTCTGATCGGGGTTTTACACACGGAGTCCCCCATCCGGGGAGGAGAATGATGCCGATTCACAAGCTGACCCCGCGCAAGGTAGCGACCGCAGGGCCGGGGAAACACGAAGATGGCGGCGGCCTACGGCTGGTGGTGTCCCCGACCGGCGCTCGGAAGTGGATGTTGCGCTTCACCCTTCATGGCAAGCGCCGGGAGATGGGCCTGGGCAGCTTCGCCGACGTGGGGCTGGCCGAGGCGCGGGAGCGCGCCGCCGAGTACCGGAAGCAGGTCAAGCGTGGCCTCGATCCCATCGCGGCCCGGCAGATCAGACCGGCAGCGCCCACCTTCACCGCCTGTTCCGCCCGCTATGTGCTGGCGCACCGGCACGGCTGGACCAGCCCCAAGCATGCCCGGCAGTGGGTGAGCACGCTCAAGACCTATGCCAGACCAGTGATCGGCTCCAAGCCGGTGGACGCCATCACTACCGAGGACATCCTGAAGGTCCTGTCCCCGCTCTGGATCGGCAAGACCGAGACCGCCAAGCGGGTGCGGGCCCGCATCGAAAACATCCTCGACTATGCCGCCGCCCGTCAGTACCGCGACCCGCTGAACCCAGCCCGCTGGCGGGGACACCTGGACAAGCTGCTGCCGAAGCCCTCCCAGGTGAGGACGGTCCGCCACCATCCCGCGATGCCCTATCCCGAAGTGCCCGCCTTCATGGCGGAGCTGGCCGGTGACGACAGCGTCCCGGCGCTGGCGCTGCGTTTTCTGATTCTCACGGCCACCCGAACCAGCGAGGTGCTCCACGCCCGGTGGGGCGAAATCGACCACCGGGCTGTCGTTTGGGTCATCCCGGCGGAGCGGATGAAGGCGCGGCGCGCGCATCGGGTGCCGCTCACCGACGCCACCGTGAGCATCCTGGAAGCGCTGCCCCACCGCACCGACAACGCCTACCTGTTCCCCGGCGCCCATCCCGGACGCCCCCTATCCAGCATGGCATTGCTGCTGCTGATGCGCGGCATGGGCTATGGGGTGAACGGCGGCCGGGGCGCTTACGTGCCCCACGGTTTCCGCGCCAGCTTCCGCGACTGGTCCGGGGAGGTCTCCAGTTTCCCACGTGATGTGGCGGAGATGGCCCTGGCCCATGTCATCGGAAACCGGGTGGAAGCCGCCTACCGGCGCGGCGACCTGTTCGCCAAGCGCCGCCGGATGATGCAAGCGTGGGCCGACTACGCAGGCAAGGAATTGGCCGGGATCCTCTAATGAGTACGCCTGACCCGCACAGAGGCCTCCTTGGAGGCAGGGCTCAGCACGGAGTCGATCACACCATTCACCGAAATCTTGGGGTCCAGCTCTCCACTAGATTCTTCCTCACCTAACAGGTGGTGTAACGAATATCCGGAAATTATCACATCGAAATCGAGCTTCAATTTCTCCAGATCGGTGAAAAATCGCCGTTTATATAGCTTGTGTTTACCTTGTATCCGCGCAGGTTATTTTTAGAAACTCGAATGGCACCTGAAGATGCATCTATTCCCAAACATTTGCAGTTTAAAGTATTATCAATACCAGATGAAAATACATGGGAGTCTCTGCACCCTAGATCGAGTACGGAGATATCCATTGAACCACGGATCTCACTCTTGACGATATCGATTATCTCCGAGTGGAACATATAGTTGTTATTTATTAATTTTTGATATATCCCTCCATTGCTCGAAATACTCAGATTTTCAGAACTCTCTTTATTTATAATCAGAATACTATTCATACGAGGGAAAGATGGTAAATCGGATCTCGATCCGATTCATCTGAATTCTCGATTGGGGTGAAATGAAAGTAAATAACTTTCTTTTCTCCCGAGATCATGCTGAGATCCTTCTCTAAGGTGTACCAGACGAGGCGCCCCTGTGAAATTACCTGGGTATCGACCAGTACCAGATCGGTGGTTTTACGGTAGAACCGATATTCCTGAAAAGTGCCTTCTTCCGTTTAGATCACCGACAAGGCACTGCACGGGGCATCGCTGGAGGCCACGGTAGGGCGGTTGACGACTGGTAACGTTAATTCGTCGGCCACTGCCCTGGTCGTGTCCAGCACCTTGCCACCTCCGACACCGATAATCACTCGTGCCTTGTGTTGTCGAGCCATGGTATTGGTTCGCTCAATCTCGGTTAGGGAACATTACCCGCCGAACTTCGTGGACAAGTGGAATTTCTTGGCTTTGGCTACGCTGACGAGATGATTGTAGCGTTCACGATAGGCTTCGTATTCTTGGACTTCTGCATTTCTGAAGTCCATCGAAGAACGTGGAACGAGTTTATTTATCTTGTGGAGTGAGCTGTGGAGTTCATCCCGAACATTTTCCATCTCGGCTTCAAGCGTTTTGCACGATTTTTGATCGTCTCCATACTAATTTACCATGACAAGATTAGGTTGACGACCTGTGCATGCATCAGAGTATGTTTAGCCAATTTGGTCATCGATGAATACTCTAAGAAGGTGGATGGAAAGGCTCGGCATTGAACAGTTTAGCCCATATCGATTCACCAATCGTTGGACCACCTTACGCTGGGTTTACCAGCATCGCTGAAGGTTCGGTAGTCACAGGCCGGATATCCGCTGCATCCCCACCAGTGGGTTCCTTTAGTTCCTTTCCCTTTAACCTTCTTGTGTGAGGCTGGATCACACGGAGCCGCCTGGACTGCTTTACTGTGCACGATGCTTTCAACGCCCTGCGCAGCATCTTCCCCCGTGTCAACGGGCTCCGTGACGCATGGAGGCACTGGAAGAGCGTGGCTACCTGGAGGTAAACGAACCGCCGCGTGGTCGCCCCGGTCATCCTCCTTCACCTCTAGTGCGGGTACGACCCGAGATTGCGAGGGCCTGGCGATGAGCTGGCGCGAAACCCTCGGGGCGCCTCTTTCGACAGAAGCATCCTATACGCACAATACGCAGAACCCACCGAGCAGGGTAATTGTGCAAATTCTGCGTATAGAGATGCAGAAACGGAAAACGCCAATCTACTGTCTGCCGGGGAAACGCATTTGTCCGGTCATTGCTCCAACGCCGGGAGATGGATCGAGGCAAACGCCCCGGCCCACTACACCAAGCAGGCCACCTGCAAGCACTGCGGTCCGATCTGGCTGTGGTTTCTCCGGCGAGATTCTGGGTTGCCCCTAGTGCTAGAATCGGGCAGCCGACAAGCCGATACCGCGCCCCTGCTCCGTCCACTATGGGCGGCATGGGGAGCAGACAGCGCTGGTACCGGGGCGCGAAAAACTCTACTGAACGATTACCGATCCATCGACGCGCGGCGCTGGAAACGAAATGGCGGGCTCGCCCCACATCAATCCTTTTTGGTATTCTTCCACCCGTGCCAATTCCACAATCGCTTGCGATGTATCCCGGTTCCTTGATATGAGTGCGTCTCGTGTGAGACCAATCCGTACCGAGCAGGACTACGCCAGCGCTCTCGCTCGCATTGAAGCACTCATGGATAGGGAGCGTTCACCGGCCAAGGATGACGAATTTGACGCGCTTGCAACCCTCGTTGAAGCCTATAGGACTGGCATTTCCCGGTGGATGACCACGATCCTATCAAGGCGACCGAATATCGCATATGGCAATAATAGGCGAAGCCATGCCTAGAAGATCGCAGAAGGCGGCCTTCCTGTCGCAGAAAAGGAAGGGGAAAAATGAACGGAGGGCGAGGAGGGAAAGAAAAGCCAGGTTGGCGAAACGAGAGCAGGACGGCGAGAAATTCTTAGCGGAGACTCCGCTAGAGATCAGGCTAACGCCAAAATTTTTTGAAGCGCTTGGGTTACCTCATCCATCTCATTTTTCCGGTATAAATCATTGACTTTTTTAATGAAAAATCCACATTTTCCGGATTCCGGATGGTGATCGAAACCCCGGCTGTCTGCCTCTCCTCTCAGCGTCCGTACCTGAGTCTCTCAGGTCGCGAAACGGCCCCACAAAGAACAAAGGCCCAGTGACCGAAGTCACTAGGCCCTTGCATTTCCCGGTTAGTGCGTCGATCACTTCCGGGAGAGCTACACTTTGAAACACGAGTAGCAATGGGGATTGTATGTCCCCCCGAACTAGGCGTCAACTTTTGCAGCTGTATATAAAGTATTCGGTCTTGCTGATCACATTTGTTGGTTCGCTCGTCCAGTAGAACCAACTTCCCTTCTTGACGTGCGCCACTGCCTCCTCTTCCAGCGGATAATCGGACGACCCGCCTTGGTCGAAGACTGCATACTCAATAGAGGCAACAGGTCCGAAATCGCGGAGAAGGAGCCTCAGCAGATCGAGCGGCGCCCCGGCTTGGAGCTTGACCAGAAAATGAGTGGCTTTGGCGGGGGGGACCAGCCGGTACTCCCATTTCCTCGGGACGCCGCACCACAAGACTTCGATACCCGGGTGCCCATCGAACAAGAGGTGTAGATAGCCTAAGCTCTCCAGGTTATTCGGTTGCACCTGTCCGATCGCGTAGCACACCTTGTCGCGACCTGTGCTTCCCTGCAGGAAGGCATCCAGCTCGGTAACGATGGTTCGGATACAGGTTACCGGAACGGTTATCGAAAACTCCTCTAACTCCGGGTTCTGCCCCGGCCAAAATTCCTCTTCTTCTTCCTAGGTTGGCGCGCCACAGAACAACATTCCAGAAAGACGCGAGTAGCGACATAACAGGCTTATCCCTTAGCAGTTGATGCCACCCACCCAACGGCAAGCTTCTGCTCTCGTGGGTTCTGTATACTGAAAGATAAAGCCACGTAAACGTTCGGTTGGCATCGGCCCCGTATACGCCGGTGCATCGGGTTCGGTCAGCGGTATAGGCCCCCCGAATCCGAAGACGTTCCCGAATCGTCGGGCATCTCCTGTTGAACCAATTGGATGAACTCGTTAGATGGCGTGCGCGTCGCGTCGCCGGCGTTCGGAGAATCCGGAGAACGCGGAGCACGTGGTTCGCCCTTTTTCCTTCCGCCCCGGTGACCCTTCGGGAATGAAAAATAAAATTACGTTAAATCAAATTATTATGTGATTACTTTTGAAGATGGACCCCCAATTAGACCCCGATCGAACCGAAATTCGACCCGGAGCCGCAGGTATCCGGTTAGTTAAGAGAGGAAAAAAGGGGAGAGCGGGAAGCCGCCCTGGGCGCGGGATGAGGGACTATTGATCGAGCGCAGTCAAACGCCTCCAATGCGGGCTCGGAGAGGCTCGATCGCAGGGGATGGGGCTGTATTTGAGCGATCTATGGCGGACTAAGGGATCGGCCAAAATGGTGTACGAAGGCGTCGAATATTGGGGGTCTTATCGGGGTTTTACGCACGGAGTCCCCCATCCGGAGACCGCCGGGCCGGGAAACACGAAGATGGCGGCGGCCTGCGGATGGTGGTGTCCCGGACCGGCGCCACAGAAAGCGTATCTAGGGATTACTGGGAAAAGGGCTAGAAACGCCGTTAAGACGGCCAGACCACATAGAGTGGGAGACGGCGTACAGGGATGCGCCTGCTACCTTGTGGGCGCTGTTTCAACGGGAAAGGGCGCGGTAGAGCGTCGTCCGATGTACCTTAAGCAACGTGGCGACCTCTTTAACCAGGTTCCCTCCTCAACCAGTGCGCGACCATCCAACGTCAGGTGACAAGTCTCCCAATACTTAGCGGTCACGGGTACTGAGAGTCATGACCCCGTATTCCTGAACTATCCGTGTAGCGATTTCCTAAAGTCTGATAACCACAAAATCGGTTAGCAAGTATCCTTGAAGGACGCCGCGCGAAGATCACAGAAAATCCGCTCGCGTGCTGACGCAGCACAACCGCGTTGACCTAGCGAATATCACTTAGCGGGTAGCCTATACTTAAAAACCGATGCAACTGATTGGTCTAAAATAATGCGCAGCGCATTTCCTCCAGTATCGTCATATCGCCATAGGCTTTATGGCTTCAAAAGTGGCTGAAACGACATAGTCAGAGATATTACTCCCAGGCACCCAGCCTCGGATAAAGTCTTTTGACTCATCCTTAGGTTCAATGCGAATATCGGTAAAACCAGCTGCTGTCATCATTTCTTCTAGATCTTCTATTAAAGAGGCATTCCCGACGCATCCTGAAATAAGTGCTGGGTCATTTCGCATATCCTCCGGCAATTCGACCGTTGCAACCACATCAGAAATTGCTAGGCGGCCGCCGGGCTTCAATACGCGGTAGGCTTCCTTAAACACCTGGTTCTTATTTGGTGAGAGGTTGATAACACAGTTTGAGATGATCACATCAGCCACATTGTCAGCGAGAGGGAGATGTTCAATCTCACCGAGACGAAACTCGACGTTCGAGTACTTTCCTTTCTCAGCATTTCTTCTGGCTTTCGTCACCATATCAGGCGTCATATCGACACCGATAACATATCCGGTCTTACCAACATCATCGGCGGATAGAAAACAGTCAAAGCCACCGCCAGAACCTAGGTCTACAACAATTTCTCCAGTGCGAAGTTTTGCTATATCCTTTGGGTTACCACAACCAAGACCCATATCTGCTCCTTTAGGAGCTTTTCCAATATCTTCATTACTGTATCCAATCCGCGATGATACCAAGGTGTTTATAACCTTATCGTCTGATATACCACAACAACTGTTCTCTGCACCACAGCATTGATCAACATCTTCTGCTTGTGCGACCTTTGCATAGGAGTTTCGAACATTTTGTCGGTGTTCATCGTGTTTAGTTTGTTCATTTCTACTTGATTCAAGTGAGCAGTAGATCATTATATGATTCCTCAATGATAAATCTTTAAATTATATCGTGGTAGGGAAACGCTGTCAGGACGACCTGCTCTCCCCATCGGCATTGCTCCCTAACCCCTATGGAACCCCCTAAAAAAGCCTCAGCGAGGCTCTCAGGGGCTCTTAGCGCAGGGCCAACCCAACGCGGTTCAAGGATAGGGTTATTACAGGCATTTCCCTTGCGGGTCGCAGCGCACCCACTGACCCGGCGTCTGGGCAGGATCAGCGGTAATCTCTCCCCACCAACCCTGCGCTTTCAGCACCTCCCGAAGGCGTTCCTTCGTGCAGACAGGGCAAGATACCAACCACCTACCGTGGCGCTGTCTAAACGTTAAGAGTATCTTCTCCCCGCCGTGTTCTGGCGCGGGACAGGGGATTTGGAGGGGTTCTTCGGAGAGTGAATCAAAGCTATAGAGGCAGCATGGGTTGGTCATTTCTCTTTCGCTAGCTTCTAAAGATGGGCCATCGCCCCACCTTCGTAACCATCCTTCATCCTCCCACGCACACGCCTCGTTCGCACGTTTGTCTAGGGCTACAACATTCGGATTAGCACGGATGATAGGGTTCCATACACCATCCGCTCCCGCCGCTGGTTTGGGGGTAGTTACGAAGTAATTCTAGGGGTGCCCACTCAGGCGCGCCTTCAGGATCGGGTTCGGTACTAAAAAATTCTTCTCGGAGTGGAGCACATCCTAATAAAATGGACGAAAGAAGACAAGCCGTGAATAGCTTTACCATGAAGAAACACCCAAGTGTGTACATATCATATTAAGATCGAGGTTCGCCTATTAGATTTTCGTAACCCATACTAAAATTAAGATGAAAGTGAAACCGTGTTGTTTCGTATAGGTACCTTTCCATAGCGTTGTTTAATTTTCCGCGTAATTTTCTATCGCTCCACTTTCGGAGGCTTGAAAAAATCCTCGTTGATTTCGACCCGGTGTTTGTCTTTTGGGAAGATCAATAGAATTTCCCCTCGCAAGTTTTGTGCGGAATTCACTTTCCACATCGCCTTAAATTGGCTTTCCGAAAATTTGCGATTTCCCCACGATGGATCGCTCAGCCAAACCAGACCGTCATGCCGAATACCGCGAAGGACCGAGAAATGGTCTTGCCCGAGATAGCTCAAGTGTGCAATGGCTGGAATCCGAAGGGCCTTGAGTTGCTCGAAGCTAAGGCTGAGGCCAACGGCCTTGAATCCGAACCGTTGTACCGCTTCCGCAAGGTCTTGAAACGACACCGTCCCCGCGAATTCCTGGGTGACTTCATAAATGGCTTCCTGTTCTTCCTGGGTTAGCTTTCGGTCGCTGAGGCGATCACTCACTGCCTCAACATACGGACGCACACGATCAGCGGCGGTCCCGATCCATCTGATTTCTTCGAGAATGTCTTTCTCGTAGCTATCCTGTCCGTAGAAGTAACGCAGGATGGTGGCGACGGCAGCGGATCCGCATGAAAAGTCCCGGTCCTGCTTTTCTACCTGATGATCGCGCAGGTCTTTCCAGGTCTTGATGGGAAGGCTGCCAGTTATGGTTGGGTAGGAGGGATGGATTTTTCCGCCTTCCGCATCCGCGTTGATGGATACAAGGAGGATTGGAAAAAGGAGAATTTATCCACCGCCCGCACAATCCGGCCTTCGAGGTGATCTTCGTTTATTCGCAGCAGGAAGGAACGTTGGACCTGAACGTGCGCGGCACACACAAGGCCGTAAGTTCAAGCAGTTATCCAACTACATGAATTTGTATTCAAGCCTTACACCGCGCAGCCTACCAGCATCCTAATCTTTCGTAATGGTAATCCAACCAAGAATGTATGGTTTTATGATTTGATAGAAGA
>Ga0209364_1000109_pt1 | contig 18108 bp, 12 predicted proteins | sample WorMetHERISLAND2_3_FD_187387 | JGI IMG/M metagenome (GOLD analysis project Ga0209364, IMG submission 187387) | Marine gutless worms symbiont microbial communities from Max Planck institute for Marine Microbiology, Germany - Olavius albidus HERON... | ecosystem: Host-associated > Annelida >... | reverse complement strand
CGTGCTCGCCTACAATCTCACCAGGGTCATGAACATCCTGGGGCCGGGGCCGCTGATGCAGGCGATGCGGGCCTCGACAGGCCTTCTTTTGCGTCGTCGGAAGCCAAAATCCGCTTCCAGAACACCTATAGACGGAAAATGAGCCGTTCCCGGGCCAAGGGCACGAAATCAACGTCGAAAGCCGTGGCTGCCAATCCATCCGACATCAGACCGCCCCAGCCAGAACGTTTTTACACGGCCAAGACCATCGGCCGACCATCCCTTGGATCGCTCTAACCATCCCAGTTAAAGCGAAAGATAACCATACTAACTATTTAAGATTGCATTGAATTTTGCCCGTAATTCTTTATCGTTGCTTGGCGCGAATAATAATGGTCGAAAGATCCTACTTGCGAGACCCTGGGCATGACATATCGGCAATGGGAAATCCCCTTGGACGCCCTTTCCGAGCGTCAGATGGAAGGCCTCGCCTATTGGAGAAGTTTGGTCGACGAAGGAGAGATTCCGGCGCCCGCTGATTTCGAGATCATGAAACTGCCGCCGGCCAGCCTGCCGACGACGCATATTGCCGACGTCATCGACGGCGGCATCGAGTTTCGCTACCGGTTTTGGGGCTCGAAGTTTCGCAACCACCTCGGCTACGACGGCACCGGCCTAACCTTCGCTGAACTGCAACCCGAGGAAATCCGCGACCCCGTTCGGGAAGCCAATCGATTGGTCGTCCGGGAAAAACGACCGTTCGCCATGATGTCTGAGTTCACGCGCGGAGAGAAATCTCCGCATCAGGGATTTCAACGTTTTTTGCGCCTCCCGCTCGGCACCGGCGGCAACGTCCTCCAGGTGGTCTCCCTCGTCGAATTCCTGCAGGATTATAAGCAAAGCCGCAAGATCATCGAAGAAGTCGCGGCCCGCGAATTCTAACCGACGAATGGCAACCGACGGCTGGGGTCGGGCTTGCCCAAGGACAGACGGTCCGCCGCAGGGAAAAGGCCGCAAAGGACAAAGACGCGCATGCAGATACTGAACCCGCCGGACTGGGCACGACCCAAGGGGTACAGCAACGGGATCAAAGCTAAAGGCGAGTTGGTCTTTTTGGCTGGCCTCGTCGGATAGAACACGGCGGAGGTCTTCGAGACCGACGATTTCACCGGCCAGGCGCGGCAAATTTTCGAGAGCGCCGTGGTGCTTCTTGCGGAAGCCGGCGCCGGCCCCGAACACATCGTCCGCATGACCTGGTTCGTGCTCGACAAGGACGAGTACCTGGCTTCTTTGCAAAGCCTCGGTTCCGCCTATCGGGACGTCATCGGGCGGCATTACCCGGCGATGTCCGTGGTACAGGTTGCCGGCCTCATCGAACCTGGCGCCAAGCTCGAAATCGAGATAACAGCCGTCGTACCGGACGATACAGCCGATTAGAAGCCGGCCGGCCTTTGGCCGGTAAGTCCGTTCCGCTCGGTCAGAGAATTCGATCTAGGACGGTCTCCAGACGCTCCACGGTACGGTCGATGTTATGGGCTTTGTCGAGACCGAACAACCCGATCCGGAAGGTCATGAAATCTTCGGGTTCGTCACATTGTAGCGGCACCCCGGCGGCCACCTGCAGACCTTCGGAGGCGAACTTCTTACCGTTTTGGATGTTCGGATCGTCCGTATAAGAAACGATCACGCCCGGCGCCTCGAATCCGGGCGCGGCGACGCTCCGGAACTGACGTTCGGCCAAAAGACTCCGGACACGGCGCCCCAGTTCCATTTGTTCGCCACGGACCTTCTCGAAGCCGTAGGCTTCCGTTTCCTTCATGGTATCCCGGAACCTGGCCAAGGCATCGGTCGGCATGGTCGCGTGATAGGCATGGCCGCCGTTTTCGTAAGCTTCCATGATCTGCCGCCACTTGCCGAGATCACAGGCGAAACTCGAACTGGTCGTCAATTTGACCCGTTCGAGGGCGTCGCTCCCGAGAACGACGAGACCACTGCTCGGCGACGAACTCCAACCTTTCTGTGGTGCGCTGATAAGGACATCGACGCCGACCGCGGCCATGTCGACCCAGATCGCGCCGGAAGCGACGCAGTCGAGAACGAAGAGACCGCCGACGGCATGCACGGCCTCGGCCACGGCCCGCATGTAGTCGTCGGGCAGCATCATTCCGGACGACGTTTCCACGTGCGGTGCAAATACGAGATCGGGCCTGTCTCTTTCGATAGCGGCGACCGCTTCGTCAATCGGGACCGGCGCGAAAGGCACCTGCCGCCCGGTATCGATCGGGCGCGCCTTGAGGACAGTGACATCGGATGGAATGTTCCCGACCTCGAAGATCTGGCTCCAGCGGTAGCTGAACCAGCCGTTTCGAATAACCAGGCACCGGCGGTCTGTCGCCAGTTGGCGCGCCACCGCTTCCATGGCGTAGGTTCCACCGCCGGGGACGACGACCACGCCGTCGCCGCGATATACGCTCTTCAGCGTACTCGAAATGTCGTTCATTACGTCCTGAAAGCGCTGGGACATATGGTTCAATGAGCGATCCGTGAAAACCACGGAGTACTCGAGAAGTCCGTCCGGATCGACGCCGGGAATCTGGCCCGTCATTTTGTACTCCATTATCGACATGCGGTTGTTGAGTTGATGGGTATTGGAATCAAGGACCGAGAACAAGCCCCGATCTTGCGATCGACGGGAGATCAGCCCCTGAACCGGTTCACAATCGCCACAACACCCGACGTCACTCAACCAAAGCAGCAAACAGCCATTGACGCCTTCAGCCCTATTGACGCACCATCTGGGGAAAATCGAAAGCCGGAATAGGCGAATATTGTTCGATTTCATTTGGAAAATCTCCTTCCGGCTGCCCGCCATTGTCATCTTCGCTGCCGCCTGCGCCGCCGTTGCGATTGGCGCTTACTCCTATCGCGAATCCTCGACAGAAGTCAGAAACCAGGCAACCCAGAAACTGATCGCCCTTCGCGAGTCGCGCCATGCGGCGCTGAGCCAGTATTTCCGATCGATTGACGAAGACTTGAAACTGTTGGCGGCGAATGCCCAGGTGATCGACGCCCTCACGAATTTCCGAACGGCCTTCGGGCAACTGGACCAAGCCGATCGTTACCGGGAAGAACAGGCGCTTCGTCGGATCTTTTCGCCAGCAGCACCTGGTGGCGATCGAGACACTCTGAAATCGATCCGTTCACCGGGCGCTGTTGGCTATTTCCATACGCATGCCAACCACCACGCATGGTTCCACGTCGCAACCCAGCTGAAAGGGTATTACGACCTGTTCCTAATCGCGCGACAGGAGAAGTCGTCTACAGCGTCTACAAGGAACCCGATTTCGCGACGAACCTCCATACCGGACCTTGGGCGGAAACGGGATTGGCTCGCGCCTTCCGGAAAGCTTTGAACCCGAACACCACGGACGCGACGGCCTTCGTGGATTTTCTTCGCTACAAACCGAGCGGCAATAAACCGGCCGCCTTCGTGGCGCGCCGCGTGACTGACAAGGGCCGCACCATTGGCGTGCTCGCCATGCAAATGCCGATCGGACGCCTGAACGAAGTCATGCAGGTTACGGCCGGTATGGGTATCTCGGGCGAGACATATGTGGTTGGTTCCGACTATCTCATGCACTCCGACTCCCGTTTCTCCGAAGCTTCGACCATTCTCAACACCAAAGTCCGCACCCGTTCGGTGGAACGCGCCCTTGCTGGAGAAAACGGTGTCCTTGTCGTTAACGACTACCGGGGCATTCCCGTCCTATCAGCCTATCAGCCGTTCGTATTTCACGGTGCCACCTGGGCCCTCCTGGCCGAAAAGGACATGGCCGAAATTCAGTTGCTCATCAAGGAAATGCGGGAATCTATTATCCTGATTGGTTTTGGCCTGACCCTGTTTATCGCGATCATCGGCCTCGTCCTGTCGACATCGATCACACCGCCACTCGCCAAACTGAACCGGTCGATTAAGGAGTTCCGAGAAACTCGCCAGGCGGTCGACCTGTTCGCGTTTTCCGACCGCGACGAGATTGGTGAGATCGCCCAAGGATTTCACGTCGCGTCCCATGAGGTGTCCGACTACATCGAGGGCATCAATCAGGCGCGCGAGGAACTGACACGGAGCGAAAACGAAATCCGCGAGCGTGAAGAACGCATCCGATCGCTACTGCGGGTCAGCCCAATCGGCTTTTGCCTCGTGCGAATGGGTGGCGAGGTGCTCCTGACCAATAGGGCCTTTAAAGAGATCATCGGAAAGCCCGACACCCGCTCGGCGAAGATCGACGTCGCCGGTCTCTACCGGGATCCGAAAGACCGGGAGCGATATGTCGAGATCCTGCGCCAGGAGGGAAGCGTGTCCGGCTTCGAAGTCGAGTGGGAACTGGCCGACGGCTCGCCTGTATGGGTAACGCTCAGTTCCAAGGTGATCGACTACGACGGCGGCGACGCGATCATGGCCTGGGTCGACGACGTCACGAAACGGAAGAAAGCTGAGGCCGAAGTCGCGCGGCAGAAAGCCATCCTCGAGGTTACCCTCGAGACAATGGATCAGGGCATCACCATGGTCGACGGTGAACTGACCATGCTGGCGCTCAATGCGAAGTTCCTTGAGCTCCTGGAGTTCCCGCCCGGCAAGTTTCCGCCTGGCTCCCCGCTCGAGGACCTTTTCCGCTACAACGCCGAACGCGGCGAGTACGGCGAGGGCAACATTGACGAGCAGGTGCGGAGCCGGGTCGAACTTGGCCGGCAAGTTCGAGGCGCATCAATTCGAACGCACGCGACCCGACGGCACCGTTATAGAAATACGGGGCAACCCCCTGCCCGATGATCAGGGCTTCGTCACCACCTATACGGACATCACTGAACGCAAGCGTGCCGAGGAGGAGATCGCCGCGAAGGAGGCCCTGCTACGGCTATCGTTCAACACCATGACCGACGGCATCTACGTCCTCGATAAAAACCTCAATTTCGTGCTGTTCAACGACCGATACGTCGAGATGGTCGACTTGCCTCAAGGCACGGTCGCGGTTGGCGAACCCGTGGAACGGGCCATTCGTGCCCACGCCGACCGCGGAGACTATGGCGATGGGGCGCTCGAGGACTTGATTGCTGTCCGGTTGGAACGACTGTCCAGCGCGGAATTCATTCAATCGGAAATGGCGATCGACGGCGGTCGGCGCATCATCGATCTCAGGAAGGCGGCCATCGAGGACGGCGGTGCCGTCGTCATCACCACCGACATCACCGAGCGCAAGTGGGCGGAACAGGAAATCGCCGCCAAAGAAGCGCAGTTGCGTATGGCGCTCGACAACATGCCCGGCTCCATGTTCCTGGTCGATCGCGACCTCAACATCGTCTTGGTCAACGATACCTACAAGGACTACTACGGCGATCCCAAGGGCCTGGTCGCTCCGGGCGCCTCGATCCGCGAGATTCTGGAAGACGAGATCGAACGCGGCATGCTGGCCGGGGAGGATTCGCCCGAGGACATCCTGCAAACGCGTATCGATTCATACCTCCGGCGTGAGACCCTCACGTTCGAGGACGAGACCCCGGACGGCCGCCACATCCAACTGACCCGGACCCCGGCGCCGGACGGCCATACTGTCTCAGTGGCCGTCGACATCACCGAACGCAAACGGGCCGAACAGGAATTGGCCCAGGCCTTCGAGTTCATCTCCAGCAGCATCGAATACGCGAGCAAGATCCAGCGTGCCCTGTTGCCGCCGAACGACTTCCTCTCTGAGGCCTTGGACGATCACTTCGTCATTTGGGAACCGCGCGATGTCGTCGGTGGCGATATTTACTGATTCCGGCGGATCGACGACGGCTACCTGGTCGTGCTCACGGACTGCACCGGCCACGGTGTTCCGGGCGCCTTCATGACGATGATCGCGACCGGCGCCCTTGACCGCGCCTTTCGTGAGCACCCGGACGGCGATCCGGCCATGCTGCTTCAATACTTCAACCGCAGCGTCAAACGTTGGCTCGGCCAGGACCAAGACGGCGGCGAATCCGACGATGGGATGGAAATCGGTGTCTGCCGCCTGACCAAGAAAGGACGAACGCGACGGGTCACCTTCGCCGGCGCGAGGTTTTCGTTGTTCCACGCCAATGGGAAGTCGGTCGACGAGATCAGAGGCGACAAGTCGGGCATCGGTTACCGGCGCGTTCCACTCGACCAGGCGTTTACCAACCACGAGATGGAGGTCGGCGCCGCCAGCGCATTCTACATGGCGACGGACGGCTTGACCGACCAAGTCGGTGGAGAAAAAGACCGGATGTATGGAAAAAGGCGGTTCGTTCGAATGCTCGAGGAGCTGCGCGGCCTGCCGATGGCGGAACAGGGGGCACACATCAACCGTGTGTTCGCCACCTTCCAGGGCGACCAACCTCGGCGCGATGACGTCTCCGTCATAGGATTCGTCGCGACCCGACATCCATAGCAATTTAACCGGCCAATCCCGCCAAGGAATTCGCGATCGAGCCGAAACATTTCGTCGCAAAATGAAACAACATCAAACACAGGGCCGGCGGCGTGAGTGTTATTGTATTCGTGTCGATGGTCGGATGCGTTCTTTGGAAAGCAGCCGGCTTAATCCTTTGGAGTGTAGTTCCTACGAAATGCGGCGGCTCGTCCCGATAACGCAGCCCACCGCCAACAACTAAGAAAGGTCCCTTTCATGCTCGACACCAGTGATGCCGTGCGTTGCCTCGACGCCTTGACCACCAGAGATTTTTCATCCCTGCCCGAGGGAGACGACCCCCTCTCCACCTCCATACGCAACCTCGCCGCATCTTTGCGTATCGAAGAAAAGAAGATCCTGGATCGTACGGTGCGCTTTTCCATGAATGCCAGCGAAGCCATGACGGCCGTCGCCCAGATGTCGAGCAATGTGCGAGAGACCGACAACCGCACCCAGACGATGGCGGCCGCCGTCGAGGAATTGACCGCGTCGATCGATCAGATCACGGGTGCCAGCACCGCAGCCACCGAACTCGCCACGTCTTCGAACGCCGCCGCAACCGAAGGCGTGCAGAAGATGGACAACGTCGCCGAACAGATGAACAAGATCGCGGACGTCGTCCAGAACGTCAGCCATCGGACTGAAGCTCTGTCAGAAGCCTCCGAACAGATCGCCGGCATCCTCGAAACCATCGACGCCATCGCCAAACAAACAAACCTCCTGGCGCTCAACGCCACGATCGAAGCCGCACGCGCCGGGGAACACGGAAAAGGGTTCGCCGTCGTCGCCGGTGAAGTGAAAAGCCTGTCGAACCAGACGTCAAACGCGACCGAAGATATCCGCAACCGGATCAATGTCCTCACGGACGAGATATCCGGCCTCGTTTCGGCTGTATCCAAGGTCATGGGTGATGTCGAGAACGGCCGGAACTCGGCCCAAGAGTCGTCTCAGGGCATCCGCTCGATCAGCGAAAATGTCTCCAACGTCCGCGGTCGTATGGAGGAAATCTCCTCGATGCTGTCCGAGCAGACCAAGGCGGTGCACGAGATCGGTGAAGGCATCGGCAACGTCGCCGACCTGTCGAAGAGCAACCGTGAACGAACGAACAAGGCGATCCAATCGGTCAGCGCCACCGAGGCTCTTATCGAAGAACAGTTCGCTGAACTCGAACAGATGCAGATCGAGGATTACGTCCTCTTTCGCGCCAAGTCCGACCACTTCATCTGGAAAAAGAAACTGGCCGAGATGTTCGTCGGTCTCAACAACCTCAAGATGGAGGAACTGGCGGACCATCATCAGTGCCGCCTCGGCAAATGGTACGACCAGGTCAATGATCCCTGGTTCTCCGCCAACGGCGAGTTCAAGGCTCTCGTCGAACCGCACAGTCGCGTCCACGGCTTCGGCAAGGAAGCGGCGCGTTTTCATCTCGAAGGCAACCTGGTCGAGGCGGAACGCCTTTTCGGCGACATGGAGGCGGCGTCGATTGAGGTCGTCAACCTGCTGGACGGGATTCTCGAGAAGAGGAAGGCGGCCTGAGGATACGGGCGCTTGCGGCCTCGGCGCGGCGGTGAATCAACGGGGTCGGTTCGACGGTCCGATTTCCGGCGCCGGTTCAAACGCGGAATCCGATAACGGAAACATCGTCCCGCCGTGCCTCGTCGCCCTGGTAATCGGCAAGCGCCTGGAAGATCCTGTCCTTCTGTTCGGCCATGGACAGGCTCTGCATCCGCGAGATCAGCGATTTGATGAATCGCTTTTTCCCGAACATGCGGCGGTTGTCGCCGCCGACCTGTTCGATCAATCCGTCCGAAGACATGTAGAACGCCATGCCTGGCGATAGGTTGAACGCGGCCTCCGCATAGGCCTGGCTGGCGGCGATTCCCCGGTAACCGAGACCTTTTTTGGTCCCCTTGATCTCCTCGACATCACCTCCATTGACCCGAAACAGTGAGAAACGCGCACCGGCGAAAACGAGGTGCCCGAGATCCGGCTCGAGAAAACAAGCCCCCAACTCGAGGCCGTCGTTGCTCTCGCCCTGACCGCCGTGCTGATTGAGGGTGATCTGGATGATCTGATGCATCCTCTGGATGAGGTCGCCGACCTTGCCCGGCGGCACTTCGGCCATGGCGCGATCCAATGCCCCCGTGGAAATCAGGGTCATGAAGGCGCCGGGCACGCCGTGGCCGGTGCAATCGGCAAGGATCACCAGGATCCCGTCCCCCCACAAATGGCACCAATAGATATCGCCGCCGACCACGTCGCGGGGCTCCCACAACACGAAGTGGTCCGACATGGTTGCCGCGATCATGTCTTCGCCGGTAAGCACCGCCTGTTGGATGTTGCCGGCGTAGTTGATGCTTTCGGAGATGATGTTGTAGGCGTCCTGAAGTTTGCGCTCCGCCTCCTTGCGCTCGGAGATGTCCATGAACGTGATGACGGCGCCGGTAATCCCATCGTCCTTGAATACAGGCGTGCTGTGGTATTCCACCTCGAAGCTGGTGCCGTCCTTGCGCCACAGGACCTCATCGCTGATGTGGTGCGATTCGCCGGTCGTGTAGGATTTGTACATGGGACAATGCTCGACCGGATAATCGCTGCCGTCGGCCCGGGTATGATGGATGATGGCGTGGACCTTCTCGCCCATCAGCTCCTCGGCCCCGTATCCCAGCAAGTCCTGCGCCTTCGGATTGATGAACATGACGCGCCCCTCCCGGTCCGTGCCGAAAACACCCTCGCCGGCCGAATAGAGCAACAGTCGGTTGCGTTCCTCCGCTTCCGCCAGATCGGCCGTGCGTTCTTCGACTTGAACTTCCAAGTTGTCCCGGGCCAGGCGCAGGGCCTTGTTGGCGTTTTGGCCGACCCAGACAGAAAGACCGGTCTGGCCCAAGGCGATGACCACCGTGAGGCCCAGGATGACCAGCATGGTCAGACGAATGGTCCAGAACGAGGCCATGGCTTCCGCCTCGTCGATTTCGGTGGCCAATCCGATTGCCAGTTTCGGGTCCCACAGCCAGGCGCCCATGACCGAGACCCCGCGGTAGTCCCGGTATCCGTCGATATCGAGGCCGGATTTCTGCCGGATTACGTTCGACGCCATCAACGTCGGCGCCAGCGAACCCAACTCCTCTGGCAGCGCATGCCCCTCACTGAGATCACCACCCGGGTCGCGTATCACCAAATTGAGGAGACCTTCCGCGTTTTTTCCGACCAGCCCCATATGCCGCAACTCGGCGTCGAAGCGGCTCGCCGTCACCAATCGGCCCTTGTCGTCGATGCCGTATGTCTCGCCGGTGCGGCCGATGCGGCCCAATTGGGTGATGCGGCTGAAATCGTCGCGTGGATCGTGGCGCAAGGAGACGACGGCGATGACCTCTCCGTCCCGGTTGCGAATAGGTGCAGCGAAGAACATGATGGCGCCCACATGCGGGTCATCACCCTGCAAAGTCGGGTCCGCCATGAGGGGCGGAATGAACTTCGCCTGGCCGCGAAAGACCTGTCGCAAAAGGGCACGCCGGCTGTCGGCGATGACGTTGACCGTTCCGACGTTATCGTCGCGAAGGGATCCTACGCTGACCATATCGGGCGCGATGATGAAGAACCCCTTGATGCCGTCCTTGCCGAACCGTTCCGTGAACCAGTGACGCGTTGATGCCAGTTCGCCGCTGGGTCTCAAAACGGAAGGTGTGCGCGGCACGTTGAGCAGGGCCTCGACGAGACGTACCAGCCGCGCGTCCCGGGCAACGTCCTCGATGATCCGGGTCTCGTTGGCGGCCCAGGCGCGGACCGCTTCATGGGTGGTATTGAGCACCGTACGCAAATTCTGGCCAACGCCGGCCCGCATGTCTTTTTCCGTATTGGTCGTCGTGAACCAAGCCGCCAGGATAACAACCGCAAGCGCGACACCGACCAGCAACAGGCCGGTCCCTTTGACTTCTTTCGACTCGTAAAGATGCGAGGCATCGCGGGCGACCAGGCGAGGCATCGCGGGCGACCAGGCGACGCATCACTTCGCGGACCAAGGCCAGCAGCAAAATAAACCCGATGGCAACACCGCCGATGGTGAAGATCAAGGCCCGGGCGTCGGTTGTCTCGCCTGACTGCCCGTTCTCGGCGGAACCCAGGCTCACCCAACGTTCCCAGATCACCCTTTGCTCCTCCTCGGTCACCGAAGCCAGGCCCTTTTCCAGGATATCGCGCAGGACCGGCCAGTCCTTGCGCACACCGATGTGCAGGGACTGTTGGTGTTCGTTGAAGAAGCTGACGGGCCGAATGCCCTCCAAAAGGTTGTGGCGGATCAGGTAATTGGCAACCGGCTGATTGCCGACATAGGCGTCCGCCTCACCGACGACGACGGCCTGCAGGGCGCCAGGCGTATTGCCGACGACGATCAGTTCGATACCGGGGTAGGACTCGGCCAGCAATTCGTTCATGGCGTAACCGCGCTCGACCGCGACCCGGCGTCCATCGAGGTCGTCGATGCCGTGGATGTCATCGGTTCCGACGGCTGCGTAAATGGCGTTGTTGAGTTCGACGAAGGGCGGCGTAAATCGAAGGTACTTGCGCCGCTCTGGTGTATCGTAGAGACCCGGGGCCACGTCGAAGGCGCCGGCCGCGAGGTTCGACAGGTGCAGGTCCCACTTGTCGAAAACGATATCAAGGTCAAACCCGGCCCGATCGGCGACCAAACGGATGATATCGGCGGTGACGCCCTTGTAGTCGCCCTTTTCGTCCCGGAATTCGAAAGGCGGCCAATCCGGCGTCGCGGCGACGCGAAGCCGCCGGTGTTCGGTGACCCAAAGCCGTTCGCGATCAGTCAACTCGATGGCGCCTTCCGGCTTTTCGCGCGTCGCCGGCCTGACGCTCCTGAGGACAGCATTCGTTTCTGCTTCCGTGAGCGCCCTGAGAGCTTTCTGCAGAATGTCGCGCAATATGGGCCAATCCTTGCGAACACCAATGGCGAGGACGACAGGCTGCTTGCTGACGCGGCCGTGGACTTTCAGGTTGCCGATCAGCTCATGTTCGATGATGTGCCTCGCAACCGCGCGATTCCCGGCATAGGCGTCGGCCTCACCGCGCGACACGGCGCCGAGCGCCTCGCTGGTATCGGCGTATTCGCGGACCGCGATCGACGGGTGGTTCTTGCGAAACCACTCGACGTTGCCGAACCCCTGCTCGAGAGCCAACGTGCGGCCTGCCAGGTCTCTTTCGCGGCCGATGTAAGGTGCGTCATCGCGGGCGACGTATACGTGAGGAATGGACAAATAGGGTGAGGTGAAATTGAAATCCCGCTCGCGCCGCGGCAACGGCGTGATATCGAAAAGAGCCGGCAGTTCGCCGGCTTTTACGCCTGCCAGATTGTCTTCCCATGGGCCGGGCCTGAGCCGCAATACGCCGCCGAGTTTCCTATTCAGCGCTTCCAGGAGAGCGGGACTGACCCCTTTCGGGTGCCCCATGTCGTCGACGTAACTTATCGGCGGCCAGGCTTTCATCATGGCGACGTCGATGACCGGATGATCCTTCAACCACAGGGTCTCCTCGGCTGTCAGCAAGACCGCCTCGGGATCGGCCTGTTGAGGCGCCAGCCACTTGTCTCGAAGCGCCGAAAGTTCGTCGCGGGTCAGGGAATTGAGGGCCTTTTCCATAATGCCGAACAGGGTTGTCTTGGTGTTATGAATGGCGATCCTGAAAGATCCGCCCTCCGTGTTGCGGCTGCCGGCGATCTTGAGGTCGGGAACGAAGGATCTCTTCTGTGCGTTGCCGAACAGGATCAGCGCCGAGATATGAGCATCGACCCTCCCCGCGGCCAGTGCCCGCAAAGCCTCGTCTTCGTTCTCGAAAATGGTCAGTTCGCCATCGCCAACGTCAGCCCTGATCTCATCGATCCAGGCCAACCCTTTGACGGCCGATACTTTCTTACCCAGGAGATGACTGCGCGCCGTGATCGTCTGCGTTTCGTTGCGCGTGACGATCACCACCGGATCGTAGGCGTAGGGCTTGGTGTAAAGGACGTGCTTCTCGCGCTCCGGCGCCTTCGAGAAACTCAGGGCACCGTCGACCTTGCCCGCCAGGGTGCTCTCGACAACCTCCGACCAGGAACTGAAAAACTCCGGTTGCACGGCGACACCGATACGATTGCTCAGCATGGCCATCAAATCGGCATTGAGGCCCGAGTAGTTGCCCTGGGTATCGACGATGTCGACCGGATCGATGAACGTGGTGACGGCGAGGCGGATCACCGGGTTGTTCTGCACCCAGACCTTCTCCACCGCCGTCAGTTGGATCCGGCCAGTTTCCTTGCCATAGTAATGATCGAGCGTATCATTGAGCCAGCGGCCTTCGACACTGCGCAAGCGTTCGCGGGCGATCTTTCGGAAACCGTCGTTGACGGTGGCGAGAAGTTCGGTGTCGCCCTTGGCGACCGCGCCGTAGACGAGGTTCGACATCAAGGTTTCCTGGCCGCGCCGGAAGGCGCCGCCAAGCCCGAGGCGCGACAACGCGGCCTGAATGGCGACGGTCTCGGCAAAGACAGCCCTCAACTCGCCGCGCAGTAGCGCCGTCGCCATGGCGTTGATGTCCTCGAAGGAGACCCGTTCGATCCCCGGGCGCCGCTCGGCGAGCACTTGCTCCTGGTGAGTGCCACGGACCACCCCGACCCGCTGCCCATCGAGTTCGTCGATCGACGCCAACAGATCGTCGCCGTGGAAATATAGCGTGCTGCGCGCCTCGTGGATCGGCTCCGAAAAGTCGAGGAAAGCCTCACGCTTCGGGTTCTTGATGAGCCCCGAATGGATATCGGCCTCCCCGTTGCGAACCGCTTCCAGGGTACCGGCCCAATTGCTGGAACGGAACTCAACGGGGATACCCGTGGTTTCACTCCACAATCGCCACATGTCGACAAAAAGACCGAACGGCTCACCCTCGGGAGCCAGGATGGTATAGGGCGGATAGTTGTCCGTAATGGCGATGTGAAGCGGTCTTTGGGGTTCGGCCGCGGATGCCGACACGCCGAGTAGGCTGACGGCGCACGCCATCGCCAGCACCACTAGGAACGATATGAAAAACCGCCTCGACATCCCGTTACCCGAACGACCTTTTGTCTGGATCAACGCGCCTCGAGGAAAGCCTGATGAGCTCTCCTTTCAGCTTTCCAAAACCGCGTGAATCGACCGGAAACCAGCTCTACCTCCGGTCAAACCGAATATCGGATGGCTCTCTTCGTGCCCAGCGCGGTTACCTATTCTTCGGCGTAATGCGCTCCTTAGCAATCCACCCTGAGGTTGAGAATACTCATTTTAAGGTGAACGGGCATTGATCTAACGCGGGCTTCCGATATCGCGGTGGTCTTATCTGAGATGCTGGTGCAGAAAATCGATCGCCACCCGCACTTTGTTGGCGAGGTAAGCGCGGCTCGGATACAGAGCTCAGGCGCCGGACTCGAAATTGGTCGCCGTCACTTCATGATCAGGGAAAGGGTCAACCAGGTGCCCCTCGTCGAGTTCCCTTCGGATCAGACAGTCGGCAAGCAACGCCGGACCCAGTCCTTTTAGAGAAGCGTCGCGCAAACCGAGTACGCTGGAGATGACGATATCGCCGGCGACCGCAACCTCGACCACCCGACGCGATGAATCACGAAACAGCCACCGCGACCGCCAGTCCTGAAGACTGTGCAACAAGCAGGCGTGGCCGGTCAGTTCCATGGGGTTTGCGAGGTGTGCACGACCGGCCAGATAACCGGTGTCGTCCAACTGTTCGGGAGCCCGTCTTGAAACGGTCCGGTCTCGATGGTCGCGAAAGCGGACCTGAGGCTAGATCGCGGGTTGTTCCGTAGTCCCCGCCTGAGCGTTTTCGTTTTCGCTACGCGCCCGGCTTCGGCGCGCGTCAATCCGCACCGTCTGCCGACGGATGGCGGCTTGACCGGCCACTTTTTTGCGTTGGATGAAGTTGTACCGGCTCCACATGGCGATCTCCTCAGACGTCCGAAAACAGCCGGCGCAAAATCCGGTCGTTTCGTCAATAGCGCAGACGTCAACACAAGGCGAGCCGGCTTTCTTTTTGCTCAACATTGTCATTCCCCGAAATTCCCAGGTATCGGGACGTCGTTCCCTCAGTATGAACGCATTATTGCAGTTCTTAGAATGTGTTTAACTGATGTGGATCAGTTTTCTAGCAATATCTGGTCGTATACGCCGGGAAACTGCCGGAATCGGCCCTATAGGGGGCCCACGGTTGACAGTTTTTCAACCGATGCGTCAGGCGATGATCAACAGGGCGATATATGGCACCGCATTGAAAACCAGAAAGATGATCTTGTACGTCCCGAGAAAGCCGTAGAAGACCGCATCGAAGGTTTCGCGGGTTATGGGGAAAAACCGGCTTTGCGTACGGTACAGGAAATCTGGCACCGCCATGTACATGGCGATCGACACCGCCAGCAACGCCGCGTTGATGATGGTACACCACTTGAAGAACTCAGTGAGCGTCTGAACGTCCATACGGGCCTCCGCGCCTGAGCGGCCTATGCACTAAAACACCAGCATAGGGTATCTCAACCACGGGAGGTTGTCTTGCCGTTCCGACTGCCCTGCGGCCGGTCGCCGCTAGTCTCCTGGTTATGACGACGCGAACGGCAGCGTCCTGCGCATGGACCCGGTCAGCTTGAAGACCGCGTTGGCAACGGCCGGCCCGATCGGCGGCACACCCGGCTCACCGATGCCCGTCGGGCTTTCCGTCGACGACACGATATGGACCTCGACGTCCGGCATGGCGTCGATCCTGAGCGGTGTGTAGGTGTCGTAATTGCCCTGGTCGACGACACCGTCGGTCAGCGTCAGGTTTTCCGCCAATACGGCGCCGAGGCCGAAACCGATTGACCCCTCGACCTGGGCCCGGATGACGTCCGGGTTGACCGGCGTCCCACAATCAACCGCACAGACGACCCGGTGCACACGGGGCATGCCATCAACCAATGACACCTCGGCAACCTGTGCCACGTAGCTGGCAAAGCTCTCGTGTACGGCGAGCCTCAGCGCCCGGCCGGCGGCCACCGGCTTACCCCAGCCGGCTTTCTCGGCGGCCAGTTTGAGGACGCCGGCATGGCGCGGATGGTCTTTCAACAGTTCGAGACGCAGGGCCAGCGGGTCCCGGCCAGCAGCCGTGGCGACCTCATCGAGGAAGGTCTCCGTCGAGTAGGCCGTATGGGTCGAGCCGACGGACCGCCACCACAATACCGGCACGCCGACCTCCAGGGTCGTCAGACCGACGTCCATATTGGACAACGCGTAGGGAAGGTTGGCCGCGCCTTCCACCGAGGTCGGGTCGACGCCTTCACGGATCATACCTTGGAAGGGCGTGCCAGCGACGATCGACTGGCCGACGATGTGGTGCTCCCAAGCGGCAATGTTGCCGTCCTTATCTAAACCGGCCTTCATTCGGTGCACGTAGGCCGGCCGATAGCGCCCGCCCCGCATGTCGTTCTCGCGGGTCCATTGGACCTTGACCGGCGCCTTGAAGCCGATCGCCTTGGCGACGGACACGGCCTCAGAGACGATGTCGCCGTCGCCGACCCCGCGCCGGCCAAAACCACCGCCCGTTTTCATCACGTGCAATCGCACCTTTTCCTTTTCGACCCCGGCCGTGGCGGCGGCAACATGGATATAGAGGTCGGGGATCTGGAGGCCGCCCCAGACCTCCAACGTGCCATCCGCGTTCATGCGGGCAACAGCGTTCAGGGGTTCCATAGCGGCGTGCGCCAGGTAGGGGAAGCGGTAGGTCGCCTCGACGACCTTGTCGGCCCCGGCCATGGCGCCGGCCGCATCACCTTTCGTCGCCGCTTTCAGGGCCGGTACTTCCTTCGACAATCGCTCGAACTCATCCAGCAAATCGGCCGATCCGCGCTTTTCTGCCTTGCTTTCGTCCCAGGTCACCTTGACGGCGTCACGCGCCTTGAGAGCCGCCCACATATGATCGGCGACGACGGCGATGCCGCGCGGCACGGCGACCACGTCAACGACGCCCGGCATGGCCTTGGCCTCGGCCGCCTCGAAGGATTGGACGGTGGCGCCGAAACGCGGCGGGTGGATCATCACGGCCGTCAGCATGCCCGACAGTTTGACGTCGATGGTGAAGTCGTGGGTGCCGTCGGTTTTCGGCGCCGTGTCGAAACGGCGCCGCGATTCCGAACCGATTTCGGTCCACTGGTCGGGTGACTTGAGCGGCACGTTCTCCGGTATGGCCTGCTTGGCGGCCGCCGCCGCCATGGCCCCGAAAGGTGCCCTCTTGCCAGACGGATGGGACAGCACGCCGTCGGCGACGGCGATTTCGCCGGCCGGCACCTGCCACGCCTCAGCCGCCGCCGCGACCAGCATGGCGCGCGCCGTTGCGCCGGCCTTGCGGTAGCGATCGAAGGACGTGGCGATGGTCGTCGAGCCGCCCGTGCCCTGGGCGACGCCGCCCCACATGATGTTGCCGTAGAGCGCCGTGTTGCCGCTGGCACCCTCGACCCTCACCTGGTCCCAAGACGCGCCCAATTCCTCGACGACCAGCGTCGCGACACCGTGGTAGCTTCCTTGACCCATGTCAAACTGCGATGACAGCACCGTCACCTGGTTGTCGGGACCAATTTCCAGATAGGCGGCGAAGGGCGATATGGGCGCCGCCGGTTTCTTGGCGCCGGCCGGTGCTGCAGCCAGTGCGCCGTCACCGTACCCGATGACCAGGCCGCCGGCCGTCGCCGCCGCCCCGATCAAGAAGCTGCGCCGCGAGGTCCCCCCGCCGGCCTTGGCAATTTCTTGTTTCACGAGGTTCATCATGGTCACGCCTCCAGCCTGCGGGCGGCTTCGTGGATACCGGCCCGGATGCGTTGGTAGGTGGCGCAGCGGCAGAGGTTGCCAGTCATCGCTTCGTCGATATCGACATCGCTCGGCTTCGGATTGTCGCTGAGCAGCGCCGCGGCGGCCATGATCTGACCCGATTGGCAATAGCCGCATTGCGGCACGTCGAGGTCCGTCCAGACGGCACGGACCGTCTCCGCGACTTTTCCGTCTAGCCCCTCGATGGTCGTGATCGAAGCGTCACCGACGTCCTCGAGCAGCGTCTGGCAGGCGCGGATCGGCGTACCGTCCATATGAACCGTGCAGGACCCGCACTGGGCCAGTCCGCAGCCGAACTTGGTTCCGGTCAATCCGACAAGATCGCGGATCGCCCACAAGAGCGGCATGTCGCCGGGCGCATCGATATCATACGCCTTACCGTTAATGGAGAGTTTCACCATGGTATGCCCCGCCTTCGAAAAACCGGTCGCAATCGCCGTTGCATCAACTCCGGAATGCGCTGTTACGAGCGCTATTGAGAGATGGTTATGGCCCCCCCACCGCTGCAACCTCAAATGAACTAATCGTGACGGGTTTCGGATATTGCCCCGCCACGCGCGCAATCAGGCATGACTTCGGTGCGGCGGCATGCATCAGGACGGACGCCGACCGCAGAGGTTTTGTGACTCTTTCGTGACATTTTCCTCAGAGGCTAAGATTCCACTAGGTCCTGTTGACAGTTAACGGACTATTCATGGTTGGTGTGATCGAGTGAGACCAGTGCAAGGTGAGGGGCCTGGTCATGCTTCGCAGGGAATTGACGGATGGGCAATGGGACCGGATCAAGGATT
>Ga0209364_1000108_pt1 | contig 18117 bp, 17 predicted proteins | sample WorMetHERISLAND2_3_FD_187387 | JGI IMG/M metagenome (GOLD analysis project Ga0209364, IMG submission 187387) | Marine gutless worms symbiont microbial communities from Max Planck institute for Marine Microbiology, Germany - Olavius albidus HERON... | ecosystem: Host-associated > Annelida >... | reverse complement strand
AGACCCCGACAGCAAAACGCCGTCGCGCCGGACGAACCCCGGCGTTCGCCCAGATTGATCCTGGAAGCCCCGAAATGGCAGAAAATTCTCCACCGTCCCGCCTCGACGACGGCTCGACGTCGAAAAAACCGGTTTCGCTCCTCGAAAATCGACCCGGAAGAAAAAAAACGGCCTCTATCGACCTTCATGAAATATCCGGGCTAGCCCAAGCATCTCGCTTAGCTAGGACAGCCCCAATCTTTAAATGTAAAGAAAAATTCTCGCTTTGTTGATCCATCTCAATTCCACGATGAAGATTTCGTGGCATCCTACGCTCCGGTTGAAACCCGACCCTAACATCCTAAGCTGAGACTACCCTTTCCACTCAAAAGCAGAAGTGAAGGATCCGATGCGGAAGGAGAAAACGACCTCGTCCACGGTCGTCATCGACAAGGACGGCCTCGACCTACTGATTAAGTCGCTTCGCCGGGCGGGCCACGATGTCATCGGCCCCACGGCCCCCGATGGCGCCGTCGTTTACGAACCGATCGACAGCATCGGCGATCTGCCTGTCGGCCTGGAAGACGACCAAGACGGAGGGCATTACCGGCTGAAGGCGGCGACCGGCGGCAAGGGCGCCAAGGAGGCGCTGTTCCGTTATGTGGTCGGACCGCACTCCTGGAAGCGCTACCTGTTTCCACCGTCACAGAAGTTGTGGTCGGCCGAAAAGAAAGACGGCGGCTGGACGATCGACGCCGAACAGGGGGATCCGGCGAAGCAGGCCTTTATCGGCGTGCGGCCCTGTGAGCTGGCAGCGATGCGGATCCAAGACCGCGTGTTTTCCGGCGATCATTACAAGGACCGCGGCTACGCGGCTCATCGCGACGCCACACTGGTCGTCGCCGTCAACTGCACACGAGCCGGCGGCACCTGCTTCTGCACGTCCATGGATACCGGTCCCGTGGCCAGTGACGGCTACGATTTGGCGCTGACCGAGATTTCCGACGGCAAGGACCATCGTTTCGTCGTTGATGTCGGATCCAAACGCGGCGCCAAGGCCCTGAGCAAGCTACCGCAGCGCGACGCGACGGCCGGCGACCGCCGGGCCGCCAACTCGCGCACCAATGCGGCCGCCAAGTCCATGGGCCGCACCATGTCGAAAAACGCCGCCAAGGTACTCCGCGATAACCCGGACCATCCGCAATGGACCGACGTCGCCGAGCGCTGTCTCAACTGCGCCAACTGTACCATGGTCTGTCCGACCTGCTTCTGCTCAAATGTGGTCGATGTGACGACTTTGGACGGCGCCGGGGCGGAACGCAGGCGGCGCTGGGATTCATGCTTCACCGTCGACTTCAGCTATATCCACGGCGGGCCGATCCGCCGCGACGCGGCGTCGCGCTACCGCCAATGGATCACCCATAAACTGTCGAGCTGGCACGACCAGTTCGGCTCGTCCGGCTGCACCGGCTGCGGACGCTGCATCACTTGGTGCCCAGTCGGTATCGACATCACCGCGGAAGCCCGCACCATCGGTGCGCGGCGCAAGACTGCACCCAAAGGAGAACGTTGATGGTTCAGATCGAAGGAATGAATCGCGCCCTCGAGGATTTTGACGTCTTCAAGGACCTCGACGAGGACACGCGGGTACTGATCTCGGGCTGCGCCAAGAACACGGTCTTCCAGGCCGGCGAATACATCTACCGGGAAGGCCAGAAGGCGGATGCCTTCTACCTGATCCGCCATGGTGTCACGTCTCTGGAGGTGCATGTCCCGGCCCGCGATCCGCTGGTCATCGAGACCATGGGCGACGGCGAGATCATCGGCTGGTCGTGGCTGGTGCCGCCATACCGGTCGCGCTTCGACGTTCGCGCCGTCAGTCTGGTCCGCGCCGTCTCCATCGACGCCGTCTGCCTACGCGCCAAGTGCGAGGAGGACCACTCGGTCGGCTATGAATTCTACAAGGCCTTCCTGCCGGTCATCTCGGACCGCCTGTCGGCGACCCGGCTGCAGTTGATCGACATGTACGGCCACCCGAAGGACTACGAAGCCCGCAAGAAGGCAAAGTCCGCGCCCGCGAAAAAGATCGGTAAAAAAGCGGCAGCAAAGAAAAAGGGGAAATGACGGTGACGGCAGCAACGACCTTGTACGCCGGGACCGCGGTTCCGGACCCCATGGTGCCGGTACCGTTCCGGGTCAAATGGATCCGCAACGAGCTTTCCGACACCTTCACCCTCGACCTGGTGGCCGAGAGCGGCCAACCGTTCGCCTTCGAGCCGGGCCAGTTCAACATGCTCTACCAGTTCGGCGCCGGCGAGGTTCCGATCAGCATCAGCGGCGACCCGACGGACGAGGGCACGCTCGTCCACACCATCCGTGCTGTCGGCAGCGTCACCGACTCCATGGCGGCGCTCTCCAAGAGTGATGTCGTCGGCGTGCGCGGTCCCTTCGGCCGCGGCTGGCCGGTCGAGGACGCCAAGGGTATGGACGTGGTCATCGTCGCCGGCGGCGTCGGCCTGGCGCCATTGCGCCCGGCCATTTATCAGGTGCTCGCCAACCGCGCCGACTATGGCAAGATCCGTATCTACTACGGTGCGCGCAGCCCGGCCGACATCCTGTTCCGCAAGGAACTCGAGAAATGGCGCGGCCGCTTCGGCCTCTATGTCGACGTTACCGTGGACCGGGCCGACCGGGAATGGCTTGGGTCGGTCGGCGTCGTTACCAAGCTGATCACCGACGGTGGCTACGACCCGCACGCGACCGTGGCCATGGTCTGCGGGCCGGAAGTGATGATGCGCTTTTCGGTCAACACGCTCAATGACCATGGCGTGCCGCTCGAACGAATCTACGTCTCCATGGAACGCAACATGAAATGCGCCATCGGCCTTTGCGGACACTGCCAGTACGGACCGACCTTCGTCTGCAAGGACGGGCCGGTCTATTCCTACGACGCCGCGCGACGCCTTTTCGACATTCGGGAGATCTGACCGTGGCGAAGAAGAAAAAAACCCCACGCAAACCGCGTCTCGCCGTCTGGAAATTCTCGTCCTGCGACGGCTGCCAGCTGAGTCTCTTGGACTGCGAGGACGAGCTGCTCACCGTCGCCAACTCGGTCGAGATTGCCTTTTTCCCGGAGGCGACCCGGGTCGAGATCGCCGGTCCTTACGACGTATCCCTGGTCGAGGGGTCGATCACGACGCCGGACGAGGCCGAGCGCATCCGCAAGGTTCGCGAGCAATCGAAGATGCTGGTCACCATCGGCGCCTGCGCCACCTCGGGCGGCATCCAGGCCCTGAAGAACCTGAGGCAGGTGCCGGAGCTCATCGACCGGGTCTATGCGCATCCCGAGTTCATCGAGACGCTGGACACCTCGACGCCGGTCAAGGATCACGTCGAGGTCGATTTCGAACTGCGCGGCTGCCCGATCAACAAGTACCAGCTCCTGGAGGTGCTGAACGCCACCATCAATGGCCGCAAGCCAGATACGCCGCCGCACAGCCAATGCATCGAGTGCAAGCTCGCCGGCACGGTCTGCGTCATGGTCTCCAAGGGCGAACCGTGCCTCGGTCCGGTCACCCAGGCCGGCTGCGGCAACGTCTGCCCGAGCTGTTCGCGCGGCTGCTTCGGCTGCTTCGGTCCGAAGGAGACGCCGAACGGCGCCGCGCTGAGCCGCCAGCTCAAGGCGCTCGGCATGGACGACCGCGAGGTCAGCCATTTCTACCGCATGTTCAACGCCGGTGCGCCGGTATTCCACGACGAGGGTCTGCGCCATGAATCCTAAGTCCAAGAAAACCAAGACGAACGACGGCAAGCGCCTGATCAAGGTCGACGCGCTGGCCCGGGTCGAGGGCGAGGGTGCGCTCTACCTGCGCATCAAGGACGGCTCCATCAAGGACCTCAAGTTCCGCATCTACGAGCCGCCGCGCTTCTTCGAGGCGCTCCTGGAAGGCCGCATCCATTCCGATGCGCCGGACATCACGGCGCGCATCTGCGGCATCTGCCCCATGGCCTATATCATCGGTGCCTGCCATGCCATGGAAAGCGCCTTGGGCGTCACCGTCGAAGGACCGCTCCGCGACCTCCGCCGCCTCGCCTATTGCGGCGAGTGGATCGAGAGCCATGTGCTGCACGCCTTCCTGCTGCACGCGCCCGATTTCCTCGGCTACGAGGACTCGCTCCAGCTCGCCAAGGATTATCCGGACGTGGTCAAGAAGGCGCTGGAACTGAAGAAGATCGGCAACGAGATCCTCGAGGTCATCGGCGGACGCGCCATTCACCCGGTCAACATGACCGTCGGCGGTTTCTTCAGCCTGCCGAAGAAGGCGGCCATCGACGGGCTCATCGAAAAGCTCGAGTGGGGCGTCGAGACGTCCCGAGAACTGACGCTGGCCGTTGGCGGCTTCCCGTTCCCGGACTACAGCTACGACTACACCTGCGTGTCGCTGAGGCACCCGGACGAATACGCCATTACCGAGGGCAACGTCGTCTCCAACCGGGGCCTCGACATCCCGGTCGCCCAGTTCGAGGAGCATTTCGACGAGGAACACGTCGAGCATTCCAACGCCCTTCACGGCGTCATGACCGACGGCACCTCTTCGTATCTCACCGGCCCCATCGCGCGCTACAACAACAACTTCGAGCAGCTCTCGCCCCTGGCCAAGAAGACGGCCAAGAAGGCGGGGCTCGGGCGCATCGTCACCAATCCCTTCCAGTCCATCGTCGTGCGCATGGTCGAGACGCTTTACGCCTTCGAGGAAGCGGTGCGCCTGGCCAAGGCCTACGACCCGCCGCAAGCGCCGAGCGTGCCGATCGTTCCCCAGGCCGGGCACGGCACCGGCTGCACGGAGGCGCCGCGGGGGATCTGCTATCACCGCTACGATTTGGACGACGACGGGCGCATCACGTCGGCGCGTATCATGCCGCCGACGGCCCAGAACCAGCGCCAGATCGAACGCGACCTGTGGGGGGTGGTCGAGAACCACATGGAGCTCGACGACGAGAAACTGAAATGGGTCTGCGAGCAGGCGATCCGCAATTACGATCCCTGCATCTCCTGCGCGACGCATTTCCTCAAGCTCACCGTTGAGCGGGACTAATGGCTCACCGTTGACTGGGACTGACGGCCCACTGTTGAGCGAAGCCAATCAAGGGGGCGGCCCGGACCGCCCCCTCATCCTCTGCATCGGCAACACCATGCGCGGCGACGACGGCGCCGGCCCGGCCGCCGCCGACCGCCTGCGCCCGCTCGTCGGTGATCGCGCCGACATCGAGGTGAGCTGGGGCGAAGGCACGGAACTGATGCAGGCCTGGCAGGGGCGTGCCCAGGCCATCGTCGTCGACGCCGCCACTTCGGGTGCCGAGACGGGCACAGTCCACGTCTTCAACGCCGCCGCCGAAAGCTTGCCCCGCGACTTCTTCTGCTACACGACGCACCGGTTCGGTCTGGCGGAAGCGGTCGAGCTTGCCCGGCAGTTGGGCGAGTTGCCGGAGCGGCTGACCATCTACGCCATCGAGGGAACGAACTTCGACTTGGGCGAGGGGGTGTCGGCGGCGGTGGATGCGGGGGTGGACAGGGTCGTCGAAAGGATCACGGCCGCGCTCGGTTAATTATTTCCGCCTGTTCATCAACGATGGGCCGGCTGACAGGGACGATGTCCCATTTTGTCTACTTTTGTTCATAAGCGTCCATGAGATTTTTCCGTCCCCTGGTGCCGTCTGTTCCGTCGGTGACCAGACCGACGGTTTTGCCTGCTTAAAAAAACGACGGAACGAACCCAATTCTTCCGCGATAACGCGGGCGTTGGACAAGAGGCGCCAGCACACGCCGACAGCCCCACTGCCGCCGTTCGGCACCACCGGTCACAATCATCGGCCCACGGCCACCGGAAACGACGGTGCGCGGTCCAATCTTCACAGGGGCACTCAGCAAAGCCGCCGTTCGTGGGCGGCAAGAAATAGGTATTTATACTATTTATAGGCTTTAATTGCCAAGGACGAATAGAGGGATTATACTGTCGATGTCGGGATAATTAGACGCCCGCTTTATCCCATTTTGCCGTCGTTCAGATGCAGTCGCCGCAAAGTCCGGTAATGAACCGATAGCCGACACGCGACGCCCCTGAGTTAGGTGAGCCGCGTCGTCAGCATCACTTGCACTCCGGAAGCCGATGTATACGACCGCCATGTCTCGTGGTTTCCTGGCGCGATCGTTAGCCTTCATGCGAAACGCGCCGTACCACCAAGAACCGCCGCGAGTCCGTTTTTCCCGTGCACCGCCATCCTCCGTCCACTCCCACACATTGGCCCCCATATCATACAGGCCATTGACACCGGCCTTGGTCGTGAGCGCGAGCGCGGGACCAATGCCTCGGTCAAGCCGGTAACGGTAGTCGATCGCCGGTGTTGGACCGCAGTCATTTAGGCAGTTGGCGCCCTCAGGCGTGTCTCCAGTGGGATACGTATACGTCACTCCGGACTGGAACGGAGACGGCGGATCCTGGCGCAACTCGGTGAAAGCCGCTTTCTCCCATTCCTTGTCGGTGGGAAGCCGCTTACCGGCCCACGCGCAGTAGGCCGCTGCATCGTCAAATGTAACGTGCACGGCAGGCTCGTCCGGGTGGGCGGGTGAGCCGAATGGCGCTGACCAAATCCAGCCAGCCTTTTGTTCCCAACCGGCAGCGTAAACGAGACCGCCGCCGAGCTTTTCCGCCGCTGTAACATAGCCTGTCGCTTCGACGAACTCGCGAAACGCCCCGACGGTAACCTCCGTGCGGTCAACGGCGAAGCCGTCAATGATTTGAATGTCCGCGAGTATCGGCGACGTCGCCAAAACAAGGCCGGCAAACGCCGGAACACCTGATGCCATGGCAAGGCCTACACAGCGTTTACCGTCACGAGAATTGCCGGGCACAACCACCTGCCTTGAGATCGATTGCGATAACGGTTCTTGATCCGATCGAAACCAGGCTTCGTAGAGGTATCTAAGGAGACAAAGTTCGAATGGCCAGCATCAAAGTGCGCATCGAGGGCGACAACACCATCGTAATCGCCAATGAGAACACGACGATCGGTTATGCAACCATCGACACTGACGGCGGTGAAATCTCCTACATCTTTGTGAACCCAGCGTTTCGCCGTCGCGGTTTCGGGTCGATGTTGGTGAATGAAGCCGAGGACCTGGCCGGCCAAAAGCTGAAGCCGGCAGACCCGATTTCGCCTCTGGGCAAGAAGTTCTTCGCTAACGTCACCGATAGGGTTCATCTCCTTGAAGCGTTTGAGACGTCGTCGACAGGGCGGCTTCAGGGCAAAGGCGGCAGTGGCTCACGGGCGGCCGGCAATTCCACTTTGGGGGGAAACCTGCGATTCCACCCGTAAAACGAAATCGTCGGCAGAACGGACCTTCAAGTCCTTTTATAGTTACGCCCGCACATCCCTGGCCGTCATTCCCGCGCACGCAGGAACCCAGTCGGTGTCCGCCTCACGCTGGATTTCAGGTCGTTTCCTGGACCCCGCGGATTCACGGGAGGAGTGTGTCGCCAATCGGGGCATAACCGCCCCATCACCACCCCCCCGTCTCCAACCACTGCTCCAGCATCTCCATCCGGTCCCAACCCCAGAAGGGCTCGCCTTCGACGATGAAGAAGGGCGAGCCGAAGATGCCCTTGTCGATGGCTTCGTTGGACACCGCCTTGACCTTCGCCTTCATGACCTCGCTGGTGATGCCGGCCTCGAGGTCCCCATGAGGCAGCCCAATTTCGGCACCGACGGCGGCGACGTTTGCCGGTTCGGTCATGTCGCGGGCCTCGGCAAAATAGGCGTGGAAGGCGGCGCGGGCGAAGTCGTGGGCTTTGCCGGGGACATGTTCCTCGACCCAGTAGTAGGCGCGGCTGGCCGGAAGGGCGGTGATCGGGTGGTTGTCGGGCAGGCTGAACGGGAGGCCCGTTTGCCGGGACAGGCAGGCCCAGTCGTGGCGCGCGTAATCGCCCTTCATCGGCGTCGAACTGAGGCCCCGGACACCGGTGTGCTTGAAGGCGACACCGAGCATGTAGGGGCGCCACAACACGTCCCGGCCGTGCCGCGCGGCCAGCTCATCGATGGTGGCCGCCGCGAAATAGGCGTAGCCCGAGCTGAAGTCGAACCAGAACTCGATCGGTGATTTCGCCATGGCCAACTCCCATATTATCAACCGCTTACGACCATGATAAGGGGGCGGCCCGGCCCGGCCAAGGCCGCGACGACGGGCGGCGCGAGCCGTTCCAGGATTTGACAGCGCCCCAAAGGCCTGTTGAAGCCGCGCTTCCCATTCTCGAACGCGGAGCGGGAGCAGAGTCATTCCGACCTAGGCATACTTGATTTTGCCGAGTCCGGTGTCGTTAGGCACGGTTGACCCTTCCGCAACCTTGCGTCCGGTGCGAATATTTCCTACTTTTTCAGTCGGAGGCTTCCAGAAATGACCGAAAAACTCAGCATCTCCCTGACCGACGAGCACGCACACCTCTTGCAGGAAGCGGTCGAAAGCGGCGACTACGCGTCGTCCAGCGAGGTCATCCGGGAAGCCTTGCGGGAGTGGAAGGCGCGGCGCCTCCTGGGCCGGATGTGGGACGAGGGTATCGCCAGCGGCCCCGCTGACCCCGGTTCAGGCATGGGCGACATCAAGGCCGAGGCCCGCCGTCGCAAATCCCGCGCCTGACCCTATGGCCCGCGTCGTCTTCACGAAGAAGGCCCGCGAGGACCTGATCGACATCTGGCTTCATATTGCCGACGACGACCCTGTGGCCGCCGATTGGGTTCTCGACCGGCTGGACGAAGCGGCCGACCACCTGGCCGATCACCCGGCGATGGGCGCGGCCCGCGACGACATCCGCCCGGGTCTGCGCTATCTGGTCAGCGGCTCCTACCTTCTGCTCTATCAGACGACCGATACCGGGGTGGAAATCGTGCGGGTCGTGCACGGCCGTCGGGATCTGTTCAGCCTGTCCTAATTCCTGGGGTAGGCGTCGCTAACGGAAAAAATGACCGGTCAACCCCAACGCTAACACCGAGCCGCCGCCAGCATACCCTCTTGTACCGATTTTATGGACACCTACGATTGAAGATCGATATGGGTTAGAATAACGTCTGTCACTCTCCATCAGTTCAAAAAAACGCGAAAACGCGTGAAGTCGAAGACGGGTGGTCAAAGGGGAAAGATGGAGACGGGAATCTACCGTTTCATTCTTAAGTACAGCCGGAACCAACAGATCCTGCTGCTGGCGTCACGGCCGTATCCTTCCCGTTCCTCTACCTGTCACTCGATTTGCCCAAGATCATCATCAACGAGGCCATCGGCGGCAGTCATTTCCCGTCCTCGGTCTTCGGCGTCGGGCCGGAATTCGAACAGGTGCCTTATCTGCTGGTGCTCTGTTTCCTGTTCTTAGGCCTGGTCCTCATCAACGGGCTGTTCAAGCTCTACATCAACGTCTACCGGGGCAGCATGGGCGAGCGGCTGTTGCGCCGCATGCGCTACCAGTTGATCGCCAACGTGCAGCGGTTCCCGCTGCCGCACTTCCGCAACATCTCCCAGGGCGAGGTGGTGTCGATCGTCACCACGGAGACGGAGCCGCTCGGCGGCTTCATGGGCGAAGCCCTGTCCCTGCCCGCCTTCCAGGGCGGTACGCTGCTGACGCTCTTGGCCTTCATGTTCGCCCAGGATTGGGCGCTTGGGGTCGCCGCCATCGCGCTCTATCCGGTGCAGATGGTCCTCATCCCGAAGCTGCAGCGGCGCGTCAACGAACTCGGCAAGCGCCGGGTCCGCGAGGTGCGCAAGCTTTCCGAACGGCTGAGCGAACTGGTCGGCGGCATCCACGAGATGCACGCCAACGACACCGGCCAGTACGAGCTCGCCGATTTCGGCGGGCGGCTCGGGACCATCTTCTCCGTCCGCGTCGAAATCTATCGCAAGAAGTTCTTCATCAAGTTCCTCAACAACTTCCTGGCCCAGCTGACACCGTTCTTCTTCTTCTCCATCGGCGGCTACTACGTGATCCAGGGCGACCTGTCGTTCGGTGCCCTGGTGGCGACCCTGGCCGCCTACAAGGACCTGTCGGCGCCGTGGAAGGAGTTGCTCACCTACTACCAGAAGATGGAAGACTCGCGGATCAAGTACAAACAGCTGGTCGAACGGTTCGAGCCGCCAAAGATGCTCGATGAGACGCTCTTGGCGGCGCAGGAAACGGTCGATGTGGAGTTGGCCGGCGACATCGTCGCCAACAACCTGACCGTCGAGGACGAGGAGGGCAACAAGCTCGTCTCCGGGGCCAGTTTCAGTTTCCGCTCGACAGACCATGTGGCGTTGATCCGAAACCCGGGCAGTGGTGCGGGCGACATCGCCCGGCTGCTCGCCCGCCAGGTGTTTCCGACCGCCGGCACGCTGACCATCGGCGGCCACAATCTGGTCGACATGCCGAGCGCGGTGACCGGACGGCAGCTGAGCTACGTGGACGGCGATGTCTACGTCAGCGCCGGCACGCTCCGCGACAATTTGTTTTACGGCCTCAAGAACTATCCGCGCCTGCAGCCGGAACCCGACGCCGAAGCGCGCCGGCTCGCCGACGAATCGAAGCTGTCCGGGAACTCCACCTTCGACCGAGACGCCGATTGGATCGACTATCCGGCCCTCGGCCTCGACGGTCCCGAGGGCTTGAAGACGAGAGCCCTCGATGTGCTCGGGATCGTCGGCTTGGAAGAGGACACCTTCGAACTGGGCCTGCGCCGCAGCATCGACCCGGCGGCCCATCCGAAGATCGCCGACGGTATCCTCGAGGTCAGGGCTGCCATCCACAACCAGATCGAGGACCCGGCCATCGCCGGCCTGGTCCAGGTCTATGACCGGGACGCCTACAACACCAATGCCAGTGTCGCCGAGAACATCCTGCATGGCTCCTCGACCAGCGAGGAGTTCGCGGTCGATAAACTCGGCAGCAACGCCTACGTGCTCGATGCCCTGGAAAAGGTGGGCCTGCGCGAGTCCTTCCTCGACATGGGGGTCAACGTGGCGTCGCTTATGATGGAGTTGTTCTCGGACCTGCCCATGGGCCACGAGTTCTTCGAGCGCTTCAGCTTCATCGAGGCCAACGCGCTCCCGGACTTCCAGCGCATGATCAACATCGCCGGCAACCGGGGCCTGGAGGCGCTGAGCGACGAGAAACGGGACCGCCTTCGCGACCTGCCGTTCAAGCTCACCGTGGCGCGCCACCGTCTCGGCCTGATCACGCCGGAGATCCAGGAAAAACTGTTGGAGGCGCGGCACATCCTCGCCGACAGCCTGCCCGACGACGTCCGCCGGACCATCGATTTCTACGACATCGACAGCTACAACGGGACCGGCACGCTGCTCGACAACGCGCTGTTCGGCAAGGTCGCCAGCGACAAGCCCGACTCGCGTGAACGGGTCGTCGAATTCGTCACGGCGATCATCGACGAGCTCGGCATGCGCCCGGCCATCATCGAGATGGGCCTCGACTACGACGTCGGCATCGGCGGCCGGCGCTTGTCCCAGGACCAGCGCCAGAAACTGGGGCTGGCCCGGGCGCTGATCAAGAACTCGCACATGATGGTCGTCAACAACGCCCTCGCCATGCTGCCGCAGGGCGACCAGGCCGCCCTCCTCGACAGGGTCCGCGCCGAGCGCCGGGACCGGGGATTGTTCTGGGTCACCGGCGACGCCGATGCGGCCGCCGAATTCGACGTCATCCTGGTCGCTGAGGGCGGCAAGGTCCGGGCCGCCGACCACGAAGGCCTGGAAATCGTCGAACCGGAACCGGAGACGATGGCCGCGGACAGCGAGACCGAGCTCGGCCAGAACGTCGAGCTGCTGGCCGGCGTCCCCATCTTCGGCGGCCTCGACCGCTCGCAGCGCAAGCTCCTGGCTTTCGCCAGCGACCGGAAGACCGTGGCCGGACGGCGAGGTCCTGTTCCGCCAGGACGAACCGGGCGAAAAGGCCTATGTCGTCATCGAAGGCCAGTTCGACATCCTGGTGTCCGGCGCCGACGGTCCGTTGAAGGTGGCCGAGGCCGGCGCGGGGGCCGTCGTCGGCGAACTGGCGCTTTTGTGCGACGCGCCCAGGACCGCCACCGTCCAGGCGACCCGTCCGGCCTCGGTGCTCAGGATCTCCAAGGACGTGTTCTTGCAGCTGGTCAAGGACAACGCCGAGGTCGGCAGCAACCTGTCCCGGATCATCGCCGGGCGGCTGGAAAAGATGGTCCGCGGTTATGTGGCCCGCAGCCTGCCGCTGTACGACGAGATCACCGGCCTGCCGTCGCGCCACCTGTTCATGGACCGCGTTGCCCACGCCGTCGACACCGATGCCCGCGAAGGTAAGAAATCGAGCCTCATCCTCTTGAAGTTCGGCGAGTCCGATTCGCTGACGTCGTCGCTCGACAACGAGGCCAAGGTCATCGTCCTCAAGCAGATGGCGGACCGCCTCAAGGGTTGTTTGCGCCGCGCCGATTCCCTGGCCCGCCTGGAGGAATTCTCCTTCGGCGTCATCGCCAAGAACGCGGCCGACGGCAACGGCGGGGATGACGGCGGTCCGCTGGCCGACCGCATCCGCCACGCCTTCGACCAGCCGCTTGCCGTCAACGACCAAACCTTCGACCTTTCCGGGACGATGGATTTGGATACCTACCCGTTGCTCAAACAGCACGTGGACGAAGTGCTGACTGGCCGGGCGGGCGGGCGGTAAAACTTCTCTCTACGTCAGAAACGCCCGGTCCTGCCGGCGGCGCAGCCGATAAAGCGATTGCTCCGGGTCGAGGTCGAGCATGCGTGATGTGATCACGGTTCCCGCCGGCACGTCTTCCTGGAGCGTGCGGTCGACGGCCAGGTAGTAGGGGCAGGGATTGCCGTCGGCCAGCGGCCGGGCCGCGACCAGTTCCGGCGACAGACCGTCGACCTCGTGATGGTGGGGATCGGTGATCGCCAGCACCGCGCCCTTCTTGAAGTCTCGCGACGTCCGCGCCGCCAGGTCGACGACCGGTCTTGGTATCGTCGCCCCGGTCGGCAGCCCCAGCAGGCCGGCCGAGAGGATGGAGATCGGCGCCTCGACGCCCAAGAGATGCTGCGGGTTGTAGAGCATGGCCGCCCGGCCGTCCCGGGACACCACGTGGCCTTTCTCCTTGAGCAGTTGCCAGGTCTTTTCGTCGTCGCACCGGACGACCACGAAGACGCCGCCGGCGAAACTGGCCTCGTCCGGCCTCCGCAAACAATTGAAGACGTCGATGCGTCCCGCGCCTTGCAAGAGACCGCCTTCGGCTTTCGGACGAAAGGCATCGGCCACTTCGATCGGGCGCAGCAGGGGCGCGTGGAAATCGGGTCGGTCGGGGGTGAGACCGGTGGCGTTGGCAACCACGCCCATTTCGCAGAAGTCGGGCACCGTCCGCGTCGGCAGGCCGGCCGCCGCCAGCGCCGCCGCTCGGCTCGCGCAAAGGTTCTCCCAGCCCTGCCGGTTTTCCCGCCACAGGCCCTTGAGCCCCGAAGCGGACCGGTGTTCACCGCGCCATTTGGTGCAGGATCGGCCCGGCGACGATGGCTGCCTCCTTGGTTGCCATGACCACGTGGCGCCCCCGTCCGATGGCCCATTCGGCGATGCTCGCCGCCGCTTCCGGGTGGCCCGTCGCTTCGACCAGGACATCGAATTCGGGAAGGCGTTCGTCCGTGATATCCTCGGTCATGAGGAGGCCGTTGGCGTCCATGCCGCTCGTGGCGGCCGCCGTTTTCATGCGCTCGACATCCCGGTCGCAGATGATGGCGATCTCCAGGTTGGGGATGGTTCGCGATTGCGCCAACAGGCTCGCCCCGAAGTCGCCGACGCCGACGAGACCGACGCGGATGGTTTTGTCTCGGGCATGGGCGAAAAGGGCTTCGTAGTTCATGGCTCCCCCAGCATGACCCGGAGTACTTGGCAGCCTGGGATCATCGATGGTTTGCTGACAGATGGAAAGCCCGACATTTGACGTCCAGATCAGGACTAAGCGAACCGGGATTTTTCCAGGGATCCCGTTCGCCACAGGCAGGCGGCCAGCAGGGGTTCGCCGAGGTCGGTCCGCATGCCGTGGGGTTGCCAGGGGGGATTGTGGACGACGGCCCCGGGGCCGAGCGGTTTCCAGCCGGCGTCACCGACCTTCCAGGAGGCGCGACCCGAAACCACGCGGTAGATCTCTTCCGGTGAGTGTCGGTGCGTCGGGTATTCGATACCCGGTCCGAGCAGCAGGAAGGCGGCGATCAGGTCGTCGCTGTCGACGACGCCGCCGGGGCTGGCGACGATGGTCCAGCCGTAGGCGTCCAGGAACGCCTCGTCCATGTCGTCCGCCGTGTAGGTTTGCCGCCACGTCAACCGATCCGCCGTCGCCTGCAAGGCCGGGGCGAGGTCGCCAAGGGCCGCCGGAACACCGGCCAGTGCCACCGGCAGGTCGGCCAGGACGGGCAGCGCCGAAGGCGGGTTGGGCGTGATCGTATAGGGCTCCGACGGCCAGGCATCGGTGATCCGCGCGCAGGCGGGATCATCCGCATCCGCAAAGAACGTGAGAAGGCAGCGCGCCAGCCCCGTTGCGTCGTCGTTCTCCAGCATTTCCAACATCGCTCCTGATGCGGCACGGCGGTTGAGTCGGGATCAAACGATCCGCGACGGCAATTGGCCGAGTCCTGAATATCCGGTTTGGTCAAAATGCCAAAGGCAAAGCCGCCGTCAAAAGAAATATTTTGTATTTTGGTACGCCAATACCTAAATTGGCCCGACGCGCCGTTCGGGGACACAGGGGCGCGTCAATGACCCGTCAGGGCAGGTTCTGGAAAATGAACGGGAGGAACCCATATGAAAAACAGTCTATCCGCCGATCTCGCGACGACGCGTTCGATCGAGGTCGACAAGCCGAGGACCATTGATTTCATGGGCGAGGAACTGCGGGTTTATGCGACGCCGGAGCTGGTGCGCGATATCGAGGTGACCTGCCGGGAGATGCTGCTCGAACACCTGGATGACGAGGAGGATTCGGTCGGTACCCGGGTCGAGATCGACCATACCGGAGCGACGCTGTTGGGCATGAACGTCACCATCTCGGCGACAATCTCTGCCGTCGAGGGCCGCGCCGTCAGCTTCGAGGTGACGGCATCGGACGACTTGGAACAGGTGGCGACGGCCAAGCACAGCCGCTTCATCGTCCACAAGGGCAAGTTGGGAGAGCGCCTCAAGGCCAAGGCCGACAAGGCGAACGGATAAAACAATTCGAACGGCGGCGAATCGCATGTCGTCCAAACAACAGAATCAAAATGGGCCCGTCGGGGACCGCCCCTCTCAGGACCGCGACGTCCCGACCTATTGTTACCAGTGTGTCGCCGGGCCCGACTTCCTGACCGTGCGCGTCGAGGACGGCACGGCGACCGAGGTGCAGCCCAACTTCGCCTCGGCCGGCGTCCATCCGGCGGCCGGCCGCGTCTGCGTCAAGGCCTACGGGCTGATCCAGAAAACCTACAACCCGAACCGCATCACCACGCCCATGAAACGGACCAACCCGGAGAAGGGGAAAGGCGTCGATCCCAAGTTCGTGCCCATCTCCTGGGACGAGGCGCTCGATCTCATCGCCGGCAAATTGAACGAGGCCCGGGCCAAGGGCCTCAGCGACGAGGCCGGCTACCCGCGGGTCGCTGCCAGCTTCGGCGGCGGGGGCACGCCGACCGCCTATATGGGCACTTTCCCGGCCTTCCTCAGCGCCTGGGGCACCGTCGATTTCGGCTTCGGCTCGGGCCAGGGCGTCAAGTGCTACCATTCGGAACACCTCTACGGCGAACTGTGGCACCGGGCCTTCACCGCGGCCCCCGACACGCCGCTTTGCGAATACGTGGTTTCCTTCGGCTCCAACGTCGAGGCCTCGGGCGGCGTCTGCGGGGTCAAGCGCCACGCCGATGCGCGCGTCCGCGGCATGAAGCGGGTCCAGGTCGAGCCGCACCTGTCGGTGACCGGGGCGTGTTCCGCCGAATGGGTGCCGATCAAGCCGAAGACGGACGCGGCCTTCCTGTTTGCCATGATCCACGTCCTGCTGCACGAACAGCCGCGTGAGAACCTCGACGTCGATTTCCTGCGCGACCACACGTCCGCGCCCTATCTCTTGGGTCGCTTCGGCTATTACATACGCGATCCGGAAACCCGGAAACCCCTGATCTGGGACTGCATCTCCGAGCGCGCCGTGCCTTTCGACACGCCCGGTGCCGTGCCGGCGCTGGAAGCGGCGATCACGGTGGAACGCGGCGTCGAGGAAGGTGCCGACGGCAAAGTCTGGGAGCACGTCAACGAACGTTGCCAGACCGCCTGGGAAAAACTGGCCGAGCACATGGAGCCCTACTCGCCCCTGTGGGCTTCCGAGGTCTGCGACGTCGGCGTCAAGACCATCCGCCGCATCGCGCTCGAATACCTGGAGCATGCGCGCATCGGCGAGACCATCGAGATCGACGGCCGCGAGCTCCCCTACCGGCCGGTCGCCGTCGTCCTCGGCAAGACCGTCAATAACGGCTGGGGCGGTTTCGACTGTTGCTGGGCGCGGACGCTCCTCGCCTGTCTGGTCGGCGGCCTCGAAGTACCGGGCGGCACGCTGGGCACGACGGTGCGCCTCAACCGCCCGGCGACCTCGCGCCAGGCCTCGATCACGCCGACCAATGACGGTTTCATGGATTATCCCATGAACCCGACCGACAAGGAGAACTGGCTCTCCAAGCCGGACGTGCGCAACGCCAACCGCACCCTCATTCCGCTGGTTGCCAACTCGCCGTGGAGCCAGACCCTCGGGCCGACCCATCTCGCCTGGATGCTGCAGAACCAGAACCCGGGCCACTGGCCGCAGCCAACGGTACCCGACGTCTGGTTCGTCTACCGGACCAATCCGGTGATCTCGTTCTGGGACACGGAACAGATCGCCGACACCATCGCGCGTTTCCCGTTCACCGTCTGCTTCACCTATACGCCTGACGAGACCAACGACATGGCCGACGTGCTGCTGCCCGACTGCACGGATCTCGAGAGCCTGCAACTGATCCGCATCGGCGGCACCAAATACTTCGAGCAGTACTGGGACTATCAGGGGTTCGCGCTCCGTCAGCCGGCCGTCGACGGCGTCGGCGAGGCCCGCGACTTCACCTGGGTGGCCACCGAACTGGCCAGCCGCACCGGCCTCCTGGAGGGCTACAACAAGGACATCAACAAGGGTGCGGCCGGCGTCCGCCTGCACGGCGAGAATTACGATTTCAGCCTGGCAGAGGACCAGGCCCATTCCCTGGAAGAGATCTGGGACGCGTCGTGCCGAGCCGCATCCGCCGAGATGAGCGACGGCCGCGAGACCGAAGGCCTCGACTATTACCGCGAACACGGCTTCCGCGTGGTGCCCTACGAGCGCATCAACTGGTATCTCTATCCGGAATTGGTCGACCAGGGCCTGCGCTTCGAACTGCTCTATCAAGAGCGCCTGCACCGGGTCGGCCGCCAACTCGCCAACCGCCTGCACCAGGCCGGCATCTCCTGGTGGGACCAGCAGCTGGAGGAATACGATCCGCTGCCCGAATGGAAGGACTATCCCGGCCTCTGGGAGCGGGCCCTGGAATCCAACTTCGACGTCGATATTTCGGACTTCCCCTTCTGGCTGGTCACGTCGCGCTCCATGCAATACGCCTGGGGCGGCAACGCCGACATCCAGATGATCAAGGAGGTGGCCGGCAACATCGCCGGGCACGGCGGCGTCATCATCAACACCGGCCGGGCCCGCGAGATGGGAATCGAGGACGGTGATCGCGTTGAGATCGCCTCGCCGCTGAGCGCAACCAAGGGTTTCGCCATCCTGCGCCAGGGCGTCCGCCCGGACACGCTGGTGATGATCGGCCAGTTCGAACACACGGTGACGCCCTTGGCCAAGACCTTCGACGTGCCGAGCATGAACAAGCTGATGTCAACGGCAACTTAAATTTCCCCATAATCGGCAACTTAAAATTCCCCGGTTTTAGTGTTTCGGTGATCAGCCGGTTGATGGATCAGGTTTGGTCCTTTCTGGGTCTCCCCCGTCGTCGACTGGGTTTGTCGGGGTTGGGGTTTTGAGGTGCCGCCAGGTTTTCCGGCATGAGGT
>Ga0209364_1000107_pt1 | contig 18137 bp, 17 predicted proteins | sample WorMetHERISLAND2_3_FD_187387 | JGI IMG/M metagenome (GOLD analysis project Ga0209364, IMG submission 187387) | Marine gutless worms symbiont microbial communities from Max Planck institute for Marine Microbiology, Germany - Olavius albidus HERON... | ecosystem: Host-associated > Annelida >... | reverse complement strand
GATGATGGCGGTCATCCCGCCCAACCCGACACGCGCACGGCTCATCCGCTACGATGCCGAACTCTACAAGGAAAGGCATGTCGTCGAATGCTTCATCAACAAAATCAAACACTTCCGACGTATTGCGCCGCGCTACGAAAAGACCGCCACAGCCTACTTGGCCATGCTACACCTCGTTGGCACCATGATATGGTTGCGTTAACTGTCAACAGGACCTAGCGTTCTCAAGGCCCGAAATCCTTAAGGGTGGTGAACGACACCGCCGGAAACCGGCATGGCGACGCCGGTGGTTTGCGGATAGGTCAGCGGCAGGCCCTGTTTGGAGCGGGCCGCCAGGAAAGCGAAGGCCTCCGCCTCGATCGCGTCCCCGTTCCATCCGACGGCCTCGACCGGTTCGACCGGACATGCGAGGACGGCACGCAGGTCATGCATCACCACCGGGTTCTTCCGCCCGCCGCCGCAGACCAGCCATCGCAACGGTGGCGACGGTAACGATTTCGCCGAGCGCCCGACAGCGGCGGCGGTGAATGCCGTCAGCGTCGCCGCCCCGTCCTCGAGGCTCAAGCCGCGGGCCGGTTCGAATGAGAAGGCGTCGCGATCCAAGGATTTTGGATAGGGGCGGTCGAAATAGGGGTTGTCGAGCAGCTTTTCGAGAACCGCGCCATCCACTGTTCCGGCCCGCGCGAAAGCGCCGCCCACGTCCATGGCCCCTTTGCCCCCAGCCGAGGTCCAATCGTCGATCAGCGCGTTTCCCGGCCCCGTGTCGAAGGCGATGGCGCCGCCGTCCGGAGAAATCCAGGTGACGTTGGCGACGCCGCCGATGTTGAGCACGGCCACCGGACGCTCCAGTTCCCGTGCACGGGCCACATGATAGACCGGCGCCATCGGCGCCCCTTCGCCGCCCGCCGCGACGTCGGCCGAACGAAAATCCCCGATGACCGGAATCCCCGTTTCCCGGGCCAGCAGTTCACCGTCGCCGATCTGGCAGGTCAGTCTCTGCTCCGGCGCATGGAATACGGTTTGGCCGTGAAAGCCGATCAATTTGGCCGACGCGGCGTCCGGGTGTTCGGATATCAGCCTGCGAACGACATCCGCGTGAAAAAGCGTCAGCTGCCGTTCGGCATCACGAGTCTCCTCACTGTCGACCGCGGGTCGCCCTTTCAAACCCCGCAGTCGATCCCTTAGGCCTTCCTCGAAGGGTATGCTGATGAATGCGCCCGTACTGGTTACGGCATCGCCGTCCGTCTCGACGGCGGCGGCATCGACGCCATCCAGTGACGTTCCACTCATCATTCCGATTACCCGCAACAGAACCTCCATTTCGTGGGAGCAGATACCAATATCGACGACAGCATTGCCTTCCCCAAAGCGATATCATAAACCGTCCCCGAAAGCCTGTCCGATCGTCCTATGGAGAGAACATGAACCGCGACAAATCCGATTTCATTAACGGCGTCGTCGAACGCGGTTACATGCACCAGTGCACCGACATCGAAGGTCTCGACTCTCTTGCCGCCGGCAAATCCATTACCGCATACATCGGTTTCGACTGCACGGCGCCGAGCCTTCATGCCGGCAGCCTGGTCTCGATCATGCTGCTTCGCCTATTCCAGAAGACCGGCCACAAACCGATCGTGCTCATGGGTGGCGGCACGACCAAGGTCGGCGACCCGTCGGGAAAGGACGAATCGCGGAAACTGCTCACCGAAGCGGCGATCGCTGCCAACATGGACGGCATCAAGTCGGTGTTCTCCAAGTTCCTCACCTTTGGCGACGGCCCGACCGACGCCGTCATGGTCAATAACGCCGACTGGCTCGACGACCTCGAATATATCCCGTTCCTGCGGGACTACGGACACCACTTCTCGGTCAACCGCATGCTCGGGTTCGACAGCGTCAAACTGCGCTTGGAGCGCGAACAGCCGCTGACCTTCCTCGAGTTCAACTACATGATCCTGCAAGCCTACGATTTCCTCGAACTGGCCCGGCGCAACAATTGTGTTCTGCAGATGGGCGGCTCGGACCAATGGGGGAACATCGTCAACGGTGTCGAACTGACGCGCCGCGTCGACAGCCGCGAGGTCTACGGATTGACGACCCCGCTGCTGACCGTGTCGTCCGGCGCCAAAATGGGCAAGACCGCCGACGGCGCCGTCTGGCTCAACGCCGACATGCTGTCGCCTTACGACTATTGGCAGTACTGGCGCAATACCGAGGACGCCGACGTCGGTCGCTTCCTGCGCCTGTTTACCGAACTGCCGATCTACGAGATTTCCCGGCTCGAGAAGCTGGAAGGTGTCGAAATCAACGAAGCCAAGAAAGTCCTGGCCGATGAGACGACACGGCTTTGTCATGGCGACGATGCCGCCGCCCAGTCGCGGGCGACGGCGGAAGAAACCTTCGAGAAGGGCGGCATCGGCGAGGAGCTGCCAAGCGTCGATATCGAGCGGACGCAACTCGAGCAGGGCATCCCGGCCTTCCAGCTGTTTCGCGAGGCCGGCCTGGCGCAATCGGGCGGCGAGGCCCGGCGGCTGATCAAGGGCGGCGGTGCGCGCATCAACGATGTGCCGATCCCGACGGAAACCGAGGTCGTCAACCTGTCCCACATCAACGACGACGGTGTCATCAAGTTGTCCGCAGGCAAGAAGCGCCACGCCCTCGTCCGCGCGGTCTGATCCCCTACCGCCCTCAGGCCGATGACCGATTTTCTGTCCCGCGCCGGCGAAAAGATCGTCGGCCGGCACGTGTTCCCGTGGTTCATTACGGCCTTGTTGGCCGCGCTTCTCGGCTTACGGGTATTCTTGTTCCCGGGTATGGGGGGCGACGACGGGGAACAACTCGTCTTCTCCCAATTCTTCGACTGGGGCTATCAACTCCGAAACCCGCCGCTCTACACCTGGTTGGTGATGATCACCTCGTCGATCGTCGGCCCAAGCGCGCTGGCCGTCGGTCTGGTCAAGTTCCCGCTCCTGGCCGCGACGTACCTGCTGTTGTGGCGATGCGCGCTGATTGTCCTCGATGACAAGCGCTTGGCCGCGGCCGCCGCCTTGATGCCGCTGGCACTTTACTACGTGGCCTGGGACTCGATCCACGGCTACAGCCACTCCGTACTGGCCATGTTCCTCTATGTGGCGGCCCTGTTCCTTGTCCTCAGGATCGAGAAACAGGGCCGGACAAGGGATTTCGTCCTCCTCGGTCTCGTCATCGGTGCCGGCCTGCTGGCAAAATACGTCTTCGCGCTGTTCGTCGTCGCCCTTTTGGGCGCGGCGGTTATGACACCGCCCATGCGGCAGAGACTGATGAGCTGGCGTCTGCTACTCACCCTGGCCTGCGCCATCGCCGTTGCCCTCCCCCATTTCCTCTGGCTGTTCCAGGGAGTCGGCAACGCCTTGATCGTTCCGCCCGAAATCGAACCCGCCGATTACGCGCTCGGTGCCGTCAAGGGTATCGGGCGATTGATGGCGGCGATCATCGGCTTCCTGGCCCCCTTGATCGTTTTCGCGCTGTTGGTTTTTCCCCGCGCCTTCGCGCCGCTCGGCCCCAGATCCACCCATCCTCACATGGCTTGGTTGAGCCGCTATTTCGTTGTCCTGTTCACCGTCGCCGTGATCGCGCTGCTGTTCCCCCACGTCGACCGGCTGCGCACCCACTACATGTTCGTTCTGATCCCGTTCCCCATTTATCTTGCGATGCGCGTTCGCGCCGCCGGATACGACGCCCTACGGATCGGCCGTTTTTCGGGTTTCCTGGCCGTGCTGGGCGTCCTCATTCCGATCGCCATGATCGGCAAGTTCGTCCTCGAACCGCTCAAATGCGAGCACTGCCAGCACCACATTCCCTATGCGGACCTCGCCACGGCTCTCCGCGCGACGGGTTTCCAGGATGGTACCATCTTCGCTTACTGGCATCCGGACCCGATCGCCGGAAACCTCAGAGCCCAATTTCCGAAAGCCCGCGTGATCAGCGCCAAACACCCGTCGGTCCAACCGCCTCCGAAGGAAGCGGTTGGCCAATGCCTTTTGGTATGGCCGGTGACAGAGAAGGACATCGGCCGAAGCGCCACGGTCAACCAGGCAAAGCGCCTGTTCGGGGCGGACATTCCCGCCGATGTACCGCACTATCGGGTATCGGCGCCGCTTGTAATGGGTTACGGACGCAAATCCAGTTTGGGCTACATCTTCATCGACGAAGGCACCGGCCCCTGCCGCTGAAGCCGGACCCCTCATCAGCCCTTCAGAAGTTATCCCGCCCTTCGCCCCAGCGTTTGCGGATGAACTTATCGGCTTCGAGGACGATGAAGGCCGGGAACAGGCAGTGCAGGATCACCAGCCACCATTCGGCCGGGAACGGAGCGGCCCGGAAGATCGTCGCGAACCCTTCGTGGGCGAACGGCAGCGACCAGGCGACCAGACAGAGCGTCATGCCCGCCAGCAGCCAAGTGTTGGTGAATGGGCTGAAGGTGAAGGCCGAGCGGAACACCGAGCGCGCACTCATGACGAAACCGAGATGCACCAGCAGCACCGCCCAGAAGGCAGCCGTCTGCGCTTGGGTCAGCAGCACCGGATCGACGACCCGGCCGTCGACCACGGCCGCCGAACCGAAGTGGTGGTAGACGACGAAGGCGGGAACGGCGATGGCGAAGCCGACGAAGACGACACGCTGCAGGAACAGTGCGTCGGCGATCTTCACTTCTGTGTCGCGCGGCGGTGAGTTGAGAATATTCCGGATCTTCGGTTCCATCATCAACGGCATGGTCAGGAAGAAGGAATCGAACAGATTGACCCACAGGATCTGCACCGGCTCCAGCGGCAGGCGGGCGCCGAATAGCGGAATGAACGGCGCCAGCAACACCGCCCCCATGACCAGCAGCGCCTGACCGCCGTTGGTGGGCAGGGTGAACAGGATGGCCTTTTCCAGGTTGTTCCATACATGCCGCCCTTCCTCGACGGCGCCGACGATGGTCGCGAAATTGTCATCGGTCAGGACCATGGCGGAGGCTTCCTTGCTGACCTCGGTACCGGTCATCCCCATGGCGACGCCGATGTCGGCGGCCTTCAGCGCCGGCGCGTCGTTGACGCCATCACCGGTCATGGCGACGACCTGACCGCGGTCCTGCAAGGCCTCGGCGATGGCGAGCTTGTGTTCGGGGGCGACGCGGGCATAGACGGATACCTCGTCCACCGTGTCTTCGAGTTCCCCGGAATCCAGTTGCGAGAGTTGCTCGCCGGTGAGGGCGCGCGCGTTGTCGTTGGCGACTATACCCAACTGGCGGGCGATGGCCTTAGCGGTTAGCAGGTGATCACCGGTGATCATCACGGTGCGGATACCGGCAATGCCGCAGCGGCGCACGGCCTCGATGGCTTCGTCGCGCGGTGGGTCGATCATGCCCTGCATACCCAGGAAACAAAGGTCGGTGAGCTCGTGGTGATCGATCTCCGTGGTGCCGGCCGGCAAAACCTTGGTCGCCATGCCGATCACCCGGAGGGCATCGGACGCCATCTCGTCGGCTTTCTGCAGGCAGGCATCGACATCGATCGGTTGCGTGCCTTGCGGTCCGGTCTGGCTCCCGCACATGGCGAGAACGCGTTCCGGCGACCCCTTGACGTAAATGCGCGCTCCCTCCGCATCGGGATGGAGGGTCGCCATGTACATGCGTTCGGAATCGAACGGGATTTCGTCCAGACGCTCCGTCGGGTCCGTGACGCCGGCTTTGCTGGCCGCCACGACCAGAGCCCCTTCGGTGGGGTCGCCGGCCACGTGATGTTGCCCGTCCGCGACCTTGAGCGGCGCGTTGTTGCAGTGGAAACCGGCCGAGAGCGTCTCGCGGAGCGCCGGTGCCAGGTCCTCGGTTCCGAGTTCTTGGCCGGCGTCGAGAATGCCGCCGTCCGGATTGTAGCCGACACCGCTGACCGCATAGTCGCGCCCGCCGGCGTGGATGCGGGTCACCGTCATCTCGTTGCGGGTCAGGGTTCCGGTCTTGTCGGAGCAGATCACAGTCGTGCAGCCGAGGGTCTCGGCGGCCGGCAGGCGGCGGATCAGGGCGTTGCGCGCCGCCATGGTCGTCGCCGCCAGGGCCAGGATGGCGGTGACGATCATCGGCAGCATTTCCGGGATGGCCGCGACCACCAGGGAAACGGATGCGAGGAAGCTGTAGACCAGGGAGTAACCGAACAGGCTGCCGATGACGAAGTTGATGAAACCGACGGTGAGAATGGCGATGATCAGGGTACGGGTGAAATCGCTGATCTTTTTCTGCAAGGGCGTCGGATGGGGCCGGGTATGTTCGACCAGCGCGGCGATCTTGCCGAACTCGGTGTTCCTCGCCGTCTCGACGACGATACCGCGGGCCGTGCCGCGGGCCAGGAACGTGCCGCTGAAGGCCATGCAGGTCTGGTCGCCCGGCGGCAGGTGATCCCGGTCCAGGGGATCGATGTGCTTCTCGACGGGTACCGATTCGCCGGTAAGAACGGATTCGTCGACGCTGGCGTCGCGAACCTCGAACAGACGCAGGTCGGCCGGCACCTTGTCGCCGCCTTCTAAGATAACTACGTCGCCCGGCACCAGTTCGCGGGTCGGGATGATGCCGGGTTTGCCGTCGCGCTCGACCGTGCATTCGGGCACGATCATGTCCTTGAGCGCCTGCAGGGCGTTCTCCGCCTTGCCTTCCTGGAAGAACCCGAGGATGGCGTTGAGGATGACGACACCGAGAATGACCATGCTATCGACCAGCATGTCTTTTCCGGCGAAAAGCGTCAGGCCGCCCGTCATGATCACGGCGGCGAGCAGGATATAGACCAGGGGATTATGGAATTGGCGGAGGAAGCGCATCAGGATACTCGGCTTCTTGTACGCCAGTTCGTTGAAGCCGTAGGTCTCGATCCACTTGGCGGCTTCCTCGGACGTGAGACCGCGGTCGTCGGTGGACAGCCTGTCGAAGACCTCGGCGTGCGGCAGCCGGTACCATTCGTTCGGCGGTGAATCTTTGGGCATTCGCGTTCTCCTCGTCTGAAAACTCGGATCAGCGTCTGTTTTTGTGAGGCGGAAATCCTCCAATAATCACGGGAAGGTCTGGCCCCTATTTTCAGGCCGGACGACCAATTCTGTCCATGATCTGAGTTCCTGCGGACCGTGTCCGCGACAGAGCGGATTCTACCTAGCTGCCCGATAGATAGGCGTCGCGAAACCGGACCCGGCAGGCCGCCATGTCCATGTCGCGCTTGTAATCGCAGGGTGGCGTCGGCAGCACCCGGGCCAAGAGGAACCGCGGTCCAGATGCTTCGGCAATGAAGGCCGCCGCGTCGGCAACCTCGCCCGGTTCGGAAATCGTCAAGGCCGACGAGATCCCGGCGCCGCGGGCAATGGCTTCCAGGTCCGTAACACCGGCCGTATGGCCTTTTTGGCCGCCGGTTTCGCCGTGCATGGCGTTGTCCTCGCAGACGATGGTCAGGTTTCGGGGGGTCGCCGCGGCCACCGTCACCAGCGAGCCCAGTCCCATCAGCATCTCGCCGTCGCCGTTGATGACCGCCACCTTGCGGTCGCGGCGCCGAAAAAGCAATGCCGAGACCCATGGGCACGGCCGCCCCCATGGTGCCGGCCATGGTGTAGAGATTGCTGCCATCGCCGGTCAGGGCCGCGGCATCACGCGACGCCCCGGCAAGGCCGCTGACGAACAGCCAATCGCCGGGGTCGGGAAACAGGTGCGGCAGCAGGTCACGGCGGTCGATAGTGCCCGGTCGCGGATCGGCCATGGTCAGAACCCCTTAGCGCCGAGGAATTTCTGGCTGAGCACGATGGCCGCGGCCTGGGCGCCCCGGACGGTCGCGTTGACGGCCGCCGTCGTCGCCGCCTCCAACTCGTCGCGTCGCTCGACCTTGAAGATCAAGACCCCGGCCGCCTTCAGCAAGGTTTCCACGGCCGCGCCCATGGGATACTGCCAGGGGTTCTGTTCGCCGTAATCGCCGCGCATGGAGATCATCATCAGCAACGGAAAGCGGCCGCCCTTGGCCAGCGACAGGTAATTGGGGCAGTTGCCGAGACCGCTCGACTGCATGCAGAAGATCGCCCGCCCGCCGACCAGGTCGGCGCCGGCGCAGATGGCGACGCCCTCCTCCTCCGTGGTCAGCAAGACGGCGCGGGTGTCGTTGTGTTCCTCGACCAAAGCGATCAACCGGTCGTTGCCGGCGTCGGGCACATGGGCGAACAGCGTCACGCCCGCGTCCCGCAGCATATCGAACATGGCGCCGGACCATTCGGCGTGCGGGTGATCGTCGGCCATGTCTCGCCTCTTACCTTGTCCACCTCGACGGCACGGAAATCCGAACCCGTTCCGGTCTCCTGCCGACCAAACCGTGCAACCGCGTCAGCTAAGCAATCCCCCAGGGCCTCGACACCCTTATAACGGGATATGCCGAGCCCGCCAATTTCCCAAACGCCATGATTTGGTGGCGGAGTCCTCCCTATGAGGCGACCTGCAGCTTGCCCGTGACGCCGTGTTTGTCGATCAATCGCCCCACCAGGCCGCTTTCCTTCGCCTCGGCGATGAACCTCTCCGTAAAGGCATTCAGGGCCTTGCTCTCCGGCCTGGTACCGATGGCCTGGCGGACCGACATGTAGCGCCCGTCGATCAGCCGCGAGCCCGGCACCTTCTCGGCGTTGTCCTTCAACGCCGGCACCAATCCGGCGAGCGCGTCGAGCTTTTCGGTCTGAAATAGTTCGAAGGCGCCGGCCAGGCCCTGAGCCCGGTGCAGTTCGGCCTGCTTCAGGGTGCGGCTCAAATAAAGGTCGTAGGCGGAGCGATCCGAAATGGCGATCCGCACGCCAGGTTGGTCGACGTCGTCGATGGTCTGGCAAGGCGACCCGGCCGGCACCAGGTAGGTCGCCTCGATCTCCACGTAGGCGTCGCAAAAGGCGATCACCTCGGCCCGTTTCGGCTCGATGGCGATCAGCCCCACATCCCATTCGTTCCGCTCCGCCGCATCGGCGACCTCGCCGGGTGTCGCATAGGTGACGTAGGAAACGGCGACCCCGAGACGCTCGGCCAGGGCCGCCGCCATGTCCGGCGCCACGCCCTCTGGTTCCCCATCGGGGCCGGTTCCCGTCACCAAAAGGATGTTGCCGAGGTTGATGCCGACACGGAGCGTCGTGGCGTCGGCGAGGTTTGCGAGCGGGTCGGAATTCATGGCTGCCCTTTCGGTCCGGGTGAGCTGAATCTATTTCAAGAGAATGCCTAAATTGTCTATCGGATTCGATCGTCGCGGGCTCGGGCGAAGTCCGCTGAAATAAAACAGGAGTGTACAGGAACAGGAGCCGCCCTACTCCACTTGAACATACCTTGAGCAGCGATTGCCCAAAAAGGGAAGGGGCTGTCCTGTCAGAGTGAAAAACGCGCTAGCCGAAGGTAGCGCCCTGGAGGTTCTCGCGCGTGATGATCTCGACCGGCAAGATTTCGAGCTGGAAATCCCGGTGTTCCAGATGGGCGATCAGCGCATCCACCGCCTGGCCGGCGGCGCGGCGCATGTTTTGGTGCAGCACCACGTCCATGGCGCCATCCAGGAGGTATCCTTGCGTCTTGGGCGTCAGGTTGTGTCCGATGAGTATGATCTTCCCGGCTGTACCGGAATCCTTAAGGGCACGCACGGCACCTTCGTTGCCGCCACCGACATTGTAGATGCCGATGAGGTCCGGATATTCATCGATCAATCTGCTTGTTTCGCGGTCATTGCCGTCGATGTCGTCGTGCCCGCAGTAGGTCCCGATGACCTTCACGTGAGGAAAGCCTTGGCGTAACGCGGCACGGAAGCCGATCTCTCGCTCCTCGTGGGCGCGATAGAGCTGACCGCCTGAGAGGATGGCGACCGGACCGGACCGATGCGCCAGTCGCCCCATCAGGTATCCGGCGGTTCGCCCGGCGGCGCGGTTGTCGATGCCGATAAAACCGACCAGCGAAGAACTGTGAAGCCGCGACAAGAGGGCAAGACTGGGGATGCCGATTGCCGCCAGGTCTTCGACGGCGTCGGACACCCGCGGGTCCTCGAGCGCCTGGAAGGCGACCGCGTCGATGCCTTGACCGGCACAGGCCCGCAGTCTGCGCGAGAGGACGGCGGGTTCCATCTTTTTCGTGAAGACGCATTCGATCGTCGCGTTGCCTTTGCTGCCGACGTCCTGAAAACAGGCGGCGAGATATTCGGTCGATGGCCCGGCTTCATCGGGAAGGAAGACCTTCAACCGCCATGGCCGCGACCGGGCGACGGGCTGGGCACCGAGTTCAATGGCCGCCTTTGCCTGTTCGACCCGCTGGCGTGTGGCGGCACTGACGTGGGGGCGGTCGTTGAGGACCCGATCGACCGTTGAGGTCCCAACGCCGGCGAGTCTGGCGATCTCCGCGACTTTGGCGCGGCGTGTGATGATGACCTCCGTATCCGACATCGGTCATGGGCCTATTTTGCTGTTCGAGCAAAATACAAGAGAGTCGTGAACAAGAAACACCAAAATACCCCAATTTGGGTTGATTTGGTGTATTTGCTTGCGCACGAAAGGCCCTCGCGGAAAATGACATCCCGTAAACGGGTGCGGGATGGGGGCGTGCCGGTTCAGATGGAGGAGTCGATATGAAACGCGCGGGTGTCATCGGTCTTGGCGACATGGGAAGCGGTCTCGCCAAGAACCTGATCAAGAACGGATTTGAAACGACCGGTCTCGACCTCAGTGAGGAACGGATGGCCGCCTTCAAGGACATGGGCGGGAATCCGGCCGCAAGCGCCGCCGAGGTCGGGCGCAATGCGGACGCCGCCTACGTCATGGTGATGACCGGTGACCAAGCCAAATCGGTCATCCTCGGTGACGACGGGCTGGTCGCTAACATGGCCGAAGGCGGCACCGTGATCCTGACGGCGACGATCAAGCCCAGCGAGGCCCGCGACATCGGCGCCGCCATGGAAGGGTCGGGAATCCACCTGATCGACAGTCCCGTGTCGGGCGGTTTCCCCTGCGCACAGGGCGGCACGCTGACGATGATGGCGGCCGGCGCGGACGCGGTGTTGGATGAATTCGCGCCGGTCATGGAGGCGGTGTCGAAATCCATCCACCGGGTCGGCGACAAACCGGGCGACGGGCAGACGGTCAAGGCCTGCCTGCAGTCCCTGATCGGCTCCATCTTCTCCGCCACCTTCGAGGCCGCCGCCCTGGCCGCCAAGGCCGGCATCTCGGGCGAGGTGCTCTACAACGTGGTCTCGTCATCGAGTGCCGGCAGTACCGTCACCAACACGTCGCTGGAGAACATCATCGACCGCAAGTTCGAAGGCACCGGCAGCCATATCAATACCATGCACAAGGACCTGACCATCTCGCTGGCCCTGGCCGAAGAGCTAGGCGTGCCGCTACACACGGCCGCGACCGCCATGCAATTGTTCCACGCCGGCAAGACCAAATATCCCAACGGCGACAACTGGGTCGTGACCCGCGTCATCGAAGAGATCGTCGGCGCCGAACTGCATCGCTGAGCGGGAGAGAAACCATGAAACTGGGTGTCATCTGCGACGGCATCAGTCGCGACCTGGCGCATACGCTGAAGGTCATGGACGAGTTCGGGCTCGAGTACGCGGAACTGCAGTTCGTCGGCGAGAAGGAAGTGGGCGACCACACCAAGGAAGAGATCGCCGAGATGAAGACGATGCTGGACGACCACGGCAAGCCCGTGTCCTGTCTGTCGCGCCACATCTTCGCCGGCATGACCACGGTCAACCGGCCCGGCGATGATCTGCACATCAAACATATGGATGCCCTCAAACGGGTCATCGACATGGCCCACGAACTGGGTTCGCCCCTGGTACGGATCATGACATCGAAGAAGGAGCAGATTCTCTGGGGCCGCAACGGTGCCGAGCAGTGGAACGTCGCCAAGGGGGCCTGGGACACGCTGCCACCGCTGATCGCTCCGGCCGTCGAGCTGGCCAAATCGGAAGGCGTGACCCTGGTCGTCGAGACCGGCAACGGCACCATGGTCAACTCCAACTACACGGCGCGCAAGCTGATCGACGATCTCGATGCCAAGGATACGCTGAAGGTGCTATGGGACCCGGCCAACAATTGTTGGTGCCATGAACTGGCCTATCCGGACGGCTACGAGGAGGTGCGCGACGGCTACCTCGGTCACATCCACATCAAGGACGTCAAGGTCGACACGCCGCGGGCCACCCTCGAAGTGCGCAAGATGGGAGAGGGTCAAATGGCCGACCTCTTCCGGCCCTTGGCCGATGCGCTCAAGGCCGACGGCTATGACGGCGTGATTTCCTACGAAAGCGTCTACCGCCCGGAGGGCGGCGATTTCGAGGACGGGTTTCGCCAATGCATCGGCACTTTCAAGGAAATCTATGGCTAGGTCCCCAGAGTCGGTGGTTTGTCCCGAGATGGTGGGCGCCTCGATCGAACGGGCGGGACGATAATGGACAAATTCCGTGTGGGCCTGATCGGCTGCGGCGTCGTCAGCGACATCTACCTGAAGACCTGCAAGACGTTCGACATCCTCGACGTGGTCGCCTGCGCCAGCCTCGACGTCGAAGAATCACGAGCCAAGGCGGAACAACATGGCATCCCGCGAGTCTGCACGCCGGATCAAATCATCGATGATCCCGAGATCGATTGCATCCTCAACCTGACCATCCCGGCGGCCCATGCGGAGATCAGCCTGGCCTCGCTTGATGCTGGCAAGCACGTCTACACGGAGAAACCGTTCGCTACGACCATCGAGGACGGCCGTAAGATCCTGGCCTTGGCCGAGGAAAAAAACCGGCTCGTCGCCAATGCGCCGGACACCTTCCTCGGCGGTCGGATGCAGACCTGCCGGCGGCTGATCGACGAGGGGTTGATCGGCGAACCGACCGGGGTCAGCGCCTTCGCCTGCACCCACGGCGTCGAGCGTCATCACCCCAATTCCGACTTCTACTACCAGCCGGGCGGCGGTCCGCTGCTCGATCTCGGACCCTATTACCTGACGGCCATGGTGTCCCTGTTCGGCCCGGTGACCAAGAGCGCCGCCTTCACCAAGCGGACCTTTGATGCGCGCATGATCGAGTCGCAGCCGCGCCACGGCGAGATGATGCCGGTCGATGTCGACACCCATGTGTGCGGTACCTTGGCGTTCGCCAACGGTGTCGTCGGCTCGATGATGATGAGCTTCGACGTCTGGGACTCACAGTTGCCCCGCCTCGAGATCTATGGCGAGGAGGGAACGATCAGCATCCCGGACCCGGATCCGACGGACGGTACCAACATTTTCGGCGGTCCGGTCTACTACAAGACCCGGGAGACCGCCCGATGGAATTACCGGCCCCGGGTCCAGGGGCTCGACGAATGGGCGGCGGCCGAGAACCGGCATGGTTTCAACGAGGACTCGCGGGGATTGGGACTCGCTGACCTGGCCCACGCCGTGCGCGATGGCCGGCCGCAGTGGGCCAGCGGCGAAATGGCCTTCCATGTCGTCGACGTCATGATGGGCATGCTGGACTCGGCGGTGAGCGGACAGTACAGCGTTCCCGAGAGCACCTGCAAGATGCCGTCGCCCTTGCCTGAGGATTTCCCGTTGAGCGAAAATTGAACCGGGGACAAAGATGCCATGAGTATCAAGACACTTGATTTCGCCGAACCGTTTTTCACCGTCAAGCGGTTGCTGAACGAGCCCGACGTTCGGATCGGCGAAAAGTGTATTCTCGTCAACCTATCGGAGCGGCCGGTCCGGGTGGAAGGTCAGGACATTGGCTTCTTCCAATCCGCGGTGGTCGTCAGTGCGGATGTTCGCGACGTCGAAGACGCGGTCCTCGTCGAACGCTTCGCCAGCCATGCCGATGAAACGGCGCTTCTTGAAGCGGTCAGGAAAACCTGGCCCTTGGCCTACGACATCCGCAAGGAGGAACGGCTCAAGGGGGTTGGCCATTACATGTCGCCGAAAGCGAACCTCGGAAACCTATATCTCAGCATGTACCACGCGGCGTCGGTGCCGCTGAACGTCGGTTTGCACAAGGAACACGTCCATTGCGGAGATGCGGTCTTGCGGGAAGTCCACACGCAGATTGTCGGCTACGGCAAGATGCAGCAGTGCCGGGACAAGGACATCGACACCCTTTACCTTGAAGAGCCGTTGGCGCCCGGCGCCACCCACAAACCCATGTACGACGAACAGGGCAATTATCCCTGGCATCAATATGAGACCATTACGCCGGGCATCTTCATGGCTGTCGAGCTGTTGTCGTGAACGGAGCGTGGTCGAGTTCCAGAAAGGAGAGCCGCTATGACGGGTAAGCTGCTGCCCGCCGAGCTGGATTTCGACGGACCGTTCCCGCGTCTTTCCCGCCGCCTGCGCATCGGCATCGTCGGCGGCGGCCGTATCGCGGTCACCCAGGCAACCGCCGCCCGGCTCAGCAACCGTTGGGAAGTCATCGCCGGTGCCCTGTCTTCCGATCCGAATGCGGCTAAGGCCCGCGGCGCGCAATGGTATCTGCCGGAAGAGCGCTGTTATTCGTCTTATGAGGAGATGGCAAAGGCGGAAGCCGAACGCGAGGACGGCATCGACGCGGTGATGATCACGACACCGAACCACGTCCATTTCGACGCGGCGCGTACCTTCCTCGACGCCGGCATCGACGTGCTTTGCGACAAGCCTTTGACCAACGCCTATTCCGAGGCTGTGGAACTGGTGCGTCTTGCCAAGGGAAGCGGGCTGGTTTTCGGCGTCTGCTACGCCTTCGCCGCCTTTCCCATGGTCCGCCAGGCCCGCGAGATGATCAAGAGCGGCGCCGTCGGCACCGTCAACCAGATCCACGCGGAGTTCATGCAGGACTGGATGCTGGCCCAAGGTTTGGCCGAAGCGCCGCATGTCAAATGGCGGCTCGACCCGGCGAAATCGGGTTCGACCAGTTGCACCGGCGACATCGGCACCCACGCCCAACACACGGCCTCTTTCGTTTCAGGTCTGGACCTGACCCATGTGCGCGCCGAGATGTATGTCTGCGGCGAACCGAAGCCCCTTGAGGATACGGTCATGATGATGACCCGTTACGAAGGCGATGTGCCCGGCACTCTGATGGCCACCCGCTACGCGTCCGGGAACCGCGGCGGCCTGCGGGTACGGGTCTACGGCGACAAGGGCGGCATCGAATGGGACATGGAGACGCCGGATTACCTCCGCTATTGCCCCTTTGGCGAGCCGGACCGCATGCTCAGCCGCGGACAGGGCGGTGGTATCGCGCCCAAGGTCGAACGGCTGACACGGCTGGCGCGGGGTTTTTCCGAAGGGGTGATCGAGGCCTGGGGCAACCTCTATACCGAGTTTGCCATGGCTGTCGCGGCGCGCCGTGACGGGATCACGCCGCCCAAGGGCTGGCTGGACTATCCGACCGTCGAGGACGGAGCCCAGGGCGTCGGCTTCATCGAAGCCGCCGTCGAATCCCACAAGGCCGGCGGCGCCTGGGTGAGCCCGCCGCAATGATCGCTCCCGTGAGGCTTGCAGTCGTTGGCGCCGGGCTGGTCGGGCGTTGGCATGTCGATGCGGTGCGGTCTTTGAAGGGAACCGCCGAACCCCACGCCATCGTCGACCCGTCGCCGGCGGCGCGGGACTACGCGCAAGGCCTCGGGATCACATGGTTCGCGTCGCTTTCGGAGCTGTTGGCATCCTCGCCGCCCGACGGCGCGGTTATCGTAACGCCGAACCAGATGCACGCCGAGAACGGTTTGGAATGTGCCGCCGCGGGCTACCCGATGCTGATCGAGAAACCGATCGCGACGTCTTCGATCGAGGCGCAGAAGATCGTCGAGGCAGCGGCGGCCAATGGGGTACCGGTCCTCGTCGGCCACCACCGACGTCACAACCCGCTCATCCAAAAGGCACGGTCCCTCATCGACGAGGGGATCCTGGGCCGGATTGCAACGGTGCACGGGACCTGTTGGCTTCTGAAGCCCGATGACTACTTCGCCCCCGAATGGCGGCGACAGGTCGGGGCTGGTCCGGTGCTGGTCAATGCGGCCCATGACGTGGACCTGTTGCGCTATCTCTGCGGTGACGTCGAGAGCGTTCATGCGGTCTCGTCGAACACCGTCCGGGGCTTCGAAACGGAGGAAAGCGCGGCCGCCCTACTCCGCTTCCGCTCCGGCGCGATCGGCACCCTTACCATCTCCGATACGGTGGCATCGCCGTGGAGCTGGGAGCTGACGTCCGGTGAAAACCCGGTCTACCCAAAAACTCGCGAGAGCTGCTATTGGATCGGCGGCACCAAAGGAGCACTCTCGGTTCCCGATATGCGCTACTGGTCACATGGCGACGGCGGTCATTGGAAAACCGACATTTCCGAAGATGTCTACGCGGTCGAAAACAACGATCCACTAGTGGCGCAAATCAGCCATTTTGTCGCCGTTATCCGGGGTGAGGCGGAACCGCTGGTCAGCGGCGAGGAAGGTCTGAAGTCCCTGGCCGTGGTCGAGGCCATTCTGCGCTCGGCGTCGTAGGGGGAAGCCGTACCGCTGTGACGGGCGCCTGACCTTTTTGCCCGATCCAACGCGTCGCCGCTTACCGGCGCGGCTCGCAGCCGCAGGCTCTCAGGTTTCCCCGAACGTCTGACGCACCTGATCCCAGGCGTCGGCGAGGTGGGAACGCAACGCGGCTTCGGCGGCGTCCGGGTCACGCATGAGGATCGCCTCGTAGATGGCTTTGTGGGATCGATGGTTGCCCCGGTTGCGTTCCGGCAAGCGAGGCATCCGCAACCATTGGGGTGCCAGCCACGACGTGTAGGCTTTGTGGACCGCCGGAAGGACCGGATTGCGGGGGATTTCGTAAAGCACTCCGTGAAAAGCCATGTCGGTCTGGTAAAAAAGCTCACTGTCTTCGATGGCCGCCTCATTCGCTTCCAACGCCTGTTTGAGGTCGGCGATGTCGTCCTTGGTCGCGTTGGTGGCGGCTTGGCGAACCAGTGACGCCTCGACCATCGCGCGGGTGTCGAAGAGATTCTTGATGCCGGCCGGATTGTTGAGCAAACGGCCGACGACGCTGTCGACGGTTTCGAGTGCGGCGTCGTAGCTGGGTTTGCGAACGACAGGCCGGTAGCGCGGGCGAGCCTCGATCAGCCCCTTGTTTGCCAATGCCAATATGGCCTCACGCACGACTGTGCGGCTGACCCCGTAGGTCTCCACGATCTCGCGTTCCGACGGCAGCGTTTCGCCTTCGCGCAGCACTCCGGAATTGATCATCTCCGCAAAAAGTTCGAACAGGTCGTCGGCTGCTCGGCCGCCCTTGGAGTCCGCAGGCTGGTTTTGGGGTTTGGGGTTTTTCATGGCTCGTGTCGATTCGATCCCCGTGCTTTCCACTTTTCCTGATGACAGGGGTGGATAAATACGCGGCCGCACTGTAGTTTGGTCATACCAAAGCAGGTTTTTGTTCAGACCGCAACCCGCATTGCCGACTGATGTGCGAAGCGACATGAGAACATATCGGAAAGGAAATGGGTAACATCACCAAAATCCAGTTGCGTCTTTACCGCGTTCCCTTGGGCGAGGTTTTGAGCGATGCCAAACACGGCGACCATACGCATTTCGAATTGGTCACGGTGACGGTGCGCTTGGCAAACGGCACCGAAGGCACGGGTTTATACCTATACCGGCGGCAAGGGCGGGTATGCGATCCGCGCCATGATCGAGCATGACCTGGCCCCCTTTCTTGAAGGGCAGGATGCCAGCGATGTGGAGGCACTCCACGAGGCGATGCTGGATCATATCCATTACGTCGGACGCGGGGGTATCGCGTCCTTTGCCATATCCGCATTGGATATTGCGCTCTGGGACCTTCGCTGCAAAGACGCCGGCCAACCGCTCTGGAAGATGGCGGGCGGCGCCTCGGAACGATGCAAAGCCTACGCCGGCGGCATCGACTTGAACTTCCCGTTGTCGAAACTCCTCGATTCGATCCGGGGCTATCTCGATCGGGGGTTCAACGGTGTCAAGATCAAGGTGGGACAGCCGAGCTTGGAAGAGGATTGTTACCGGCAACGTAAAACTCCCTGATTATGGGCGAAGTAAATTTCCCCACCTTGAGCGTATGGGGGAGGTCTTGGCGCCATTGTGATCCTGACCCGGGGGCATGCCCCCGGGTCAGGATCGGC
>Ga0209364_1000105_pt1 | contig 18193 bp, 17 predicted proteins | sample WorMetHERISLAND2_3_FD_187387 | JGI IMG/M metagenome (GOLD analysis project Ga0209364, IMG submission 187387) | Marine gutless worms symbiont microbial communities from Max Planck institute for Marine Microbiology, Germany - Olavius albidus HERON... | ecosystem: Host-associated > Annelida >... | reverse complement strand
GTCGAAAAATATAGGGTTTCACAGTGAGCAGGCAGCATGGGGGGGGGTAATATGGATGGTAGATATTTTGGCGTTGGCTCTTTATGGATTCCAGATTGCTGACGATTATGGAAGGGGGTGATTAGAGGTTTAAATGGAACCATCGCCACTGGCAGTGGGTTTAGCGCGTCACAGCCTACACTCCCTCTCCCGCCGGGAGAGGGCCGGGGAGAGGAGGTCAAACAAGTCTATGCCAGCCATTTAAAAATGGGGTTGGCGCGGTCCGTATCAGCCGTGGTCGGAACGAGAAGACCAGCTTCGTGATCGTTAATGCGCAAAGCGTGAAGAATACAGATCCGGCGGAACAGAAAGGTTACGACGCGGGGAAGAAGGTATTTGGCATCAAACGCCACCTTGCCGTGGATACGCAAGGGCTTCCCCATGCGATTGCCATTACGACGGCGGATGTCACCGACAGAAAAGGCGCCTTGGTGGCTTTTTCGGAACATCAGGATAGCTTGTCCGCGGTGACGAACGTGCTGGTTGATGGCGGTTATACTGGGCAGCCCTTTGCCGATGCCGTACACAACCTTCTGGGGGCTACGGTAACGGTTGCCAAGCGAAACGAATTGCGCAACCTTTGCCGTGCTTCCCAAACACTGGGTTGTCGAGCGCTCGTTTGCTTGGTTGGAGAAATGTCGAAGGTGATGGAAAAACTGCGAGCGAAAGCTCAATACCAGCTTACAATTTGTCACCTTGGCTTTTCTGGCCTTGCTACTCCAAAAGATTATAAACAGGCTCTAAGCGAAAATAACGCACCGTACCAGCGAGCGCGCGATCCGTCCGGCCAATCCGGTGCCGATGGGTCTGATCCTGGCCGGTGCGTTCAGCTGAGCGATTGTGGTCACCGCCAGTCCCGGATAACCGCAGGGGTCGATCCGCGAGAAAGGCGTCAGGTCTAGGTCAACGTTGAGGGCCAATCCGTGAAAGCTGCAACCGCGGCGGATTCGCAACCCGATGGCTGCGATCTTGGCGCCCTCGACATAGACGCCGGGGGCATAAGGGCGGGCGGAGGACTCGATCCCGTAGTCTGCCAGGAGCTCGACGACGGCCTGTTCCAGGAGCTGCACGAGGCGTTTCACACCGATGCAGGCGCGAGACAGGTCGAGTAGGATGTAGGCGACAAGCTGCCCTGGACCATGATAGGTGACCTGACCGCCCCGGTCGGTTGCGATAACGGGAATACCGCCCGGATCGATGACATGCTCCGGGCGACCGGCCTTACCCAGGGTGTAGACGGGCGGATGCTCCAATAGCCAGAGTTCGTCGGCGGTGCCCACGCCACGCCGGTCGGTGAAGGACTGCATAGCCCGCCAGGTGGGCGCGTAGTCGCGAAGACCCAGGCGGCGCACGATCAGGACCTCACGGATGTCGATCATGCTGGAGCGATCGCAATGTTCCTGTGCATGAGGTGGCAAGTACGAGGGCAATTGGGTCGGCAACACAACGGACTTGGATGCTGCCGCTGAGGCGAACGGAAATCCATGCGCCGAGCGGCAGGGGTCATTCTCAGGTGGTGCTTAACAGGTAGTGAAGCCTCCCTACTGAACCTTCTGAACCTCCGCTCAAAGTCCCTCTCCCTGGAGGGAGAGGGGTTGGGGAGAGGGTAATCTAAACAGTTATGCACGCGATTTCAATCACTTGCAGTAGGTTAGCGGGGAGTTCGCTGTGCCGATCTTCTCGGGTGTGTTGACATTTTGGAGTGCGCCGGCAAAGCGGCGCGAGCGAATCGAATGCCACCGACGGAGAATACCGGTGGCCTTTGCCGGGAACAGGGGCAGTGGGGCTGGCACACGCCGCGCCGACGGCGCTTTCCCCTGATCGCAATACCTGGTTGGGAGCTCGAGGCCTTGCCGAATCCAAAGCGGCGGCGGGCAAGAGCCGTTTGACAACTCCTCGATCAGGTCGAGTCCGCCGATTTCTGCCGGTACCGAGGTGAAGTGGCCGCCGCACTCCAAAATGTCAACAGGGCCTAATCTCGACCTCTTCCTGTTAAGTACCACCCATTCTCAAGCGAGAACAGCGAGAAACGAAAAAAAGCGCCGGTGTCGGCGCTTTTTCAAGAGTTTTCGGAGACTCGAAAACTCAATGCTGGTGGAGGCGGCGGGAATCGAACCCGCGTCCGCGAATCCTCCGCCCATAGATCTACATGCTTAGCCCAGCCTATTGTCTTTGACCTTCCGCCGCCCGGTGGGCGGGGCATGCGGTCGGCGATTCCGAATTCAGTTTTAGCGGATCAGGTCCGGACCCCCGTTACCGCGATCCCATGTGATGTTACCCCTTGAAATCCACCGCCCATAGGCAAGCAGTGGTCAAAGGCTCGCCGGATCAAGCGGCGAGAGCGTAGTTGTCGTCGTTGGCAACTATTTGGTTTGCGGTTGGATTTACGAGGTAGCCCGCACCTCGGCATGCACCACAGGTTTCGCAACCCACGTCGAAGCCAAGTCACCCCCTGTGTGTAAGACGTTGTTAGTATACACGGAGGAAAATTCCCGGGCAAGTAACCCGGATGAATCTTCTCGAAAACGTTGCCATGGTGAGTCGGGATTTGACGGTGGAGGAGAGCCATGAGCCTGCATATCCTACTCGTCTTGACCCTTCCGCTGGCCGGCCTGGGCGTTCTGTGGTCCCTATCGGGTCCGAAGGCCCAGGCGATTGCCGCCGAGGAGGGTCGACAGGTCGATGAAAAGTCCGCCGAGAGCGAGCGTTGGCAGCGGCCCCGGCGAGGAAATCGAGCATCGACTCACGCCGCTGCAGTACACTGTGACCCAGGAGGCGGGCACCGGGCCGCCCTTCCGTAAACCCATACTGGGATAATCGGCAGGATGGGATCTATGTGGACGTGGTCTCCGGCGAGCCCTTGTTCAGCTCGCGGGAGAAATTCGGGTCCGGTACCGGTTGGCCCAGCTTCCATTCGCCCCTGCAGCCGGACCTGATCGTCGCGCGGGAGGACCGCAAGCTGGGCATGAAGCGCACGGAGGTCCGTTCCCGCTATGGGGATTCCCACCTGGTGCATGTCTTCGACGATGGTCCTACGCCGACCGGTTTGTGTTACTGCATCAATTCGGCCGCCCTGCGCTTTATTCCCGTCGCGGACCTGGGGCAGGAGGACTATGGCGACTATATTATTTTGTTCGATGACGAAAAGCGGAAAGCCGAACCTGACCCGGAAAAACCTGCTCGGACCCGCCGCGACCTATGATTTTGCGTTGATTTGCGGCTAACTTTTCCCTAAAAATCCCGGATAGTGGTTAGGATTTAAATGGAAACATCGCCACTCGCAGTGTGTTGGGTACGCCACGCGCTGTACCCCCTCTCCCGCCGAGGGAGTCGTAAAAGTCCCTGGCCGGGAGCGCCGCCTTCCAGGCGGCAGGCATCGCTGAGGCGCCGATCCGGGAATACCGCCTTGCTCTCCCGACGGTCGGTACCCACAGCCGGCAAGATACCTACGCTCCCAGGGGGGTTGGGGGGGAGGGGACATAGGGCGCGGTCCGGTGCCTTTTACGACACCCTCCCTCCGGGAGAGGGCCGGGGAGAGGGGATTAAATCAAGAAATGGGGTGTGGTTAGCGAGCCGCCCTACATTAACCATTTAAAAATTTACCACTACCCGAACCGAACATAGCCCCCAATGATCGACCAGCCCGTAAGATACCATCTGACGGATATCGGCCTCCACCGCAAATCCCGGCTCCTGTCCTGTCCATCGCTTTCGATGACGGCGTGACCTTCGAGTTGCCCTACGAGTATCTGCGGGTTTTCTCCAAGGCGGCCGAGGTGCGGACCATGGGCCGGCCGGTAACCGGCAAGGAGGCGGTGGATATCGAGCATACCGGGCCCCAGGGGCAGTATGGGGTCCGGATCCTCTTCGACCGACGGTCACGACACCGGCATCTATTCCTGGGACACCCTCTACGCTTTGGGGGTGGACCGTGAACGGAACTGGGCGACCTATCTGAAGGAGCTGGAGCGGATCGGATACCGGCCGGCGGCAGGAGCCACCGCAGGAAGAAAAGCGATCAAGCTCCTTTACTTCGGCTGGTTGGTGGCCCAAAAGTTGCGCAAAGAGACCGAGGAGTTCGTGGCTCCGCCGAGCGTGGTGGACGTGGACACCCTCCTTGCCTGGCTCGCCGGCGCAAAGCTAGGGGCGGCTCCCCTGTTCGACCGGGAACGGGTCCGGGTTACCCTGAACAACTGAATTCCGGCAATCCCTGCCGGAATGACGAGGTAGGATCCGGAAGGCCTGATCTACCACTTCATATTCCAGTTCAGGCTGAGGTTGACGGACTCGAAATGACCCGTGTTCTCGAGATCGGTCGTATAGCCGAGCTCGCTATAGACGGCGTATTTACCTTGTAGCTGACCTGCAACTGGGGCGTCAGTGTCCAGCGCGGCGCCCGGCTCAGGCGCTTGCCGACCTCCAACGAGAAGACCGTGCCGGAGCCGTCCAGGTTGTCCTGCAATGTACCCTTGGTGGTGGAGTGGATCTTGTTGCTGAAGCGGGTGTACTAGGCCTGGGCATCCACATAGGCTCCCTGGTTGCCGACCAGGTGCCGGTCAGGCCAAACCCGTAGCACTGGATGTCGAGCGAGCCCTTCCCCAGGACCGAGTGGATATCAGCGTTCACCCCGCCGTAATGGGCGCTGATCTCACCCACCAGACCGCCATCCGCGCGCCGCGCCACAGCAGGTGGTCAAACCTGATTTCGACCTTTACCAGATCGCGATCGACCCTGAACTCGGTGCCGGGGATGGGGGTCTCGGGCTCGATATTTGCGCGCTCCGCGTCGATGTCGAGCTACAAGGCGTTGCCGGACGCGAGGGCCCGGTTGTCGGCCACCACGAAATCACCGACCGGGGCCGCGCTCGCGGCCACGTCACCGGACTGCCATAACCGGCTGCGGACGCGGTCGAACAGCCCATCCGTCCAGGTCAGGCCCTCCATGTTCACGTACAGGCTCCGATACAGCGGCGACTTGGGGCTGATGACGAGGTCGTTGACAACCCGGCCATCGGGGAGAGTGAAGAACCCGTTCGTGCTCAGATACCAGTTGCCCGTCGTCCGGTCCATGATACAGCTCGTAAGTATAGCCGTTCGCGGTGATCGTATCAACCAGGACGAAGGCATAGTAGTGGCTCAGTTTGAAAATCTTGATGCTTGGTTGCTTATGTCAGTTTCCGATTTCTCGCAAACTGAGCTACCATCGAAGGTATCGCTCGCCGAACTGCCCCCGACCTCTACCACCAGGATGCCTTCCCCGGCGTCCCACTGGCCGTTGTTGTTGGTATCGGTGCTCTGCCCACTCTGCCCACTGCCGAGCGCGGCCAGCTGTAAGGTGCTCCGGCCCGAGGCATCGCCGGTCACTACCAGCCAATCGAACCGATTGGCGGACAGATTGACATCCACCTGCAATCGACCGCCACCGACGTAGTTGCCGCCGACGGTCAGAACGTCATCGGTGGCCCCGTCCCGTAGGGTGATGGTGCCGCGGTTGGTGAGATTACCGTTGCTGATCCGGCTGAGCACTCGGATCCTCAGGGTGCCAGTGGTGTCGTTCAGAAACGGGCTGGCCCCACTAGCCAAGGCGAGGGTGATGGCGTCCAAGATCAGGGTATCCAGGTTGGTGAGATCACCGCTGATCTCGCCGCCCCCTTGTGGATCCGGAGGGTGCCCTGGTTGGTGAGGTCACCCGAGATCGAGCCGCCACTTTAGATCCGCAGAGGGGGTGCCGGCGGCCTCGTTCAGAAACGGGCCGGCCCTACCCGGCCATGGTGAGGGTGGTCCCGTCCAGGGGGCCAGAGTGCCGCCGGTGATGCTCGCCGCGGTAAAGTCAGGACCGTCTCCCGGCGCCCCTGTGAAGGTGGAGGCGTCTTCCTTGAGCAGGATCGGCTTGAACCCGAAAATCTCGTTGCCGGTCTGATCCGTTGTCGTCGTCCCAATCAGCCAGGTTGAAGGTGGCGGTGCCGGCCAGGCCGCCGAACACCAGCCGATTGTCCCTAGTCGCATCGGCCACGGTCTCGCCGGTCAGGGCGAAGCCCGGCTGCAGCTCCAGGCGGCTCTCGCCCGTCTGGCGTAGATCGATGGCGAGCTGATCGGTAGCGGGCGTATTGTTTCCAGAGACATGGATGCCGGCGGTACCATCATCCGTCACAGCACCGGTCGCCTCGATGCGGACGGCGCCCGTCCTATCATGCACGGCGCTAATTCCACTCCTCGAGCTACCGGTCACGGCGCCGCTAGTAGTGACCATTATGGCACCGGTCCCTCTATGGGCAGCGAAAATTCTGTGTCCAAAGGAACCGGAGCTGGTTAAGTGACTATTGGTGGTGACCGCCATATCCAGACTGATACCGGGATTGCCAAGGATTATAATCACGGTTGTTTTACCGGTAATGGCGGACTGCTGGTTGTCGGTAAAGCTGATCTCCGAGACGGTTTCCGCTGCCGGTGATCTTGATGGCCTCTCCAGCGGTAGTCGTTATTCCGAAGTCGGGAGCGGTGGTGACGTGATGGTGCCGGCGGTTTCGAAGATAGTCTGAGTCGTGTCGGTCCCTGAAGCAACACCGCTGCAGGTATAGACACCCGACCACTGCTGTCCGACAAGACGTTTGTTCTTGTTGCGTAACTCCTTGTAAGGAAATGAAAAACAGACAATTTAAAAGTGTCACCGGCTTGAATCGCCTCGCGCATCTCCCAAATACCCCCTTCTAGGGATGTTGGGGGGTCCGGTTATGCACATCGGCAAGCTCGTTTTTTCTCAGGTCATTGACTCTTTACCGATGCATGCGTTTCGTCGAGGCGTTGCGCGGTACGACGGCAACCGCTACAAGAAGACATTTTCCTGTCTCGACCAATACCTGCGCATGACCTTCGCGCAGTTAACCCCTCGCGAGAGCCTACGCGATATTGAAATTTGCCTGCGCGCCCAGAAGGACAAGTTGTACCACAGGGGTATCCGGAGCAACGTTTCCAGAAACGCCGAAGCCAACGCGAATGAACGCCGAGTCCGATTGGACAGGGGAGGTACATAGTCATCCTGCAGCTTGTTCAGCGCGCGACAGATGCCGTGGGTGGCGATGATGGAGTTGACTTCCAGCGTGCTGCGACGCTTGGTGGCGGCGTTGATACCGCCGTGGAGGAGAAACAGACGATCGCCGCACCCGTAGGCGACCTGGCCGAGGGAATAGAGCCTGCCGGCCGAACGGTAGTCGACCCAGTCCAGGGGTATTCCGGACAAGTCCGTGCACGGTACCTGCCAGCTCAAGTGCAACATCGAAGCAGCTGCCTGGATCGCCCTGCCGGCCACAAGGCCGGTTGGGGTAATATCATCCGCCGCTCGGGACCTCATGCCCGGGTAGTATTTAACAGGTAGTGATGAGCTTCCCGCTGAACCTTTTCCTTCTCCGCTGAAAGAAGACACGGTCACTACATCCGGAGCGTCGCCATTTTTCGCGCAACCCGAAATGGGGTCCGTCCGATTTCGGGTGCAAACAATGGGGCGACGGCCATTGCCTTCGGCGACCCGCGATCGTCCTGCATCCGTCCCAGTGCGCACTCCGCGCGGCACCAGGAATCCCGCAATGACTTGACGCTGTGTCGCATGGCCTGGCATTTCGTCTCCGACGGTGCTCACGCGCCGCACTCCGACCAAACGCTCGGCCCTACCCCTACGCCGGGGCGGCGCACTCCGCTCGGCGCTTACTCTCTCTCGCTTCCCTGTGCTCCTCCATTGAGCACTACCCATGCCCAAACGCCTCATACGAGCCTGCCCGGAGGGTTCGGCCCCGCAACAGGGTTAAGAGGGCTTGGGTACCGTAACAGGCACCCTCCCGGACGGTTCGGAACGGTCGCCATGATACCTGTTTTCGAATGACCCGACCACGGGCGGCTTCGACTCTGCGGGGCCGGTACAGATGCCCTCAGCTATCGATAACATTCAACGTTGTTGGTAGGCGCGGGCTTGCCCGCGCTTTACAATTCCGGTAGTGCTTAATGTGTAGTGATAAACTTTCTGCCGAGCCTTTTTCTTTTGTGATGGGATAATTACCCGATCGCTATTGAGCACTACCACAATTCCTGGGTTGCAATCCGGCCTCGTGGTCAACATAAGCGCCGGCAAGCCGGCGCTTACCGTGCATGATGGGCTACCGCGGCAACGGCTGACGACTGGGTGCCGGCAGCATCTTGTTCCTCGATCGCTTTTTATTCGCGCTCGACCTACCGTGTCCGCATCAAGGCCGGTATTTTCAGCTGTGCCGATAAGCGCTTATTCACAACCGGGGCGGGGTCTGCAAGCCGGCGTGCGAAGTCGTGCCACCGCCCCTTCAAACAATCTTGAAGATGATTATAGCCTGTTGTTTTTTCTGATAAATAGATGGTTGCTAAAATGCCGCTCAAACCATCCGGACCTCAGTATTTACGGGGCTTAAGGACCTAAATTAAGGGAGATTTCCACAAAGTTATCCACAGGTTCCGTGTATAGTCGGATTTAGCTCCGAATAAACATGGGGTTGGCGGCGTTCGAGGGAAAATTCGTTTCATAGGTATGCTTAACTCGTGCGATGCCTGCCCACACACCCACCATTCTGCGCGTTGCCGTGGATGCCCCCGTCCCCACAGTATTCGATTACCTGCCGCCCGTCGGTTGGACCGGGAATAGAAATACCCCGGCACCCGGCATGCGCGTGTTGGTGCCCTTTAGGCGCAGTCAGCGCCTGGGTATGATCGTGGCGGTGACGGCCCGGACCGAACAGACCCCGGACCGGCTCAAGCCGGTGGAGTCCGTGCTCGATGCGGCCCCGCTGCTGGGTGCTGCGGATCTCGATTTCGTGCTGTGGGCGGCCGGATACTATCATTACGCCCCCGGCGAGGCCCTGTTCGGCGCCCTGCCGGCCCGTCTGCGCCGATCCTCGTCACCACCGCTAAAGCCTGGGACGCCCGGCTGGTGTCTCACGCCTGAAGGACGCGTAGGCGTTGCCGGCCTGACGCGGGCGCCCAAGCAGGCGCAGGTGGCCCACATGCTTGCGGCGAGCGATACGGGTCTGAGCAGCGCCGCGCTCAGGCATCGGCTCGGTGGTTGCCACGGCGCCTTGCGCGCGCTGGCCGCCCGCGGCTGGGTCGCGCCCTGCCGGATCGCATCCGGCCCATGGACCAGGGGGCGGGTATCGGCCGGTAGACCCGAGCTCGATCCCCACCAGCGCCGGGCCGTGGATACGATCCGGGGTGCATTTGGGGGCTTTCGCGCCTTCCTGCTGGAGGGGGTCACCGGCAGCGGCAAGACCGAGGTCTATATCCGGCTGCTGCACGGACTGCTCGCGGCCGGGCGACAGGCCCTGCTGCTGGTACCGGAGATTAGTCTGACGCCGCAGCTGCTGCAACGCCTCACCGAGCGGCTCGATGCCCCGATGGTCACGCTGCACTCGGCCTTGAACGCCGGCGAGCGGGAACGGGCTTGGCGGTGCGCGGCCGCCGGTGAGGCCGCTTTGGTGCTGGGTACCCGCTCGGCGGTCTTCGTGCCCCTACCGCGCCTGGGCCTGATCCTGGTGGACGAGGAGCATGACCTCTCCTTCAAGCAGCAGGACGGGTTCCGCTATTCAGCGCGGGACCTGGCCGTGCGCCGGGCCCAGCAGGCCCGATGTCCGGTGGTTCTGGGCTCCGCCACGCCGTCCCTGGAGACCTTGCACAATGCCTGCAGCGGGCGTTATACCCGGCTCGATCTCCCGCGCCGGGCCGGCGGTGCCGTGCCGCCGGAGCTCCTTACCCTGGACATCCGCGCCCAACCCCTGCGCGCGGGCCTGTCGTCGGTGCTGCTGCACCTGATGCGCGAGGAGCTGGAGCAGGGGAATCAGGTCCTGCTGTTCCTCAACCGGCGCGGCTTCGCTCCCGTGCTGACCTGTCATACGTGCGGATGGGTCGGCGAATGCCCCCGGTGCGATGCTAGGCTTACCCTGCACCTCGCTGCCGGTTGCCTCTGGTGCCATCATTGTGGATGGATCCGCGTTCTGCCTCGGACCTGCCCCGACTGTAAGGGGGACGATCTGCGCCCGCTGGGTCGGGGGACGGAGCGTTTAGAAACCGAGCTGCGGGACCTCTTTCCCGCCACCCCCCTGGCCCGGATCGACCGCGATAGCACGCGTCGCAAAGGTGAGCTGGAACGCCTGCTGGGGGCGGCCCGGCACGGGGAGATCCCCCTGCTGCTGGGGACCCAGATGCTGGCCAAGGGGCACCACTTCCCCGGCGTGACCCTGGTCGGGATCCTGGAGCTGGACCAAGGGCTTTATGGGGCCGACTTCCGGGCCCCGGAGCGGATGGCCCAGCTGGTCGTCCAGGTGGCGGGGCGGGCCGGCCGCGCCCGGCGTTCGGGGCGGGTCGTTCTGCAAACCAGGCACCCGGATCACCCACTCCTGCTCAGCCTGCAACGCCGAGGCTACCCGACCTTTGCCGCCGCCGCCCTCGAGGAACGTCGGCAGGCCGGGCTGCCTCCCTTCTCCCATCAGGCCCTGATGCGCGCCGAGTCACGGGATGCGCAAGCGGCTTTGGAATTCCTGGAGCGGGCCGCCCGCGAGGCGACCGCCGTATCCGCCAAGGGGGTAGCGGTCTTGGGTCCGGTCCCGGCCCCTATGGAGCGGCGTGGGGGACGCTACCGCGCCCATCTACTCGCGCAAGCGGACCGGCGGTCGGACCTGCAGGCATTCCTGACGGCTTGGTTGATCAGGGTGCGGGCCCTGAAGGGCGGCTCGGAGGTGCGCTGGTCCCTGGACACAGACCCCCAGGAAATGCTCTGAACCGGTAGTGCTTCGTTTCTCCATATTTTGCATATATCCCGTAGGGGGCAGGCTGTGCCTACCAATACCGTTTCTAAATAGTGGGCACAGCCTTCCCCTACGGGTTTGAAACTAAAAAATAAGGTGAAATATAGTGGTGGTTCCGATCAGGACTTGCGCAACACTGAATCGATAGACGGGAGGGGGAGATCAAGGCGCGATGAATGGCTTGTCGCTCGCCTCGATCTGGCGCCGGACCGATCGTGTCTCATCATCGGAAAAACGCCGGTACAGGTCTGCGCTACCGCTACTCTTATCGTAGCTGATTACGTGGATACCGGTGATCGCCGCATCCTTATCGAGGGGCGTAAAATACGCAGCCCGGGCATCAGATGCATATGCCGGCCAAGCCGGGACGAAAGGGTCGGGAGCATTGGGGCGGCAGATACGCAGGGAATCGCATCTCTCTGAACTTCCAGGACATCGAGGTGCGCACGGTACTCCAGCTCCTGGCGGACTTCACCGGGATCAACCTGGTCGCCAGCGACACGATGACCAGTAATGTTACTCTGCGGTTGAAGAACGTCCCCTGGGATCAGGATCTGGACATCATTCTCAAAGCCAAGGGACTGTCCATGCGGCGAATGGACAATGTGATCATGGTGGCCCCACCCTGGAGATCGTCCGGCAGGAAGAAGCGGAGCTCCTGGCCGACCGGGAAATGGCAATGCTGACGCCGTTGCGCTCCGAGTTTATCCAGATCAACTACGCCAAGGTGGATGAGCTGACGGCGCTCTTGAAATCGAAGGAGAACCAGCTGCTCTCCGAACGCGGCAAGGTCGCCTTCGACGAGCGTACCAATACCCTCTTGGTGCGGGGACACCCGGGCCAGGTTGAAAGATATCCGACGTATCGTCCGGAGACTGGACGTGCCGGTGCTCCAGGTCATGATCGAATCGCGCGTGGTCGTCGCCAGCAACGATTTCGCGCGGGATCTGGGGACGCGCTTCGGGTTCAGCCGGTGGCAGGAAAATATCGACACCGGCAGCTTCAACGAGATCACGGGTGCCGTCGCGGGCCATATCCAGGGCACTGCCGGTGTCCATCAGGCACGGAATCCCTCCCTCGCCGGCGTCAGCACGGTTCAAATTCCCGGCAGTGTCGTTCCCCTCATGGTCAACCTCCCGGTTGCCAACCCCATCAGCGGAGCCAACTTCTTTCTCGGCAAGATCGGATCTTATCTGCTCCAGCTCGAGCTCACCGCCATGCAATGGGAAGGGCGTGGGGAGCTCATCTCCAGCCCGCGCGTGATTACCTCCGACAACCAGGAGGCGACCATCAAGGTCGGACAAGAGATCCCCTATCAGGAACAGCAGGAGTTGGGCAGGACCACCGTGGCCTTCAAAGAGGCCGTGCTCGAGCTCAAGGTCACCCCCCAGATTACTCCCGACGACCGCGTCATCATTGGTCTCAAGGTCAAAAAGGACAGCGCGGACTTCACCCGCGAGGTCCAAGGCGTACCGCGGATCGATACGCGGTCGGTAGAGACGAACGTGCTGGTGGACGACGGCGAGACGCTGGTGCTCGGCGGGGTATTCGAGCGCACCAGGGAATTCATCAAGAGGCAGGTACCCTGGCTCGGCGACCTGCCCCTGATCGGCTATCTCTTCAAGAGCACCACCACCCGCAGGGATAACAACAACGAGCTCTTGATCTTCGTCACCCTGAAGTCCTGAAAACGGGCGTCGCCGGACCCTGAGAAGCCGTCTGGTTAAAAGCAGTCCTGAATTATTTGGCGCTGTCAGTGGGCTGGTTAAAAGCAATCCTGAATGGTTTGGCGCTGTCAGCGGGATCGGGACCTACCTGTTGTGTTGCGACGCGATGATACAATCGCTAGCTTCCATCGGTCCCATCCGCATCCTCCGTAGCGCGACGGTGACACAACCGACCGGGCGCATACCGATCTTGCCCGCGACGGCAAAATCTGGCATACCTTTACCACATGATGCGGTTTAAAAATATCTTTCTCGTGGGTCCCATGGGGGCGGGTAAAAGCACCGTGGGACGCCAACTGGCTGCGGCCCTGTCTTTCGAGTTCAAGGACAGCGACCAGGAGATACAGCGCCGTACCGGCGTCGATATTCCGACCATCTTCGAATACGAGGGTGAAGAAGGATTCCGACAGCGGGAGCGGCAAGTGATCGATGAGCTGAGCAGGCTGAGCGGCATCGTAATGGCCACCGGCGGTGGTACCGTGCTCCGGTCGGGCAATCGCCGGGATCTGACATCCCGCGGCCTTGTGGTTTACTTGCATTGCAGCCCCGAGCAACAGCACGCGCGCACTGCCCGTGACCGCAATCGACCGCTACTGAACACCGAAGAGCCCTTGGCACGCCTGCGTCAGCTCACGGAGGAACGCGATCCCCTTTACCGACAGGTCGCCGACATGGTGGTTTCCACCGAACGCCGGGGTACGCCCTCGGTGGTCAAGGAAATCCGCCGTCGCCTCGAATCCGACACCCCGTAAGCCGGATCGAAACGTGTTCAAAACCCTCGAAGTCGACCTGGGGCCGCGCAGCTACCCCATCCACATCGGTCCCGGACTGATCGACAGACCGGAGATCCTCGGCTCCCGGATCGCCGGACACCAGGTTATGGTCGTCACCAACGAGACCGTCGCCCCCCTCTACCTGGACCGGGTAGAGCGTGCCCTCGGTGCCTATCGGATCGCGCGGGTTGTGCTCCTGGATGGGGAGGCGCACAAAAATACGGAAACCTGGGGTCGCATCATAGATGAGCTACTCGACCACCGCTTCGCGCGCGACTGCACCCTGATCGCGCTCGGCGGGGGTGTGATCGGCGACATCGCCGGCTTCGCGGCGGCCTGCTACCAACGGGGGGTCGCCTTCATCCAGATACCGACCACCCTCCTCGCCCAGGTCGACTCCTCCGTCGGCGGCAAGACCGGCGTCAACCACACCCTGGGCAAGAACATGCTCGGCGCCTTCCACCAGCCCCGCGCCGTGCTGGCGGACACGGACACCCTGGGCACTCTACCGGACCGCGAGCTGGCGGCGGGTATCGCCGAGGTGATCAAATACGGCCTGATCCGGGACCCGACGTTCTTCGCCTGGCTCGAGGCAAACCTCGAGAAGCTGCGCACCCGGAATACGAACGCGCTCGCCTATGCGATCGAGCGCTCCTGCCGCAACAAAGCGGAAGTGGTTGCCGCCGACGAGCTGGAGGCAGGCGAGCGGGCCCTGCTGAACCTGGGCCATACCTTCGCACACGCCATCGAGACGGGCACCGGCTATGGTGCCTGGCTGCACGGCGAGGCAGTGGGGGTCGGCATGTGCATGGCCGCCGACCTCTCCGCCCGCCTCGGCTGGCTCGACACCGACTCGGTTCGGCGCATCCGGTCACTGATCGCCGTGGTCGGACTCCCCGTATCCCCCCCGGCGGAGATAAGCCCAACGCGCTTTCGCGAGCTGATGGCCATGGATAAAAAGGTCATGGACAACCGACTGCGTCTGGTACTCCTGCAAGACATCGGCAAGGCCCTGGTCACCGCCGATTTCGATCATACAAAGCTCGACGCGACCCTGACCGCCAGCAGCGGGCCATGCCTGTACGGAAGCGCCTGAACCGCAGAGACGCCGAGGATGTAGAGAAAGCGGTACCAAGCGTGTTTCTGTAATCGGTGGTGTTATAACTCTTCGAGGGACTGTCTGAAGAAGGTAGCCGGGGCAGTCGGGTTAGCCCCAGGGATGCGGCCTGACCCAACATGACGTAACTTGCCGGGACCCGACAGGTAGACTACACCCGGACTACGATATTGGGGCACAGAAAATGGTTCGACTGAAGTTACGTGACGATCAATGGGAACGGATCGGGCATCTGCTGCCGGGTAAGGCGTCGGACCGCGGACGTACCGGTCGCGACAACCGGCTGTTCGTGGAGGCGATCTTATGGCTCGCTCGCTCGGGGGCTCCGTGGCGTGATCTTCCGGCAGAATTCGGGAACTGGAACAGCGCATACCAGCGATTCGCGCGTTGGCAGAAGCGTGGCGTGTGGTCCGAGGTGTTCGAGGAGTTGGCAAAAGATGCTGAGTTTGAAGGGGCTTTCATTGATAGCCCCATGATCCGCGCCGCCGGTGTACCCCAAAAAATGGTGTCCAAGCGATCGGCCACTCCCGTGGGGGGGGGTGAAGGCACCGATCTCGCCCCGCACCTATAAAAAACGACAAAATAACGTACGTACAGTATACATTTAAACATTGGGTCTAGATAACTTTAGAGAGGATTTTCGCTCAGCAGAGAGAGTATTTTATAATAGAGATTTTCCTCTCGATGATTCCTTGGAGGCATCCGGGACGATAACCTCTCCGGAAAAAGGCGATGAGGCGTTACAAAGCTGGGCGATTCTGGTTCGTAGCTTGAAAAACCGTTGATTGATCGTCAGGCGGCTTACATCACTCAGCGCGGCGAGTTTCGAGGCCGGTAAATCGTGCGCAAAGTAGCGGATAATCAGTCTGAATTTGGCTTCCGAAAGGCGTGAGCGCCTGAAATGCCCGTTTTTTCCTTGCATAACATAACCTTAGCATACAGCTGAGGATGCTAAAGTTATCTAGACCCAAACATTAACCACTACCGGCGGTTTACAGGTGCTCGCCCTGAGATTGTCCCGCCAGGATGCCCTGTTCTCCTTCCAGCTTGCCGATAATGACCGCCCCGGCAGAATCGCTCCAGACATTGGTAGCCGTGCGTATCATATCCAGAATGCGGTCCACGGCCAGGATCAGTCCGATGCCCTCCACGGGCAATCCTATGGCGGCGAGGATGATGGAGATAGCGACCAGGCTGGCGGCCGGAATTCCGGCCACGCCGATAGATGTCAAGAGCGCGATGAGCATGATCGTGAACTGACTGGCGAAAGTGAGCTCTAGCCCGTAGGCCTGGGCGATGAACATGGCGGCCACGCACTCGTAGAGGGCGGTTCCGTCCATATTGACCGTGGCCCCCAAGGGGAGGACGAAGCTAGTGGTGCGGTTGGACACCCCAGCGTTCTTCTCCACGCACTCCATGGCGATGGGGAGGGTCGCCGAGGAGGAGGCGGTGGAAAAGGCGGTGAGCAGGGCCGAGCCCATAGCTTTGAAGTGCCGGATGGGGTTGACCCCACCGACGAAATAGAGCAACAGGGGCAAGGTGACCAGAAAGTGGATCGCCAGGGCTAACACGACGCTGAAGAAGAATGTCGCGAGTGGCGCGAAGGCGTCGAAACCAGTGCCGGCCACCACCTTGGCGACCAGGGCGAACACCCCCAGGGGAGCAAAACGCATAATCAGGTCGGTAATCTTGAGCATGACCTCGAACACGCCCTGCCAGAAATTGTACTGGACCTCGGCATAGCCCGCGGCGATGCGGGTCATGAAGAAGCCGTAGAGCAGACTGAAGAAGATCAGGCCCAGCATTTGGCCCGCGGCGGCGGCCGCCACGATGTTGGTCGGGATCATGCGCAGGAAAACCTCGACGACATCGCCGGTCCCCCTGCCGGCCACCTTGTCCTCGAAGGTGCTGACGTCGGTGGTGAAGCCGACGAGATCTTTGGCCGGTTGGCCGTCGACGATGCCCGGGGCGACGGCGTTGACCACCATGAGCCCCACCAGGATCGCCAACAGACTGGTGTTCATATAGTAGAGCAGGGTCTTGCCGCCGAGCCTGCCGATATTCCGGGAGCCGCCGATGCCGGCGATGCCGACGATGATGGATGAGACGATCAGGGGGATAATCAGCATCTTGAGAGCATTGAGGAAGAGGGTGCCCACGAAGTCGAACATCGAATAAAAGGTGACACCGAACAGCCCCCCTTCGGTGCCTGCCGACAGGCCGGCGACCACAGCCAGCGCGAGCGCGGTCAGGATCTGCCAGTGGAGCTTGAGTCTGAGGAAGGCCATGAGCTGCCTCCGGGCGACGTGGAAACCTGTGGATACGTTGTGCGTCTACCTCTACCCGCGGAGGCCAGTTACCATACCACAGGTCTTTGCAATATCGTTCAGATCTCCGCTTTTTGCCCAGAGCCACCAATAATACTCAGCTAAAATAAGATGGCTCATGAGGCTAATTGTGTGGCACCACACAAAATCCGCAGAAAATCCAGGGTAACCTCCTTGAGATTATGTGCCCATTCATGGATGGCGAGGTATTGCTGGAGGTAGAGCTTGTTAACCCCGCGAAAGGACGCAGAAAATTGCGCACGCCGGTCCACACGCCTTCGATGGTGTTGGTGTGCACCTCCCGGATTCCGTCGCCATCCTCATCGCGCGCCTACACCCGCTTTTCCCGGCGCATGACAAACCGTGACGTGTTGACGTTCTGCCGCCGACAAGTGTCGGTAGGTGCTCCACTCGTCAGTGTTGATGGTCGTCCTTCCTGGGTTGCTGCCAAGACCGGCAGCTCCAGATCCGATCGCGCACTGTTTTTTTTAACGGAATTTCCTAGTTTAAGGTCTTGACATTGATTGACAGGATATGCAATAGGATCACAGGAAAATAAGTTGATCACTCTCTATATTGAACTCAGAGACGGCCTCCGGGACTTGGAGGAAAGATTCTATACAATACAATGACCCCATGTATCATAGGGATTACACGGACTTTCCAGAGGATTTCGCCCACGAAATGACCTACAAACGATATTGCAAGGCGATGGACGAAAGAGAAAAGGCTGAAGACGCCAGATATACTCTGGAAAATATGGTCTATCCACGGAAAATATGGTCTATCCACACATAGAAATATCAAGACCTTAAACTAGGAAATTCCGTTTTTTAAACTCAGTTGAATCTGGCCGCTGTCACGGCCGACAATCCCCAGGATGGGAGGTCGGTCAGTGTCCCAGGTACCGTGCGTGGTTGGCGCGGCGACGCGGAGGGCCTTCTGGATCCCTGTTCCGCAAACGTTTGAATTTTATGGCGATGTTCCAGCAAATGCTTACGGTCGAGGCCCAATTCTTGCGCCAGATGCCGAGTGGGAGCCCCTTGGGCGATGTCCTGCAAGATCCGTACGATCAGACAACAGCCGTGATGGGTACCTTGCCATAGGGTTGCCGTAACGCGTTGTAGATCCGACCGCAAGCGCAGCGAAAGGACAACAAGGGCGCGCGATCACGTCGATGGACCTTCGCGTGCGCGACCGGCGTGTGGCACGCCGGGCAACCGAGACCCTCCGGATGCAAAATCGCAACCAGATACACGTAACATTTCGGCTCATCCATCAAATCGAGGGTTGAGAAACGGATCATCGGCTTCTCCTTTGGCAACTCATTTTGGGAAGCTGATTCTCAGGCTTGACGAGGCGGTTGGATAGCTCTCACTCAGTTGGCCCCATGAGCCGAA
>Ga0209364_1000104_pt1 | contig 18374 bp, 17 predicted proteins | sample WorMetHERISLAND2_3_FD_187387 | JGI IMG/M metagenome (GOLD analysis project Ga0209364, IMG submission 187387) | Marine gutless worms symbiont microbial communities from Max Planck institute for Marine Microbiology, Germany - Olavius albidus HERON... | ecosystem: Host-associated > Annelida >... | reverse complement strand
AAGCCGCCTGACGGCGGCTGGGCATGGTCGGCGCTGCGATACATGAAGCCTACGCACCGACCATGCCCGGGAGAACACTCGGCTACATGGTCAACCTAATTGCAGAAGATTCTGGACATAACTCAAACTGGTCTTGATCGGCGGCTGATCGGAGTCCGGTGGCATGACATGCAGCGCTTTCGTATAGGTCTACGAGTGCAAGGAAATGGTAAGATAGTTTCAGAGTACCGCCGAGCGAGAAACGAAACGGGGATGAGACGATGAATACGGTCCTGGTTTACGTAACCGCCGCCACCAGAGAAGACGCCGTCACGCTGGGGCGAGACGTTGTCGGCCGGCGATTGGCCGCCTGTGCCAATATTCTGGGTGAAATGACGTCAATCTATCGATGGCAGGGTGAAATCGCGGAAGACAGTGAGGTTGCAACGCTCCTGAAGACGCGACGAAGGCCTCATCGAACCGCTGGTCGCACGGATCAAGGCGCTTCACGGTTACGATTGCCCCTGCGTCGTTGCGGTTGGGATCGAAGGTGGCAACAGCGAATTCTTGGACTGGATCGCCGAGGAAACGAACCCTGACACCTAACCTTCGCTGTTCAACGAGCGCCGATTTGTTGCACGATGGCGCTGACTTGTGCGGAATTGGTTATGGCACCGCTAAAGCAAGCCTGTATGGCCTGGGAGAGGAGCTTCAGAAGCTTGATGTCCTTTGAATCGGGTTGTCCTCCACGCGATGCGAGTATCGAACTTGCGACATTTCCGACGGAATCACACAACTCGAGCACGTGTTCATAAGGACTGCCCAAGAGCTGTTCTTTGGCGCTGTCCGTAATATCCAGCAGCGCCAGCAGTTCGTTGCGAATGGACGGGTCGACCCGACCGCCGCGCTCGAGCATCGGAACCAGGTTGGTGATGTGCGATGCGATGCGCACGCCGATGACATCGACCTTGAGCATTCTGAGGTCGCTGTAGGCCTTGCCAATCATGTGCTCGATTTCGGTGACGCTGAGCTGTTCGCCATTCGCCTTGGCCTTAAGCGTGTTGGGTGCGTCGATCCCCGGAATAGTTCCGTCCTGGCGACGAACCGGCCCGATGTACTGTGGTCGCTAACGACGAATTTCTTGCGCGCTTCGATCAAATCGCCGACGCGATCCAGCATTTGCGCCGTCGAAATCGGTTTGGCGATCACGGTATCGGTACCGGATTCGACAATCCGCGACACCAATTGCGGAGTCGGCTCCTCGACCAGCATAATGATTGGGATAAACGGATTGTTGCCGGCCTTGCCGCGCCGCACTTCTTTGACATAGTCGATAAAATCGCCATCCGGCAACTCGCAAGACCCGATCAACAGGTCGGGCATGCTCTTCGACATGTGCGCGTGGACATCGGCGAGCGTCTTGCCCAGCACCAGTTCCCTGAACCCGGCATCATGAAGGATATTCTTGACGCTTTGCCGGGTGTTCAGATCCCTGTCCACAAGAAGGATTTCGCAATTTGCGTATTCAAGCTTGGCCATTCAAGAATCCCGCCGCTTTCTGCGCTCCCCCCCAAATGACGGATTGCTTACAAACGGTTTTGCATTTTAATCACAAACTACGACCGCTCGCAAAAACCTATAGCCACAAGTCAACCTAAAATACAATTCGCTTTCACCGCTTAGGTCATCTCGAGACGCGTAAAGACACGATGGAACTGGCGGCGATTCCTTCGCCACGGCCGGTAAAGCCTAAACGTTCCGTGGTCGTCGCCTTTACATTGACGCGGGAGACCTCAATCCCCAGGATTTCCGCGACTCGTACCCGCATGACATTTCTGTGGGGGCCAATTTTCGGCGCCTCGCAGATGATTGTCACATCGACATTCATCAGTTCTCCGCCCATCGAGCGGGCCAGTTCGATGGCGCGGGACAAGAACACCGCGGAGGCGGTCCCGCGCCACTGAGGATCCGTCGGTGGGAAGTGGTCACCGATGTCACCTGCACCACACGCCCCAAGCACGGCATCGGTTATCGAATGCAAGGCGACATCGGCATCCGAATGACCATCGAGAGCCTGCTCATAGGGGATTTCCACGCCGCACAGGACAACCGAATTGCCAGGGCCAAACTTATGGACGTCAAACCCTTGTCCGACGCGCGTCTCATAGGCGGCTGCCCCCGTGTCGATCGGTTTCAAATCCTCTGGCGAGGTGATCTTAACGTTCTCGGCATCGCCATCCACGATCGCCACCTCCATTCCCGCCGCCTCAGCGACGGCGGCGTCGTCCGTCAGGGCCAAATGCGCGGTCTTGGCATGCGCTTCCAGGAGTTCGGCGTAGCGGAACCCCTGCGGCGTCTGAGCTCGCCACAAACCAGCGCGATCGACGGTCGCCTCCACAAATCCGTCTGCCACTCTTTTTAACGTATCACTCACGGGAATACCGAGGGTGGCGCCCGCGGCGCTCCCCAAGCTGTCGAGAATCCGGTCGATCATTTCACCGCTTACGTATGGCCGTGCGGCGTCGTGAACGAGGACGTGATCAGGGGGATTATCGGCGAGACTTTCCAGCCCCTTTCGCACCGAGTCCTGGCGCTCGGCGCCGCCGTAAACCGGGGTCATGAGGTCGAGGCCGGATACCGCATCGCCATAGAGTTCTTCGTCGTCAGGGTGTATGACGACACGCACGCCGTCGACCCGAGGGTGATCGAGGAAACTACTGACCGCCTCTCGGATCACGCTGTTGCGCCCGATCTTCAAGTACTGTTTCGGCATCTCGCCACCGAAACGATGGCCGCGACCGGCAGCTACAATCAACGCGACGACCGAAGACATTGAGTTTCACCCATCGAAAAAGCCGGTCCGGAAGTTAGTTCCGACCCAGGAAATTGCCAAGCGGATTCGTTATTTAGCCTTGCCAACCGGTCGCCTTGGCGCGATGTTCGGCGTTCCTAACGTTGGCCTTTCCGGGTCCGACCAGATTGCAGATCGCATGATTGAGGGAAATTTCCTTACCGTTGGCGCCGTTCTGGCATTGTTGCCGGCCAGTTTCCTCGTTTTTCGGAAACCAGTCCTTCCCGATGCCGTCTTTTGGTCGACACTGATGCTTGCCGTGGCGGGACCGACGGCGGTGTCGGTGGATATGTTGTCGGATGGCTGGCGCTCCGATCTGGCCGCGTCCTTGTGGATTACCATCGCCGCGAGCTTGGTCCTCTATGCGATCATCGCCGTACTCGCTAAGGAAGCCTGGAGGCTGGCACCTCTCATTGCCAGCTACATGCTGGTTCTCGCCGTTCTGGCCGTGATCTGGTTTTATTTTGCACCGGCGAAGGCTTCCGGGACCGGGGCGTCGGTATGGGTTGGCCTGCACATCGCCATTTCCATATTTACCTACGGGCTTGTAACGATTGCCGCCGTGGCGGCTTTCGCCGCTTTTTATCAAGAACGCGAACTGAAAAGGAAACGCGTTTCTAACCTGACGAAAAATCTTCCCTCCGTGAGCGATTGCGACGGCCTCGTCGTCCGAACATTGGCCGTGGGTGAGGTCGTTCTCGGTTTGGGCATGTTCTCGGGTATTGCGTCCCAGTTTTCAGGGGATGGAACCTTTATCGACGTCAATCATAAATCCATTCTCACGGTCATGGCTTTCGTCGTCATCGGGTTGCTTCTCTATGCCCATTACAAGACCGGTTTGCGCGGGCGCAAGGCGGCGCGCTACGTGCTGCTTGCCTATTTGCTCCTGACGCTTGGATACCCTGGCGTGAAATTCGTTACCGATGTTCTGCTAACTTGATCGGCGATCGAATTGTGGCCGCGATAACAGCGGCATTATCTTGAATTCACCGACGAATTGCCTAATAAATGGGCAATTGAGGGATCACGTATCAATGACTGTCTATATTGGAAACATCCGCCTGGAATCGCCCGTCGTTTTGGCACCGATGTCAGGTGTCACGGACATGCCGTTTCGCCGCTTGGTGAAAGGTTTCGGGGTCGGCCTCGTCGTCTCCGAGATGATCGCCAGCAAGGCCATGATTCATGCGGCACGCAAGACCATGAAAATGGCGACCCATTGCAGTGATGAACACCCCATGTCGGTCCAATTGGCGGGGTGTGAACCGGACGTGATGGCGGAAGCGGCTCGGATGAACGAGGACCGCGGTGCGGCGATCATCGACATCAACATGGGGTGCCCGGTGAAAAAAGTGACCAACGGGGATGCCGGGTCGGCCCTGATGCGCGATGAAAAGCTGGCGGCATCGATCTTGTCGTCTGTCGTTTCGGCCGTAAAGATTCCCGTTACCCTAAAAATGCGCACGGGTTGGGATGAGACCTCCCGCAACGCACCTGAAATCGCCAGGATCGCCGAGGATTGCGGAATTCAGGCGCTTGCCGTTCATGGGCGCACCCGTTGCCAGTTTTACAAAGGAAGGGCCGACTGGAAATTCATCAAGTCCGTCAAAAGTGCTGTGGGTATTCCGGTATTTGGAAACGGCGACGTCAACAATCTCGATGATGTCGAGCAGATGTTTCAGGATTCCGGTGCCGATGGGGTCCTCATTGGCAGAGGAACCTACGGCCGTCCCTGGTTTCCGTCGCAGGTCGTGCGTTTCCTGGAAACCGGGGAACGGGTCAGCGCACCCGCCATGGACCAACAGATGACGACCGTGCTCAATCATTACGAAGCCATCCTGGATCATTACGGAATGCAGCCCGGGGTCAGGATCGCGCGAAAACACTTGGGTTGGTATTCGAAAGGTCTGCCGAGTTCGGCAGAATACCGGGGCGTAATAAACAGGCTCGACGATCCGGCCGCTGTGAAATCCGAAATACGCGCCTTTTACGAGCCTCTCATCGGAAAAATGGCTGCTTGATGGACGACAACATCGTCGCATTGGAATTGGGTAACGACTCTTCGGAGCCGGACGGCTTGGTCGTCCTCAACGCGCTTGCCGGCGCGGTGATCGCCGTCAATGGTTCCGGCGCCGTTTCCTTTGCCAACACCGGCGCCGAACAGCTGTTCCGGTCGAGCGCCGACAATCTGACGGGAAAGTCCTTGCGGAACCTGCTGCCGGCCGACAGCCCCATCTTCGGGCTGATGGCGCAGGTCCGGGCCCAGGGCCATATCGTTTCGGAATACGGCTTGACCCTAGAGACACCGAAGATCGGCTCAAATCTGGTCAATGTGCAAGCGACGCCGGCACCGGAAATCCCCGGCACCGTCGTGCTCCTGATTCAACCGCGCTCCATCGCCGACAAGATCGACTGCCAATTGACCCATCGAGGCGCCGCACGCTCGGTCACCGCCATGGCGTCGATGCTTGCCCACGAAGTCAAGAACCCGCTGTCCGGGATCCGCGGCGCGGCGCAGCTCCTTGAGCAAAGCGTCACCAAAGAGGACCAGACCCTGACCCAGCTGATCCGCGACGAGTCAGACCGGATCTGCGAATTGGTCGACAGCATGGGGGTGTTCTCCGATGGTGGGTCCGTCGAGCGCGGCCCGGTCAATATCCACCAAGTGCTCGACCGGGTTCATCAACTTGCAAAAAACGGGTTCGGAAAGAACCTGAGATACATTGCCGATTTCGATCCATCGCTGCCGCCGGTCTACGGGAACCGTGACCAATTGGTCCAGGTCTTTCTCAACCTGGTCAAAAACGCCGCCGAGGCGCTGGCCGAGAGCGGCGGCGAAATCTGCTTGGAAACGGCCTATCAGCACGGTGTGCGCTTTGCCATTCCGGGAAGTGAGTCGCGCGTGCATCTACCACTTCGCGTCAGCATCACCGACAACGGTCCCGGAATGCCCGAGGATATGACCAGCCACATGTTCGACCCGTTCGTTACGTCAAAACCCCAGGGCTCTGGGCTGGGTCTGGCTCTCGTGGCCAAGATCGTCGGTGATCACGGCGGTGTCATCGAGTGCGAGAGTCGGCCGAAACGGACGTCGTTCCGAGTCATGTTGCCCATGGCCCCGAGCCAGCGGGAGAAACCATCATGACCGCACCAACCATCCTCGTCGCCGACGATGATGCCGGTATTCGCACGGTCGTCACCCAAGCCCTGAGCCGGGCCGGGTTCGACGTCAAGGCGACGGGAAACGCGGCGACCCTTTGGCAGTGGGTCGATCTTGGCGAGGGTGATTTGGTGATTACCGATGTTGTCATGCCCGACGAGAACGGCCTCGATCTCGTACCGCGTATCAAAAAGGTGCGCCCCGAGTTGCGCGTCATCGTAATGAGCGCCCAGAATACGCTGCTGACGGCCGTCCAGGCGACCGAACGCGGCGCCTTTGAATATCTTCCAAAACCTTTTGATATCAATGAATTGGTTGGCGTTGTTCGAAGAGGGCTAGAGGTGCGGGCCGATGACGGCGACTTGCAGGTCCGTATATCCGAGGAAAAGCTCCCGTTGATCGGCCGATCGCCGGCCATGCAGGACATCTACCGCACCCTGGCCCGCCTGATGAGCACGGACCTGACCGTCATGATCACCGGTGAATCTGGTACGGGCAAGGAACTCGTCGCCCGGGCCCTGCACGATTACGGCAAACGCCGGTCGGGGCCCTTCGTTGCCGTCAATATGGCGGCCATTCCCCGGGGGTTGATCGAGAGCGAGTTGTTCGGCCACGAAAAAGGCGCCTTTACGGGAGCGGCCAACCGGTCGACGGGTCGGTTCGAACAGGCCGAACAGGGTACCTTGTTCCTCGACGAGATCGGCGACATGCCGCTTGAGGCGCAAACCCGGCTTCTTCGGGTCCTGCAGGAGGGGGAATTCACCACCGTCGGCGGTCGGACCCCAAAACGGTCGGACGTCCGGATCGTCGCCGCCACTCACCGCGACCTCAGACAGTTGATCCGGGGCGGACAATTCCGCGAGGACCTTTACTTTCGCCTGAACGTCGTACCGATCCGACTGCCACCCCTGCGCGAGCGCAGCGAAGACATCCCGGAACTGGTGCGGTTCTTCCTCGCCAAGGCGGCGGAAAGCGGGCTTCCCTGGAAGATCATCGATCCCGATGCCATGGACCGCCTCAAGGAATACCGTTGGCCGGGCAATGTCCGAGAATTGGAAAACCTCATCCAGCGTTTGGCCGCGCTCTATTCACAGGAAACGATCGGCACCGACGTAATCGCCGCCGAATTGTCGGACAGTTCCGCCAATTCAAAAGACCGGAGCGACAAGAACCTGTCGCAAACCGTCGAGGAACAGTTGGCTGGCCTGTTTTCGACGCCGGAAGGGCGCCTACCGGCGATCGGACTATATGACCGTGTCATCAAACAGGTGGAAAAGCCGTTGATTACACTGACCCTGCAGGCCACCCGAGGAAATCAAGTGAAGGCTGCCGAGGTCCTCGGCGTCAACCGGAACACACTTCGTAAGAAGATCAAAGAGCTCGAAATACCGGTGATCCGAGGTGGCAAATGAGCCCTCCGAAGATTGACGACTCCGTGTTCTTTCGATTCCTCCGCAAACTCGCGGAAAGCAAGGTTTTCGCCTATGGACTGGCGATCGCAGCCGTCGTCTCGGGTGTTGCAACCGTCGCCATGATGACCGGCCAGCTTTCGCAGGACTACGGTATCGAAACCGTTGTCGGGCTCCTGTATGTTGACGTAATCCTGCTGCTCATGCTGGGCGCGGTTATCATCAGGCGCCTTGTCAAACTATGGCGGGAACGAAAGAGCGGCGCGGCCGGTGCTGGCCTTCACGGCCGGCTCGTTGCCCTCTTCACGCTGGTCGCCGTCGCGCCGGCCATCATCGTTGCCGTATTTTCCGCATTGTTTCTGAATTTCGGCGTCCAGGCATGGTTTTCGGAACGGGTGAGCACGGCCCTTCACCAATCGAAGGTCGTCGCAACGGCCTATCTCAATGAACACAAGAAGAACATCCAAGCGGATGCCCTGGCGATCGCCAGCGATCTCGAATGGAACCTGCCCCGGCTGATCGCCTCGCCAAGGGATATCAACGGAATCCTCACCGACCACGCCAATGTCCGGTCGCTGTCCATGGCCGTCGTCGTCAACAACGCCAAGAAGGTCGTCGCCGGCTCCCGGTTCAGCCCGGCCGGAAACCTAGAAGAAATCCCGGAAGAGGCGATGACCGAGGCGCAAAACGGGGCCATCCCGGTCATCGAAACGCCCAACAACGAACGCTATCGCGCTATGAAGAAGCTGGATCAATTTGTCGATTCCTTCCTTGTCGTCGAACGCTTCTCCGACCCACGGGTCATCGGGCACATCAACCGCGTCGAACGGGCGGTCAACGAATATACGGCCCTGGAGAAAAAACAGAGCGGGTTTCAGATCAGTTTCGTCATGATCTTCGTGGTCGTTGCGGTGCTGCTGCTGTTTGCCGCTGCATGGGTCGGTTTGACCGTTTCCAACCAGATGGCCGATCCTCTCAGCCGCCTGATTTCGGCCGCCGACGACATCAGCGGCGGAAACTTGGCCGTCCGCGTCGACGCCAGTGAGGCCGGAGACGAAATCAGTTCATTGGGCCGGGCATTCAACAACATGGCCGGCCAATTGGAGAGCCAGCACCAAGGACTGATCGAGGCGAACAAGGAACTGGACGAACGGCGGCGTTTCACCGAAACGGTCTTGACCGGCGTGTCAGCGGGAGTCATCGGCCTCGATGCCGATGGCCGCATTCACCTACCCAACCGCTCAGCGTCGGAACTCCTGGGCATCGACCTGATGGGCTCGATCGGCCGTCAGCTCGGAGACATCGTTCCGGAAATGGCCGAGCTTTTCCATGACGCTCAGTCGCAGGGAGCGCGCACGCGGCAAGCCGATCTCCGTGTGGTTAAGGGAGACGAAATCCGGACGTTGCACGCGCGTATCTCGGCCGAGCGCCTGGCAAAGGAGACGATCGGGTACGTCGTGACTTTCGACGACGTTACCGAACTCCTGTCGGCTCAGCGCAGGGCGGCTTGGGCCGACGTGGCCCGCCGAATCGCACATGAAATCAAGAACCCGCTGACGCCGATTCAGTTGTCTGCGGAACGATTGAAACGGAAATACCGAAAGCAAATCGAAAGCGACCCGGAGACGTTCGAGACCTGCACGGACACCATTGTACGCCAGGTCGAAGACATCGGCCGGATGGTCGACGAGTTTTCGGCGTTCGCCAGAATGCCGGAACCGAAAATGCATATGGAGAACCTTTCGGAACTCTGCCGCCAGGCCATATTCCTCGAGCAGAACCGACATCCAGAGATCGAGTTTTCGGCCAACCTTCCGCCCTTGGACATCAAATTGACCTGTGACAGTCGACAGATTTCCCGCGCGCTTGGCAATCTTCTTAAGAACGCGTCCGAGTCGATTATCGGCGCCGAGAATGAGGGAATCAGGGAAGGGGGCACAGGACACATCGTCGTTTCGGTCGAAACGGAAGCGCAAGCGGATGCGGAAGATGGCGTGACCCGCGTTCGGGTCGAAGACAACGGCAAGGGTTTGCCGGAGGAGGACCGTGGCAGCCTTACCGAACCCTATGTCACCACGCGCGTGAAGGGCACCGGTCTCGGTCTGGCGATCGTCAAGAAAATCGCCGAGGACCACAATGGCGGCATCCGGCTCGACGACCGCCCCGGGGGCGGCGCCCGGATTGAGCTTGTTCTTGGGCCGGTGGAGGCCGCGACGCGGACTGATGCGCCCGAAAGTGACGACGATGCAACCGAGCCGTTGAGAACCGAAATCGAAATCGCGGCACGCGGGTCGCGAGCCTAGGGAACGGCCGATGCCCAACGATATCCTGATAGTCGACGACGAAGCCGACATCCGCATGCTAACGGCCGGCATCCTTGACGACGAGGGCTTCGAAACGCGAGAAGCGGCAAACAGCGCCGAGGCGCTCGCCGCCATCGAAGGCCGCCGACCGAACCTGGTCTTGCTCGATATCTGGCTTCAAGGCAGCGAACTAGATGGGCTTGGCATTCTGAAAGCCGTGATGCGCGACCATCCGGCGATCCCGGTGCTGATGATGAGCGGCCACGGCACCATCGAAACAGCCGTTCAGGCGATCAAGGACGGCGCTTACGACTTCATCGAAAAACCGTTCAAGGCGGACCGCTTGCTGCTGCTCGTCGAACGGGCCATTGAAGCGGCCCAATTGAAACGCGAAAACCAAGAGCTCCGACTGCAGGCCGGTGCGGCCGCCGAGCTCGTCGGCGATTCGCCGGCCATTCGAGACCTCCATCAATCCATCGAGAGAGTCGCGCCGTCCAACAGTCGCGTATTCATAACCGGCCCGGCGGGATCGGGCAAAGAGGTTGTCGCCAGGCTCATCCACAAGAACTCCAAACGCGACGACGGCCCGTTTATCGTCGTCAATTGCGCTACGATGATACCGGAACGGGTCGAGGAGGTTTTATTTGGCGTTGAAAGCCATGGAGATGGGGAAGAACCGACCGTCTCCCTCGGGACTTTCGAGATGGCGCACAACGGCACCCTTTTCCTCGACGAGGTTGCCGATATGCCTTTGGAGACCCAAGGGAAAATCGTAAGGGCTTTGCAGGAGCAGGTGTTCCAAAGAGTCGGTGGTAACGGCCGCATCAGCGTTGATGTCCGGGTCGTCGCATCCTCGTCCCGCGATATGCAGGAGGAAATCGAGGCCGGCCGGTTCCGTCAGGACTTGTTCTATCGCCTGAATGTCGTCCCCATCGATGTCCCGCCATTGAAAAAACGCCGCGAGGATATTCCGTTGCTGGCCCGATATTTCATGGAACGCACGGCTCTTTTGACGGGGCGCCCCCTAAGGTCTATCGGCGAAGACGCGTTGGCCGGGATGCGCGCCTATGAATGGCCGGGCAACGTCAGGGAACTGAAAAACGTTATTGAGCGGCTTCTCATCATGGCACCTGACGAGACCGCCCATGTGATCGGTATCTCGGCCTTACCGCCCGAGATCGGCGCCAACTCACCGGTGCCGCGGACCTTGGATCGTGGCGATGAAATCATGGGATTGCCTTTACGCGACGCGCGCGAGATATTCGAAAAGGAGTATCTATCTGCACAAGTTACGCGTTTCGGCGGAAACATATCGAAAACCGCCGAATTCGTAGGGATGGAACGGTCCGCGTTGCATCGCAAATTGAAATCGCTCGGTTTGCACGGCGCGGAAAAATAGACGACCGAAATCGGTCCGAGGCCGGCAAAAGAGGGAAATTGATCCATGAAAGTGGTCGTATGCGGGGCCGGGCAGGTCGGGTTCGCCATCGCGCGCCACCTCGCACTTGAAAACAACGACGTCACGGTTGTCGATCAATCGCCGGACTTGATCCGCCGGATCAGCGACAACCTCGACGTCAACGGTTTCGTCGGGCACGCATCACTGCCAGAGGTCCTCGAACGCGCCGGAGTCGCCGACGCGGACATGTTGATCGCCGTGACCTATTCCGATGAAGTGAACATGGTTGCCTGTCAAGTTGCCCACTCACTTTTTGACGTCCCGACCAAGATCGCGCGGATCCGCCAACAAGGATACCTGGAGCCCCTGTGGGCGAACCTGTTTTCCCGCGATCACATGCCGATCGACGTCATTATTTCCCCCGAAATGGAGGTGGCCGGGGCCGTCAGCCGTCGTTTGAGGGTCCCAGGCGCGTTCGAAATGATTCCCCTGGTGGACGACAAGGTCAAACTGCTGGGCGTACGGTGCGACGAGAATTGCCCGCTCGTAAACACGCCCCTGCGTCAGCTGACCCAACTGTTTCCCGACCTGAATATCGTGATCGTCGGCCTGACCCGCCAAGACGAAGCGATCGTCCCCACCTCGGAAGACCAAATGCTTCCCGGCGATGAGGTCTATTTCGTCGTCGACAGTGAACAGGTGTCGCGGGCCATGTCCGCTTTTGGTCATGAGGAAACGGAGGCACGGCGCTTGCTGATCTTCGGCGGCGGCAACATCGGCCTGTTTCTCGCTCAGGAGATCGAACGCGAACACGAATGGGTGAAGACGAAAATCATAGAAGCGGACAGCGCGCGGGCCGAAACCATCGTCAACATGCTGGAAAACACCATGGTCCTCAAAGGCGACGTTCTGGATCATGAGGTCCTCGAAGAGGCCAACGTGGTGGCGACGGAGACGGTCGTCGCCGTGACCAACGACGACGAGACCAACATCCTCGCTTCTCTTCTGGCCAAGCGCTACGGGAGCCAGCGCGCCATCACCCTGATCAACAAGAGCACCTATGAACCGTTGATCAATACGCTCGGCATCGACGTCGTCGTCAGCCCTCGAAACATAACGGTCTCGACGATCCTGCAACATGTCAGGCGCGGTCGAATTCACTCGGTCCATACGCTCCGCGAAGGGTTCGGTGAGTTGATCGAAGCGGAAGCCCTGGAGACGTCAGAGTTGGTCGGAAAACCGCTTCGTGAGGTCAAACTGCCGAACGGCGTGCTTCTCGGCGCCATCGTCCGCGACGGCGAAATGATTTGCCCGGACAGCAACACGATCGTTCTGGCCAAAGACCGGGTGGTATTGTTCGCGGCGGCCGAGGTGATCCACAAAGTCGAAAAAATGTTCTCCGTGCAACTCGAGTATTTCTAACTTCTAAAACAGTGAGTTACGACGAATGTCGCGCATCGCATACGTTAATGGCCGATACGTGCCCCACGCCGACGCCGCAGTTCACATCGAGGATCGCGGCTATCAGTTCGCCGACGGCGTTTACGAGGTTTTCGCCGTGCATGACGGCAAACTGGTCGGCGAAAAAGGCCACCTCGACCGACTGGAGCATTCCCTGAGTGAACTCAGGATCGAGCCGCCCATGGGACGCGGGCCCTTGATGGTGGTGGTCCATGAAATCGTTCGGCGGAACCACGTGCGTCACGGCCTCGTCTATTTGCAGGTGACCCGGGGCGTCGCCCGACGAGACCACCCGTTCCCCGAGGATACCATCAGCTCTCTGGTGCTGACGGCCCGCAAGGCTCCACCCATCGACAAGTCCGTCTTGACCCACGGCGTCGACGTCTTGACGATCCCTGATATCCGATGGAAACGCAAAGATATCAAATCGATATCTCTTCTTCCTAATTGTTTGGGCAAACAAGCTGCGAAGGAATCGGGTGCGTTCGAAGCGTGGATGATCGACGACGACGGGTTCATAACGGAAGGGACATCGACCAACGGCTGGATCGTCACCAAGGACGGTGAATTGCTTACGCGGAATATTGGACACGCCATCCTCAACGGGGTCACCCGGTTGGCTCTTCTCGAAGCGGCGCAAGAGGCGGGTGTGCGGTTTACCGAACGGGCCTTCACTCGGGACGAGGCCCTGAACGCCAAGGAAGCGTTCATCACCAGTTCCACCTCGCATGTGAAAGCCGTCACCTCGATCGACGATACCCCCGTCGGCAACGGCGAAGCCGGCGAACTTACCTGCCGGTTGCTCGACCTTTACGTAGCGTTCATAGAAACCCGTGGTGGTCCGCAGAAAACGGACCAATGGAATTGAGCCGACCGAACGCGATCCTTTTCGACTGGGACAACACCCTCGTCGACAGCTGGCCTGTCATTCAAGATGCCCTGAACACAACGTTGACGGCATTCGGCCATACGCCTTGGACGCTTGCCGAGACCCGTCAGCGGGTCCGAAAGTCTGTACGCGACCGCTTCCCCGGCCTTTTCGGCGAGCGATGGAAAGAAGCCGCCGACGTGTTCTACGAACGATACGAAGCCATCCACGCCGATAGGATCCGGCCATTGGAAGGTGCGGAAGAGATGTTGCGGTCGATCAGTGATCTCGGCGTCTACCTGGGCGTCGTCAGCAACAAACGCGGGGATTTCCTGCGGCTGGAATCGGATCAACTCGGTTGGAGCGAGTATTTCGGGAAGCTCGTCGGCGCTACGGATGCTGAACGCGACAAGCCGGCCGCCGATCCGGTGGAAATGGCTCTAAGCGGCAGCGGTGAACGGCCGGGAGCGCAGGTGTGGTTTGTCGGAGACGCCGATATTGACATGGAATGTGCGTATAACGCCGGCTGTACGCCAGTGCTTCTCCGCAAAGAAATACCGGCACCTGACGAGTTTTCGGCGTTCCCGCCTAAGCGGCAGTTCGCATCATGTGATGCGCTTTGCAAGTGGCTCCGGAACCTGTAATGTGAATTCGGGGGGTGTCTGCCGCCATCGGTGCGGGTTACCCACAAAACTGAACTGGCCTCAGTATAGGGGCTGGGATGAAACGAAAACGATAAACAGGGAGTTCGATCAATGGCGTCGGAGAAATCCCAGAACGTTCAGGATGTATTCCTGAATCATATCCGGAAGAACAAAACACCGGTGACGGTCTTTTTGGTCAATGGCGTGAAACTGCAAGGGATCGTCACTTGGTTCGACAATTTCTCAGTGCTCTTGAGACGTGATGGCCATACGCAGCTCGTCTACAAACACGCGATATCAACGGTCATGCCGTCGGTGCCGGTGCAACTGTTCGAACCCGACCGCGATGAAGCCGAGGAAAACTGATTTGGAGCGCCGTTGAGCGCCAATTCCGACGTTTCCTTGGGTCGTTTAACGACGGAGCGCGGGGGGGAAACCTGCGTCGTTATCCATCCTGTGCTACCCCATGCCGCCGGGGACAGGGACCGCGATTCTTGCCTCGAGGAGGGTATCGGCCTCGCCGCTGCCATCGATCTCACCGTCAGGCACGGTGAGGCGGTCACCGTATCGAAACCTCGACCTGCCACTCTTTTCGGCAAAGGGACTATTGACCGGCTACGGCAACTCGTATCGGAGGAGCCGTCCCCGCTTGGCTCGATCGACGTGATCATCGTCGATGCGGTCCTTTCGCCGATCCAACAACGAAACCTCGAGCGGGAATGGAAACGAAAGGTCATCGACCGGACCGGCCTTATCCTCGAAATCTTCGGTGCCCGTGCCAGGACCAAGGAAGGTAGGCTGCAAGTCGAATTGGCGGCGCTGACCTATCAGCGAAGTCGTCTGGTCCGCAGTTGGACGCACCTGGAAAGACAACGCGGTGGCGCCGGTTTCATGGGCGGCCCGGGTGAAACCCAAATCGAGACGGACCGCCGGTTGATCGATCAGCGGATCACGCATTTGAAAAAGGGGATCGCCGACGTCAAACGGACGCGTGAACTGCATCGTACGGCGCGACGCAAAGTGCCTTATCCAATCGTCGTACTTGTTGGCTATACGAACGCCGGAAAATCGACACTTTTCAACCGTATGACCGATTCCAAAGTCGACGCCCGTGACGCCTTGTTCGCGACGCTTGACCCGACGATGCGGGGAATCCGCCTGCCATCGGGACGAGAGGCCATTTTGTCGGACACGGTCGGATTCATTTCGAACCTACCTCACGAGTTGGTCACCGCCTTCCACGCGACATTGGAAGAGGTCACGGAAGCGGAACTGATCCTCCATGTTCGCGACATCTCTCATCCGGATACAGACGCGCAACGCACAGACGTCCAACAGGTCTTGGCGGAAATCGGCGTCTCGGAAGGCGACGGTGCTGACACGATCGTCGAGGTGTTAAACAAAATCGATGCCCTCGAGCCCCATGAAAGGACTGTGTTGGACAATCGGGCGCGACGCGGAAACACGCCGGCCGTCTTACTCTCGGCGAAAACAGGTGAGGGATGCGGCCGCCTGCTCGAAGTCATAGAAGAAAAGATTAGTGCGCTTTTCGAGATCCTCGATATCGATCTGGCCTACGCGGATGGATCGACGCTTGCTTGGCTTTATGACCACGGAGACGTGCTCCGCCGCGAAGACGACTCGGATGGCATAAGCGTTACGGTAAGACTGTCCCCGGCCGACGCCGAGCGCTATCGGCGCGGGCACCGTTGACCGGCAAAGTGACCGACTTGAATGGCAGAATATCTACTAGTAGACTTGCCGCGACGTGGAGGACCTTATGGCAAGTGCGAAAAACCAGAAAAAGTGGCGTGACAAGAACCGGTTGGTCAAATCCCAACTCAATGTCATGGCGCGCAAACACGTGCACGACGATTTGCAGAATCTGGCCGATTCCTTTTCTCTGAGAGGAAAGGCGGAAGCTGTGACATTCGCATCATTCGTCGCGCGGGCGCTCATCCAACGCGCTGAATTCAACACCGATGCGGCCCGCATGCTTGATGATTTTGCCAATGCTTACCACCGTGATCGAGACGTCTACGGCAATTGACCCTCGCCTTCGACCGCATCCGATGCTGAACCCCTAGGCAGGAAGGCTCGCGCCCTTATGCAAACACCGGAACCCGTTAAGGTCGAAGCCGTCATTCGTGAGGTTTCGCAAAAAGCCATACTGCCCCGCTTCAGACGGCTCGAACGGCATGATATTTCGGAAAAAAACCCGGGTGACCTGGTTACGACCGCCGATAGGGAGGCCGAACGTCTGCTTTCCGCTGCCCTCAGCAAACTGCTTCCCGGTTCCAAGGTGGTCGGCGAGGAGGCCGCAGCTGCGAATGCGCGTGTTCTAAAAGCGTTCGGCGGCGAGCCACCCGTTTGGGTCGTCGATCCGGTCGACGGCACCCAGAATTTCGTCGACGGCATACCCTGCTTCGCTGTCATCGTCGCGCTGGTGCAGGCGAACGAAACGATGGCGGGTTGGATATATGACCCGATCAACGATGCGATGATATCAGCAAGACGGGGTGAGGGGGCTTGGGAAGCTGACCGTAGACTGGCTCCGACACGGCCAGGCAAGGTTCCCGACATGGCGGGCTCATTGGGAACGCGTATGAGGCGCCGGCTCGAAACCATGGTGGAATCGGGAACACCAGGCGTTCCGAAACTGGTCAAACGCTACAAGTGCGTCGGTCGGGAATATATGGACCTGGCCCGCGGCACCCTCGATTTCTGCAACTACGGAGGTAAATTGAAACCCTGGGACCATGCTGCCGGAGTTCTTATCCATGCGGAAACCGGCGGATACAGCGCCCGGGTGGAAACCGGCCTATCCTACAGGGCCGATCGTCATGCACGGCCGGGGAACCTGCTCCTCGCACCCTCGGAAACGGCTTGGCGGGAAATCAACCGGATCCTCCCACGGTAACCACAGCCGGAACACCGCCGCCGGCGAACAGCTCGAGGGCCGTATCGACCACGGTGTCGCCATCGAGTCGCGCGATACAGGGGAAGACCCCAGCTTCCAACGGGTGAACGCAAACGCCGAGACACCCTTCGCACGGCATCGGCCGGTAGAGGAAATGGGCATTGGGCGGCGTTATCTCCGGCGCGTACGGGACGATCTCTCCTGTATAAGCCGCACTTGCCAAGCCCAGTGTCGGCGCCCCGACGGCAATGGCGAGATGCATCAGGGCCGTGTCGACGGAAACGACGAGGTTACAGGATCGAAGGTCCGGCGCGATCGCCTCGAACGTGCGGTTGTCGAAGCGGACGGCTCGGTGATCCAGTAGCCCCTTGTATGCGGGGTTCCGTTCCAGATCCGCGTCGGTCCCGGTAATTGATACCTCAACATCGTTCGGCAACGCTTCGATGAGGCGCTGGTAGAGTTCAGGAGGGCTCTGCTTCGCGGAAACCGCTGAAAACGGTTGAATGAAAACCCGTCGGCCCGGTTGTGCCGGTTTTTCCTCGACCGCGGCTTCCGTGAGGTTCGCCAGGGGCGGCGGGATCACAGTGCCGGTCAACCAGTCGAGGAACCGGCACCACCGGATCACTTTGTCGACGTGTTTCGGCCCCCCGTCGAAGACCCGCGTCAACTGGGTTTCATTGGCATCCAGGCGCCGTTGATATTTGCCCCATGGCCGCGCTTTCATGGCAACGGTCTCGGCCGCCGACGCGGTCAAGAGAAGGAACTCGTCCAGGTCCGGGTGGCGTTTGAAATCGGTCGATAGGGCGAGGCGGAAGTTGCGCCGGTATAGGTCTTCACAAGTTGCCCGACGGTAACCCCGGTCTTTACCTTAGACGAGTGAAATCAACAACGATTTTTTCGGCGCCCGAAGGGAACAGGAAGGCGGTTTTCGCCCCGTCCGAGCGCAAAAGAACCGAGACCTTCGTCGGGCTCCGCGAGTTTCCTGAACCGCGGTAGGACGTGGGAAAACAAAACCGTGTCTCCGAGCCCGCCGCACGACAGGAGCAGCACCCCAGACGCACGGGCCGGCCGGTCGAGTTTCCGGCACCGGGACCGAATGAATATGTCCGTGATCTGCAAAGCAAAGCTCATCCGGCACCGCAGATACTGCTTACAGGAGCATTAGGTCCTGTTGACAGTTAACGCAACCATATCATGGTGCCAACGAGGTGTAGCATGGCCAAGTAGGCTGTGGCGGTCTTTTCGTAGCGCGTCGCAATACGTCGGAAGTGTTTGATTTTGTTGATGAAGCATTCGACGACATGCCTTTCCTTGTAGAGTTCGGCATCGTAGCGGATGAGCCGTGCGCGTGTCGGGTTGGGCGGGATGACCGCCATCATC
>Ga0209364_1000101_pt1 | contig 18506 bp, 9 predicted proteins | sample WorMetHERISLAND2_3_FD_187387 | JGI IMG/M metagenome (GOLD analysis project Ga0209364, IMG submission 187387) | Marine gutless worms symbiont microbial communities from Max Planck institute for Marine Microbiology, Germany - Olavius albidus HERON... | ecosystem: Host-associated > Annelida >... | reverse complement strand
AAAATCGCCATTTTCGACGACCCCACTCTCATTTGACGCCCCCTCCCCAGCGAACGCCCGCGAATATCCACATAAATTTTACCTTGCTAGAAACTAGGATCCCTGGGCTACATTCTTGTCGCTGATAGTATGTGGGTAGCTCTGCAAATTTTCGAACAGTTTTGTCCGAAAGCCAGAAACGCAAACTGATCAGTTGCCGAGCCCGAAACAGATTTTAACGCAAAATGGTCATTCGAGGTCATTCAAGGTCATCTATTTCGGTGTCATTGAAGAGGCACTAAGGGACTACATAGCACAATATAATAATTGTGGCCTTAAATGTGACGGTTCTGAAGATATAGCGGGTGAAATAAGCGAAAATCGCCATTTTCGACGACCCCACTCTCATTTGAAGCTCCCTCTCCAGCGAACCCCCACGAATATCCGCATAAAACTTATCTCGCTAGAAACAGGGATCCCTGGTCTACATTTTTGCCGCAGACAGTATGGGTGTTACAGCAGTAAAATTTTTGTGGTGGGCTCTGAAAGACATATGAGTTATGTAAAAAACGCATAATGGCCGTTCAAGGTCAGTTCAAGGTCATCCAAGGTCATTGATTTTGGTACCAATCGAAAGCGCGTATGCGATTTGCTATTAGTGTTCAATAGTAACCTTGGTCCTATCTTGCACCGTTTCCGAGATACGGCGACTTATAGGTCGAAAAATCGTCAAAATCGCCAGTTCGTACCCACCCCAGTCTCACAAATCGCCCTCGCTCGGGGTGACCCCTTTCGAATTTCGGGATGAACTGGATATTTCCAGAAACTAGAATGTTCGGGCTCTCCGATGGTGAAGAAATCATGACGCTAGCTTTCTTCGTTTTGATACAATACCGGAGCGTGACGGACAGACGGACAGACGGACGGACGGACAGACGGACATCGGTGCTTTAGCTATACCAGCGGTTGCATAGCTAAAGCTATGCTAACGCGCTGGTAATGAAATTCGGGACGAGGCGCTGTATAGGAAATGGCGTAGCAACGGGTAGGCAAGTGTGGGCATGTGCTCAGCCTACCTCAGCTATACGGCTACAGTGGGTCTTGGGATTTTGCAGACTTGAAGTTTTGGGGTAGATGGCTCTCAGGTAGGTGCTTCTTTGGGCTCAGGGCTTCTGGGGGCTTTGCTCCAGACCCTTCATCGGGCTATGCCCCTAGAAACCGCTGGGAGACTTCCGACCCCCAGACCCTCCATGTCCGCCCTACGTCCAAACCCTGGCTACGCTACTTGCCGCAGGCGTCGAGGGGTAGAGAATGGGGAGAGAGTATTCCCCTCCCCAGCCGACGGGGTCTGGGCAGCCGACGGTGTCCCCGAAAACGAATTTGGGGCATATATAGCGTCGCAGAACGCCCGTGGTTGAAGGAAAATTAGGTATTTCGTGAGACATTAATAACGGCTTACACTAACGGACCGTTACTGGATATCAGCTGTCTAAAATAGCAGGGCCGGCGCCAGGGCGTCATTTCCAGATCAGTAAGGTCGTAAGCTGCGAAGGCTCGAAGGGCCTGCAGTTGAGAATGAGGCCTGTGTCCCGGTGACTGGTCATGTGCCCCTGTCCCGGTCGGGGCGACTGAAAATGCGGGAGTGGAAAAATCGGCACGGTCCAAAATGCAGAGGTGTAAAATGCAGGAGTGGAAACATCGGCACGATTCTGCAGGGGTGGAAAATGCGGGAGTGGAAATATCATCATCATCATCATCATCATCATCATCTATAAGGTTTAGTGTCCACTTACAGCAAATGCAGGACAACAGACACAACATAGTTCAACAACAGCTAAAAAACTCTGCAAATAAAAATGTTTTTAGGAGTTTCTTGAAGTGTTCTTGTGTTTGAGCGTTTCTGATTGTTACTGGAAGACGGTTCCAGGCAGCAGAGCCAGCGTACGAGAACGCACGCTCGCCAAACTTGGCAGTTGGCACGGTCCTGCAGGGGTGGAAAATGCGGGAGTGGAAATATCGGCACGCTATTGGCATGATTCTGCAGGGGTGGAAAATACGGGAGTTAAAATTATAGAACGTCAATAACCTGAAGACGCCTTAAGTATTATTGTCAGTCAGTTGTGGTCTTATGGACAAACGGCGACACTAATCGGTGCGATATAACAACTCGATGTGCAAGGTGAGCGTTTCGCAATGAGGCCTAGCCTATTACTTCTGGCGACACTAACAAAAATACAGAGATTAACAATAAAGAGAACTAGAATATGGGGCAGAGCCCAACGTAGGCCGCCCGGCGCCGCAAGTCCGACTGGTAGTTGAAATTCCGCTCGCAGCAACGCCACCTGGCCAATGACCCCGAAAACCGTACCCTATAGAACCACGTGGCGAATGGAATTGCGTCAGCTTACACTGAATGCGCACTTAGGGTCGGTGAATATTTGCGCTATAACTTTTTTGTTTGCGGTCCAAAGTACACCAACTTTTTTCATCCAACGTGGGAGGAGTGGTAGTTGCTCAACTACTTTTTCGATTTTCGATATGTCGATCCGTTCCGGAGATATTCGCGATCAAAGTCGAAAGTTGTCCGATATCGCGCCGAATTTTGGACGTTTATTTGCCCTCCCAAATTTCAGGGGGTGGGCCTTCCAAAAATGGTACCCACGTTATCATCCCTTCCTCGCGGCACGTCGCCCGGAAAAGATTATTGAGGACACTTCCACTAGCGCCGAAGTTATAGGCTCTAACACTCTGAATTTTAGGCCTAATTTTAAATTTTCACGATTAAAATTTTTTGGGGGACCCCTGTCCCCGTTGGGGTGTGCGCTAGCAAGCCTTGGTCAAACTCTGGCGCGTATAAAAATTTGAGGGCGTAGCCCCCCACAAGGGCCGAAATATAGTCTCTGGAAAAAAGTACGTTACTGTCTAAATACATTAGAGTCTATAACTTTATCGTTTGTGGACCAAAGTACACTTACTTTTTTCGACCAACATGGGAGGGGTTGTAGTTAATCAACTACGTTTCCGATTTTCGATATGTCGATCCGTTCCGGAGATATTTGCGATCAAAGTCGAAAGTTGACAGAAATTGCGCCGAATTTTGGACATTTTTGGCCCTCCCAACTTTTAGGGGGCGGGCCTTCTAAAAATTGTACCCACGTTATCACCCCTCCCTAGCGACACGTCGCCTGGAAAAGTTTCGTGAGGACACTTCCACTAGCGCCGAAGTTATAGGCTCTAACACTCTGAATTTTAGACCTAATTTTAAATTTTGACGACCAAATTTTTTGGGGGGGACCCCTGTCCCCGATGGGGTGTGCGCTAGCTAGCCTTGGTCAATCTCTAGCGCTTGTAAAAATTTGAGGGCGCAGCCCCCCTGAGGGCCGAAATATAGTCTCCCGAAAAAGTACGTTACTGTCTAAATACATTAGAGTCTATAACTTTTTCGTTTGTGGACCAAAGTACACCGACTTTTTTTCGTCCAACGTGGGAGGGGTCGTAGCTAATCAGCTACGTTTCCGATTTTCGATATGTCGATCCGTTCCGGAGATATTCGCGATCAAAGTCGAAAGTTGTCCGAAATCGCGCCGAATTTTGGACGTTTTTTGGCCCTCCCAAATTTTAGGGGGCAAGCCTTGTAAAAATTGTACCCACGTTATCATGCATGCCTAGCGGCACGTCGCCTGGAAAAATTTCGTGAGGATATTTCCACTAGCGCCAAAGTTATAGGCTCTAACACTCTGAATTTTAGGCTTAATTTTAAATTTTCACGATTAAATTTTTTGGGGGGACCCCCATCCCCCTTGGGGTGTGCGCTAGAAAGTCTTGGTCAATCTCTAGCGTGTGTAAAAATTTGAGGGCGCAGCACCCCCTAAGGACCGAAATATAGTCTCCCAAAAAAGTCCATTTTAATGGGTCTAAATGAGCCAGGAATTCTCAGCCTGTAGTGGACCAAAGTTCACCGGACTTTTTTCGCAGAACGCGGGAAGAATCGCCCTAGTTCGTGTATCTTTCCGATTTTGGATATGTTGCCTCGTTCCGGAGATATTCGCGATCAAAGTCTGAAGTGGTACAAAATTGACCGAAATTTTGCATGTTTTTGGCCCCCAAATTTTTTGGGGGGAGAGCCCCCCGAATTTTTGGACTTGCATTATTTATTCCACCCATTTTCCGATCATCTGGCAAAGTTTCACGGCGATCGGTCGAGGGACCTCGGAGAACGCGTGGCGAAAGAAATAAATAAAAAAAACATCACGGGTAAAACATAAGACCTCCCGAACTAACGTTCGGGCGGCCTAATAAACACGCCATTAGGCCTAGTCACAGACTATACTGTGATTATTGACCTAGGCTGAGTATATTGCCTTGACTACATGTAGATTATCGGTTTACTGCTTAGCAACAATGACGCACAGTTAATTGCAGCGGCTAGTATATTGCAGAGGGGGGGGGTTGTAGCCTAGGGGGTTTCTGTCCTAGGAGGGGGTTACCTTGTCCGTAGAGCGGGGGTTTTGACCTATGGGGGTTTATGTCCGGGAGGGGTTATGTCCGGACACCACCAGCGGTTGCATAGCTTGCTATGCTAACGCGATGGTAAAAATTCACTTTAACAGCCAGAACTCGGTCACTATTGCACAATTATATATGCACAAAATTTAGCTCAGAGACTAAAACCGACGTCCTGGAAACAGAAATACTTTCAAATTTCACTTCTGAGAAAATCCAAGATGGCGACAGACGCCATTTTGAAATTCGGTTTTACGGCTGTAGCGCGGTGCGGTCGACATAGGCCTATACTTGTAACAAACATTTCTTCAAAATTTGGCTTGTGACTAAATATACCGCTCAGGAAAAAGTTATGCTTACTACTCGAAACTCATGTTGTTTTAGTAAAACCGCAAATATTATATATAAAAAACTGCAAGCAATTTATTTAATGTTGTATAAGCGACAGATATAAAATTACAAAAATAAAAAATATAAGCACGAACACTATGCATCAGCTTAGACATTTATCTGATGCCATGCAGTTTAAATGCATAAGCTAATGCTAATGCATTACTTCGTGCTTATATTTTTGATTTTTGCGGTTTTATATCTGTCGATTATACAACATTGAATAAATTGCTTGCAGTTCTTTTTACCGCCCAATGCAATTTAGTGCAAAGCGCGGTCTTGCGATCGCATGTTGTCCGTCTGTCTGTCTGTCTGTGACGTTGGTGATTTGTGATCACATAGGTTGGAAATCTTGGAAACTAATTTCACGGACAACTAGCCCAACCCCTTCGCTCTTCGTAGCCCAAAGGTCATCCAGCTATTCCCAGGGGAACATGGGGAAATTTTAGGGAGACTAGAGGTGGGGTGGGAAAAAAGTGGCGTGCTGGAGAACAAAAGCGGCAATATCTCTGAAACGCGTAAAGATAGAGGAAAAGTTACCATGGACGGCCTATGGGAACTCACCAACTCTCGAACCGTACCATCCCCGACCCCCTACGGCCTCCCCTTTCCCACGGCTGGGGGTTCGCAACCCCCACTCAAAAATTCAATATAAAATTTCGGGCAAACGAGTACTGATAGAGGAATAATCTGTATGGAGGGCCTATAGATACATACATTTATTAATACGCCGAAGCAGCAAGTAATATAATAAAAACTAAGCTAAAATACTACAATGTCATATTATAATGTCATATTAAAATAGTCTACACATAAAACACACACACACAAATTACAAATGTTGTTGCTGTAATATTTTTATATACTCATTTGGTATGCACTATTACTGTTTACTTAATCGGTGACGATGCATCAGCTACTGTGAATATCTACACAAACTTTTTTTAAATTTTTTTATATGTTTGAATGGTGTTTCATTATTATGAGTTATAAATGTAAAAAAACTGCAGTTTAACCACGTGTTAACGGCTACTTATATTGACTGACACATCGAAAACAGCAAAAATGATAAAAATGTGATATTAGCCACCATCACATCGCCTAAGCGTCAATGTGCTGCTGAATAATATCACCTTTTTATCATTTTTGCTGTTTTCGATGTGTCAGTCAATATAAGTAGCCGTTAACACGTGGTTAAACTGCAGTTTTTTACATTTATATTTGCTGTTTTACTAAAACTTACAGGGATGCAGAGACAAGTAACGGGATGTGAATTTACATTTTTTTCACGCGACCTCTACCAAGCCCATTTACGGTCAAAACCTGCATAATTATTTAATACTTGCAAGGTAACGTGACGTCATCGGTCACGTGACCATTCGACTCGCCATAGGCCATTTCCTATAGGTGTTCCATTGTAACCAAGTCTGTATCTCCAGCCGTTTTCGAGATATTGGGCCCCGAAGATAATGGGGTCACGACCTTGAGCTTTCAAGGTCACGTGACGTCATCGGTCACGTGTCCATTCGATTCGTCATATGTCATTTCCTATTAGTGGTCAATTGGTACTGAGCCTCTATCTCTCACCGTTTTCGAGATATCTGCATTTTCCTATATCTGGGTCACGACCTTGACCTTTCAAGGTCACGTGACGTCATCGGTCATGTAACCATTCGACTCGCGATAGGTCATTTCCTATTAGTGCTACATTGTAACCAAGCCTCTATCTCCAGCCGTTTTCGAGATATTTGCATTTTCCTGTATCTGGGTCACGACCTTGACCTTTCAAGGTCACGTGACGTCATCGGTCACGTGTCCATTCGATTCGTCATATGCCATTTCCTATTAGTGGTCAATGGGTACTGAGCCTCTATCTCTCACCGTTTTCGAGATATTTGCATTTTCCTATATCTGGGTCACGACCTTGACCTTTCAAGGTCACGTGACGTCATCGGTCATGTGACCATTCGACTCGCCATAGGTCATTTCCTATTAGTGCTCCATTGTAACCAAGCCTCTATCTCCAGCCGTTTTCGAGATATTCGGCTCCAAAAGGCCTGTCCAGTGCAAATCGTCATTGCGCATGCGCGTTGTCACGTGACCTGTAACCCCTATCCAAAATTTGGGTACATATTTGAATTTCTCACCCCCACATTGCCTATTCACTATCACACTTTTATAGGGCTCCGATGAAGAATAAGGGGTGTTTACTCCTGAGACCCCCAATGTTAAACGCGAAATCGAGCGAAAATTTTCTAAGTCCAAAAATTTGCCAAATTTTGGTCTTCTAGGGGGCCTGGTGGTTAGGGGTTACAAAAATTATCGATTTTTACTCCAAAAGGCACGTCCTTGCGTGAACCCACGTCGTTTGAGCCATTTTGCGTTAAAATCGGTCGAGGGGTGTGACCTCCCGGTCGGTTGGGGAAAAAAAGTAAGAAAGTCACAGAGACTCCCATAGGAAAGACACGTCGCCGTTAACACAGGGCTTGAACTACCGTTCAGCCTGTGATTAGAATGGGCACCAGCATTGATGGGCGTAAGCCCTTCTGGTTGCCTGCATTTGTTTTTTTGTGCTAATAAACTCTCTATAACACACACACACTATGTAGTCTATCACACAGAAGACTCAAGGCTTCACAGCCTTGGCAAAGTGTTCCCAGAATAAACTCTTCAACGAATAACTGTCCAAATGCAGTACCTGAGATGCATTGATGTTGTAGATGTCAACAATAGCAAATGTAGTCTCTTTACAATCCTTCGCAAGTGTATGTAAAACAATATTAGAGCTATAAAACATTTTTCTCCAAAAGATTATCTTGCGCATCGGCAGAACATATGCGACAGGAAGGCATGAACAATAAAAAAGTAGAGGTTTAACACTTTCTCTCCAGTATGCGTTAAAAATTTTCCGGAAGGCATTGTTCCATGCAATGTCGAGAGTTCTTGTATCTGATCGATTTATAGACCATATCTCACAAGCGAGATAGGAACTCACCAACGCTCTTTCGGACGGCACCATTACATAGCCAGGGACTGCCCGAAATTTTTTGGCTACCCCCTATTATCCCAGGATCGGGTAAAGCTACGGCCTTTAAATTTTGTACGCACATTCGTAGGGTCGATCGGAATAAAAAGCCATGAAAAAGGTTAGGAAAAGTAGCTGTGGGAGTCCCGAAATTTTTCAGGGCACCCATATGTAGGGCGCATTGCGCGGTCATCTTTGCGATAGCACAGCTTTCTTGCTATACATATAATAATAATGTCGGACAAAAAGACGAACAGCGGGAGCTGATCAGTCTTGACAAGTTATGCAGTAAAAACTTTACATAAAAGCAGTTGTGAGTAGTAAATGGTATAGCCTAATTTACAGAATAAAAATAAGTCTTCGCTGGAAACTCTCAGTGTTCAGCCGCGTAATTAGTCCGTCAACGTCAACAGTAATAATAGTAATAGTAATATAGCAGACAATTTCTAATGAAAGTCATTGCAAGGGCGCGGTACGTCAAACGAAGCTGCACACGATTAGAGCCTGGATTTAGTCGTTTATGCTAGATTAATTCTCAGTTGAATTTATAATAAAAATCATCATGATCTGTTATTTTTGTTCGGGTCCAAGTCGTCTTGCTGAATGCTGGTCGCTCGAGAATTAAAGCAGAACCGCGCCCTGCAACAGTATACGCACTATGAATTCTGATTGCTTGCCCGATTGCAATTCACGTGATGGCATACACTGAGAGTAGTTGCCGGTATATTCGCCTACAAGCGGTTACGTGTTTGTCTGGCGAAAGACCGAAAGACCTCATATGCAAATCATGACTGTCACTCTGTAGCACGCGATGATGCGGAGCTGTACAGTGGGCGATTGCGTAATCTATAAATCTGGAATTCAAATCAGTCACTGACGCGCGCTTTCTCTGGCCATCGGGTTTTCGCCGCGACGGGACTGACACAAGAAGAGATCTGTATCTGATAAACGCGATGTCAGTTGTCACCCAGCAAGCATGGTCACTAAAGGTGGCAGCCATTTCTGCGGGTTGCAGATAGGCATAGGGAAATTGGGTACAGGCAAAACCCCCCTACGACAAACCCCCTTGTGCGACTAAACCCGGTTCAAAGTAAATTGCCTTCGTTTTACTGTGAATGTCGTGACAGAGAAAGACAGATCAACAGTCCACGATGTATTTTATGTACATCACGCCTAACAAAAAGTCATGATGTATATACTACACTTTAACGAATACACTAAACACAAGTTCAGGCGCTTAAACTGGTGTATTTCATTCACCGTCTGCACAAAATGACTGTTTATGACATCTTCTGTAGGCATACCGGTACTTAGCAAATATACTCACTTAGGTCGTGCTTTCCGGACATCCCCAGCTACAAGCTTGCATATTGAAGCGAATGAAATGCCTCTCGATTTAAGACGTAGGAAGCTGGCTTCACAGTATTGTCTGAAAGTAAGCTCGACTGTGACTAACCCGGCTCGCAGCTGCATCTTCAACAAGCGGTTCATGAAGTTCTTCGACAAAAACCCAAATCAGATCCGCCCTCTTGGCTCTCGTGTCAGTGGTGACTTATCTGACATCGGGTTTGTACAGAAAGATATTCAATTAGCCTCCCTTCCTTCTGCTCCGCCGTGGCTTCTTTCTTCACCTGCTGTCGATTTTTCATTAAACACATTTAGTAAATCAGATACTAGTCCTGACATATTCCAAAGTAAATTTCTGGAGGTTTGTGAAGGTCTACAAGACCACTATCATCTCTACACAGATGGATCTAGAATGAACAGTCTTGTTGGTGCAGCGGCTGTGGGACGGGATGTCTCAAAGATTCTACGAATTACAGACAAAGCCAGCATTTTCACAGCAGAACTCGTCGCCCTGAACATGGCACTTGATATAATCCGGCGGTCAAAGTGGAAGAAATTTGTCATTTTCTCAGACTCTCTCTCAAGTCTGATGGCCATTCATAATCGCCATCTCGAAACGGGATATGTGCAGAAATTTATTTCTGACTATAACCAGTTGGTCAATTCTGGAAAAACCATCGGTCTGTTCTGGATTCCAAGTCATGTTGGTATCCGAGGTAACGAGCGTGCAGATGTGGCTGCAAAATCGGCTCTCAATTCAACAATCTCAGCTGTAAAATGTCCTCCCTCTGACCTGTATCAGAGTCTGACTAACCATTGTCAGAGACTTTGGCAGGTGGAGTGGGATGGATGTCTCTCTAACAAGCTTCATTCCGTTAAACCCACCCTTGGTTATCTCAACTTGAGCCACCTCAGTCGCCGAGATGCTGTTACACTCAGGAGGCTTCGCATTGGCCATACTCGATTCTCTCACTCGTATCTCTTTAATCGAGAAGACCAACCACGATGTACCTTTTGTGACTGTGTATTAACTGCTCCTCGAATGTCCTCATTACAGTATTGTAAGACAGAGATACTTTTCCGTCACAACTCTTAAAGATTTATTTGAAACGGTCAACACCCACACTATTCTGGATTTTAGTAAAGATATTGGTTTCTACAATCGTATTTAACGTAGTTTATTTAACTCTGTATTGTAGCTTATTTCACTTCTCTCTAATAACCTAATTTGTTACTCTTTTCTTTCTTTATGATTCTATCTGTATGGCACTATATAGCCTATACTGTGCTGAAGTGCCGTTAAGAAACTGCTCACTCACTCAGGGGGGCTTCGCCCCCCTGACCCCCCACCAGGGGCTCTGCCCCTGGACCCCGCTGGGGGCTCTGCCCCCAGACCCCCGTATAGGCTTGCGCTCCGCGCGCTCGCCATGGTCCGCCTCCCCCTTTAGCGAATCCTGGATCCGCCCCTGCTTCCGAACCTTCACACTTAAGGGCACAATTATTATATTGTGCTATGTATATAGTCCCTTAGTGCCTTAGGCAGATTTATGCAACAACCCTTGTTGGCGAAAAACTAGAATGATGGTCCTATCAGATGGTGAAAGGTTTGGAAGATATAGCGAGCGAAAGAAGCGAAAATCACCATTTTCCACGAGACCACGACCCACTCTAATTTGACGCCACCTGTCCAACGAACCCCCGCGAATATCCGCATAAAACTTATCTTGCTAGAAACCAGGATCCCTGGGCTACATTTTTGTCGCTGATAGTATGGGTCTATCTTCATTCAATTTTAGTAGAAAAAAATGTGTGTAATGTAGCAGAGCGCATAATGGCCGTTCAAGGTCAATTCAGGGTCAACCTAGGTCGTTGATTTTGGTACCGATCGAAAGCGCGTATACGATTTCCTATTAGTGATCAATAGCAATATTGGTCCTATCTTGCACCGTTTTGGAGATACGCTGCTCAGAGCGAAAAATCGCCAAAATCGCCAGTTCGTACCCACCCCAGTCTCATAAATCGCCCTCGCTCGGGGTGACCCCGTTCGAATTTTGGGATGAACCTGAAATTTCCAAAAACTAGAATGTTCGGGCTCTCCGATGGTGAAGAAATCAAGACGTTATCTCTCTTCGTTTTGATACAATACCGGAGCGTGACGGACAGACGGACGGACGGATAGACGGACATCTCTGCTTTGTCTATGCGGTACCAGCGCTTGCATAGCTTGTTATGCTACCGCTTGCGTTATCTTCATGCGAAGTATAGAAAACTCGCATTTTCGACGACCGCAAAATGTTTGCACCAAACAGGCGTTTCGTGGGGTTGGTCAATTTAACGATGTCAGTCAAATTTTTCTCAGCCGACCCTTGTTGCCATGATAACGATTTTTTTTATTTTTAACACAAAAGTCGTTATTACTCGGCTTGTATAGCAGATTTTTTGCCAGATACTTGCACCATTATATGGGGGATTTTCGGGGTTAAGCAATTTAGAAGGGTTACATTACATTACATTATATAAAAAATCATTACATTACATTATATAAAAAAAATTAACGTTGCTTAAGTAAAAACCGCAAGGATCACGAGGATTAAAAACTAAATCAAAATAGAGGGATAGGACTGACTGGGCTGTCTAAAGAGAAATGTATTAAGTTCTCGCCGCAACCGTGGCAGAGTGTCACACGCGACATCAGTTTTTAAGGGAACTCCTTCGAGACGATATAACAAGAAAGCCCAGCTGTCGCTGACAAACCCGTGCGACGCTTGAAATGCGGGTCACGGGTCACTCAAGGGCATCGAAAGGCACACCATTCGATAGTTTGCGTACGGTTTCCTATTAGCGTCCTATAGTAACTTTGTGCGTAAAATGCATCGTTTTGGAGATATTCGCCTTTTAAAACTACCGTGACCTTGAAACCCGGGTCAGGGTCACTGAAGGTCATCGAAAATGACACCATTCGATAGCTTGCATATGGTTTCCTATTACCGTCCTATAGTAACATTGTGTCTAAAATGCACCGTTTTCGAGATATGGCGACAAATTTGCCGAAAATCGCAAAAAAACCTACCCCACTGTCATTTGAAGCCCCCCTCCAGCGAACCCCCGCGAATATCCGCATAAAAGTTATGTCGCTAGAAACAGGGATCCCTGGTCTACATTTTTGCCGCAGACAGTATGGGTGTTACAGCAGTAAAATTTTCGTGGTGGGCTCCGAAAGACATATGAGTTATGTAAAAAACGCATAATGGCCGTTCAAGGTCAGTTCAAGGTCATCCAAGGTCATTGATTTTGGTACCAATCGAAAGCGCGTATGCGATTTGCTATTAGTGTTCAATAGTAACCTTGGTCCTATCTTGCACCGTTTCCGAGATACGGCGACTTATAGGTCGAAAAATCGTCAAAATCGCCCATTCGTACCCACCCCAGTCTCAGAAATCGCCCTCGCTCGGGGTGACCCCTTGAGAATTTTTGGACGAGTCATACCTCGACAGAGAGTGAGATCATGGGGCTATCAGATGGTGAAGAAATCATGACGCTATCTCTTTCCGTTTTGATACAATACCGGCGTGTGACAGACAGACGTTTCTGTCGCAAAGACCCGCTCTACGCTTAGCGTCGCACGGGTAAAAATCCTGTCTCGATGTGTAGCGCGGCATCTTGGGTTTAAAAGTTGGGGACAGAAAGTTGAAATTTTTCGACAGACAGCTGCAAAAATTCGACAGCAAATTAGTATTTGCAGTATACGGACTTTCACTTTGAGTTACTCGCTGAAGCGAGTAGACGTTGGTGCACAGCCGAATGACCGATTGCGTAATATAGGACAGTGACACGTTAGAATGCCGCGGTCCAGCTGACCAGCGGCCGGTCAATGCTAAACACTTCAGGTGAGGCGAGCAACACAAGTATACTCAAGATTAGAATCTGTTTCGAACGTCACTGTGAGCGATACTGACATCGTGACATTTGACATGCCCCATCTGCTGGAGCCGCCGATAACTGGATGACTGCAAGAGCCGTGCTGTCGCAAGGAAATCGCGCGAAGCCGTGTACATTTTGATATGTAAAGCTAGTGGGAAACTTATGCGGAAGATATAGCGATCGAAGTAGAAAACTCGCATTTTCGACGACCGCACTCTCATTTGACACCACCTCACCAACGAACCCCGACGAATATCGGCAAACAATACAATACAATACAGGATTTGCACTCGAAAAATGACAGAAACTGCCAGTTTAGTCTAGCGCATGAAAACTCAAAATGTGCAAAAAACTAAAATTAATACTGATGATCGAGATTAGAAAAACAATAAGCAGACCAAGAATAAATAATAGGAGAGGAAATGAAACAAAACTAAAAAGAAAGAAAAAGGGGTTAACTAAAGGAGAAAAACTAAAAAGAAATATACCGATGAGTGTGTGAAAACGTGAAATGGTCCAGGATCCGTTGAGTCAGTCCGGATTATAGGTGTGATCTAAGGAGGGAAGGATTTGTGAAAGAGGAGCATAAGCCTTATATCGCCAGAAACTACAGACCGTGGGCTACATCTTTGCCGCTGACAGTATAATATGCGCATCTCCGTCTATTTTTAAAACAATCGCCTTAAAACCAGAGCATCCTCGCTAAACGATTCCGCCATAGCCCCTCCCCAGTATGGGGGTCTGGGGGCTATGCCCCCAGAAAATTGTTTTTCAAAAAATCAGCGTTGAAATCGCGTATTTTTTGGCATGTTTGCAAGCTGAAATGGTCTCTTCTGCAGTGGCGGCAAGGCAGGATTAGACAATAGGCACTACAAAATGCCGTGTGATATACATAGGCCGATGCTGTACGACAAACTAATATTTAACAAGTGGCCTGCAGTAGCAGCGCAAACCGCGCGATGCCGCAGTAAAGTAGGCCTGCTATCGATATCGTACGTGGTACGTTTACTATTTTAGGTCCTACCAAAGGAAGCGGAACGGAAGACAAATCATTCGCTGAAAAGTCGGGAAACTGAACTGAAGTGTAATCGATCATATATTGCTGAATACACCATGTCTACCGTCGAATGTAGGCCTACTTCGACGCAAAAAGTGTAAAACGTAGGCCGTAATCCGTCGCCTTCATCGGCGCCGGAGAGGCCGGTGGATCCGGTGATGTGTTTAGCTATATAGGTGAAAAATGCCCTGCCCTGCAATTTGGTCTGTCATTTCCAGGTCCTGCATTTTCGGTCGCCGACTTGGCATGTCGCCGTTTTGGTCTGTCGCCGTTTTGGCTTGTCGCCGTTTTCACCGTAGACCGCTGTAATCCATTCACGGAGTATAGGATATTTACGAATTAGGTGAATGGTTTTCATGTTCTATTATACAACAGTTTAGTACATTTGTTTAAACTTTTCTTTTTATTCTACTGAGTTTTTCGACTATCACTAGCTATATCCGGTTAGTCGAAAAGAAGATTATTGATTATAAAATAAAATTTAAAAATAAGTAAGTAAACAAATGGTTGTCCGATACGATCATACGATACGATAATGTACAGTATCGCTAACGCTAACGTAACGAACGCTCAATAAGTAAGTAACTAAGTGCACGAGCGCATGAAGACGTAGGCCTAACAGATATAATGCATCCAGCAACACTACATAGCGTGAGAGTCATTGCTAAGCTGTATTTCGCCATTTTTTCGGCATTTAAGGAATCGATGACCTTGAATCTCGCTCAGAGGTCATTCAAGGTCATCGATTTTGGTACCAATGGAAAGCGCGTATACATATTCCTATTAGTGATCAATAGCAACTTGTCCCCTATCTTGCACCATTTCACAGATACGGCGTCTTAAATGTCGAAAATCGACAATTTTCCCTACCCCACTCCTATTCCGGCTAAAATTTGGGGGTGTTCCCTTTGTAGTAGACCATCATGTTTGGGTCTGCGGAGAGCACGAACTCTAAGCTAATCAGCCGTGAAATTATTGTCGAAAAATTCCAACCTATGTGATCACAATACCTCAACGTTTCGCCATTTTTGCGGCATTTAAGGAATCGATGACCTTGAATCTCGCTCAGAGGTCATTCAAGGTCATCGATTTTGGTACCAATGGAAAGCGCGTATACATATTCCTATTAGTGATCAATAGCAACTTGTCCCCTATCTTGCACCATTTCAGAGATACTGCCGCTTAAATGTCGAAAATCGACAATTTTCCCAACCCCACTCCCATTCCGGCTAAAATTTGGGGGTGTTCCCCTTGGAGTAGACCCATCATGTTGGGGTCTGCCGAGAGCACGAACACTAAGCTAATCAGCCGTGAAATTATTTTCGAAGAATTCCAACCTATGTGATCACAATACCTCAACGTCACAGACAGACAGACAGACAGACAGACGGACAATTTAGCGTAGCAATACCGCGCTCTGCATAGCATCGCGCGGTAAAAATTAATTATAACAGTTATAGATAACAATAATGTACATTGTTACAGATGAAAGTCTAAAACGGGCGTACATGTAAATGTAATTGTACGACAACGGCTGTAAAAATATACAATTTGTTACCTGCGACATAGGCAGGGGCGTATATAGGGGGGCTTGCGCCTGGGTCCCCTATGGAGGTGAAAAAAAATTTTTGAACTAAATTTTAATGTGAAAATTTTTTTTGGCTAAATTTTGAACACTTTTGAAAATGTACACCTGAAATGTACTCCCTGGGAACCCCCCTTTTCAGATTTCTAAATACGCCACTGGACATAGGAAACCGTGCTCCTTCTTGCAATGCTCTGGCCATTTGTCTTGGCGCTTTATTTTCCGACAGGATGGAACGAGACACCAATATTTTAGAGTTATTTTTTGACAATGCGGCATTGTGCTCAGCTCAGATGTACTGCTGATACTGATAATAAATGTAAAAAACTTAACAGTTTAAAACTCGGTGTAAGGACGACACGACATGATGAACTCGGACAACTAAAACAGCAAAAATCAAAAAGTAAAAGCACGATCATTATGCATTAGCTTTTATTTAAACTGTCGTAGCCAGATTTAAATGTGTAAGCTAATGCATAATGATCGTGCTTTTACTTTTTGATTTTTGCTGTTTTAGTTGTCCGAGTTCATCATGTCGTGTCGTCCTTACACCGAGTTTTAAACTGTTAAGTTTTTTACATTTATATTTGCTGTTTCACCGTCGTGGTTAGGGGACTGTCATATAATGCAAGCCGACTTATAGTAATTTAGTATTCAAATTTCCAAATTTTCGTTACCATGCTAACAGGGGTTGGTCTGAGACAAACTTCATTTGCACAGTTATATTCACCGACCCCGAGGCCCGAACAGCCTCTGCTTGGTCAAGAATCGAGGATGTACCTCCTATACAACCGGAGTTATGGCCGATTTTTTGATAACATTTCCAAATTTTCGTTAGCATGGCAACAGGGTCGTGCAAGCTTCTGGGCCGTATCTCCTGCACAAGCCAAGATATAGCCGATTTTGTGTTGAAAATCGCAAATTTTCGTTACCATGGCAACAAGGGTCTGTCTGAGCCGAATGTGTCTGGCATAGTTTAATTGGCCGTCCCCGAAAACCATAACATAGAACCAAAAATTACGACTCTATCTCATATACAACCGGAGTTATGGCAAATTTTATGGTAAAATTTCAAAATTTTCGTTACCATGGCAACAGGAGTCGTCTGAGCAAAGTTTGACTGACACCATTAAATTGGCCGATCCCGAAAACCCCCTACTGCGTGCAAGCATCTGGGCCGTATCTCATGCACAAGCTAAGTTATAGCCAGTTTTGTGTTGAAAATCGCAAACTTTCGTTACCATGGCAACAAGGGTCTGTCTGAGCCAAATGTGACTAACATAGTTTAATTGGTCGACCCCGAAAACCATACCATAGAACCAAAAATTACAACTCTATCTTATACACAACCGGAGTTATGGCAGTTTAAAGATTTCCCCATTGAAACAATGGTAATTTTTTCGAATTTTCACCAAAATTCAGTTAAATATGAAATTTTACTTTTATAACCATCAAAAGGATCATCCTTGCGCAGAACCGCGTCGTTTGACGCATTAAGCGTTAAAATCCATGCAGGCGTCTCGGCTGTAGGCGATTGGAAGAACCAAAAAAGTAGTAAACATGCGTAGCGAACATAGGGGTGTATATTTCGCGTATATGGGGAGACGAAACCCCTTAATGGATTGACCCCAATTTTTTCTTGGTGGAAGGTATCCACGACGTAATCATGCACGCCAGATTTGGTGACGATCGCTTAACGGGTTCATGGGTGGTTGCGGGGTCAAAGTTCAGCATTTCCCATTGACTTTGCTGGTCGTCCTTACAACACTCTCACACTACCGTGTGAGCGTGTGATACTGTTGAGCAGCACTCTGTCTCTTTCCTTCCGTGGCCAGGTTGGCGCTCGTTTGTGTAGCGTGCCTACACTGTACCATGGGCCAGACAGACTCCTGCGGAATGGTGGGCCACTGCAGGCACCTGTTACTCGTCATCTAACAGGTTGACACAGAGATGCTGACGTCTTGCTGCGATCTGCCAAGTCCCACAGCGATAAAGCAGTCTGCAGCCACAGTCATGCCCAGCAACCCGTTCACACAAGAGTGTCTAAAGGCAGTGGCCAGTCGTTAATGTTATTTTCCGTCCGTACGGACGGACAATTAGTTGCTCTTGCGCTATTTTCCGTCCGTGTGACGTAGCGAGTCACGTGATGGAATCACTTGACTCGGTCACGATATTCAAAGAGACGAAAGCGTTCAGTTGCGATTGTTTACAGCGAGTCAGCTAGATGTAATGGCGGATATAACAGTCGGCGTCACATTTAATAGTTTTAGCGGTTCCGTCCAATAACTGCAGGACGCCGCAGGACGCCGCATATACATGTACACGATTTAATTCCTTCACAAAATTACATTACGGGTATAGCAAAAAAGTTTTGAGTTATTCTATAGGCACAGTATAGACTTTTTATTCTGAAAGTGCCGTTAAGCCTGAACGAAACAACCAACAGGCCTACACAAGTACACAAGCACAAAGTAATGATTAACATAGCGATGATGGATACAGCTAACAGGTATGAAAGGACAGAATAGAGAAGATACAGAAATATGTGATAGAGCACACAATGATGTGCATTAATTTAATGATAGGGAAGGACAGCGCATGCAAGTGTCCTTTATGGACGGAAAATAACACTATCCGTGGCCAGTGGGGTAGAATCCAGGTCATTTGCCCCCCCCGGTCAACTGCCCCCCCGGTCATCT
>Ga0209364_1000100_pt1 | contig 18526 bp, 12 predicted proteins | sample WorMetHERISLAND2_3_FD_187387 | JGI IMG/M metagenome (GOLD analysis project Ga0209364, IMG submission 187387) | Marine gutless worms symbiont microbial communities from Max Planck institute for Marine Microbiology, Germany - Olavius albidus HERON... | ecosystem: Host-associated > Annelida >... | reverse complement strand
GGTATGGGAGGGGAGATGGCAAAGAAAGGGGAGGAAAAGGGGAGGGATGAGGAAAGAGGGGTGGGGAGGGAGTAGGCGTGAACAATAAGGGGTATAGCGCCATGGCTGTTGGGGGATAGATGCCCCTGGGGGCAGGCGCAAGGGCACCGGAAAATACGTTAAACACTTGATTTATTCCTGCTCCTTTCGAGGGGGACTATTGTCCGGGATGGTCACTAAACCAAGGGGCACGTGTCCTGGGGGCACTTGTCCGGGGGAGGGGCGATTGTCCGGACACCTGTATACCGATATACTCCCCGTCGCTACGCCCCTGATAAGGCTATCTATATATACATCAATTTTGGTGAAACGTTGCATGTGAGAAACTTCTCCAAAACTCATAAAGAAAAATACAGAAAAGGGGCGTGGCCTAGGTCACATGACCCTCTAAATTTTAGGGCGCTAAATGCTATTTGCGCCAATACATGACCCCTTACAATTTTTCGAAAAGGGTGCGTGGCATTTTTGGGGGTTACACGCTAATTGCTCCAACACGGTTAAAGATATGTACTTCAAATTTCACAAACATGACCCCAGCGAGAGGGGCGTCTATCGAACCTTATCTACCGATGGCGACGGTGTGCGGACATATGCTCACTGGAGAAATGCTCACCGGACAAATGCTTACAGGACAATTGCTCACTGGTCAAATGCTCACTCCACTAAGTAACAAGAAGCTCAGCTATTGCTGGGAAACCGTACGACGCGAAAGCATGCCAAGGATAGCTGAAATGGACGTGGAAATAACAACCTAGGCTGAAATGACCTTCAAATGTACTACAAGGTCATCAAAAGTGGCACCAATCGAAAGCTAGTGTATGATTTCCTATTAGTTGTCTACATTAACTTTTGCCGTATCACACACCGTTTTTGAGAAATTTGATGTGAAATAGACCAATGACCTTGAAATATGCCCAAGGTCATTGACAGTCGTATCACCTGAAAGCTGTCGTGTGGCCATGTATGTAAAACGTTCGGAAGACAGTGAACGAATGAAACGAAAATCGCCATTTTCAACGACCTCACTCTCAATTGACGCTCCCTCTCCAACAAACCCCCGCGAATATCTGCATAAGCCTTATACCGCCAGAAACTACGTTCCCTGGGCTGCATTTTTGTCGCTGACAGTATATGGGTAGCTCTGCAAATTTTCGAACAGTTTTGTCCGAAAGCCGGAGACGCCAACCAATTACTTGCCGAGCACGAAACACATTTTAACGCAAAATGGCCATTCGAGGTCATTCAAGGTCGTCTATTTAGGTATCATTGAAGAGCCACTAATGGGCTACATTGCACAATATAATAAATGTGGCATTAGATGTGAAGGCTCGGAAGATATAGCGAGCGAAAGAAGCGAAAATCGCCATTTTCGACCACCACACTCTCATTTGACGCCCCCTCTCCAGCGAAACCCAATGAATATCCGCATAAAACTTACCTTGCTAGAAACTAGGATCCCTGGGCTACATTTCTGCCGCTGATAGTATGGGTCTGTCTTCATGCAAATTTTAGTGGTTGGATCCGAAACACGTGTGTGTAATGCAACGGAGTGCATAATTGCTGTCCAAGGTCATTTCTGGGTCAACCAAGGTCGTTGATTTTGGTACCAATCGAAAGCGCGTACTCGATTTCCTATTAGTGATCAATAGTAACCTTTGTCGCATCTCGCACGGTTTCGGAGATACCGAATCTTATTGGTCGAAAAATACAATCGCCAATTCGTACCCACCCCACCCTCATTCAACACCCTCGATCGGGGTGACCCCCTTTGAATTTTGGGATGAGCGTTATAGGCCTATCTCCAGAAACTAGAATGATGGGGCTACCATATGGTGAAGAAATCATGATCGTAGGTCGAACCATGTGGACACAGTGCACGAGTGTGACAGACAGACGGACGGACAGACGGACGACATGCGATCCCAAGACCGCGCATTTGCACTAAAGTGCATTGCGCGGTAAAAACACCAATAACTTTTAGAGTTATTGACTAAATATTTTAACAGAAATTTGATTTCTATTGAGAGTTTCAGAAAATGCAGTTTTTATCAGCGCGTTAGCACAGCAAGCTATGCAAAAGCTGGTATAGCCAGAGAAGAGATGTCCGTCTGTCTGTCTGTCCGTCTGTCCGTCCGCCACACTCCGTTATTGTATCACAACGAAGAAAGTTAGCATAGGGCCTAAATTTTCTTCAGCATCGAGAGCCCAAACATTCTGGTTTTCGAACGTATCCAACAGTTCATTCCGAAATTCGAAAGGGGTTACCCCGAGCGAGGGCGATTTATGAGACTGGGATGGGTACGATCTACGAAGTGGCGATTTTGGCGATTGCCCAATAAGCCACCGTATTTTCGAAACTGTACAAGATAAAACCAGGGTTGCTATTGATCACCGATAGGAAATCGCATACGCGCATTCGATTGGTACCAAAATCAACGACCTTGGATGACTCTGCATTAACCTTGAACAGCCATTTAGGCCCTATGCGCTTTGTTGCATTACACATAAATATTGTCTTTCGGAGCCCACCACAAAAAAAATTGAATGAAGGCTGACCTATACAATCCGCGGCAAAAATGTAACACAAGGTTTATGCGGATATTCGCAGTGGTTCACTGAAGAGGGGGCTTCAAATGAGAGTGGGGTCGTCAAAAATGACGATTTTCGCTTCTATCTCTCCCTATATCTTACGAACCTTCACATATTAAGGCCACAATTAGGCTATTATATTTTACTATGTAAGTCCCTCGGTGGCTCTTCAGTGACGCCGAAATAGATGACTTTGAATGACCTTGAATGCCCATATACTGTCTGCGACAAAAATGTAGCCCAGGATCCTAGTTTCAAGCAAAGTACAATTTACGTGGATATTCGTAGGGGTTCGCAGGAGAGGGGGCGTCAAATGAGGGTGTCCGACAAAACCCCCCTGCGACAAAACCCCCTCTACAACGTTAAATTTCAGATGGCATTTAGCAGTTCCGAGAGAGACCTAAGTGAGTACATTTGTACAGTATGCCTACACAGAAAGATGTCATAAACGGCCACTTTGTGCGTCAGAAGCAAACGGGCAATAAAAATAATATAGTAGTATAATCGCCTGAACTTGTGTTTAGTGTTTTCAATAAAATGTAGTATACACACCATGAGTTTTTGTGCGACGTAATGTACATAAAATACATCGTGAACTATTCGTCTGTCTGTCTGTATCATGACATTCACAGTAAAACGAAGGTAATTTACTTTGAACAGGGTTTAGCCGCACCAGGGGGGTTTTGTCGCATGGGGTTTTGTCTGTACCCTGTCAAGTGAGAGTGGGGGTCGTCGAAAATGGCAATTATTCTATTCTTTCGCTCGCCATATCTTCCGAACCTTCAATACTACAGTATACGCTAAAATAATGTAAAATATTCTGCAGTACAGCCTGCATTACAAGAGGCGTGCAGTAGCAGCGCAAACCGCGTGAAGCCGCTGTAAAGTACTATCCGTACAGTACTGTGTGAGTAAGTAAGTAAGTAAGCATGCAAGCAAGTGCACGAGTGCCTAAGGCTAATAGATATAATGCATCCATCCACTCTACATGGCGTCGCAGTCATTGCTAAGCTGTATTTCGCCATTTTTGTAGCATTTAAGGAATAAATGACCTTGAATCTCGCTCAAAGGTCATCCAAGGTCATCGATTTTGGTACCAATCGAAAGCGCGTACACATATTCCTATTAGTGGTCAACAGCAACTTGGACCATATCTTGCATCGTTTCCGAGATACGGCGGCTTAAATGTCGAAAATCGACCGTTTTCCCTACCCCACTCCTATTCCGACTAAAATTTGGGGGTGTTTCCTTTGGAATAGATCCGTCACGTTGGGGTCTGCTGAGAGTGAAGTGGCGAGGCTAATCAGCCGTGAAATTATTTTTGCAGAATTCCAACCTATATGATCACGATACCTCAACGTTACAGACAGACAGACGGACGGACAACTTGCCTTGGCAATACCGCGCTACGCGTAGCTTCGCGCGGTAAAAATACGAAAAAAATAACCCGTGACAACAATGTATAAGTCGTAGGCCCTATATAAGCAACTACATGAGTGTCGATGGAACCAGAAAAAATATGAAGGGTTGTGGGGGGCCCTCTGTTGGTGGGGGGGGGTCTGTGGCCCGGGCCCCCTGCCCCCCTCCTTAAATCCCGGCATGCTTCACATTCAGTGCCACAATTACTATATTGTTCTACATAGCCCCTCACTTGGCCCTTAGTGTCTCTTCATTGACACTGAAATAAATGACCTTGAATGTTTATTTTGCGTTAACATCTGTTTCGAGGTCGGCATCTAATGGGTTGGCGTGGTCTGGCTTTCGGACAAAACTGTTCTGAAATTTGCAGACCTGTGCACATACTGTCAGCGGCAAAAATGTAGCGCAGCGACTCCAGTTACTGCTGATATAAGTTTTTGCTGGCGTTATTCGATAGGGTTTCGTGAACAGGCAGCGTCAAGTAAGAGAAGTGTATTCACAGCTCTCACACCTGCTGTTCACTTATGTCTATAGAAAATAAGTAAGATACAATAATGTTGCATGTAGTTAAAATATGACGGACAGCGATACATAACGGGCTACAAGTAAACGCATAGGACTAGCTACCGCGCTGGTTTGTCAGTTTTGCTATTTTTTTGTAACACATGCTAATATTGTAAACATAATCAACTGTGACAATTTTTTTGGCGATCGGGCCAGGGGGTTTCAATTCTGTGAGGGGTCGAATTTCACCCATCTCCATTGACTTGGCTGTCGCCGTTAACAGAGCAGACTGTGATGAATTCGACTATTCCGAATGGAACTTCAGGCTAGATGGGAACAAAGGGTTAACTTGGCCGGGACCATGGAACATTTGGTAGCAACAGCTTGGCTCTGAGCCAAGCGCGGTTGACCACCTAGCGTGTGGTCAGCCGCAGGTGGTCAGCCGCAGCGGCGGCGCGGCGGCTGACTATTGTATGCAGTGCACCTGTGTGCTGAGCGCCTGTTGAGCTCTGCCTGCTGCTGCGGCGTATACCGTACACAGCAACAGAATTTGTCGCCAAAGGCTGAGTGCAAGAAATAGCCTACTGTCCATATCTGACTTTACAAGAAAGCTCAGCAAAGCTGACAAACAAGCGCGTTAGCTATGCATTTACCTATAGCCCCGTTAAGTTTCCATGCCCGTTACATTTTGCCTACTTCCAAGTTCCAACATAGTTATTTTCGTATTTTACTCATTTTTCTACAGACACCAGTGACAGTGAATAGCATGTGTGAACTGAGAACTGAGTGTGAACTGTGAATACTGTGAATACAGTTCACTGGTTTGACGATTCCTTTGCGGATAACGACAATAAATAACCCCATAACTGTTATATCACCAGTACAGTCGCCGGGCTAATTTTTTGTTGCCGCTAACAATATAGGCTATGTGTACTGCGTAGCTCTGCAAATTTCCGGACAGTTTTCTCCGAAAGCCAGAACGCCAACCCATTGGATGCCGAGCTCGAACCAGATTTTAACGCAAAATGACCATTCAAGGTCATCCGTTTCGGTGTCAATGAAGAGCTACTAAGGGAGTACATAGCACAATATAATAATTCTCGCCTTGAATGTAAAGGTTAGGAAGATCTAATAGCGAGCAAAAGAAGCGAATATCGCCATTTATCACGACCCCACTCTCATTTGACGCCCCCTCTCCAGCAGACCCCCTCGAATATCCGCATAAAATCTTACCTTGCTAGAAACTAGGATCCCTGGGCTACAATTTTGTTGCAGACATTATATAGGTAGCTCTTCAAATTTTCGAACAGTTTTGTCCGAAAGCCAGAAAGGCCAACTCATTAGTTGCCGAGCCCGAAACAGATTTTAACGCAAAATGGTCATTCAAGGTCATTTAATGTCATCTATTTCGGTGTCACTGAAGAGCAACTATGGGACTACATGCGCATTCTATAATAATTGTGGCCTTAGATGTGAAGGTTCGTAAGATATAGCTCGTGAAATAAGCAAAAATCGCCATTTTGGACGACCTCACTCTCATTTGAAGCCCCCTCGCCAGCAAACCCCTGCGAATATCCGCATAAACCTTATTTTACTAGACACTGCGATCAGTCCCCGGAACCGCCGTCGTTAGCCGCCGCCGCCGCCGTTAAGCCTCCAAGTCGAAACCAGTCGCTAAGCTAGCGACTCAAGTCGCTAACTTATCGACTGGACCGCCGCCGATAAGCTATCGACTGCTAACGACTTCACTTCAACATACGGAATATTGGAATATAATCCCATCACTGCTGTATCTCTGACATGTACGGCTGAGCTATGTACTATGTAGTATGCAGCCGTTTTCACTGGCCAGTGGCTACGTTGACTTGAGGTTGAGCCATTTTAGATGCTTCTGTTCGTGAATTTAAACATTACACAGTTTCATGCAGCCATGTAACTTTTTACGCGCGACAGCATGCTTAGCGTGTATATGCTACGGCAATTCCGTCCATATGTCCGTCTGTCTGTCACATGCGTGGATGGTATCAAAACGGCTTAACATATCATCAAAATTCTTTCACTTTCTGATAGGATCATCCTTCTAGTTTTTTGTCACCAAGGGTCGTTGCGTAAATCTGACCGCTTTACCGCCAAGGCGCCGAATACAAGGGGGAAGGGTAGCGATTTTCAACCAATGCGGCTATATCTTGGAAACAGTAATAGATACAGGCATATTTACTATGGAAGACGAATATAAATTCGTATGTTCTCTATCGAATAGTGCCGCTTTCGATGACCTTGAGTGACTCCGAACCTCAGTTTCAAGGTCACAGTATAGTTTGGCGAATATCTTGAAAACGGTGCATCCGACCTACTCCATGTTTGGTTCCAGGTTAGGATTTTCGGGGTCGGTGGATCGAATGGCGCTATTTCCGGTTCAATAAAATCCAAGATGGCGGCCGACGGCCGTCTTGGATATACAAAAATTGCCATAACTTCGCATCTTGTTTGCCGATCGACGTGATGTTTGGTTCTAGGGAGGGGGTTTCCAGCTGAGCTTAGATTTCTACCATGCGGCTTTCATACACACACTGCTGTCAGTCACTCGTAACCCTTGCATAGGCTTTTTTGTTGTCAGTCCTGTCAGTGTCACTCAGTCGCTGAACTATGGGACGTTCTTCTCTGAGCTTAGGCCTACATGGTATACCCTACATCCAGTTGAAGTCGATAGCAAGTCGCTAAGTCAGTCGTTAAGACTTAGCGACTTAGTCAGTCGTTAAGCTAACGACTAGTCGACTTAAGTCGCTAAGTCAGTTGCTAACTCGCCAAGTCAGTTGCTAACTGCTTAGCGACTGACTCCGGGGACTAACTGCGATCCGTGGGCTACATTTTTGTCGCCGATAGTATGGGTCTATATCTTCATTCAAATTTTTGTGGTGGGCTCCGAAAGACATGTGTGTAATGCAACAGAGCGCATAATAGCCGTTCAAGGTCAATTCAGGGTCATCCAAGGTCGTTGATTTTGATACCAATCGAAAGCGCGTATGCGATTTTCTATTAGTGATCAGTAGCAACCTTGATCAATGGTCATATCTTGCACCGTTTCGGAGATACTGTGGTTTATTGGTCGAAAAATCGCCGAAATCGCCAGTTCGTACCCACCCCAGTCTCATATATCGCCCTCGCTCGGTGTGACCCCTATCGAATTTCGGGATGAGCGGGATATTTCCAGAAACTAGAGTGTTCAGGCTCTCAGATGGTGAAGAAATCATGACGCTAGCTTTCTTTGTTTTGATACAATACCGGAGTGTGACAGACGGACGGACAGACGGACATTCCCTCTCTGGCTATACCAGCGGTTTGCATAGCTTGCTATGCTAACGCACTGGTAACAAGAAAGTTCAGCAAAGCTGACAAACCAGCGCGTTAGCTATGCATTTACCTCTAGCCCGTTCAGTTTCCATGCCCGTCATATTTTGCCTACTTCTAAGTTCCAGCATAGATATTCTTGTATTTTGGTTATTTTCTACAGGCCAGTGAACAGCATGTGTGAGAACTGTGAGAGTGTAAAACTGTAAATACAGTTCACTTTTTTGCCGCTTCCTGTTCGGTTATTCCATTGAATAACTCCACAACTCTTATATCACCAGTAGCCTACAGTCCCTAGCTAGGCTATACGTTTTTTTGCCGCCGACAGATGCGTAGCTCTGTAAATTTCCGAACAGTTTTCTCCGAAAGCCAGAACGCCAGCCCATTGGATGCCGAGCTCGGACCACATTTTAACGCAAAATAACCATTCAAGGTCATTCAAGGTCATCCGTTTCGGCGTCAATGAAGAGCCACTAAGGGGCTACACAGTACAATATAATAATTGTGGCCTTGAATGTGAAGGTTCGAAAGATATAGCGAGCGAAAGAAGCGAAAATCGCCATTTACGACCACCCCACTCTCATTTGACGCCCCCTCTCTAGCAAACCCCCGCGAATATCCACATCAGTCTTACCTTGCTAGAAACAAGGATCCCTGGGCTACAATTTTGTTGCTGGCAGTATCTATATAGCTAGTTCTTCAAATTTGCGAACAGTTTTGTCCAAAAGCCAGAAACGCCAATTCAACAGTTGCCGAGCCCGAAACAGATTTTATCGCAAAATGGGCATTCAAGATCATTCAAGGTCATCTATTTCGGTGTCATTGAAGAGACACTATGGGACTACATAGCGTAATATAATAATTGTGGCCTTAGATGTGAAGGTTCGGAAGATATGGCGGGTAAAACAAGCAAAAATCGCCATTTTCGAGGACCCTACTCTCATTTGAAGCCCCTCGCCAGCGAACCCCTCCGAATATCCACACAAGCCTTATTTTACTAGAAACTGCGATCCATGGGCTACATTATCGTCGCTACAATATGCGTCTATCTTCATTCAAATTTTTGTGGTGGGCTCCGAAAGACATGTATGTAATGCAACAGAAAGCATAATAGCCGTTCAAGGTCAATTCAAGGTCATCCAAGGTCATTGATTTTGGTAGCAATCGAAAGCGCGTATATGATTTACTGTTAGTAATCAATAGCAACCTTGGTCCTATCTTGCACCGTTTCGGAGATACAGCGGTTTATTGGTCGAACATCGCCGAAATCGCCAGTTCGTACCCACCCCAGTCTCAGAAATTGCCCTCGCTCCGGGTGACCCCTGTCGAATTTCGTGATGAACCAGATATTTCTAGAAACTACAGTGTTCTGGCTGTCGGATGGTGAAGAAGTCATGACGCTAGCTTTCTTCCTTTTGATACAATACCGGAGTGTGACGGACAGACGGACAGACGGACATTCCTCCTCTGGCTATACCAGCGGTTAGCATAGCTCGCTATGCTAACGCGCTGGTAAAAATGTATTGCAACGGCCAGTCGGCCACGATCAAAGAGCTTATATTGATTACTTTATCAATTCCGTTGGTGTATAGGCCTAGTCATTAAACATGTGTCACATTATAACCCGGCACTTGTCTGGGGGGAGGGGCGATTGTCCGGACACCTATATACCGATATACTCCCCGTCGCTACGCCCCTGGTAAGGCTATCTACATAGACGTCAAATTTAGTGAAAAGTTACGTGAGAAATTTCTCTAAAACTTCCAAAGAAAAATACAGAAAAGGGGCGTGGCCTAGGTCACATGCCCCTCTAAATTTTGGGGCGCCAAATGCTATTTGCGCCAATACATGATCCCTTAAAAGTTTTCGAAAGGGGGGCGTGGCACTTTTGGGGCTTACACGCTAATTGCTCCAACACGGTTAAAGATACGGACTTCCAATTTCACAAACATGTCCACAGCGACAGGCGCGTCTATCGAACCCTATCTACCGTTGGCGACAAATGCGCCATGGTGATTTTTTGGGGGTATTAAAAGTTTAATATTAAGTTTTAATGTATACATGTACAAATGGGGTCTGGGGCGGAGCCACACCCGTAAAAGATTTTTAAAATACTGTAATTTTACACCTTTTAATGTATTCAGGAAGCTGTCTGTTGGTGATAATAACACCAAAATATAAGAAAATTGAAAATATAACTGTGATTTGTAAAGTAACGTTACATGCTTCCATTTTTACTTGTGGATCAAACGCAAGCGAGCGAGTGCAGCGAGCAAGAAAATTTTGGAGAAAATGATAGGCATACTATAAAGTAGAGTAAATAGTTAAGCAACTTGACCTTTCTTCCCCCACTTAATCAATGTAATCAATATCAGTAATCAGTTCATAGACAAAGACTTACGCTAATGCGCAAATAATGCTCATAAGAAGGAGAGTGATTGGCCGGGATGGTCACTAAACCAGGGGCATGCGTCGTGGGGGCGCTTGTCCGGTGGGGGGCACATGTCCGGGTGTGCAGTTGTCCAGGGGGGAATGTCCAGGGGGCGAATGTCCTACCAAGTGTGACGTCAGTTTTTACACAAACTTAACTGCTTCCTTTCAATGTTACTAATTAAGAAACACTAGCTTACACTGACTGAATTTATTAAAACATACTTGCAGCCTAAGACGCTATTCTGTAGTCTGTATATAGGCCTACTGTATGTCTATCTCAAAAATTCCTAACGCGTGGAGAGTCTGACTGGTGATAATTGATTATGACAAAACAGCTCGTGGGCACTTCCACTTGCATTTCAGTAGATTTCCTTTTATGTGAAGACGATACTGCCCTACAAACCCGCATAGATAACCCATAAAACAACACTTCGTCTTTGCAGAATGTTTAAACTGCACTAAATTTGGTCAGTTGATTCTAAGGAAAATAATTGAAATTGTTGCCACCAGATGTCATATTTTAAGGCTAAAATGAACCAAATTCGATTTCGGCTGGGGTTCCGCCCCAGAATCCTCTGGGAGCTCACAGCGCGCCCTCAGATCCCCTAGCCGGATTTTCGGGGCCCTACTTCGAAGGGAGGGAAAGGGAAGGGAAAGAGAGGGGAGGTAGGGGCCTACTTCTAAGAGGAGGGGGCAGGGAGGAAGGGAAAGGGGGAGGAGAGAATGGAAGGGAGTGAACCCCAAAAAGTTGGCTGACACCCCTATGTTCCAAAGCCTGAAAAAATACTTTGTCTTCATTGTTGAATATAGAGGTAGCAAGAAAGCCAAGCTATCGCTGACAAACCCGCACGACGCTTGAAATCCGGGTCACGGGTCACTCAAGGGCATCGAAAGTGACACCATTCGATAGCTTGTCTATGGTTTTCTATTAGCGTCCTATAGTAACTGTGTCTGTAAAATGCATCGTTTTGGAGATATTCGCCTTTTAAAACTACCGTGTCCTTGAAACCCGGGTCAACGGTCACTCAAGGTCATTGGAAATGACACCTTTCGATAGATCGTATACAACTTCCTATTAATGTTCAATAGTAACTATGGCTCTATCTCGCAACGTTTTCGAGATATTTGATGCCAAAGAATACAATGACCTTGAAATCTACAAGAGGCGTGCAGTAACAGCGCAAGCCGCGCGAAGCCGCTGTACGTAAATGTGCGTTAGGGGTGCTTGGTGCATGAGACGCGCTATACAAATCGACGTCTTTACCTTTTTTACCTTTTTTACCTTTTTTTACGAAGCAAAGTAAAGTACTATTCATACAGTACATTTAGGCCTATAATTTTAGGGCTTACAAAAGGCAAAAGACTCTATATGGCGTCGGAGTCATTACTAAGCTGTATTTCGCCATTTTTGTGGCATTTAAGCACAAAAGTCATTACGATCATACATTTGGGCGCATAGGCGCCGACTACTAGAAATGACCGTGGGGCGAGATTTTCCGCCTTCCGTTTCCCTTTCCATTCCTGTCCTCTCTCCCCTATCCCCCTCTCCCCCTCCCGCCCTACCTGTTCTTCCCTTGTCACCCCTTCCTCCCTCTCCCTCCCCTTCTTTCTCTTTCCTTTCCCTTCCCTTGTTTTTCCCCTACCATTTAAATCCAGATAGTGGGTCTGGGGGAGCACTGTAAACTCTTCCAATGGGTCTGGGCGCTTTTGGTCCATTTTCAGGCTGAAAGCTGCACATTTTTTCAGTTTCATAATGACACATTCGTAATTTTTATTGTACCTTTTGGCTGTGTACAACGGCGACATAACACAATTCCTGTTGGGGCGACTTGGGAGGCATCGCCCCCACAACTTTTTGGCTGTGGGGGCGATCGCCCCCATCGCCCCATGGAGTCGGCGCCTATGTTTGTGAGTCATAAGCAGACGGGGAATAAAATTTAGCAACATAATCGCCTGAACTTGTGTTTATGTTTTCATTAAATTGTAGTATACATCATGACTTTTTGCGGCGTAATGTACTACATAGAATACACCATGATCTGTGGGTCTGGGTCTGTCTTTCTAACGACATTAACAGTAAAACGAAGTTTACTTTGAACGGGTTTAGTCGCACGGGGGCTTTTGTGTTGGGAACTTGGAGGTTGTCTGTAGCAGTGATGGGTAGTAATTAATTACATGTAATTCAATTACGTAATTAATTACATCTGAGTGTAATTTGTAATTTGTAATTGAAAGGTTTTACAAAGTAATTTGTAATTTGGAATTCAATTACATTCAACCTGTAATTTGTAATTAAGTAATTTTAAATTACATTTAAAGCTGAAGCTGCCATTGCCAATTATACCGTTACTAACTTTTTATTTTTCGCTTCACAAGTGAATTACTGTAAGGGTCATGCTAAACACCTCAGGCGAGGCGGGCGACGTAATAAGTAGGCCACTAGGCCGCTGTACGACTCGCCGGGCGTTAACGCCAGCAGGCGGCGATATGACACGCGTCTGTCCCGTTAACGACCGTTAATTGGGATAATTTTCTGCCCCACCCAGTGCCGGATTAACTATGGTTCAGGTGGTTCACCTATACCGGGGCCTCTGAACTCGGCGGTCCTCATAATTTCACAGAAATAATTTTTATACATACAAAATATATTGAAAATTAAGACACTTCAATGATCAGTATACACATCTTGAGATGTGTATTTTAAAAATTATTTAATTTCATGTAACTATATTATTGCTTTTACAGGGTGATGAGTGTTTGGTGCTTTATATCACAGGTGTTGATTGTCAATGATTGATTCACAGTTTGCTGTGAATTTAAATACACCGTATAACTTACATATAACATAAATGTAATTTGTAATTAAATTACAAATTACATACTGTAAATTGGTAATTAATTACAGGAGAACAAAGTAATTTGTAATTAATTACAGATTTTCAATGTAATTAGTAATCAGTAATTGAATTACTTTTGGAAAGTAATTTACCCAACACCGGTCTGTAGTACTCCGCAAAATGGGTTCTAAATTTACAGCGGCATCGCGCGGTTTGCCTGCAACATCACGGCTTTCTTGTTTAACACGTACTGTAATATTTTAGATTTATCTGCATAGACACATGAAAATAACTCAACTAAACTTTATTATTAAACACGCTCAAGGTCCAAGCAAAAACAAAGAAGAAAGAAATGAAGCAAAAAAACACAAGAAACACACACAAACAGAACTTAACATATCTGATAGACAGATTTTGTAAACTAACAATTTTGCATCACACTGATATTGGATAACGCGCTGTAAAGTTGCGCAGTTGAACATTAAGTTCACGTTATTGGGGTAACAGATTTGAGGTGAAGTGGTCGATCTTTATGCGGCTTTTTTCTACAGTTCATCTAAGAATGCAGCAGCGAAAGACTGATTAAAATTGGTCGACATTTAGCGGCGCGGCGCTGAAACGTTCAGCACGTTACTGAGCGGCGAGGAACTGAGCCGAGCCGAAACGTGCCGCGCGGGATCGCGGCCAAACCAACAGTTGTATGCGGCGTGGTTACGTAATCGCTGACAGGCGCATAGTCGAGTCAGCAACGGTGAGCAACCCGGTGGATAGGACTGGCCTACTAAGCAGTGCTAGCTACAGCTGATTTGCATCGAGTCTGCTGTTTGCTAACCGCAGCAAACTTGATCAGCCGTGCTGTCGCAGAGAAACCGCGCGATGCCGCTGTAAATGGTGCATACGTGATTGCAAAATATTTCAAGCAGTTACGAATAGAATGTGGAAACTGACAATTAAGAGAAAAATCACGAAGTACGAATAAATTGATAATCCAACTAGAATATCTCAGTTAAGCTATTTAGTTAGAAACTACTTTTTCAGTTAAGCTAATGCTAAAATTAAGCTAGTTTGTTTGCGTAAACTATTGGTCTAACTAAAATAGTTAAACTATTAATTAGTGTCTTTTTACTCACCTTTTGACCATCACTAATAAGTATAGTAACTAGCATACCCTAACTACGGCCAATGACAGTTTTTCGTTCCTACTTCCTACTAAGGTGATTAGGGGTCCATATAAATTTAGGGGGTGGGTGGAACCCTACCCCCGAAAGTGGGACCCAATTTCGAGGGAATTTAGAATTAAACTTAAACTTTTGACACCAACTTGCTGCGCCTCCAGGGATTTCGAGGGGTGATTCGGTACCGGCGATGCGGGATGCATAGGAGAACTGAAGTCCAAAAGCTGGTCAATGTGAGCCCTCCGTGAACTTTTATATACTTTACCGTTACCCCAAATTTTCGTTTTTTTTGCTTGTCAAAATTCAGAGCGTGAATATAGGTAACTGAAACAAACAGGGTGGGCCACAGAAGTAAGCCACGGACCCGGATACTCAACACAAAACTTCGGCAAATACTATGACAGATTTTCAAAATTCTTTCACTGTGACATACTGCAAAAAATTTGCGTTCAAGTGATCATTAAATATCCCATCTCTCCTCGAACGCGTCGCTACACTACGTTGTGAAATATTTATGTCAAAAAAACTACCGTGTCCTATACATTGTGCCGTGGCAGTCTTACTGAAAGATAAACTCTCCAGAATCCTGACGCATGGCAGCTGCATTTTCAAATAAAATATGTTGATTGTTATTTCTTGCACTACCTTCTTGTATCAGTGTTCGATATTCATTGTAATAATTACTAGCAAACGATTTTCATGTAAACTCGAACAGTTTAACAACAAGAGGCATGCAGTAGCAGCGCAAACCGCGCGAAGCCGCTGTATAGTACTATCCATACAGTACGTTTATAATTGTAGGGCTTACCAAAGGCAAAGGACTCTACATGGCGTCTGAGTCATTCTAAGCTGTATTTCACCATTTTGCGGCATCTAATGAATCAAAATGACCTTGAGTCTCGCTCAGAGATCATCCAAGGTCATATATTGTGGCGGCAATCGAAAGCCAGTGTACGACTTCGTATAGGCCGGTAATAGTATCTTTCGCTCTATCTTAAACCGTTTCGGGGAAACTGCCGGCTTTATACGCCCGAGAGAACTATGTAAGTAGGTAAGTAAGCAAGTGCTCGAGTGCCTTGAATACGTACGCCTAATAGAGACAAAGCACCCAGCCACAAGTCCACATAGCGTGCGAGTCATTACTAAGCTGCATTTCGCCATTTCTGCGCAGAGGTCATTCGAGGTCATATATTTTGGCGCAGAGCCGGCCTTAGCAAATCTACGGCCCTGTCCAAATTTCCCTCCCTTCACCTCCACTCCCCCTGTCCCTCTCTTCCCTTTCCCTTCCCCTTCCCTTTCCCACGTGTCCCCTTTCCGGCGCGATGCGACCCCCTTAAAACCAGCTAGGGGTTTGGGGGAGCGCTGTTACCTCCCCAGCGGGGTCCGGGGCGAGCCTCTGCCGCCGTCGCATTTTGCTGCATTATGTGCTTGCAAAACGCATCTTGCAGCATTTCTGATTCTTTTACCAGCATTGAAATGAGTGACAAAGTGAAAGCCAATCCAGGCTCAAGTCGAATCTGGAATCTCCTTGTATCCAAAGTGTAGCTATACCATGAAGTTTGAGTTGTATTTCAGTTAGTGGGAATTGGGCGGCAATAGAAAGCCAGGGTACGACTTTATATAGGCCGTCAAGATTAACTTACGCTTTATCTTCAACCGCTTCGGAGATATTGCCGTTTTTATACGACCGGGGCCAACTGTGTAAGTAAGTAAGTAAGTAATTAAGAAAGTAAACCAGCGCAGGAATACATAGGCCTAATAGATATAATGCATCCAGCCACTTTATACATTGCGTTGGAGTCATTACTAAGCTGTATTTCGCCCTTTTTGCGGCATTAGGGAATCAGTGACCTTGAATCTCGCGCAGAGGTCATTCAAGGTCATATATTTGACATTTTGGCGGCAATCATAAGCCGTGTACGACTTTATATGGGCCGTCAATAGTAACTTTCGCTTTATCTTCAACCGTTTCGGAGATACTGTCGGTTTCATACAACCAGAACCAACTGTGTAAGTAAGTAAGTAAAGGGTAAGCGCCGGAATACGTAAGCCCAATACATATAGTGCATCAAGCCACTGTACATGACGTCGGGGTCATTATTATGCTGTATTTCGAAATTTTGCGGCATTTAAGGAATCAGTGACCTTGAGTCTCTCTCAGAGGTCATTCAAGGTCAGCGATTTTGGTACCAATCAAAAGCGCCTATACATTTTCCTATTAGTGGTCAATAGCAACTTGGACCCTATCTTGCACCGTTTCAAAGATACTTCGGCTTAGATGTTTAAATTCGTGTTCGGTCAAGGGCAACTGGAGACCTGGGCTACGATATGGCATAGGTTGCACGACGATCGGCCTATCCGTTTTTTTCCAGGGCTCACGCGTGTGACAGAAAGACAGAGAGACGGACATCCAGCTGATGGCTAATGCCGCGCTAGCACAGCGTCGCGCGGAAAATATGAAATAGAGTGAAACGAAGTAACATTCAATAAATGTAAAGTAAGACCTCTCCCAGCCCCCGAGACCCCTAGCGGGGAACGTTTTCCGGAAACCCGACTATACACACAGCGATTGCTGATAACTGCTCAAATGTCATAGTTTCATAAATGATGTAGCATTTCAACAGTTACAGTTATAAAACTATGTAACGGCGATAGGCGATATATAAATCGCCGACTGAAAACAGTAAAAATCAATTCGGAGCGTAATCATCACATCTTAAATTCCAGAGCTCCAGAGCGGTGCAAGAATCGCGGACATATTCCCAATACAAGCCGAGTTATAGCAAATTAACTGCTATAAGATATACTTTAGATTGTGACCAATGTAATTACTCCTCGCGCATTGTTTTCCCCTAATACTTATTGAATTACTACTTATTTATTCGATCCGCCGACCCCGAAAATCCCGTCCTAGAACCAAACATGGAGTAAATCGGAATCGGATGATCCGCCGCTGAGATATCGCAATTTGATTTTTTAAAGATGGCGGCCGTCATATTTACCATAAACTAGCCAATGCCCGTGTCTCTTCGCACAAGTCCTATACCTTGTCCATCCCTCGAGGGCAGGCCCAACTGTCTCGTGTCATACATGCTGGAGGGATCCACATGTGAACACACCGGGCTCCCCGATTCCCTGACCATTCCTTAGACTGTTTCCCCCCTGTCCGTCCTAAAGTCCAATGCCCTTGGCCACCTACCTCAGAGGCTGGTCCACTCTCTGTATGTGTGACTTGCACGAGGAGGGACCCGAGTGCATCCGCACCGGACATTCTCAGAAAGATCCCTAGCCCATTGCCTGTACGGCCAAACAGTGCATCCCTGACTGAAGAGACCCACACGTTACCATATGCTACACCTTGAACTTTGACCTTGTGACCGACGCTGCATCGCGCGGTTTCCCAGTGTTAGCGCCATGCCATCCGCCGACCTCGAAAACCCACCGTAGAACCAAACATGAAGTGGATCCGACGACCCCTCCCAGAGATATGGCCATTTGAAATTTCCCAAATGTGAGGTCGTTGGTCGGTCGTCGGTCGGTCGTCGGTCGCCGGTCGGTCGCTGGTCGGTCGGTCCTCAATATATACTTCTTCTTACACTGATCTCATATACTCCTCTTCGCTACGTTAGGAACGTAGCGCGGGAGGAGTAAAAATTGTCCAATTTTCGTTGCCATGGAAACAGGGATTGGTCTGTGATACATTTCACCAACGAATTTAACTTGGTTGACCCCGACAACCCCCTGTTTGGTGCAAGAATCGGGAACGTATCTCCTATGCAAGCCGAGTTATTGCCAATTTTGTGTTCAAATAACAGCGACCGGTTACCATGGCAACAAGGGTCGGTCTGAGGAAAATGTGAATTACGCCATTCGATTTGCCGACCCCGGAAACCCCCAGTTTGGTGCAAACAGCATGCATGTATCTTCAAGGATGCCAGAGTTATAGCTCTTCGACGTTTTCATAGGGCGTAATGCAATTTTTCACATTTTGGGTAAAAAAGTAGGGAAAATATTAATTGTGCCCAGGGTCACCCCGTAAGAAAAGACATTATCGTGTTCCGACCCGAACGCGGTCATTATCGATACAATGCAACTGACGCCGTCCGCCAGGAGGCGACACGATACCGTCCGGTGTTTAGTGTGGACATTTCGGAAATATATAGGGCTATGTCCACACAATGT
>Ga0209364_1000099_pt1 | contig 18570 bp, 15 predicted proteins | sample WorMetHERISLAND2_3_FD_187387 | JGI IMG/M metagenome (GOLD analysis project Ga0209364, IMG submission 187387) | Marine gutless worms symbiont microbial communities from Max Planck institute for Marine Microbiology, Germany - Olavius albidus HERON... | ecosystem: Host-associated > Annelida >... | reverse complement strand
CGAAGATGAATTTCACCGGCGTCCGTGAGCGCCGCTACCGTCACCAGAAAAGCGCCTAGGACCGTCTGGAACCGGTGGCGATTCTGGGTATGCACTGGTACGCAACAAGGCTCAGCTCGTGGGAGACTTTTTACCTTCGAGATCTTTTAAATCAGCGGCATCTATAAAGTCGCATTCATATTTCTCCCACCGCTCTCCGGTGTCAACAGTAACTTCAACCCGGATTAGTTCTTTTTTCTTAAAGTCGTAGAGCGCGTCCATCTTTACCTGGTATTCAACGCCATCTCGTATTGGGAATTCGTACTCAGGTTTATTGAAAATTTGCAGAATCTTTTCCTTATCTCCCGACATTATTTCCCTTAATTTATCCTTCGCAATTTGACGTGCTGTTGCTTTCCTATTCATAATACACTTCCACAGATACTTAAATCGTTGGCATTTAAGTTCACTGATCTACATATCGGTTTGAGGGCAGATAGTCCCCCATCGTCCACGCCAATCCACACACTAATTACTTCTTTGGTCTCCTCGTCGGTATAAGAAGCCCCTACTTTGAATTGGTGTTTAATCTCTCCTAGCGGGTCCCAGGATGTTGGTTTATCCTCACCATTTTTTACTAATTCGACTTCTTTTTTTATAGTCATGTAGACATATTCTTCCCCTTCTTGGGAGATAAAACCGTGTTCGTCTTCCTCAAGAAGATTCATAATTCGTTCTCTGCCGCTAGAGACGATCTCTTTCAGCTTCTTTTTTGCGAATTCGTGCGCGAGTTTTTTATTCATGGGCGGTGGTTTTGGTTCTTCACCAAACAGCTTCAGAATCTTTATTCTACCACTAGAAATAACCTCTCTTGGCTTATCCTCTTCGCCTTGGGTTGCCCGTTTTTTATTCATAACTATCACCTTGGGTTACTCTCTCGAAATTTGGATCGTGGCCCATAGGGAAAATATTCATGCACCGTCTCTTTAATCTTTTTAGTGCCTTCAAATCTAGTTCTATACCGCGTTACCTGCCAGTGCTTCTGATACAGACCTTTTCCGGTTTCCCCTGGCTTAAGGAATCGGTGATGCCCTGGATGATGCATCAGCTTAACGTGCCACCCTTGAGAACGGTACTGTCGCACCGTCCTTATGTAGGACCGCGCCGCCCGTATACCGGACCAGCCACCACGGCCAAAGATAAGAAACTGCCGAAGCGCGTGCCAGGTCCATCTACCTTCGATTTCCGCCATTTCCTGCGGAGACAGGATCTCGAAACCATCCGCGTTGGGGTCGCCAAAAACGAAGGCCAGCTCCTCTAAGCTTAACCCATGATCCCGGTTTCTCATATCCGCAAGCGTAGGTTGTCCAAGCACTCCTATCAGCAGAAAGCCGATCAGAAAAGATTTCAGTTTTTGTATCATGATAACTCCTTCATTCGGAATAGCCAAGGCTAGAGTTTTCGTGGTAGTCACATTTTGTAAATTAGATTAAATCCTGTCTGGGAACCTGTATCTCCGCTTATATCCGCTAATACATTAAAATGTAACGTTACATCCTTGCTGACAGCGTAACCTAACCCAAAACCAAGGTCGGTTTGCGAAGTTCGCATACCGGAATTATCACCCGCTACCTTATCCTTTCCGCGAAACCTGAATAGCGCGCCACCCGATACCGTGACTTTATTATTGATCGCAAAACCAAGACTGGGGTTGATGAACAATAAGTCGCCTGGATCAACCTGCTGTCCATCGACATGCCGACTACCTGCATAGCGATATCCGGCGGTCAAGGAGAGCACTATGGGATCGATGCTACGATAGGTTGTCAATCCAATTTGCCCCGATTTCCCGTAGATAAAATTAGACTTGTTCGTATCCGTGTTTTCGATAGCTGAAATCTCAGCAAAACCCAACAAGGCAAGCGTTTCATTCTCTTCCGAGAACTGGTGATTAACACCAAGCACGAACTCATGCCAGCGCTGAGATGAACTATTGTCTATTTCTGTTCCAGCCTGAGTACGAATATCCTCGGCTAGAGCTGTTAAGCGACTATACATCTCTGTCTTGGCGGTAATGCCATAACGGGCGCCGAGCGTTAAAGCGAATACATCGCTATTTTGATGTTGGTTGCTAACATCCACGGGGAGCAGTATGAAGTTTCCCGATCCAACTTGCACCGAGTCAAACCGGGTATTGACATTCTTTCCATCGGCGTTAGCATAGTTAATCCCAAACTCTACCCGAAATTCATTCTTCTCCGTCAGCAAGTCTTCAATGGTTAGGGGTAAATCTGACCAACAAGGTTTCGCTATGAACAGGGAAACAAAAATGGCGCTTATTTTACGTAGCATGACTATTTTTATTGGGATCGTTATACATAAATCAGAATGGTCTTGAGTTACTCGAAGTCAAAGCTGAGGCCAACCGCCTTGATATACGGACGTAAGCGCTCGGCGGTGTTTCCGATCCGTCTGATCTCATCGAGAGTGTCTTTCTCGTAGACCTCCTGTCCGTAGTAGTAACGCAAGAGGGTGGCGGCAGCAGCGGCGCCGCACGAACAGTTCTGGTCCTGCTTTTCTACCTGATGATCCCGCAGGTCTTTCCATTTCTCGATGGGCAGGCTGCCCGTTGCGGTTTTGCCGTAGGACCAATGCCCTCGCGTGTGCAGCGTGGACGCCTGGGAGCTCCCTACTCCGCCCAAATGAAAAATAAAATTCTTATAAATCAAATTGTTAGTTGATTCCACTACCAAGTGGACCCCCAATTAGACCCCGATCGAACCAAAATTCGACTCGGATCCGCAAGTGTCCGGTTAGTTGAGTGCGGAAGAAAAGAGGGCGCGGGAAGCCGCGAGGGTCGCGGGATGAGGGACTATTGACCGAGCGCAGTCAAACGCCTCCGATGCGGGCTCGGAGGGGATCGATCATGGGCCTGTGACTAGATTTGAACGGTCTATGGCGGAGTAGGGATCAGCCAAAAGAATGTACGAAGTCGTCCGATAAAATCCAATAACTCTCCATGTAAACATACAATACTGGTCCAGTAAAGTCCTTATCCGTCCAGTATAATCCGTGAATATTGGGGGTCTAATAGGGGTTTTACGCTTGGAGAACCCCCTCCGGGGAGGAGGATGATGCCGATTCACAAGCTGACCCCGTGTAAGGTGGCGACCGCCGGTCCGGGGAAACACGAAGATGGCGGTGGCCTGCGGCTGGTGGTGTCCCAGACCGGCGCCCGGAAGTGGAGGTTGCGCTTCACCATCCATGGCAAGCGCCCGGGAGATGGGCTTGGGCAGCTTAGCGGACGTGGGGCTGGCCGAGGCGCAGGAGAAAGCCTCCGAGTACCGGAAGCAGGTCAAGCGGGGCCTCGATCCCATCGCGGACCGGCAGTTTACACATATAGACTTCTGGAACGGGCTGGGTGAAATACATCTACATTGATCCGCCCTACACGAACATCACGACGATGACCTGGGACGTACCCAATGGTTGATGATGTGACCGTGCAGGGGATCGATATTCCTCGCCGATTCACACCTTGGCCTTCAGGTCATCGTCGGTCAGGGTCACGTTAATGCGCGTGGTGCCCGCATCGACGGCATTCCAGATCAGCTCGACCGAGCGTCAGAATGGGTTTCAGGTTTTGCTGTCATACGGCCCACCTCGCCGAGAGAACCTCGGCCTGTTGCAGAACGGTCTGCACGGCGGCATCCTGAAGGTCCGGCGGGTAGCCGTACTTCCGGAGAATGCGCTTGACCAGGACCCGCATCCGGGCGCGGGACGCCTCCCGGTGCGCCCAGTCAATGGTGACGCTGCTCTTCACGCTCTTCAGGAGCTCATAGGCAATGACGCGGAGCTGCTTATCCCCCATGACTTCGATCGCGCTCTCGTTCTCGGCCAGAGCGTCGTAGAAGGCGATTTCCTCCTTGGAAAATCCTTCCTCCTCGCCCCTCTGGCGGGCGGCCCGGATGTCCTTAGCAAGCTCGATGAGCTCCTGGATGACCTGAGCCGTCGTGATGGCGTTGCTGTGATAGCGGGCTATGGCATCCTCCAAACGCTCGGAGAAGGCCCGCGTCTGGACCACGTTGGTCTGGCCGTGGGAGCGGATTTCGCCATTAAGCAGCTTGCGTAAGGCCTCCATGGCGAGGTTACGCTTTTCCATGCCCTGAACTTCGGCCAGGAACTCATCTGACAGGATAGAGATGTCCGGCGTCGTGACGCCGGCGGCCTCCAGAATATCGACGATTTCGGTAGAGACAACCGCACGGCTGACTATCTGCTGCACGGCAAAGTCCCGCTCGGCGGCAGTCTTTCCGGTTCCAGGCGCGTTCTTGGCAATCGCCGCTCGAATGGTCTGGAAAAATCCAACCTCGTCGCGTATGGCACGCGCCTCATCACTGGCCGCCGCCAGGGCAAACGCCTTGGTCAGGGCCAGGACCGCATCATTGAAGCGCCGGTGTGCGCGCTTCTTACCTTCTTCTGTGCTCTCTTTGGCGGCGTCCTTTTGCTGCATGTCGAGTACCCATTCGATGGCCTGGGCCAGGATGGCAAGGCACTCCTGGGGCGTGCCGCTCAAACCAGGCATGTAATCGAAGCCATGGAGCATGTCGCGGACGATTTCGTATTTTTCCTGCATGACTGCAACGGCTTCGGCTTCGTCGATGCCTGCCTGCTTTCGGTCTTCCTTTGAGTACTGGCTGAGGGCGCTCTTAAGGTTCTGGGCAATGCCGATATAGTCCACAATCAGGCCTGCCGGCTTGTCGCGGAACACGCGGTTGACACGGGCGATGGCCTGCATCAGCCCGTGGCCCTGCATCGGCTTGTCGACATACATGGTGTGCATGCAAGGGGCATCGAAGCCGGTGAGCCACATATCCCGGACGATGACCAGCTTGAGGGGGTCGTCCGGGTCCTTGGCACGTTTGGCGAGAAGCTCCCGGCGGGCCTTACCGCCGATATGGGGCTGCCAGTCCTGCGGGTCCGCAGCCGCACCGGTCATCACAATCTTGATAACACCTTTCTCGTCGTCATCGCTATGCCAGTCGGGGCGCAGGCGGGTGATTCCGTTGTAAAGCGCAACACAGATACGCCGGCTCATGCAGACAATCATCGCCTTGCCGTCCATGGCCTGGACCCGGTCCTCGTAGTGGCGGACCAGGTCTTCAGCCACCAGGCGCAGGCGCTTTTCAGAACCAACCAGGGCCTCGATGCTGGCCCATTTTCGCTTGAGCTTTTCCTGCTCGCCCAGGGCTTCTTCCTCGGTGAGTTCACTCACTTCTGCGTCAATCTTCGGCTTCTCATCTTCGTCAAGCTCAATGCGGGCCAGCCGGCTCTCGTAGTAGATAGGAACGGTTGCCCCGTCCTCGACGCCCCGGTTGATGTCATAGACATCGATGTACTCACCAAAGACTGCCGGGGTGTTCACGTCCTCTTTCTCAATCGGCGTTCCCGTGAAGCCGATGAAAGAGGCATTAGGAAGCGCATCGCGCAGATATTTGGCAAAGCCGTAGGAAATCTCACCGGTCTTCTGCTCGATTCTAGCCTTGAAGCCGTACTGGCTCCGGTGTGCTTCATCGGCGACGACAACCACGTTCCGGCGGTCCGTCAAGACGGGATAATCGCTCTCCCCCTTGGCCGGGGAAAACTTCTGGATGGTCGTAAAGATGACCCCGCCGGATGGCCGGTTCAGAACCCTTTGCAGGTCCTCGCGGCTCTTGGCCTGCTGCGGGGTCTGCCGGATGAGTTCCCAGCACATGCCGAAGGTACCGAAAAGCTGATTGTCCAGGTCATTGCGGTCGGTGATGACCACCAGGGTTGGGTTCTCCATGCCCGGATGGGCCACAATCCGCCCGGCATAGAAGGCCATAAGCAGGCTCTTGCCGGACCCCTGGGTATGCCAGATAACGCCAATCCGCCGGTCGCCCTCGGGGTGTACAGTGGCGAGCGTGCTCTCGACCGCTTGGCGCACGGCGTGGAACTGGTGATACCCGGCCACGATCTTGACCAGGCCGGAGCCAATATCCTCGAACACGGTGAACTCCCGGATCAGGGCCAGGAACCGGGACTTCTCGAACACGCCCTCGATGACGGTACCGAGCTCCGGTTCGCCCTTCGGCGCGACGGCGGACCCGTCCACGGTGCGCCAGGGCATGAACCGCTCGAAGAGAGCGGTCAGGGAGCCTAAGCGCGCCTGCAGTCCGTCCGAGATTACAAGTGCCGCGTTCGTGCGGAACAGGGACGGTATCTGGTTCTTGTAGGTCTGAAGCTGCTTGAAAGCCCCCTCGAGGGTGGCGTTCTCGTCGCCGGGGTTCTTCAACTCGACCACGGCCAAGGGAAGCCCGTTGACGAATAGCACCACGTCGGGGCGGCGGTTCCTCTGCCCCTCGATGACGGTGTACTGGTTCACGGCCAGCCAATCGTTGGCATCCACGTCCGCGAAGTCGATCAGGCGCACATGATCGCCCTTTAGGACCCCGTCCTCGCCATAGAACTCGACCGGCACGCCCTCGACCATGAAGCGGTGGAGTCGCCGATTTTCCTCGACCGGGTCGGGATACTCTACCTGTTCGATCTTGCGCGCCGCATCCTCGCGCACTTCCCTGGGCAGGCCTGGGTTCAGGCGTTCGATGGCCTGCGCGAGCCGCCCCGATAAGGTCACGTCACTGTAGCTGGCGCGTTCCGGCGCCTTGCTGTCCGGCGCGATGTCCTGACCGTTCTGAATTGAGTAGCCGAGACCAGCCAGCCAATCGAGCGCAGCGTCTTCAATGCCGCTTTCGGTGAAACCAGCCATCAGGTGACCTCTCTGCCTGACCCCAAGACGAACCTCGCCTGTTCACGGCGGAGCATCTCAAAAGGGTTCACACAGTGGATGCTGAAATTATCACAGGCATTTGGAATCTTGATTTTTTGAGTGGTATTGGCATGCACTTCATGCGTGACAACAGTGCAATTGTGAGCGAGCGCATGCGCGACAAGCCAGCAGTCGGCGGCCTGTAGAAAGGTTACGACGGCGCCTGGCTGGTATCCATTGACGCTCACCCAATCGCTGACGGTGCGAAGCTTGGATACTACTGCGTCATCCGGCGTCAGAAAGAAGCCGTCGCCACGTGCCTCGGCCCAACCCGTGAGATCGTCTTCTCCCTTATTAAGCTCTTCAGAAACTCTCTTAATGCTCGCAGCTTTTCCTGCAAGGTTTTTCTCGATTTGTGTCAAGGAGATAACCAGTCACTTGATCACCCCGACGTTGCGCCCGAGCTTGTTGAAAGTCTCGGTACTGGAGACGCCAAGCATCCGAAAAGCGTCTCGATAAAGCGTTTTCCCTTCAAGCGTACTCACGACAAGCGCATAGGCAAACCGGTGGCCCACACGTGTTAGTGTCGTGCGGAAGAAGTCGCCGCCGCTGCCTTTTGGGGCGAGAGCCTGTAGATGTTCAATCTCTTGCGCCCAGGTAGTGTCAAAGCGCTCACGAGTAAGCCAGTCCACATCGAGTAGACGCCGCAGAATGACCAGCGTGCTGACCTTGAAGGTCCGCGCTAATCGGGACAGAGCATCTGAGAGCGGTTCGTCCTCTCGCAGATCGGAGCGCAATACGGCCAACGGTACGAGAAGCTCTGCCGCAACAGCGTTGCACCAAGCCTCCTCGTGTCGGAAGCCCTGCTCCGGTACCGCCCCGAGGTTCGACAGGGCGGATGCTCCCAGCCAGATATGCGCGAGCTCATGAGCAAGCGTGAACATCTGTGCCGCCTTGGTGTCCGCGCCGTTGACGAAGATCAGCGGTGCAAAGGGATCGGACAGTGCAAAGCCGCGAAACTCACTAGGATCAAGGAGGCGGTGGGGGTTGCTCATCACAATCCCGCTCACCATGACGAGGACACCAGCCTTGTCGGCGTGTTGGATGAAGAGCTTTAGAGCGTCGGTCCAGGTCTTGCAGTCCCGGCGGGCTTCAAGATCGAAACCGAGTGTCTTGCTCATCTCCCTCGCGACGGTTTCAGGGGGCATCTCAACCGTGGCGCTACCAACGAAGTCTAGCTTTGGCTGGCTGGAGGCCCGGGTGAAATCCTGGTACCAGCTCTGCCGCTCCTGGCAGATGTAGATCATGTCTAGGAGGTTTGGGCTTGGGCGTGTAACGGGCTGCCCGGCCAAGGTTCGGAAGTCGGGAATGGGGATGGGTTCCTCGGGGGGCTGGGAGAGGAACAAATAACCGACTGGAACATGAACGGCGTGTGCGAACGCCTCCAACTGCTTTAGGGTCGGCTGCGTCTTGCCACTCTCCCATTCAGGCAGTTTCTTGAACTTCGCCGCAAGGTCCTCCTGCGCAGTCCCGGAGCGCTCCCGCGCCCAATGGAGTAGCTCAGGGTTAACGGGGACGCGCATCATGCAACAGCCTCCACAGCCTTCGCGGCCTCACGGAGACGGATTTTGCCGGACATTAGCTTTGGAAGGAGGAGGTCGCGGGTTTCCGCGAGGGTTTGAGACTCATATCCATTGGCGGCAATCTTCTGAAAGATTAGCTCCACGATAGAAGCAAATGCCTTCCATAGAGGCTTATCGGGTTGACAGAATGAGAATCTTTCAAGTGCCTCAGCTCGGGCTCGCTGACGACCTGACGTTCCAGTCATGCTTTGAATAGCATGCGTGCGAAAGCTAGTATCGCGCGCCATCAAATAAGTAAAACATGCTGGCAACGGTTCTCGGGCACGCATGACTATGTACTCCGTCGATCCCCATCCGACAGTTCCAGAAGGAAGCTGCTGAACAAAGCACGTCTTGCCATTTTCCAAACATGGTGTAATACGCGCGAATAGGGTATCCCCACTACGAAATCGAGTCCCAGATTTGTATGCTCGTGGTATTGGTGGCCCCGGTATTGCCCCATTTGTAGGGAGTGCATTCATTGCAAGGTAAGGGGCAACAACGCCTCTCGGTAGGGGCTCCTTCGGATTGAATTCCACAAGTTCGCTTAGCGAAGTCTGTTTCCAACCTACCGGCTTGTCCTCGTCGTCGAGGGCATCTGGGAAAAGGTCCCAGATTTCCGGGGCAAGGTAGGGAGGGCGACCTTCCGTCTTGGCCCGGGTGGGGCCGAAATCGAAAAACCAATCATTGAAGATCGCCCGCGTTATCGCTTCGAGCGTCTCGTTCATTCTCCGGTTTAGGTCGATCTTGTCGTCAAGCGCACCAAGAAGAGCGCCGATCTGTTGCTGAGTCTTTAAATCTGGGTATCGAACCGATGCTGAGAAAATCTGCTGTGGTGACAAGTTTGCTTGACCACCAGAGCTGGTCGCAATTGATATAAATAACTCTTGGTATGGAATTGACGACAAGAGAAAAGAAAAAAAGCGAACATCAATTTCAACTTCCTTCCTTGGTCTTAACGCACCGACACGCTGATTTATTAAGTAATTTCCTGTCCTTTTAAGAATTGCTATCTTTCCTACCCATGTCTCGGGGGACCCGTCATGTCTATTTCCAGACATTGATATAAGAAGGTCACTTTGTTTTGCAACCTTATCTCGAAGTGTTTCAAGAAAACTCGGATCGACGTAGGAGAATTCGTGCTCACTAAAGTATCCTGATTTCACATTCTTAATTTTTATGACAGGAACGCCAGAAGGAATAAAATCCCTACTCTTAAAGGCATATCCCGTAATAAGATCAAAAAGATCGCCAACTGCGCCAGCAGTCCAGTTACTCATTGACCAATATCCCCTCCAACTTTGCTTGGATCAGCGCTCCCAGTTCCTTACCCTCGGCAAACTGCTCCTCCAGCGTCTCTCTCAACGCTGCGAACCGCTCCGGGAAGGGCGTATCGTCGGCTTCCACAACCGTTGCGCCAACATATCGCCCCGGCGTTAGCACATAGCCGTGGGCCTTGATCTCTTCCAGGCTAGATGATTTGCAGAAACCCGGCACATCTTTGTAAGCTCCTGCTTCCGGTTCACCGCGCCAGGCATGGTAGGTACCGGCAATCTTTGCAATATCCTCCTCGTCGGAGAACTCCTTTCGAGTCCGGTCCACCATCTGCCCAAGCTTGCGGGCGTCGATGAACAGCACCGTGCCGCGACGGTCACGCCAGTCGCCGGGATTCTTGTTACGGGCCAAGAACCACAGGCAGGCCGGAATCTGGGTGGAGTAGAAAAGCTGCCCCGGCAGGGCGATCATGCAATCCACCACGTCGCCCTCGACCATGGCGCGGCGGATGCCGCCCTCGCCGGACTGTCTCGATGACATGGAGCCGTTGGCGAGCACCACACCTGCCATCCCGTTCGGCGTAAGGTGATGGTGGATATGTTGGAGCCAGGCATAGTTGGCATTGCCCACGGGCGGCACACCGAACTTCCAGCGCGCGTCCTCGCGCAGCCGATCACCGCCCCAATCGGAGACGTTGAAGGGCGGATTGGCGAGAATGAAGTCGGCCTTGAGGTCCTTCAACTCGTCCTTGTGGAAGCTGCCCTCGTTGTTCCAACCGATCTTGGCGTCGATGCCGCGCACTGCCAGATTCATCTTCGCAAGCCGCCAGGTCGTATAGTTGCTTTCCTGCCCGTAGATGGCGATGTCGCCGATGCGGCCACCGTGCTCTCTCACGAACTTCTCCGACTGCACGAACATGCCGCCGGAGCCGCAGCATGGGTCATAGACCCGGCCCTTGTAGGGCTCCAGCATCTCGACCAGTAACCGGACGACGGAACGGGGCGTGTAAAACTCGCCGCCGCGCTTGCCTTCGGCACCGGCAAATTGGCCAAGGAAATATTCGTAGACCCGCCCGAGGATGTCCCGGGAACGGTCGGCCTCCTCGGCCATGCCGATCCCGCTCACGAGGTCGATCAGCTCACCAAGCATGACCTTGTTGAGCGCCGGGCGAGCGTAGTCCTTCGGCAGCACGCCTCTGAGACTCCCGTTCTTGGTCTCGATCGCCGACATGGCGTCGTCGATGTCCTTGCCGATCGTAGGCTGTTTGGCCTTGGCCTGCAGGTGCGGCCAGCGGGACTTCTTGGGGACCCAGAAGACGTTTTCGGCGAGGTACTCCTCCGGGTCTTCCGCGTCGGCCAGATCCTCCTTGAGCAGCTCAGCCCGCTTCGCCTCAAAGGCATCGGAGATGTACTTGAGGAAGATCAGACCAAGCGCGACGTGCTTGTAGTCGGACGGCTCCATGTTGCCGCGCAGCTTGTCGGCCGTTGCCCAGAGATGCGCTTCGAACCCGAGGTTCGCGCCGTTGCCGTTCTGTTTCTTCGCGGGGGATCTGACCATCGGAGTGCCTCAAGTCTTCGTCGTTGCGTTTTCAAGGGCCGCACTGCGGCCTCCGGGAAAGTAGAGGCGGCGCACACCCCTCTTGATCGGGATGCTCGGATCGCGGAGGAGCGCCAAACCAAGGTGGTCCAGGAAAAATAATTGGTAGTGCTTCACATATAGTGCTCGTGTAGTTCTCCCAGCGGGGAAGTAAAAGACTCAGCAGTAAGCTCATCACTACACATGAAGCACTACCAAATAATTTTTTATATCAGTAGCAAGCATCCATGATGCTACTTCCACTCGCCAGCGTTTCTTCCGGAGCCTATAGACGTAACCAGCCACGCCACCCAGCAGACGAATCCACTGGATTATGGACTTAGTCCTCCTTTGTAGCCTTCTGACGGTTTAAGGAACAGAGTGAACCGCGCCGGTGCCAGAGTCGCCTTAACCATTACCCATCGTTCTTAGATCCGATTGTGGCCTGGTTCCGCACGATTTGCCTCGGACGCATGGGTCAAGCATCAAACCTTTCTCTCGCAAGGCCTCGCTCCCGACTCGTTCGCGCGCTCCCTCGGTTAGCTTGCCGATGTTGGTCAGGTGCTCCAACGTTGCCAGGAAGAATGCTCTGCAACATCCCATATAATCCAAGGGGTTAATGCCGAGCCCCGACGAAGAAGTGGAATATGGCACGCGATTTTTCACCCATCACCTTTTTTCAGCGCACACCCAACGCGCTATTGGGCCGCTATTTCCACCAGAAACAGGAGGTGTTGCTGGAAGTCGCCTTTGACGAATTGAAGGAAACGCGGAAATCGGCGGAATTGATCTTCGAGGCATTCACCGCACTCCCTGACGAGAAAAAGGCGGAGATCGAAGCGGAATTCCAGGACATCGAATCCATGGCCCACCAGGCCGGGGTGACGGCGCTGATCGACGAGGCGACGGACTTTCACAAGAATGCCGATTTCCCGGAAGCCATCAATCGACAGGACAGTTTTCACGGCAAGGTGATGTGGACCTTCCTGGAGCACCGGGAATACTGGGCCGGAGCCACCGCGAACCTCTACGCGGAAAACATCCCCGATACCTCCTGGAAAAAACGCAACGATCTACCCCATTTGCCGCCCCATGTGGAGCCGGAAGATATCGCGCGGCTGGAGGATACGCTGAGCCATTATTTCCGCGAAAAGGAAGGCCGTGGCTGTCATTGCCGGGTGGATGTGTACCGCAAGGGTAAGAAGGAGAACTTCTTTGCCCAGCTTTCCGATTTCGGGCAGGCAGACCAGGAATGGGAAGACAGCCGGGTGAATCCCCGCGCGCGGATTCCCTCATTCGAGATCATATTCGTTTACACCCAGTCCGAAGGCGCGCTGGATATCCACGCACCGGGCAACACCAAGTACGTGGAAGACCTCCAACAGATATTTGCCGCCAGCATCCTCGAACTGAGTGAACTGGACGACGATCAGAAAGACAATCAGATTTACCGGCTGGACCGGATGGGCAATCGGGCATTCGATTTCCAGAAACCTGAACATTCCGGCATTCAGTCTGCCGTGATCAAACGCCTACGCCTGTCACTGATCGGAAAGGGCAAACGCAAGGTCACCGTGGAGGCGGATCCCGCCCACAACCCGAAGGCCGTTTATGACCTGATCGACACGCTTAATCCGCCACCCTTTCATGTCATCCAGGCGGAGATCAAGGTCATTTTCTTTGCGCCGCTGCCAGGAACCCGTCGCAAGACCCGCACATTCCGAATCAGCTATCCGAACTGGTGCAACCTGCGCCATGGGGGGCGCGATGAAATCATCCGCAACATGCTGACGGCATCCGGGATCGAACTGGTGGAACAGGAATCCACCAAGGAAGATGGCGCCGCATGACGCTGGAGGATGCTGTCCAGGAGTTGTTGCAGTGCCTTGGCGACGATGGCGATTCCACAATTTCTTGGGAGCAGGTTCGCCACTGGCCAAAGGGGGCGGTTGGCACCTTCTGGAATGCTGGTTGGCTGAACCCAGGCGACCTTGCCGAAACCGTTGAATGCCCCGGCTGTGAGGAAAATTGTCCAATGCCGGTCGAGGTGCATCCCGCCGATGACGGACAAGCCATTCGCGCCTTCGTCGCTTGCGAGGACCGCAACGTGGGCAGGGTGAAGATTCCACCCGCCCGATTACAGCAGTGGCATTTGACCCAGGGGAGGCTTGCCCGATGGATAGCCAACGCCCTTGCTCTTCGATTCAGCGGCAAACGATTGGACGGGGGAAACCTACTGGAACTGGGACTGGTCAGCGGTGAAAAGCGTGCCCGGATGCTTTGCCTGCAAACGGCTGGCGAACTGGCGCTGGTGGCCGGTTCAGGCCGTATTCCCCTGATAGATGCCATCCAGTTCAAAGAGGGAAACTTGGCCCTCGATGCCAACCTGATCCATCAATTGGTGGATAGCTCCACCACCGGCGACGCCCGCTATACCCCCAGCACGGCACGACGGGAAGCACGGAAGCTGGATACCACAGCCATGCACGAACAATGGCGGAAAGCGTATCGGGCGCTGAAAAAGAAGCGACCGAATAGGTCCGATGTCTGGTACTCGCAGCAGATTGCCAAGATGGAATGCGCTAATAGCAAGCAAATGGAATGCGCTAATAGCAAGCAACCAGAAACTATCCGAAAGCAGATGAAAAAGTAAAAAAAAGTTGGGCGGAATTTTTTCGCCCAATGTACCCGCCCGTAACCCGCTGATTAACCGTACATCTGTCACGCTCCTGCATACACGAGCATATCGCCCCGAAATCACGCGGTAGATTCCAAGCTGCTGTTTTACTTCGACCTTCCCGCAGGCTCATTGGGTATTGCGGGGCGTTTTATCGCCCAAATCGCCCATCTACCTTGCTGCTCGATCATTCCCAAATCGTTTAGCGAGGTTTGAAGATGGCACACAGCATACTGCGGCTTCCCACCGTCCAAGCCCGCACTGGGCTTTCCCGCAGCACGATCTATCTGCGTATTTCCGAGGGTCGTTTTCCGAAACCCGTATCGCTTGGCGGCCGTTCCGTCGGGTGGGTCGAGGCGGAAATCAATGCCTGGCTGAACCGGCAAATCGAGCACAGTCGTCAGGCCGCTCGTGAGGGGAGGGACACCCGATGAATAACGCCCTCTCCCAATTTAAGGATGCGATCCGGGACGCTGGCATGGAACCGCCGGAGACCATCGAGCCTGGCACGTTTCACCGCTTCCCCGGTGCGGGTAAATCCGACAACAGTACCGCCGGTTGGTGCCTGCTGTTCAAGGACGGGCTGGGCGGCTGTTTCGGGGACTTCTCTTCCGACCTCTACAAAACTTGGCAGGCGAAGCGGGAAAAACCGCTTTCTCGGTCCGAACAGGAGGCATTCTGGCGTCAGGTCGAAAAGGCCCGGAAACACGCCGAAGAGAAACGCCAACAGGAGCACGCCGAGGCAGCTGCAAAGGCCGCGGCGACCTGGAAGGAAGCCGACCCGGTGAACGACGATCATCCCTATCTTGTCCGCAAGAAGATCAAGGCCAACGGGGCGCGGTTGCATCAAGGAAAGCTGGTGATCCCGGTGTGTTCGGGCAACGAGATTCACTCCCTGCAATTCATCGCTGAAGATGGCAGCAAGCGGTTCGGCGCAACTATCCACCAGGCAACGGGCTACCTGGTCGCGGTTGCTTTCAATGCGGGCAATCTGGAGCCGGTGGCCAAGGCCCTGCGTCAAAAGCTGCCTGACCTTCCCTTGATCATCTGCGCCGACGATGACGCGGGCACCGAAGGAAATCCAGGCATCACCAAGGCGAACCAGGCCGCACTGGCTATCAGCGCGAAGGTAGCTGTTCCCGACTTCGGAGTGCAGCGCCCAGGGGGGGCGACCGACTTCAACGACATGGCCGAGCTGCTTGGGCTGGAGGCGGTCGCCGGGGCCATCCGTCAAGCCACGGCTCCGGACCCGGCAGCCTCGGCAACCTTCCCCCCACCGGAAGGTAAGCGGCCTGGCTATCGCGTGTTGGATGATGGGCAGGAAGGCGACGACGGGCGACGCTACCCGCCTGGCGTCTACTTCTGTGGAACACAGACACAAAAGAATGGAACAACCACTCCGGTGGACACTTGGATTTGCTCGCCGTTGCATGTGGACGCCGTTACCCACGATGGACAAAAGGACAATTTCGGCCGGCTGTTGCGGTTCAAAACGACGCTCAACGAGTGGCGCGAGTGGGCGATGCCAATGGAGATGCTGAAAGGCTACGGAGAAGAGCTGCGCGGGGCACTGCTGGCGATGGGCGTCAACCTGGACCCGAACCATGCCCGCAAACAACTCGCGGCCTATCTCCAATGGCGAACCCCCACGCGGCGGATGCGATGCGCCATGCAGACCGGATGGGCGGGAGCGGGATCATTCGTGTTGCCCGATACCGTCATTGGCCCCACAGCGTCCGACGTGACCTTCCAGACGCTTGATCGCGGCCATGTCGAGTACACCACAGCGGGGACGCTGGACGGCTGGCAAAAGGAAATCGCGGCACGAGCCGTTGGCAACCCGTTATTGATGTTGGCGCTATCGGTAGGATTCGCCGGTCCGCTGCTGCAGCTCACGCACTCGGAGAGCGGCGGCGTGCATTTCACCGGCGACAGCTCCACCGGCAAAAGCATCAGCGTTGAAGCGGCGTGCGCGATATGGGGAAGCCCAAACTACAAACGGAGTTGGAATACAACCGCAAATGGAATGGAGGGTGCGGCATCGCTGTTCAATGACTGCCTGTTAGCCGTGGATGAAATCGGCGAATGCGATGCCCGCGATGTCGGCCGAATCATCTATGCCTTGGGTAACGGGGTGGGTAAACAACGGGCGAACAGGAGTGGCGCGGCCCGCAGTCTCACGCGCTGGCGCTGTGCGGTCCTGTCGAGTGGAGAAGTCACCACCGAAGCAATGATCCATGCAGGCGGCGGCAAGATCAAAGCCGGTCAAACCGTGAGATTGGTCATTGTGCGCGCAGCACGGGCCTATGGTGCATTCGATCACCTGCACGGTTCCCCGGACGGCGCCACATTCGCCAATGCGATCAGGCAGGCGACGGCGGTTCACTACGGGCACGCCGGCCGTGCCTTCCTCGAACAACTGACCCGAGATGACCGCGACTGGAGCGCCAATTTCGAGCGGACCAAGGTTCTACCGTTTTTCTCCCAGGCCGTCGAAGGCCAGGCGAAACGAGTCGCGGCTCGGTTCGCGCTGTATGGTATGGCTGGTGAGTTGGCGACCGAGTACGGATTGACTGATTGGCCCACCGGCGACGCACTCAAGGCCGCTGGTGAATGCTTCCGGTTATGGCTCGATGAGCGTGGGCATGGCAATGACGAGAAGCGGACAATCATCGAGCAGGTTTACGACTTCATTGACCGGCACGGAGATGCCCGATTCTCCAATGCAAAGGAGAAACCCTCGGACCGAAGCCCCATCATCCGTGATCGAGCGGGTTGGTGGCAGGATACCGAGGACGGGAGAGTCTACCTGTTCACTTCCGGTGGGATGCGCGAGGCATTAAAAGGCACCGACCTCTCGCGTGGGCTTGACGCCCTACAGGATGCCGGGATGCTACCGGCCCCCAAACCCGGCGGTAAGCGGCTGAAATCCAAACGCATTACCGGGCGCAAGGGCACCGTGAATGTCTACCCCATCACGATTCCTGCAGAAATCACGGAGCCCCCTGAATCCCACTTGGCAATGAGTATTGATGGTTTCTACGGTACCCCACCGGGGCATGGGGGAAACTCAAGTCACCCCCAGGGTGATCGCCCTATCACGCCGGATGCCCCGTCACGCACGGCGTTACTGCAACAGGATGCCCATGATTACGTGATGGCAAAGCAGGGAGAGTGACGCCAATTTGTGTACTCTGTGTACTCCGGAGAAAAACAGAGCACACGCCGCCAGCCCGCGCCATCATTGACTGTGTACCCTGTGTACTCTGTGTACCCCGAAAAAATAGAAGTTCAAGTACAAACCCAGCGGTGGGCTCCGGATGACCAACTTTCTGACCATCCTTGTTTTCAGAGTACACGGAGTACACAGAGTACACAGTCAACGTGGTCAGGTCCTCATGATCGAAAGCAAGCAAAGAAACGCGATCACTGGGGAAAGGGGAGTGATAACTTAGTTAAGTTACTGATATTTATATCTAAATAATAGATTATATGTAAATATAACTTATAGATAACATTAATTCAGTATTCCCAATCCATAAACAAATCTTATCCATCTGGTTTCGATCTTACCCATCTTCGTTTTCAGAGTACACAGGGTACACAGAGTACACAGTCAACAATGACGCGGGCCGGCGGCGTGTACCCATAACCCGGTCTTGGGTACACGGGTACACAAATGTCGGGCAAGGACCTGCCCATCACCCTGGCGGCGGTACTGTCGGCGCTGGCGCTGGAGGACAAGACGGACTGGCAGGCCGAGGACCTATCGGAAGATACCCTTCTGTCCTTCGCAAAGGCGCTTTCTCGGCGTCGGGCGATGGACCAAGGGGTAGCTCCCACTCACTAACAAAAGCGGCTCTATGCGCCCGCTGCGGCCCGATCTGGCTGTGGTTCTCTGGCAAGGTCCTGGGCTGCCCCTGGTGCTGGAACCGGGTAGCCAACAAGCCGATACCGCGTCCCTGCTCCGTCCATTGTGGCGACTGCATCCATTTCGAGCGCATCGACCATCCCCACCTTGGGCACTGCGCGAAAGGCGAGCCGGAAGCCATCGCCGGATGGTGGGACACGGACCGGCACTATTGCGAACGGTTCATCCCACAGCCAAGGAGTAAACCATGACGAAACGGGAGCAGACGGGAGCAACCGAGCCTCGGAAGGGCATATTGAAGCGTATCGGCGGCCCGCAATCCGACGACTGGAATCACCTGATCGCCACCATCCAGAGGAAAATACTGGTACTACCGCGCAGCACGGAAAACGGCAGAAAAGACGCTATTGAGCGACAATCATCCACAGTCTCATCCTCCATGCGTGGAAGAAGCACCCGAAGCCCTGTAGCAGCAATGTTGCGGGGCTTCAGTCTTTCTGGTCCGCCCAAAATGCATCCTTTTCTTTCTCAAAATCTTACGCCGGTGTAGCTCGATCTCCGCATAAGCGGTCTTCAACACTTGGAGCTTTCCACTTCCACATCCCTATACGCAGAATTCGCACAATACGCAAAATCCCTCGAACCGGGTAATTGTGCGTATTGTACGTATTTTGCGTAAGGGGTTTTGTCTGCACGGGCCGAGTCGTGTACAGATCGGCGGCGACAAAGCCTGGCTCATCGACTTCCTTTAGAGCTCGCGCCTAATGTCTAGTCATCGGAG
>Ga0209364_1000097_pt1 | contig 18620 bp, 21 predicted proteins | sample WorMetHERISLAND2_3_FD_187387 | JGI IMG/M metagenome (GOLD analysis project Ga0209364, IMG submission 187387) | Marine gutless worms symbiont microbial communities from Max Planck institute for Marine Microbiology, Germany - Olavius albidus HERON... | ecosystem: Host-associated > Annelida >... | reverse complement strand
CTATAAAATAGATGGGATCATCCTGGCCCTTGAGATTGCGGATATGGTTGTACGTTTCGAGGAATTGCGTTTGCGCTTCCCGGTCGGCCTTGCCAGGCACCAGCCGGGGCTTCTTGTACACATAACCTAACCGGCGCAGCACTGCGGTCATGCCACTCTGCGTGTAAGACACCCCAAAGGTTTCCTTCACCCAGTAGGCGACCGCTTTGGCCGGAGAGGTACAGGTTCGCTTGAAGATGGGCGTCCAATTCCACCAGGTGCTTGGCCTTGCGCAAGCCAACGCTGCTACCGTCACCAACACGCCTCAAGCCCACTTTGTACCATAACGCTTGAAGTGCGCGCGCACCGTATTGGGATCGACCAGCAAAACTTCCGCCACTGCCTCGGCCGTCCAGCCGGTCGCCAGCAACACCACAGCCTTGATGCGGTCGGGCCTCGCGTTTGTCTCGGGTACGGCGGTATGCCTGACGCAGCTCGGCGAGCTGGTCAGGTGACAGGGCGTAGTCGAGCATACCGACTATCATGTAGATTTTTCACCTATTTATGCACAACTCTATGATATAAGAGTAGTATAGAATCGCCCAGCTTTGTGACGCCTCATCGCCTTTTTCCGGCGAGGTTGAAGGGGATGAATCCTCTTTGGCGCCCACCGTGTTCGGGGAAAAAAGGGGCGTGGAGCCGGGGGTAAAACAATCGTCTTCGGAATCACTGGAACGGCAGGGAAAGGTCTACACAGAGATCGTCCCGGATGCCTCCAAGAAGCCGTTATAAGCCGTGATTCGGGGCTAGGTACCCTCGATAGCATCATCCATTCGGGTGGCTGGAGGGGCTACAATGGGCTGGTGGATATGGGTTATCAGAAGTATCTCCGCATCCATCAGTAACGAATTTGCGCGAGGCAATTGCCATATCAACGACATTGAAACATTACGGTCATATGCTAAATGGAGACTTGCAAAATTCAAAGACGTTCCCAGACATGCGTTTCATCTACACCTCAAAGAATGTGAATTCAGATTTCATCATCGAGAGGAAAATCTCTTAGGATAAAATACTCTCTCTGCTGAGCGAAAATCTTCGGAGGAGCACAGGGAAGCGAGGGAGCGTAAGCGCCAAGCGGAAGTGCGCCGCCCCCGGCGTAGGGCCGAGCGTTTGGTCGGAGTGCGGCGCGTGAGCGCCGGCGGAGACGAAATGCCAGGCCATACGAGACGGGGTCAAGTTATTGCGGGAGTCCTAGTGCTGCGCGGAGTGCGCGCCGGGACGAACGCGGGCCGCCGAAGGCAATGGCCGGCGCCCCATTGTTTGCACCCGAAATCGGACGGACCCCATTTCGGGGTGCGCGAAAAATGGCGACGCTCCGGGTCCGCAGGTTCGGGGGATTCACCCCGGGCCGAAGCTTCGGGAATGTACCAACGGGACAGTTCGCGCCGGTGTGAGCAAGGCATCCCAGTTGCAGAGATCCAGCAGGGCATTCATCCGTTCCGTAGGATCATTGTTCTCGTCGGTGTCGAGTTGGGGATGAAGGCTGTCCCAGTACTCCGCCAACAACCGACGGATCAGGGTGATCCCGGATGCGAGCCCCGAAAAGCCCTCGCGATGGAGCAGCGCCCGAGAGATCAGAACCGCCGTACGCGGATCCTTGCGGTGGGAAAACAGCTCTGTCCCCAACGCAAGCGTCCGTTTTCAATCGGGCGGAACCGCAGGGATCACGCTGTTTCCCATCACCTGTTCCGGCCGACCGTCGCCGTTTCCTCGAGCTGCTGAAAGTCAGGGATATAGGCTGCATCCTCGCCACTCGGGGCCGTATCGGAGATCGGTATCAGGAGACTGTCGAGATTGAGTTTGCTCATTTTGGGGATCAGGGCATGTTGATATTCAATGAATAGAGTAAACCCCAACCTTCAGGTTTATCTCCTAATTGTATAGGATTAACAAGATTTCCAGGATTAACAGGATATTGTTAATTGATTATTCAGGAAAATAACCACGTTGATCCGGAATCCTGTGAATCTTGTCCGGGTAGTGGTAAATTTTCAACTGATCGCGTGAGCGCGAGCAAGCCGGCGCCTACATCCGACACGACCCGGATCCACGGTAGGCGTAGACTTACCCGCGTTCTGGGTACTCTTCTACATCCGACCAGTTTAAAATTTACCACTATCCTTGTCCGATTAGCGGTTGGGGTAGTGGTTAAATTTTAAGTGTTACCGTTACAATCGGCCTCTACCTCGTCATTCCGGCAGGGATTACCGGAATCCAGGCGTCAGGGATAATCGTAACAGCGGGGGGGGTTAACATCAGGTCGCACAACCATGCTACCTGAAATTTAACCACTACGAACCCAACGGTACCGAAATGGTGGAGTTCGCCCATGGTCAGGCTAGCTATCCGCAAGCAGGTAGGGTCGGTCAGTGCTGGGGATCGAATGCGTATCCTAACAGCTCGATGTCCCGCCTGAAGCGGTGCGCTACCAGCTCGGCGGTCTCATCGTTGTAGTAGCTTCGGTAATCCCGTCCGCGGTCGGTCGCCCGGCGTTTGTGGACCAGATCTGGCCACGCGATGCCGATGCGCTCGCAGGCCTCGGTGAAATCCTCCTCCAGGCGCTCATAGCGTCCGATGAAATCTACGACCAGCTCACCGTGCAGGTCGATCAGATAGTCGGTCTGCAGCTCGATGGAGGTATCCAGGTGATACTGGTAAGAGCGCTCCGGGTCCAGCTTCCAACGCAGAAAGCTCTCGAATGTCTCATGACCCCCGAGGTAATGGGGGCGCTCGCGGCGAATATGGTGAAAAGAGCTCACCTGCAGATCCCAGGGATTGCGCACGAAGGCGAATTTGAACAGCTCATCGAAGAACGCCTTGGGCAGCAGCTCCTTGGCGGCGACGATCTTGGCGTGGCGCGGCAGCTTGCTGGCGATGTGGTGGCCGCTCAGGTGACTCAGGCGGCTGCACAGGAACATGGGCCAATACCAGGGATCGCGTCGACGCAGGTGCTGCAGGCTGGCACGCACGCTGGTGCCGCCGGTCTTGGCGATATGGACGAACAGAAAGCGGTGCTTGACGGAGAGTAACATGGGACGGGATTTTACCGCGGATCCTGGCCCGCGGGTGGATGGCAGGACAAGGACGGCTGTAATGGGAGTAAACCCTGGCCTTCGAGCCTATCTCCTAATAGTACGGGATTCACAGGATTATTTTCGGTGACACTCTTAAAGTGTATTTTTTCATTTTATTACAATGAGTTACGCAACAAGAACAAACATTGCTTGTCGGACAGCAGGGTGGTGCGATTGAGCGGCGTGGAGCGTGAACAACTGGAAGTGCTGGTGAAGCGAGGACGGGAGGCCGCCTATCGTCGCCGTCATGCCCAAGAAGTGTTGTTGCGGGCGGACGAAGGTGAACGCGGAAACGGCCTGATCGACCGAGAAGTGTCGGAGCGGGTGGGTTGTAGCCGTCGCACGGTGGAGCAAATTCGCCAACGGTGCGCGCGCGAGGGCTTCCCGATGGCACTGGAGCGGCGCCAACGTTCGCGGGTGCTGGATGGTGAAGGCGAAGCGCGCTTGGTGAGTATCGCCTGTAGCGAGCCACCGGCGGGACATGCCCGGTGGACCTTACGGCTGTTGGGGGATCGCTTGGTGGAATTGAAGGTGGTGGAATCGAGATCCCCCGAGACCGTGCGTCAAGTGTAAAAAAACGCCATCAAACCCTGGCAGAAGCGGATGTGGTGCATTCCCGCGCCTGCGAATGCGGCCTTCGTGTGCCAGATGGAAACGGTATTGGCCGTGTACCGGCGCGCGTCTGATTCGGCCTATCCGGAGCGTCGCCATTTTTCGCGCAACCCGAAATGGGGTCCGTCCGATTTCGGGTTTCGCAAAAATGGCGACGCTCCGGAAATAAAAGCCTCTCTCCCGGTGGGAGGGGGTTGGGGAGTGGGAGTGCAGTTTGCGGCGTGCCCAACACACGGCTATCGACTCTGCTTACGCTTAAAGTTTAACCACTACCAATTTTGGGATAAAAAATGATCTTAGTAGGGAACGATCTCCGTACCATTCCGTAACGGCTTCCAACTCGAACCACATGACTGTCAGGGTGGAATCAGGACACGCCACCGGCAGCCGGTACATACCCGGAGGAGAGACGATTATGCCGAAAGTCATGCTGTCAACCGACCTGCCGGCCAGTGCCGGAAGCGTCTGGAACCTGATCGGCAGTTTCAATATCCTACCTGATTGGCATCCGGTAATCTCGAAATCCGAGCGCTCGGACGACGGTTCCAGACGTACCCTACACGTGGCGGGAGGCGGATCGATCGTCGAGCAGCTCGAAACCACCGGCGAGGGGCATAGGTACCACTATTCCATTATCAAAATCCTCTATTGATGCGGAATTACCAAGGCGCCGTCACCGTCAAGCCGAACGCCGACGGCCATGGCTGCACGGTCGAGTGGTCGGGAGACTTTCAGACCACGGATGTACCCGACAACGCGGCTGTCAGGTTTATCCAGGGCATCTACCAGGTAAGTCTCGACAATCTGAGCAGGATCTTCGGGATCTGAACCGGCGCCCGAGGAGGCCGCAGCCGAGCGGCCGCAACCAGCGACACGGGACAGTTGCCCTGATCGGACCACCGCGGCCCCCCATGGCTAACCGGATCTCCATCCTCATGTACCACCAGGTGGGCGAGTTCGCGCCCATGCGGGAGCACCGGGCGAACTATTGTGACCACCGCCTGTTCGCCGGTCAGATGGCCTTCCTGAAAGGTTTCGGCTACCAGGTACTGGACCTGGACCAGGTACTGGCGTGTGTGTGCGGCGAACAGCCAATCCCGCCCCGAGCTGTGGCACTGACCTTCGATGACGGGTACGCGAATTTCATGAGCCACGCCCTGCCGGTGCTCCGGCATCATGGCTTTCCGGCCACGGTCTATGCCGTTAGCGGTCGGGTCGGGGGACAGGCAGAGTGGTTCGCCAAGGACGCGGGACGACCGATTCCCGCGCTGATGAGCGCCGCCCAGCTAAGGGCAGTCCGGGCCGTGGGCATAACCGTCGGCTCCCATACGGTGAGTCACCCTAAGCTCGCCGAGGTGCCCCCCGAGCACCAACGCCGAGAGCTGATCGACAGCAAGGCGTGCCTGGAAGCACTGCTCGGTGAGGAAGTCAGGCACCTGTGCTATCCATACGGAAGCTTTACTTCGGACACGGTACGCGCCGCCGCCGCGACCGGCTACCGCAGTGCCGTCACCTGCCTGCGAGGTCCCGTATTGCCCGGCGATCACCCCCTGGTATTGCCGCGCAGGGCCATCTCCTTCGGTGACAACCTGATCGGCTATTTCTGGAAGCTTGTCGTCAAGAACAGGCCCAAGCCTCGGCTGGTGGAATGGCACCGGGCGAGTACGCAGAACCTTTTCTTCGATTAACCAATTGCTTTCAGCTACCAGATGAGTGTCACCGATTTGAATCGCCTCGCGCATCTCCAAAATACCCCAGGGTCTAGATAACTTTAGAGAGGATTTTCGCTCAGCAGGGAGAATATTTTATCATGGAAATTTTCCTCTCGATGATGAAATCTGAATTCACATTCTTTAAGGTGGTAGATGAAACGTATGTCTGGGAATGCCCTTGAATTTTGCAAGCCTCCGTTTAGCCTATGACCGGAATGATTCAATGCCGTTGATAGGGCAATTGCCTCGCGCAAATTCGTTACGGATGGATGCGGAGATACTTCTGATAACCCATATCCACCAGCCCATTGTAGCCCTTCCAGCCATCCGAATGGCTGATGCTATCGAGGGTACCTGGCCCTAAATCACGGCCTGTGGCGGCTTCTTGGAGGCATCCGGGACGATCTCCGTGTAGACTTTTCCCTGCCGTTCCAGTGATTCCGAAGACGATTGTTTTACCCCCGGCTCCACGCCCCTTTTTCCCCCGAACACGGCGGGTGCCAAAGAGGGTTCATCCCCTTGAGCATAGCGTGGCTGATGATGTCTTTGACAGTCATGTGCGGCTCGAAAACAGTCAAGGCGTCGGACCAGCACGGTCCAATTTACGGTAGCCGATGGCCTCGCTCGAGTGCGGGGTCTCGATACGATCGCAGGCTGCCAGATCGGCAATGGTGCGCACTACTTTGAGCACTCGGTGGTAGGCCCGGGCGGATAGTCCGAGCTGCCGAAGGGCCTGACCTACTCAGTCGGCGGGCGGCCTCCTCCAGGGGACAGGTAGGGTCGATCTCGCCGGGGGGTGAGCGACTGGTTAGGTTTGCCGGCGCGGCTGAGCTGGCGTTCACGCGCCAGCTCCACCCGGACCCGAATCTGATCGCTGGTCTCTACGTTGTCTATGGCGGGTGCATGGAGGTGATCGGCGCTTACCCGCGGCACCTCCACGCGCAGGTCGATGCAGTCTAGCAGGAGTCCCGAGGTCCGGGCGCGGTAGCGGGCCACCTGCTCGGCAGTGCAGGTGCACCGCACGCCGGCGTCGCCCAGGTTACCGCAGGGACAGGGGTTCATGGAGGCCACAAGCTGAAAGCGGACGGGGAACTCGGCCTTGGCGGGCGGCGTATATGGATATGGTCGGACTCAGCGGCTCGCGCAAGGCCTCCGGCACCTGCTGATCGAACTCCGGGAACTCGTCGAGGAACAGGATCCCCTGATGGGGCCTGGGGCGTCGCCATTTTTCGCGCAACCCGAAATGGGGTCCGTCCGATTTCGGGTGCAAACAATGGGGCGATGGCCATTGCCTTCGGCGGCCCGCGTTCGTCCCGGCGCGCACTCCGCACGGCACCAGGACTCCCGCAATGACTTGACGCCGTGTCGCATGGCCTGGCATTTCGTCTCCGTCGGCGCTCACGCGCCGGACTCCGACCAAACGCTCAACCCTATGCCTACGCGGGGGTCGTCGCACTCCGCTCGGCGCTTACGCTCTCCCGCTTCCCTATGCTCCTCCAGCGAGATTTCCCCCGGACGCTTGCCGCCACCACCGACCAAGGCAACGCTCGAGGCCGTGTGGTGGGGGCGCGGAACGGACGCCGAGGCCAGCCTCGCGGGTCGAAGGGTTCGCATCCGCTCACCGAACGCACGGCCGCTTCCTCCAGGGCCTCGCCTTCGGTCATGATCGGCAGGATGCCGGGCAGCCGGTTGGCGAGCATGGATTTGCCGGTCCCCGGAGGACCGAGAAATAAGAGGCTGTAGGCACCCGCCGCGGCGATCTCCAGGGTGTGCTTTGCCTGCTCCTGGCCCCGGATCTCCGCTAGATCCGGATACTCGGTCGGGGACGGCGCCAGGTGCGGACGCTCGAAGGGGGACAGCAAGGCGGTGCCGTTGAGCTGTTCGCAGACTTGCGGCAGGTGTTCCGCGGGAAGATGGTAAGGGCGTTCACCAGGGCCGCTTCGTTCGCGTTCTCGCGCGGCAGGATGAGTCGCCCTGCCCGCTCCCGCGCCGCCAGGGCCGCCGGCAGGACACCGGTCACCGGGCGCAGATCCCCCGAGAGGGCGAGCTCCCCCAGCAGCTCCAGACGACCGAGCAGATTACACTTGAGCTGACCGGACACACCCAGGACGCCCGCGGCGATGGGCAAGTCGAAGCGCCCGCCCTCCTTGGGCAGATCCGCTGGGGCCAGGTTGATGGTTCACGCGACCGATGGGGAATCGGAAGCGGCTGTTGAGCAGAGCGCCGCGTACCCGGTCCTTGCTCTCCTTTACCGCCAGCTCGGGTAGGCCGACGATGGACGGCGCCGGCAGGCCGCCCGCGAGATGGACTTCCACCGTTACGGCCGGGGCCCGGATTCTCTCCCGCGCTCGGCTGTTGAGGACACAGAGACTCAAGTGGATCCTGTAACCGACTCGCCCGGGGTGGAGCGCTGTTGCGGTTCTGCACCGGAACCGGACCCTTGCTCCAGCTCCGCCACCAGCGCCTCGAGCCGTTCCAGCTTCTCGCGGGTGCGAGAAAGCACCGCCGCCTGAACGTCGAACTCCTTGCGGGTGATCAGATCGAGCTTGGCCAACCCGCTTTCGAGGGATGCCCGCAGATTGCGATCGATATCTTCCTGCAACGCCTGCAGGTCCTTGGGGAGGCTGTCGGAGAGGCGTTGGGCAAGGTCATCCAGCTGTTTGGGGACCAACATGATTAGAGGAACCTTCACGACCTATTATCCGGGTGCCATTATACACCCATCGTCCGGGCGTCTCTCGATTCGGCTACCAGGTCGTGTTGACATAATCGTCGTGCCAACCGCTAATCGGAAAAGATTAACAGTATATTATAATTGTTATTTAAAAAACAATCCTGTTAATCCTGGAAATCCTGTACCATATAGAAGATAAGCTCGGAGGTGGGGGCTTACTCCTTATCAAATGTCAACGTTCCCTAGGCATCCGCCTGATCCGGTGCACTGGATCGCTCCTCCGGCTTCGCCTCGTCCCGCGCCGACTGGATCTCGCGTGCCCTGAGGTCCGGCAGGTGATCGAAGTGCCCGCAGATTCCCTGCTCCTCCAGGATCCGAGACAGGGTCTCGATGCGTTGGTCGAGGACGTGGATATGATCCAGCATCAGGTTGACCGCATTGGCGACCGGGTCGGGGGCATCCTTGGTAGCGCCGTAGGCGTCGAAGCCGATACGCTTGGCGGTTACCGCGCGTCGTTCATAGGTTTCGCCGGCCGTCGGCGGCTCGACTACATGACCCGGCACCCCGACGATTGTAGCGCCGGGGGACACCGATTTAACCACCACCGAGTTCGAGCCGATGCGCACTCCGTCACCGATCTCGATGGGGCCCAGCACCTTCGCACCGGCACCCACCACCACGTGCCGTCCCAGGGTGGGGTGTCGTTTGCCTCTGTTCCAACTGATTCCGCCCAGGGTTACGCCGTGATAGAGGGTGCAGTCGTCGCCGACGACCGCGGTCTCCCCGATCACGACCCCCATGCCGTGGTCGATGAAGAGGCGCCGACCGAGCTGCGCGCCGGGGTGGATCTCGATCCCGGTAAAGAGGCGCGCCAGGTTGGAGAGCAAGCGGGCCAGCCATTTGAGGCCGCGCTTCCAGAGGGCGTGGGTGGCACGGTGCGTGAGGACCGCATGCACGCCGGGGTAAGTCGTCAGGACCTCGAATCCGTTGCGGGCGGCGGGGTCGCGCTCGAACACGCAATCGATATCCTCACGTAAGCGCTCGAACATGGGAATACCTGGTCGTCCTTACAGAGGCTGTATAATAATGGGTCTAGATAACTTTAGCATCTGCAACTGCATGCTAAGGTTATGTTATGCAAGGAAAAAAACAGGTCTTTCAGGCGTTCACGCCTTTCGGAAGCCAAATCCAGAATGATCATGCGCTATGTTTACGCATGATTTACCCGCCTCGAAAATCGCCGCGCTGAGTAATGTAAGCCGCCCGACGATCAATCAACGGTTCTTCAAGCTACGACCTGGAATCGCCCAGCTTTATGACGCCTCATCGCCTTTTTCCGGCGAGGTTGAAGGGGATGAATCCTCTTTTGGCGCCCGCTGTGTTCGGGGAAAAGGGGTGTGGAGCCGGGGGTAAAACAATCGTCTTCGGAATCCTGGAACGGCAGGGAAAGGTCTACACGGAGATCGTCCCGGATGCCTCCAAGAAGCCGCTACAGGGCGTGATTCGGGCCAGATACCCTCGTTAGCAGATATGGCTGGAGGGGCTACAATGGGCTGGTGGATATGGGTTATCAGAAGCATCTCCGCGTCCATCCGTAACGAATTTGCGCGAGGCAATTGCCATATCAACGGCATTGAATCATTCCGGTCATAGGCTAAACGGAGGCTTGCAAAATTCAAGGGCATTCCCAGACATATGTTTCATCTACCACCTTAAAGAAGGTGAATTCAGATTTCATCATCGAGAGGAAAATCTCCATGATAAAATATTCTCCCTGCTGAGCGAAAATCCTCTCTAAAGTTATCTAGACCATAATCAATATAAGATCCTGTGAATCCTGGAAATCTTGTTAATCCTGTACCATTAGGAGACAAGCCAGGAGGTTAGGATTTACTCCTACATTAAATGTTAACAGCCCCTGATGCTTCCCCCCCCTGCTTCCCCTCCGGGGCATCCCTGGCCCGCTCCGGCCAAGCTCAATCTCATGCTACGGGTCCTCGGGCGGCGTCCCGACGGATATCATCGCCTGCAGACCGCGTTCCAGCTCATCGACCGGCAAGATCGGTTGTTCTTCGAGCCGCGTGACGACGGTCGGATCAGGCGCACATCGGATCTCGCCGGGGTCCCGGAGGAGTCCGATCTGGTGGTGCGCACGGCACGCCTGCTCCGGGATCAGGCCGGCGGTGGTCTCGGGGTCGACATCCGCGTGGAGAAGCAGCTGCCGATGGGGGGCGGGTTGGGTGGAGGTAGTTCGGACGCGGCGACGACGCTGGTAGCATTGAACCGAATCTGGGGGCTGGGCCTTTCCGAATCCGAGCTGATGGAGCTCGGCCTGACGCTGGGGGTGGATGTCCCGATTTTCGTTTACGGACGTGCGGCCTGGGGGGAGGGGATCGGCGAGGTGCTGACTCCCCTCGAGCTGCCGGAGCACTGGTATCTGGTGCTGGTGCCGCGGTGCAAAGTGGCCACCGCCGCAGTCTTCTCGGACGAGGAATTGACAAGGAATTCGGCTCCAATCACAATAAAAAGCTTCATTGGCGGCGATGATCGGAATGACTGTCTAGCGGTCGTGCGACGCCGCTACCCCGAGGTCTCAGCGGCCCTGGATTGGCTGGCCACCGTTGGTCGGCCGCGGCTCACCGGAACCGGCGCCTGTGTATTTTGCACCTTCGCGACGGTGGCGCAGGCGCGTGCCGCATGCTCCCAGGTTCCGCCGCGCTTCGCCGCCTTCGTCGCCCGCGGAATGAATCGCTCGCCGCTCTCAGAAGTGACCCGGCTTTGACCCTTTGGGGTGTCGCCAAGCGGTAAGGCACAGGGTTTTGATCCCTGCATACCCAGGTTCGAATCCTGGCGCCCCAGCCATATGAACGGGCATCCTCTCGCGACGGTACGACAGCCGGCCGGGTGTTGTCGTTCTTAGTACGGTGACAGATGCTTTCAACACTTGATGACATTCGCGTTCATTTGCGGCAAAAAAACATGGGTCTAGATAACTTTAGAGAGGATTTTCGCTCAGCAGAGAGTATTTTATCATAGAGATTTTCCTCTCGATGATTAGATCTGAATTCACATTCTTTGAGGTGGTAGATGAAACGCATGTCTGGGAACGCCCTTGAATTTTGCAAGTCTCCGTTTAGCCTATGATCGGAATGATTCAATGCCGTTGATAAGGCAATTGTCTCGCGCAAATTCGTTACGGATGGACGCGGAGATGCTTCTGATAACCCATATCCACCAGCCCATTGTAGCCCCTCCAGCCATCCGAGTGGATGATGCTATCGAGGGTACCTAGCCCCGAATCACGGCCTGTAGCGGCTTCTTGGAGGTATCCGGGACGATCTCCGTGTAGACCTTTTCCTGCCGTTCCAGGATTCCGAAGACGATTGTTTTACCCCCGGCTCCACGCCCCTTTTTTTCCCGAACACGGTGGGCGCCAAAAGAGGATTCATCCCCTTCAACCTCGCCGGAGAAAGTCGGTGATGTGTCATAAAGCTGGGCGATTCTGGTTCGTAGCTTGAAGAACCGTTGATTGATCGTCGGGCGGCTTACATCACTCAGCGCGGCTGATTTTCCAGACCGGTAGATCATGCATCAACATAGCGCATAATCGTTCTGAATTTGGCTTCCGAAAGGCGTGAACGCCTGAACTACCTGTTTTTCCTTGCATAACATAACTTTAGCATGCAGTTGTAGATGCTAAAGTTATCTAGACCTAAGGCCTTTCCAGGGGAGGGTCCCTGACCTTTGATCCCCTGTGGTCTTCATGGCCCATGTGTCGATGGCCCGTGTAGTGATGGATGAATCACTCGTACCCGCCAACCAGATGATGGTGTTTTCCGGAAACGCCAATGCGCCCTTGTCCGCGGAAATCGCAACTTACCTGAACGTCCCGTTGGGAAAGGCCGTCGTGGGTCAGTTCAACGATGGCGAGGTGATGACGGAGATCCGGGAGAACGTTCGCGGTCGCGATATTTTCGTGGTTCAACCCACGGGGGCGCCTACCAACAATAACCTGATGGAGCTCCTGGTGATGATCGATGCCCTGCGTTGGGCATCGGCGAGGCGAATCACAGCCGTTATCCCCTATCTCGGCTACGCGCGTCAGGATCGGCGCCCCCGTTCGGCCCGGGTGCCGATCACGGCCCGGCTCGTCGCCAAGATGCTCGGCCATGCCGGTACGGATCGCGTCCTCACCATGGATCTGCACGCTGACCAGATCCAGGGCTTCTTCGATATACCGGTGGACAATGTGTATTCGTCGCCCATCCTCTTGGGCGATATCTGGCGCCAGAAGAACCCGGATCTGCTCGTGGTGTCACCCGACGTAGGCGGTGTGGTGCGTGCCCGCGCGTTGGCGAAGCAGCTCGACGATGCCGATCTGGCGATCATCGACAAACGCCGGCCACGGGCCAATGAAGCAAAGGTCATGAACATCATCGGCGACGTGAAGGGCCGAACCTGTATCCTGATCGACGACCTAGTGGACACCGCGGGGACCTTGTGTCGGGCGGCCGCGGCCCTCAAGGAGCATGGGGCCACCAAGGTAGTTGCCTATTGCACCCATCCGGTGCTTTCCGGGCCCGCGGTTTCCAATATCGCCGGGTCTGTGCTGGATGAGCTGGTGGTTACCAACACCATTCCGTTGCGCCCGGATGCGGCCGCATGCCCCAAGATCCGCCAGCTGAGCATCGGCGAGTTACTTGCCGAAACCATGCGCCGAATCTCTAATGAGGAATCCGTCAGCTCACTGTTCGTGGATTGATTGAAATCGACGCTTGTACTTGATAGGCACTTTGCATTTTCAAAGCGCCCTTTGAGGGGCGTCCTTCTGCTCCCCCTGTCGATAGAGGTAGCCGCCAACAGTACAGAATTAACAGGATTATTTTGGGTCTAGATAACTTTAAGAGAGGATTTTCGCTCAGCAGAGAGAGTATTTATCATAGAGATTTTCCTCTCGATGATTAAATCTGAATTCACATTCTTTAAGGTGGTAGATGAAACGCATGTCTGGGAATGCCCTTGAATTTTGCAAGCCTCCGTTTAGCCTATGACCGGAATGATTCAATGCCGTTGATATGGCAATTGCCTCGTGCAAATTCATTACTGATGGACGCGGAGATGCTTCTGATAACCCATATCCACCAGCCCATTGTAGTCCCTCCAGCCCATCCGAGTGGATGATGCTAAACGAGGGTATCTGGCCCCGAATCACGGCCTGTAGCGGCTTCTTGGGGGCATTCGGGGCGATCTCCGTGTAGACCTTTCCCTGCTGTTCCAGGATTCCGAAGACGATTGTTTTACCCCCGGCTCCACGCCCCTTTTTTCCCCGAATACGGCGGGCGCCAAAAGAGGATTCATCCTCTTCAACCTCGCCGGAAAAAGGCGATGAGGCGTCACAAAGCTGGGCGATTTTAGGTCGTAGCTTGAAGAACCGTTGATTGATCGTCAGGCGGCTTACATCACTCAGCGCGGCGAGTTTCGAGGCCGGTAGATCATGCGTAAAATAGCGCATGATCGTTCTGAATTTGGCTTCCGAAAGGCGTGAGCACCTGAAATACCTGTTTTTCCTTGCATAACATAACCGTAGCATGCAGTTGTAGATGCTAAGGTTATCTAGACCCATCGGTATTATGAAACGTTTGTCGAATTTCGAACAGCGTGTGAAACCTTTTTCAAGAACCCGCACAAATACCAACTGGAGTTGCGTTCCTTGCTGACCGCAAGTTTTGAAATCATCGGATGAATGAAAAGCCGAAATATTGATATTAGCTTAGTATAAGTCCGTGCGTGACTACCCCCAGCCATTACGCCGTATCCGCTACCACGATATTCAGGCCAGCAAGGCGTTCAACTTCTTGACCAACAACTCCGCCATTCCAGCGCAGACGGTGGCGGGATCTCTACCGATACCGCCGGCAAGTTGAATTGTTTTTCAAGTGGATCAAGCATCACCTACGAATCAAATCGTTCTTTGGGACCTTCGAGAACGCGGTCAAAAGCCAGATTTGGATCGCTATCTCGGTTTACATCCTCGTCGCTACCATCAAGAATCGCCTTGACAGCAAATCGGATCTCTACACAATTTTACAGATTCTGAGCCTGACCTTACTCGAAAACACTTTTCTAGCTCTGTTGGTTACTAAAATGGAATCCATAAGCGATACTGCCTATACCCATAATCAACCGAATCTATTTGATAATTTCCCCGGACAGTAGTGTCCTGTGGTATTTTTTAAGGTGTAACAGCCAACGGGTGTTTTGAAAATCTCAAAACACCCCTCGGGGGCGGGGGAAACCCCACTGCTTCGGTGAACCCTTCGACCAAATCTACGATGTTGGTATCAAAATACACTCGTTTACTGCTTAGTTATTCTTTTAATTCCATGTATCGCGCTCCCTACGGATAAACTGGAGCGTCGCCATTTTTCGCGCAACCCGAAATGGGATCCGTCCGATTTCGGTTGCAAACAATGGGGCGATGGCCATTACCTTCGGCGGCCCGCGTTCGTCCTGCGTCCGTCCCGGCGCGCACTCCGCACGGCACCCGGACTCCCGCAATGACTTGACGCCGTGTCGCATGGCCTGGTATTTCGTCTCCGCCAGCGCTCACGCGCCGCACTCCGACCAAACGCTCGGCCCTACGCCTACCCGGGGTCGTCGCACTCTCCGCTCGTCGCTTACGCTCTCTCGCTTCCCTGTGCTCCTCCGGCGTCCACTTCTTGGGCTGTTTTAAAGATACCTGGGGCAGCGCCTATCCACTTTGACAAATTTCGTCTTTTTACTGATGTTTTTGTATAATTTTTCTTTGACCGTACTAGGGGCTGTTGAGATTCATCGTGAGTTGATGATTGCGGCGCAGGCATAGATCATGGCCTCGAAGCTTTCATCGGTTTTGTCGCTGCGCATGGCGATACGCTTGAACTCTTTGAGTTTGCTGAAGAAGTTCTCGATCAGACGGCGCCATTTGTAGATTTCGGCATCGATGTCCAAGGGCTGGCAACGCTGCGGACGCTGGGAAATGACGATTTGCGCGCCGCGCTCGCTCAGGTCTTCGATTCCAATGAAGCTCTGAAGGAGGTTCGCCAGCGTTGTTGCTATATGTTTTTAATTTATATGGCATCAGCCTCAACGCCGTACCAGCAAAGCGAAGGCCTTGTCGTTGTTTTTGCGTTTTGCGATGTCCGCGGCAGTACGGCCTTGCTTCTCCTTCAGAGTCGGGTCCGCATGGTGTGTCATCAGGATTTCGACGAGTCCGTTGTGGCCGGTCGTGACGGCTTCCATCAAGGCGGTGATCCCGTCCACATCCTGATGGTTCGGGTCGGCGCCGTTTGCGAGGAGTTGTTCGGCTACCTGTGTGTGGCCTTGGCTGGCGGCCCAGATGAGGGCGGTGGCGCCGAGCTTGTCTTTTGCATTGACGTCGGCGCCGTGGCGGATGAGGGCTGCTACCACCGTGCGCTGTCCTTCTCTGGCGGCGATGATCAGTGCTGTCGCCCCCTCTTTGTCCTTGACTTCCCGGTCAGTGTGGGCGGTGAGCAACCGCTCGATGACCTCGGGGTGCCCCTTTTCCGCGGCGTGCATCATTGCCGTGCGTCCCTTCTTGTCGGCGGTCTTGGGATTCGCTCCCCGATGCAGGAGCTGGTCGACGATGTCGGTGAAACCGTAGCGGGCAGCGATGGTCAGGGCATCCCAGCCCGCGCGGGTGCGGTCATGCAGGTTGGCGCCGCGCTCGATCAGGAGGGCGGTGATGCCGCGGTGGCCGTTCTCGGTGGCGAAGGTCAGCGCCGTGCAGTTGGCGACCGTGTGCGCGTTGACGTCGGCGCCCCGAGCCAGGAGCAGAGTAACTGTGTCTAGGTTGTCGTTCTCGACCGCCATCATAAGGGCTGTCTTGTTGAACTGGTTGGCCGCGTTCACGTTCGCACCGGCATCCAGGAACTTCTCGATGGCTTCGTCGTCGCCGATGGCGGCGGCCAGCCGCAGCTCTTTGTCCGAATCAGCGGCTCGCGACCAGGCCGGCGGGCCGATCAGGAGGGTGAGCAGGCAGAGGATGGAGAAGATGGGTCTGGCATTCATACGGCAACGCCTCGATGGTGCGGTCGGTCGGGACAATACCATAAAAGTTAAGTATCACCGGTGCCGTTTGTGATCGATCGCGGTTTTTCGTTCGCCCTCTCCCCAACCCCTCTCCCGCCGGGAGAGGGGCTTTGAGGCTGAACTTAACGGCATTGGACTCAGGGATGGTGGTCATGTGGTGTTCGAGTCCTCGGTGTCCCCGCTCGCCTCGGGCTCGTCCGGCTCTTCATGAGCAACGCCCTTGTGGCAATCGATACAGGTCTGCCCTTTGTCTTCGGCATTTCCGTGCTTACTGCGCGCACTACGGTCTTGTTCCGTGAGGTCCATGCTGCGGAAGTCGTGGCAAGAACGGCACTCCCGCGAATCCGTTGCCTTCATCTTGGCCCAGACCCGGCTCGCCATCTCCCAACGGCGAGCCTCGAATTTCTCCGGGGTGTCGATGGTCCCGATAAACTCGTGATAAACGTCTTTGGCCGCGATGAGCTTGGCGAACAGCTTGGAGAAGAAGGGTTCCGGAACATGACAGTCCGCGCAGGTGGCCCCGACGCCCGAGGCGTTCTTGTAGTGGGCGCTCTCCTGCAGCTCTTTGAAGGGAATCTGCATAGTATGGCAGTCGGTGCAGAATTCCTCTCGGTTGGTGAAGGCGAGGCCGCTGTTGAACAGACCGGTGAAGACAACGCCGGCCAGAAAGACGATGATGAGGATGACGAAGGTTTGCTGACGGGAAGGATCGTTGGACATGACTATGAGATCCTCGCACGATGAATGCCGACAACTCCTAACCCCCCCCCTTTGCCGCACCCTCCATGATAGCCTTGATGTTCTCGCGCACCCGGATGGCGTCCGCTTTGAGGTCGCCGGGCAGCGCCTTCCCACCGTGAATCATCAGATCCAGATTCATCGTGTACAGCCACAACCGGCCGTTCTTGTCTTCGACCAAGGCGATGCGGCAGGGCATGAATCCGCTGTAATGGTCGCGATATTCGAGCATCTTCTTGCCGACTTGGGCGTTGCAGAAGGACAGGAAATTCACATAGCGGAAATCCTCGCCGGTGATCGCCCGGACCTGCTTGTAGAATGGCGATTCGCCGACAAACAAGAAGTTGCGCGAGACAGCGATGCTCTTCATGGACTCGATGACGTCTTCGGTGCTCAGGCCTTCGTCGACCGGTACGGACCATATCATGGAGACCCCGGGATCTCCGGTTTCCAACAAGTTGCCGGCAAATTCCCGATAAACGGCCAGGAATCGGCTGTCGAATTCCGACAGTATCGGGCCCAGCCGGACGTAGGCTGCGATGCCTGCGAGCACGACTACGAGTCCGATCAAGGCGAACAGATTACGAATCGACGCCATACGAGGAATTTCTCACAATCGCCTGCACTCGGGGTAACTTTCACCCCCCCCCTCAGCCCCCGGACTGCCAAGTCGGGGGACGCACGAATTCGGCAAAATCCGGATTCTTCCATCCAGGCTTGGCCAACTTCTCAGGGGGGGGTGACAAGCGGGAGGTGTAGTCCATGATCGCGGATATGTCCTCGGCGCTGAATCCTTTGATCTGCTCGACCATCTCCGAGTCGGCATTGCGCCGTTTGCCCTGCGCTATCCATTCGAACTGGCGGACCAGGTAGAGATAGTGTTGGCCCTGGATGAGTGGTATGTGTTTGTCGGCGATGCCTTCCCCGCGCGCGCCGTGACATTCCACGCAGTGCTCACGGTACAGACGTTCCCCTTTTTCCAGATCCGTACCCGGTCCCACGCTGTTGTTCGAGTTCATCGGCAACTCGCTGACATAGGCGGCGACGTCGGCAAGTTGCTGCAGGCCCAGAACACTCAGCACGGTGAAGGGAAACATGGTCGGGGTATCCCGGTTGCGGGCCCGGATATCCACCATCTGTTTGATGATCACGGGATAGAGCTGGCCGGCAACCTGGGGGTAAACACCATCGGCAGTCCCCCAACCCTCCGGTTGATGACAGACCGCGCACATCAGATAGAACTCGCGTCCACGCGCCCGGTCGGGCGTAAGCTTCAGGACCATCTCCGCGTCCCGGGCCGCGGCATCCGTCTCTGACCGGGGTTGTGGTCCAATCACACCCGTGGCTACCGTCACGGCCGTGGTGCCCGTAAGCAGGATGCCGAACACTGCCGTCACGAGTTTCGAAAGGCCCATGAATCCGTACCTCGCAACTGTTTTTGCCATCTCTGGCCCTAGATTCTGGCACTCCCTAAGGTAGCTTGAATCACAAATCATGACGCTTGGGAATCCTGAATCTTAACAGACCCCAGGGCGGAAACCAATGTCGTCAGCCCCGCTTCCATCTTTGGAATACTGACGTGTAACGGTAGAAAGAGCTTTTGATTGAAGCGATTCCGGCTCATTTTCGTAGAACCTGTAGACTGAGCGTCGATGACGTTCAAATACTGCTGACTAT
>Ga0209364_1000096_pt1 | contig 18631 bp, 28 predicted proteins | sample WorMetHERISLAND2_3_FD_187387 | JGI IMG/M metagenome (GOLD analysis project Ga0209364, IMG submission 187387) | Marine gutless worms symbiont microbial communities from Max Planck institute for Marine Microbiology, Germany - Olavius albidus HERON... | ecosystem: Host-associated > Annelida >... | reverse complement strand
GCGAAGTTGTTGGTCAAGAAGTTGAACGTCTTGCTGGTCTGAACATCGTGGTAGCGGATACGGCGTAATGGCAGGGGGTAGTCACGCACGGACTTATACTACTCTTATATCATTTTTTCATTGAAGACCGGAGCGTCGCCATTTTTCGCGCACCCCGAAATGGGGTCCGTCCGATTTCGGGTGCAAACAATGGGGCGACGGCCATTGCCTGCGTTCGTCCTGCGTCCGTCCCAGCGCGCACTCCGCGCAGCACCAGGACTTCCGCAATGACTTGACGCCGTGTTGCATGGCCTGGCATTTCGTCTTCGCCGGCGTTCACGCGCCGCACTCCGACCAAACGCTCGGTCCTACGCCTACCCGGGGGCGGCGCACGCCGCTCGGCGCTTACCCTCCCTTGCTTCCCTGTGCTCCTCCGACGATAAGCCGGCTGCGGGCCAGCTCGGGGAGCAGGTCCTGGTCCTGCTCGAGGGTGCGCCTGAAACTCGCCGCTTGGCGGTGGCTGCCTCGTCCTCCCGTTGCGGCGGGCACACGAGCTGGACCAGGATGCGCCGGACGCGGATGCGGTCGGCATTGGTAAGAGCGTTGATGACCCCGTCGGCGCCGAAGGACACTGAAGAGCGGCTCCACCATGGCTTGGCGTCGGCGGTAGCGCTGCTGATTCACGGGGGCTGCCATGACCTGACGTAAGGTGGCTTTGGCCTCATCGTTGCGGTAGCGTTTCAGCGTGCGGCCACGTTTGCTAGTGGTGCAGCGTGGGCGTTGCTCACAGGCCACACAGGCGGGGGTACGATAACGGGTATCGCCTTCAGCGGGCGTTTTGCCGTGGCAACGCTCGCTGGCCACGAGCTGCGCGCCGGCTGGGCAGCGGTAGCTGTCACTGGCGGCATCGTCAGTGAAGTGTTGTTTCGAATACGGCTGATCATCGGGTCGCGTCCGGTCCTCGTCGGGGAGCGTCCGTCCCGAGGGGCACCGCAGTCCGATGCCGCATTCGGTGGTCGCGGTCATCACGCCATCGGTGTGGTAGCCCGCACCGAACAGCGCCGTTTCAACGGTTCCCAAGCTGCCGGCTTGATCGAGTAGGTTCGGGACCCGCGACGCCTTCTGGGAGGGGTCGCGGTCCTCGGGGACGGTCACACGGGCTTAGTTGGCCAGTACGCTCGGCTGGTAAGACGGAGCATAAGACCTTTTTGTTCTTCTGCGGCTGCACCACCGCTTCCGGTTCGACCGGGCGGATGCTCAGGTCCGCGGCCGACTTACCCTGTGCTCGACGCGCCGCGGTGCGTTGTTCCAGCGTGGCTTGGACTGCTTCGGCGTGCTCGGTGCAGGCCGTCAGCGCGGCATTTTCCGGCTCCGCCTGAGCCTTCTCCCGTGCCTCTCGAGCCGCTGTCTGCGCCGCTTCCAGCTGGATTGTGTGGTGGCACGAGGCGGCTACTTGTACCACCGTGCCATCCCCAGCCACGGTGGTTACTCCGGTTCCCGTCTCCTTCAACACCGTGCGGGCCAGCTCCGCCACGAGTTCTCCCGTCAGCGGCGCTTCGTGTCACGGGATGAAGCGCCCGAGCGCGGCATGGTTCAGGGCTCAACCCGCCAGTGTTCCGTAGGCTCCCGATGTCGATCCGGGCCAGGTCTTGGTGTCCGCGTAACGAGCGTTCTCCTGTCAGCGTCCCGGACAGATCATACCCATCAGCGCCTCGAGCGCATCAGGCGAGCGCCCGCCTGCTTAATGCCGCGGCCTCGAAGGGTTCCCACTCTTGCTCCTGCAGCAGCGCTCGGATCGCCAGCCCATCGCGTTGGTCCATGGCAGGGAGGTAATCGTCGAGACGCGTCCCACATACGAAGTTCGCCCGCGGATCAGGTCGCTTGAAGATTACGCCGCTTGTTGACTCGGGTCTCTCCACCCCCACTGAGGTAGTCTCCCTACCAGGAAACAGGTCACGCTGGGGGCCGGTATTGTCCGCCATCACGGGTCGTTGGTTTGGCATTGTCGCTGGCTTCTCCTGCGCATGCTTGGCTGTCCTGAGTTTACCCCCCCCTCAGCGGGACCCTTTTGCGACTCCCTCCTTGGAGGAGAGTATCGTAAAAGCTGGCAAGCCCGCACCCAAAGCGGTAGGGGGGCCGTAGACCTGCGACTTGGCACCTTAACATCGTTCCGGGTGGGGGTCCCGAACGGGGCCCCGGAATCTAGTCGTCCAGGGACGGCAACTGAAATCGGCAACCGCGCTTCGCGTTTTCTGCCCAGCTCATCAGGTAGCAAAGCAATTGGGCCGGAATGAGCGTTGGTGTCACCATCGGGTACGGTTGACTCCCGCCAGTTTGCCATTCCTGGCAACTGGATTCCGGCGTCCAAGCCGGAATGACGGCCTGGTGTTTTGGAGTAAGTCGGCAGGGGGGCACTCCTGATTGGACCCAAGCCAAGAGTAATCGGCCTCCCCCGGCGACGTTACCTTTTGCGTCTCCCTCAAGAGGGCGGGAGAGCAAACCCGGTTCGGACTATTCCGTACTCGGGGGTATGATCAGCCCGTAGTTTCGGATTCGATGAGCCTTTGCAGGTCACGCAGCATTCCGGCGGGCTCCGCCACGGCCATTGCGGCGATCTCGTCCGCCCGCGCCTGGGTGCGGGAGTGGGCATAGATGCGTAGCTGAGGCGCGTTGCCGGACGGGCGGATGTGGGCGATATCCCCGTTGCGGAAGAAGCAGCGGATACCATCCTGGACATTGATTTGCGCCAGTGCGTCGAATCCCCTCGCCTGCGTGAAGATGCCTTCGAGGACCTGCCGTTTCCGAGCGAAGGCCCGGCCCTCCGGGTCGCTTGCCGACCACTCGCCGATGACCGATTCAGTCAGGTCACGCAGAAGGATGCGATCACCCTGAAATGCCAACCATTGGATAGCCTCCTCCGGTGGCTTGAAGTAGGCGAGGATCTTGCGACTGGTATCTTGCGGGAAGTCGTCGATCAGATCCGCCCTCCCATACCACTGAGGCAAGCGGTCAAAGCACTCCGACAGTGTGAAGCCCTCGTTAGCCGCGGTGGACATCACGGCGAGCATGGGCAGAATCGCATCACGGGTCGGGAGCGCATGCAGCACACCGCCGTGCAGAGTCAACTCAGAACCGACCAGAAAGCCGCCGTTGGCCTCCCAGCCGGTGACCCGTTGCCTGCCCTGGGCCAGGGCCTCCCGCATGGCCTCGATGACAAAGGGCGATCCGATCCGTGTCTTGGTCGTGGTCAGGCCCTTGTCCATAAAGTGCTCGTGCACGCCAGGGTTGGCGCTGATCGGCACCGAGACGGCATCCGCCGCGAGATAGTCAGCGGTGATGGTGCCTACCAGGTCCCCCGGAAAGAGGCGCAATGTGGGTGTTCTGGGATCGCCGAACTGCGAGACGCCGACGATCAGGGGCCGATCGCTGTCGCCGTCCGTGGATACGATGGCAGTGATCCGACCATACTTGGTCTGCTGCTCGGCGACGATCTTTGTGAGCATCTCTAGATGCGCTGAGGAAATCGCCTCGGTATCGATGGGGACAAAGGTATCGCTGCGTCCGACCCGGATCACCTGGGCCCCCGCAAGTGCCAGGATCCGAGGCAATAGCTCCCGCCCGACGGCGGCGTACTCGTAGAACAGGATGCGCGTACCCCGCAGACCATGGGGGGGAAACAGCCGGTGGTAACGCTCGAGGTAAAACCGCTCAGCCGCCCGATTGACCGGCGGTAGAGCCGGCCGCTGCTCAGGCCTGAGCATCCCTGCGGCATCGAAGATGGAGGTCTCCGCCGGGCGCCGGTACTCCTGTTGCCGAGCCGCCTCCACCGCGGCGACGATGCCCGGTTCGTCGGACTTGAGCACCTCGCCGTCGCAGCGATTGGCTTTTTGGCCATTGCGATCCGCCGGAATATGACTGCCGGTGCACATGAAGCTCATGACCCCCTTCGCCAGCGCGTAGAGGCTCAACGCGGGGGTAGGCAAGCTGCCCACATAGTCCACCCGATAACCGGCGTCCAGGATCGCGCGCGCCGTAGCGCCCAGGATCCGGGGCGTCGAGGGCCGCAGGTCCCCGCCGATGGGAATCCGCAACGACTCGCGCGGTATCGTACCGAACTGGACCTTACCGATGACCTCGAGGTAACGCAGGGTCCCCAGAGTAAGGCTGTAGACCTCCAGATCGGTAAGGTTCTGCACCAGGGCCCGCACCCCGCTGGTTCCGAAGCGTGACGCGACCGGCGTGTAGCCGAGGACGTCACCGAGTCGTGGTTGAGTCTTTATCTTCCGTCACGCCCCATTGAGAAGCTGGTAGTGGTAAATTTTTAAATGGCTAACGTAGACTTGTTTGACCCCCTCTCCCCGGCCTTCTCCCGGAGGGAGAGGGAGAAGGCCGGTGGCGCGCCAAACCCACTGCCAGTGGCGATGGTTCCATTTAAACTTGGTCTAGATAACTTTAGCATCTGCAACTACATTCTAAGGTTATGTTATGCAAGGAAAAACAGGTATTTCAGGCATTCACGCCTTTCGGAAGCCAAATTCAGAATGATTATGCGCTATTTTACGCATGATCTACCAGCTTCGAAAATCGCCGCGCTGAGTGATGTAAGCCGCCCGAAGATCAATCTGTTCGGGGAAAAAGGGGCGTGGAGGCGGGGGTAAAGCAATCGTCTTCGGAATCCTGGAACGGCAGGGAAAGGTCTACACGGAGATGTCCTGGATGCCTCCAAGAAGCCGCTACAGGCCGTGATTCGGGGCCAGGTAGCCCTCGATAGCATCATCCACTCGGATGGCTGAAGGGGCTACAATGGGCTGGTGGATATGGGTTATCAGAAGCATCTCCGCGTCCATCCGTAACGAATTTGCGCGAGGCAATTGCTTTCGGAATTTCCTAGTTTAAGGTCTTGACATTGATTGACAGGATACGCAATGGGATCACAGGAAAATAAGTTGATCAATCTCTATATTGAACTCAGAGACGGCCTCCGGGACTTGGAGGAAAGATTCTATACAATACAATGACCCCATGTATCACAGGGATTACACGGACTTTCCAGAGGATTTCGCCCACGAAATGACCTACAAACGATATTGCAAGGCGATAGACGAAAGAGAAAAGGCTGAAGACGCCAGATATACTCTGGAAAATATGGTCTATCCACACAAGGTGTTCCCAGACATACGTTTCATCTACGCCTCAAAGAATGTGAATTCAGATTTCATCATCGAGAGGAAAATTTCTATGATAAAATCCTCTCTAAAGTTATCTAGACCCTCTGTAAAATTGTGTAGAGATCCAATTTGCTATCAAGGTCTTGATGATAGCGACGAGGATGTAAACCGATTAAAGAGTTACGCAACAAAAACAAAGTCTTATCGGGCAGTGGTGATTGGATTTATACTAAACTAATATCAATATTTCGGCTTTTCATTCACCCGACTGATTTCAAAATTTGCGGTCAGCAATGAACGCAACTCCGGTTGGTATTTGCGCGGGTTCTTGAAAAATGTTTCACGCGCTGTTCGAAATTCGACAAACGTTTCATAATGCCGATTGTAGAGGACCCTCTTCTTAAAGAATCTCCATAATCGCTCGATCAAATTTAAGATTCGGCGCATACGGCGGGAGGAAAACGAGCTGAATGCGTGAGGCTTTCAGGTAGTCTTGAACTACTTTGGAACGGTAGTAAGGTGCGTTGTCACAAATGACATAAATGCACACGGCCATGGGGTGGAACGCTACGAGTTGCTCGAACAACGCGATGGTCGAGTCAGCGTTGATGATGTCGTCGCAGCGAACCACGGGCTCCAACCGTTCCAGGTCAATGGCCTCATTGATATTGACGCGCCGTCGCCCGGTATTGGTGGGGATTATCTATTCCTCGCCACGCTTGATCCAACCGCCGGCAAGCACCAGATTGTGTTGCGCCGGAGCGTTGCCATTTTTCGCGCAACCCGAAATGGGGTCCATCCGATTTCGGGTCGGGTGCAAAAAAATTGGGCGACGACCATTACCTTTGGCGGCCCGCGTTCGTCCCGGCGCGCACTCCGCACGGCACCAGGACTCCCGCAATGACTTGACGCCGTGTTGCGTGGCCTGGTATTTCGTCTCCGACGGCGCTCACGCGCCGGACTCCAACCAAACACTCGGCTCTACGTCTACGCCGGGGGCGGCGCACTCCGTGCGGCGCTTACGCTCCCTCGCTTCCCTGTGCCCCTCCCTTGTACACATAACCCAACCGGCGCAGCACTGCGGTCATGCCACTCTCCGTGTAAGACACCCTAAAGGTTTCCTTCACCCAGTAGGCGACCACTTTGGCCGAGAGGTACAGGTTCGCTTGAAGGTGGGCCTCCAATTCCACCAGGTGCTTGCAGGTGCTTGGCCTTGAGCTGCAGGTGCTTGGCCTTGAGCAAGCCAACGCTGCCACCGTCGCCAACACGCCTCAAGACCACTTTTACCATAACGATTAAAGTGCGCACACACCGTGTTGGGATCGACCAGCAAAACTTCCGCCACCGCCTCGGCCGTCCAGCCGGTCGCTAGCAACACCACAGCCTTGATGCGGTCGGCCTCGCGTTTGTCTCGGGTGCGGCGGTGTGCCTGACACAGATCGGCGAGCTGGTCAGGTGACAGGGCGTAGTCGAGCATACCGACTATCATGCGGATTTTTCACCTGGTTATGCACAACTCTTCAATGAGAAAATGATATAAGAGTAGTATATTAAGCGGTCGTTTCAGTGGGTGAGAAGAAGCGGCGGTTGTCGAAGGGAGAGTTCGTTCTAAGCATGGCATGGATGGCGAGCAAGAGTTTGCGCATGACCGCGCAGACAGCCTGGAGCTCCTTGAGGCCGCGGGTGTCGATAAGATGGCGGTAGAAGGCCCTGACATTGGGGTCATGGCGAGCGGCGCTGAGAGCGGGCATATAGAGAGCGATCCGCAAGTAACGGTTCCCGGCCTTGGACAGGGGGGCTTTTTGCTCATGCTGGAGCCGGATGGGTGCTGGCATGGATCGAGGCCGGCCATGGCACCCCACTGCTTGGCGTGTGTCGGTCGGGCAAGACCAGCAGTTCGCCGAGGAGCTAGATGGCACTGGCGGCGGCGATACCGATGGCGCTGACGAATAGCTTGCAGGATTGCCGGAGCGCTTCATCCGCCGCAATGAGGTCGAAGACCTGGCGGCGCAGGTACCCGATCTGAGCGTCGAAGTGGGCGATGCTCTGGTGCCGGCTAGCGATCAGGAAGTCGGGTGTCGTCGTGGTTTGTTGCGCCGCATGGAGCTGTTCTTGGTTTGGGTGCGGAGCTGGTTGATCGCTGCGATGTGGCGCGCGCAGGCGCGGATGCCAGAGCCAGGGCGTGAAGGGCATGCGCTGCGTGAACTGAGCCAACACCGCGGCATCGACGGCATCGGTCTTGGTGCGGGTCTGCATCGCCTCGGCGAAGCGTTTGGCGGCCTTGGGGTTATCACCATGCGGGCCAGCCCAGTGTCATCCAGAGCGAGGGCGGGGTGATACTGGCCAGTGGCCTCTAGGCAGACATGGCTTACCTTCGCCTTATGCAGACGGTTGCTCTGGGTCGCGTGGCTCTGGGGGTGTTCTTGAGTTCGCAGGGCTTTCCCATACGGCCATCGCGATGGATGACCAAAGTAACGGTTTTGTTGCTAACATCAATTCCGGCGACCTTCATGTTCGGTTCTCCCGTGAGTAAAAACCCGTTAGGAGGGTGACCTGGTTCCTCGACCCTGGACCTTTGTCTACCGACCTTGTGTATGCAGGCTCACGAGCACCGCTCACGGCCTCAGATACTTTCCGGCATGGACGAAGAGGGCGGGGAGCCAATCTGTCCGTTCAGGCTCGAGGCCTCAGGATGGGACGGCTTCCCCAGGTTCTCTCCATCAACTCCCTTTATAACCTTCCTTGGCATTTCCCTGGAAACAGAACATACAAGGGTGGGTTAGGCGCGCGGCCCGATCCAGAAGCACTGTGACAAGGCTGAACGCGCCGTAACCCAACACGTCCGATCTTACAACCAACGCCAAGCAATCCAGGACTGCGGTGGATCAATCTCCCGGTATGCTGGCCACGAAGACCATGGCCTCCCCAGAGCAGGAAATAGCGCAGGAGATCCGATAGTCGAGTCTGTAGGGGACCAGGAACACACCTCCGCGCCCGACCTCGAGTCCCTCAATGCCTGGGGCTGAGACGACCACCCTGCCTTGGATTACCACCCCCAGCTCCGGACTATGACCGGCGGCATTTGCATAGGGCCGCTCAGCGGTTATCCGCAGGCGCGAAAGTGTGAACTCCTGGGACGGGGTTTCATAGACCATCTGCCCATCCTCAGACCCCGGTCCCTTTCCGATGATACTTACCTCGCCGGCGTCGAAGGTCAGAATCCGCAGCAGCTCCTCCATATCCCTGTGCTTGGCCGTCAACCCACCGCGCAGCACATTGTCGGAGTTGGCCATGATCTCCACACCGGCCCCCTGCAGGTAGGCGTGGAGCGCGCCGGCGGGAAGATACATGGCTTCTCCAGGCAGCAGATGCACCGGATTCAGGAGAAACAGGGAAAACAACCCTCGGTCCCGGCGGCCGTCATTCGAGAACAAAGAGTCTACCCGCAGAACCCAGTATTCCGTTTGTTCTCTGGAGAACGCCTGCCGGGCGGCTTCCTCCTGCAGCCGTCGCAACAGGGGCGTCAGGACGGCGTCGACCACGCGCTGGTCCATGCGCATGACCCGCGTGTAGAGGTCTATCAGGGACTCCCTGGTCGGGCGGTAATCGGCTGCCAGATCACAAAGCTCCGGGACCGATGCCAGAACGGCGCCGATCTCGTCCAGCGGGCGAAAGCCGCACAAGGCATAAAAATCGGTCAGGGCCACGATCAGCTCGGGCTTGTGGTTGTCATCCCGATAGTTGCGGTCCAGGGCGTCCGGGTGGATACCCAGCCGATTCTCGCGCTCGAAGCCCGCCTGTGCTTGCCGTTTATCGGGATGGACCTGGATCGAGAGGGGTTGAGCGGCGGCCAGGATCTTCAGCAGGAACGGCAGTCCACCGCCGAACCGCTCGGCATCTTTTCGGCCCAACACCGCCCCTGCGGCAGCGCGCAACAGCAGTGGCAAGGGTACCTCCGAACCGCCCACCCGAGCTACCGCGGGCAGCTCGGCACGGGTGCCGATCCAGAGCTCCGCATAGGGCTTCCGCTCCCAGTTCGGAACACCGATCAGTGCGGGAATATAATCCGGATCGCCCCAGGCGTAGTGCCGGACACCGCAGCGTAGGAGCAGGGGTCGCGGTCGTCGGAGGAAATCCCCGACGGCCGTCTCGTATCCCGGTTGATTCACCGGGAAATCCCCGTTGTCGCTCTTCGGCATACCAGGAAAATCATCGAAATCTGCGGTCAAGCTCCAGACCCCGCTCGATCTTCAAGGCAACATCCCAACCTTTATCCACATCTCCGACGGCGAGCTACACGACGTCAATGTCCTTGATCTGCTGATCCCGGAGCCCGGCACCTTTTACATCATGGATCATGACCATGTGGACTTCGAGCGCCTGTTCACGTTGCACAGAACAGGGCGTTTCTTCGTCATCCGCGCTAAGTCCAATACCAAAGGCGTCGCTACTCTCATCCCGGGGACGAATCTAGTGGTGTTTGATGCGATCGGACCATTGCGCTGAGCGGAGTCAAGTCTGTGCGTGACCACCCCCTGCCAACGCCGTATCCGCTACCACGATGTTCAGACCAGCAAGACGTTCAACTTGAATTGTTCTTCAAGTGGATCAAACAACACCTACGCATCAAATCGTTCTTCGGGACCTCCGAGAACGCGGTCAAAAGCCAGATTTGGATCGCTATCTCGGTTTACATCCTCGTCGCTGTCATCAAGAAACGCCTTGACAGCAAATCGGATCTCTACACAGTAACACTCTTCTAGCTCTGTTGATTACCTAGAATGGAATCCATAAGCGATACTGCATATACCCATGGAGGAGCACAGGGAAGCGAGGGAGGGTAAGCGCCGAGCGGAGTGCGCCGCCCCGGCGTAGGGCCGAGCGTTTGGTCGGAGTCCGGGGCGCGTGAGCGCCGTCGGAGACGAAATGCCAGGCCATGCGACACGGCGTCAAGTCATTGCGGGAGTCCTGGTGCGCGCGGAGTGCGCGCCGGGACGAACGCGGGCCGCCGAAGGCAATGGCCGTCGCACCATTGTTTGCACCCGAAATCGGACGGACCCCATTTCGGGTTGCGCGAAAAATGGCGACGCTCCGGGTCGCCGCGGGGCTCGGCACCTCGTTTCAGGCCCTCTTTCAAGCCAACAGATACGTGGTGGCCGGTACCTTCGATCCGAAATACGAATCCTCCTATTTGGATCAGATTTGTACTCGGACTGATCGCCGAGCTCGTTCCCCTGGGGACCGGGGAGGCAACGGAGAACAATGGGATAATGATAATGGGAGGACTCGGCAAGCCTGCATTGGCCATTCTCGGCGGTTTTTCAGCCGCCTTGATATACCGGGTCATCAATCGGTTGATAACTGCCGTCGAATCGCTTGTACGAGGCGAAACGACAGACATCATCGCCACCCGGGAACAGGCCATAAGGGTACGCGCCAGCGAGGAAATCGGCCGCAATCGGCTCAAGCTCGCGGGAAATCTCATGAGCCTCCAGCAACAGATCGGCACCGGGGCCGGTCCGGAACAGTTGAACCGGAAGATCGGTCAATTACTGGGAGAGCTGATGCCGCCAGGCGTAACCGGGGATGCACCGTCCCAACCGACCGGAAACAGGCCGCAAAGGCAGGTGCCAACACCGGCCCCGGAGCGGCTCCGGCCGCACAGAATCCGAAGAGCTCCCAATGAGTCCAGCCGAGGAGGCTCGCGCGTGACCGGGGGAAAGTCGGAGCGCCCGGCGATTAAACTACACGTCTCACCTGGGTGAATCGTCGTGCCGGATGAGACGCTGCATCGGGCGTAGGTCGGGTTAGGCACGCTGCTTGATCTCGAAGGACTAAATACCCTGAACGCGCCGTAACCCAACACATCCGGCTCCCCAAACAGCTTCTCATTTCACCTTAATGGTGATTTTCTTCGATACTAAGGTGGGCTCATGGGGGATGTGGTTCCCATCGCCCAACAGGAGCTGCAGAGTGTGCTTTCCGGGTGCCAGCTCGATCTTGGTCTCCGTCTGCCCGCCGCCGAAGTGCTTGTGCCGGGCGTCGTTCGGCAGCGGTAGGTCCAGAGGCGGCAGCTTGTCCACGTCGATCAACAGATGATGGTGGCCCGTGTGCTTTCTATCCGTTCCGGCCGGCGCTATGCCCATGCCCGACAATCCGAAACGAACGCGCACCGGGCTGGTGACGACCTCCCCGTCAGTGGGTGAGATAAAGTAGACTCGGGCCCCTTCCGGGGCGGGCGTTCCGGCCCAGACTAGGGCCGAGAATGCACACCAGACGGCTCCGACTAGGATGGAAACTTGTTTTGCTGACATGCTTAAAATACCTCTTCTATTTGCTTGGTGCCGGTAGCTTAATACTGGGGCATCGGGTTAACACTTGGGTATTAAGCGGTTCTGAAGTCTTCTGAAGTCTATGGCGTTGATGGAGGGAAAGACCCCACCTGGATCGGGACAAGTTTGACGAGTCGCGTATCGACGCATAATGGCTCATTGATCCACGATCAGGCCCATACCAGCGTCTCAACGCAACCGACACCCAGGTTAATCCCCGCGCCGACGGTCCGCGCGGACCTCGTATTGGGTATAGATTGGGTTAGGCGCATTGCCTGATCCCAAAGGATACAATCAAGGTTGAACACGCCGTAACCCAACACGCTGGCTCCCATAACCAACGCCGAACAACCCAGGACTACCCCGGATGAATGCATACCAACGGCCTGCGGCATCGGTTACACTCCTTCCGTCGAGAATTGCCCGATCCGCGCGCGGGATTGAGAAGCTGTCCAGCTTAAAAATGTGTCGGCTGCAAATGTCCCGAAATGGTCCCTTTCCCCGCGCTTTCTCGTTTAAATAGACTCGTTACTCGCCTCCAAAGATCGAAAAAACGTCTTCATTTTAGACCATTTTCGCTAGGTTCCATTTCAACCGGACAGCTTCTGAGAATCCCGCATGTCCTACCAGGTGTTGGCACGTAAATGGCGCCCCAGGTCCTTCGCGGACATGGTGGGCCAGGAGCATGTGGTCAGGGCCCTGAGCAACGCCCTGGATCGGGATCAGCTCCACCACGCCTACCTGTTCACCGGCACCCGGGGGGTGGGCAAGACAACGCTGGCGCGCATCTTGTCCAAGACGCTGAATTGCGAGCAGGGTGTAAGTGCCCGGCCCTGCGGTCAGTGCGGTACCTGCCGGGAGATCGACGAGGGGCGATTCGTAGACCTGCTGGAGGTGGATGCGGCGTCGCGGACCAAGGTCGATCAGACCCGGGAGCTGCTCGACAATGTCCTCTTCGCCCCGGTCAAGGGCCGGTTCAAGCTATACCTCATCGACGAGGTACACATGTTTTCGGCCCACAGCTTCAACGCCCTTTTGAAGACCCTGGAGGAGCCGCCACCGCACGTGAAGTTTCTGCTCGCTACCACTGACCCGCAGAAGGTGCCGGCGACGGTGCTCTCGCGCTGTCTTCAGTTCAATCTGAAGCGCCTGGTGCCGGAACAGATCGCCGCTCAGTCCGCACGCATCCTGGAGGCGGAGGGCTTCGCGTTCGAGCCGCAAGCCCTGACTCTGTTAGCACAGGCGGCGGACGGGAGCATGCGGGATGGCTTGAGCCTGCTCGACCAGGCCATTGCCTTCGGCGGCGGGCGGGTGGCCGGGGACGAGGTGCGGACCATGCTGGGCATCGTGGGCCGGGAGCTGTGTCTGAACCTGCTCCGGGCCCTCGCCAGGCTAGACCAACCCGGACTACTGGACGAGGTGACCCGTATCGCGGAGCTGACGCCGGACTTCGCCGGCGTGCTGCAGGAGCTGATCGGCCTGCTGCACCGCGTCGCCCTCTACCAGGAGGTGCCGGCGACCCTTCGGGAGGACGATCCCGACCGCGAACACATTGCGGACCTGGCGGGACAGTTGGCCCCGGAAGACGTGCAGCTCTTCTATCAGATCGCCCTGTTGGGGCAACGGGATCTGCCCCTGGTCCCGGACCCGCGCACCGGGATCGAGATGGTCCTGCTGCGCATGCTCGCCTTCCGGCCTGATTCCGGAGACGGGATCGGGACGGATCAACGATCCAAGGGGCCACCGACCCGATTGCCGGCCCTGCTACAGGATGGCCGAGGGGATGCGGGCGTCCCGCGGGAAGCGTTACCCGACAGGCAGGCGACGGCACCCCTTGAAACCGGCGGGCCGGCGCGAGCTCCCCAGGTCGCGGCTGCTCTGCCGCCGGCCACCGCACCTGATAAGCCAACCACCGCACTTGGTGAGGATGACCGGGGCGTGGAACGCAGGGACGACCCTTCACCGCCGCGGGCGGCGGAGGCGGTCGCGGAGACGACCACGGCCAAGGCCTCTTCACAGGGGTCGACGGACCCCGACGGCCTGCACAGCTCTGAGGATTGGCACCGCCTGGTCGCGGGTCTGGGACTCGGCGGCGTGGCGAGTCAGCTTGCGAACAACTGCGGGTTTGCCGGATGGGATGGGCATCGGCTTGCCTTGACATTGGCCCCCGAGTGCCGGAACCTGCGGGTGCCTTCCGCGGAGGGACGGCTGCAGGGTGCATTGGTCAGGGTATTGGGCAAGGAGCTCGAAGTGGAGATCCAGGTCTCCCACCCGGAAGGCGAGATCCCCGCCCAGCGTCAGGTCCGGCAACATACCCGACGCCAGGTCCAGGCCGAGGCCCTGATGGAAGACGACCCGGTAGCGCGGTCGCTCCGGGACGAGTTCGATGCCCGTTGGGTGCCCGGTAGTATCGAGCCAGCGCCCTAGTCCCTCATTTCCCTTGATGTTGTGGGTAGAGTCGCTTGAGCTTGATTCAAACATCCTCTATGCATTCGCAATATCATTCGAAATTAGGTACTAGTAGTCAGTCAACCATCCATTGGTGTATATGGCCGTTTGAGCTTGATGCGAGCATCCTCGGTGGCGAATCGCCAATTTACATCAGTAGTTTTCTGCTGGACTACTAGTACACCATATCGCTTGAAATTAAGGGAACTGCGGGGCGAGGCTGCCGGTGCCCCCGCGCGATGGAAGCTCTCAATGAACACAAGTAGTGATGGAGCGGATGAAACAGTCGCCCTCCCTGGACGACTGGGTTCCGGGGTCTGACCCGGGACGACGGCGAGGCGGAAATGCGTCATTCCGGCAGGGATTGTCGGAATCCAGGAACCAGGGAAAGTCTGCTACGGGAACGCTCGCAGCAGCAATCGAAATTGAATACTAGTACTGAATTTCACCTTATTTTTTATTTTTAAACCCGTAGGGTGGGCTATGCCCAGCAATACCTTGTCTAGATGGTGGGCACAGTCTGCCCCTACGGGATATATGCAAAATATGAAGAAATGGCATACTAGGGGCGATCTCAATTAGGGGTAACACGATGATTTTACTTGATATGTTAAGATTGCCGGGGTCATCCGGTGGATGCTGTAGCCAATTTCTAATATCAGCAAAATCATACCGTTAAGTTTAACCCTAGTGTTTACCTCACGGTTTCCGGTTGTTGATTGTCAACGGTCCCCGGATCCGCCACCGGGCCGAAACTCGACGGCAACGAGCAGCAGGAGATAGCCAAAAAATGAAAAGCGGATTAAACAATATCCTCAAGCAGGCTCAGAAGATGCAGGAGGAGTTGCAGAAGGCCCAGGAGAAGCTAGCCCGGGAAGAGGTCACAGGCGAATCCGGCGGGGGTATGGTCAAGGTAACTATGAACGGCAAACACGAGGTCAGGCGGGTCGAGATCGATCCCTCGCTCATGGCGGACGACAAGGAGATGCTGGAGGACCTGGTAGCGGCGGCGGTTAATGCCGCGGTGCAGCGAGTCGGAGAGAAGACCCAGGAGAACATGGCGGACCTGACCTCCGGATTCCAGCTCCCGCCCGGGGTGAAATTGCCCTTCTAAACCATGCCGGAATCTTCCCTGCTCAACCAACTTGTGGATGCCTTGCGTTGCCTACCGGGCGTCGGGCCTAAATCGGCGCAACGGATGGCGTTCCACCTCCTGGAACGGGACCGGGAAGGGGGGCGTCACCTGGCCTCCGTCCTGGACGCGGCCATGGAACGCATCAGGCGCTGCAGACGTTGCCGTACCCTGAGCGAGCAGGAATTGTGCAGCCTGTGCGCCAAGCCCGATCGGGATGATGCTCTGCTATGTGTGATCGAGCATCCCTCCGAGATCGTCGCCATCGAGCAGGCCACGGATTTTCGCGGACGCTATTTCGTGCTCGGCGGTCGGCTCTCACCCCTTGACGGCGTCGGACCGGAGGAACTGGGCCTGGATCTGCTCAAAGCCCAGCTGCGGGAACGGGAGATCAAAGAGCTGATCCTGGCCATCAGCCCGACGGTGGAGGGGAGCGCCACCTCGCACTTCATCGCCGCCATGGCGGTCCGCTACCAGGTGCGGACGACCCGCATCGCCCATGGGGTTCCCTTGGGCGGAGAGCTGGAATACGTGGACAGCGGCACCTTAGCCCATGCCTTTACCGGTCGCCAAAGTATCGAGCCTTGAGCAGCCCGACGCGAAACTCAGGCCTTCTCGGTAGAGATGGGAATATGTTTGCTTTAGTAGCCGCTTGGATTTGAAGGCCTGAGCGATAGACCCGATTTGGGATGTGCCATGCTGCTTGCTTCATGCAAGGAAAGGGGGATAAAGGCAACCCTTGTAAAAGGACAGACTTTCTGGCTTAGAAATATGTTCATGGAGGATTCGGACGAGCTATGGGATCTTTTATATAACCTCGATGAAAAAACACTTAAAAGATTGGAAGTATTCAAGTTTACAAAAGAATTAAAAAAAGGAATTAGAGAGTTTAAAAACGAGTTGAAGGAGCTTTATGCGGAGATGTTTATCGGTAAAAATCCTCGCTCTATGCATGATGCGTTCAAAATCGAAGCTCTTGTCAATTACTATAAAACTCCTTGATAGTTTACAATTATTATATCGAAGCGTTGAAAGTCGATAATTTGAGAGGATCTAGATAACTTTAGAGAGGATTTTCGCTCAGCAGAGAGAGTATTTTATCCTAAGAGATTTTCCTCTCGATGATTAAATATGAATTCACATTCTTTGAGGTGTAGATGATATGTCTACCAATCCATTGTAGCCCCTCCAGCCATCCGAGTGGATGATGCTATCGAGGGCTACCTGGCCCCGAATCACGGCCCGTAGCGGCTTCTTGGAGGCATCCGGGACGAGACCTTTCCCTATCGTTCCAGGATTCCGAAGACGATTGTTTTACCCCCGGCTCCACGCCTCTTTTTTCCCCGAACACGGCGGGCGCCAAAAGAGGATTCATCCCCTTCAACCTCGCCGGAGAAAGGCGATGAGGCGTCACAAAGCTGAGCGATTCTAGTTCGTAGCTTGAAGAACCGTTGATTGATCGTCGGGCGGCTTACATCACTCAGCGCGGCGAATTTCAAGGCCGGTAGATCATGCATAAAATAGCGCATGATCAATCTGAATTTGGCCTCCGAAAGGCATGAACGCCTGAAATACCTGTTTTTCCTTGCATAACATAACCTTAGCATACATCTGAAGACGCTAAAGATATCTAGACCCTTACAGATTCTGAGCCTGACCTTATTCGAAAACACTCTTCTAGCTCTGTTGGTTACTAGAATGGAATCCATAAACGATACTACCTATACTCATAACCAACGGAATCTATTTGAATTTCCCTAGACAGTAGTGAGACATTATAATAATACGGAACTCGTTGAAAACTTCGTGGGGTCTCGAGTCCGATTGCCAAAAAAACGCTGGACGCAATGAACAAAGGCACAAAAGAAAACGTCATAAGTGAGATTTTGAGGAAAACATCCCAAGCCGGGATTATGAATTCTTGTTTCGTCCCGTTCGGCTTTCCGGGTGAATCATTGGAAGACGCTGAAAACAACATCCTTTCTGAAAGAAAATGCGGACTATATTGATGATATCATGCCAGGGTCTTTTAACCTACATAAAGAGGGGTTGATTTTAAAAGACCCGGGTAAGTGGAATATTGCCATCAATGAGGACGGCAGTTATATTAATAAAAAGGGAGTGTCCGTGAAGGAATCAGGAAGCTTTCATCGTGCTTTTCAGGCAAAACGAGCTATCGGCTCAATTAGAGTTCCATCGCGGAAATTTTCTTTTCATTACGACGGGCATGTTGCAAAAATACTATACTTCCTGAGGAATTGCTATCATCCAATCTCGGGTCAGGAGACAAAAAAGTCCTTGGGTAATAAAAATCCAGAACAGCTTTTCCCCATGATTTTTGGTAAAATAGAAGAAAGAAACGGAACAAAAATACTATCGATCATTGATGTTACAAGATTTCCTGTTATCAACAAATGTTTTCCGATGAAGCAACGAGCGATAAACGATATTGAGCAAATCATATTGGGTCTAGATAACTTTAGCATCTTCAGAAATATGCTAAGGTTATGTTATGCAAGGAAAAAACAGGTATTTCAGGCGTTCAGGCCTTATCGGAAGCCAAATTCAGACTGATCATGCGCTATGTTTCCGCACGATCTACCGGCCTTGAAATTCGCCGCGCTGAGTGATGTAAGCCGCCCGACGATCAATCAACGGTTCTTCAAGCTACGACCTAGAATCGCCCAGCTTTGTGACGCCTCATCGCCTTTTTCCGGCGAGGTTGAAGGGGATGAATCCTCTTTTGGCACCCGCCGTGTTCGGGGAAAAAAGGGGCGTGGAGCCGGGGGTAAAACAATCGTCTTCGGAATCCTGGAACGGCAGGGAAAGGTCTCGCGGAGATCGTCCCGGATGCCCCCAAGAAGCCGCTACAACAGGCCGTGATTGGGGCCCGGTAGCCTTGATAGCATCATCTACTCGGATGGGCTGGAGGGACTACAATGGGTTGGTAGACATAGGTTATAGAAGCATCTCCGTGTCCATCGGAGGAGCACAGGGAAGCGAGGGGGGGTAAGCGCCGAGCCGGAGTGCGCCGCCGCGCGTGCGCGCCGGGACGAAGCGGGCCGCCGAAGGCAATGGCCGTCGCCTCATTGTTTGCACCCGAAATCGGATGGACCCCATTTCGGGTTGCACGAAAAATGGCGACGCTCCGGTAAGGTCAGGCTCAGAATCTGTAAATCAGAATCTGTAAAATTGTGTAGAGATCTGATTTGCTGTCAAGGCGATTCTTGATGATAGCGACGAGGATGTAAACCGAGATAGCGATCCAAATCTGGCTTTTGAGCGCGTTCTCGGAGATCCCGAAGAACGATTTGATGCGTAGGTGTTGCTTGATCCACTTGAAGGACAATTCAGCTTGCCGGTGGTATCGGTAGAGATCCACCACCGTCTGCGCTGGAATGGCGAAGTTATTGGTCAAGAAGTTGAACGTCTTGCTGGTCTGAATATCGTGGTAGCGGATACGGCGTAATGGCAGGGGGTAGTCACGCACGGACTTGACTCCGCTCAGTGCAATGGTCCGATCGCATCGAACACCACCGGATTCGTCCCCGGGATGAGAGTAGCGACGCCTG
>Ga0209364_1000094_pt1 | contig 18763 bp, 13 predicted proteins | sample WorMetHERISLAND2_3_FD_187387 | JGI IMG/M metagenome (GOLD analysis project Ga0209364, IMG submission 187387) | Marine gutless worms symbiont microbial communities from Max Planck institute for Marine Microbiology, Germany - Olavius albidus HERON... | ecosystem: Host-associated > Annelida >... | reverse complement strand
CAGGGTGTTGTCGTGACGCACGTTGGAGGGTACATCGATGCCATGGAGCATGAGGTTGGTCATACACAGAACGTGAGGCAGGTGCTTCTTCTCGATGCCTGAAAAGCATTCCTGAAGGATGGCCACATCCTTCTCGGTCTTGGCTTGATCACGCAAATGATCGATAGCATTCGTGAGGAATCCCCCGGTACCGCAAGCCGGATCGAAGACAGTCTCACCAAGACGTGGATCTATCTGATCCACGATGAATTGAGTTACAGCTCTGGGGGTATAGAACTCACCAGCGTTTCCGGCGGACTGAAGATCTTTAAGTATCTTCTCATAGATATCACCGAACATATGACGGTCATCAGTAGAGTTGAAATCGATGCCGTTAACCTTGTTGATCACCTGCCGAAGGAGGGTGCCGTTCTTCATATAGTTATTGGCATCTTCAAACGTCATACGGATCAGACCAGTAACATGATTCGTTCCAGCGGTCATATTCTTCAGCGCTGGGAATAACGTGTTGTTGACAAAACCGAGAAGAGCATCGCCGGTGATACCCTCTTCATCTGCTGCCCAGTTTCTCCACCGAAGTGGTTCTTCAAGTGGCGATGAATATTGGCCGTCGAAAAGTTTGAGTTGGGTCTCCCGGTCGTCAAAAATCTTCAGGAAGAATAGCCATGCCATTTGCTCGATACGCTGGGCATCGCCATAGGTACCCGCATCCTTCCGCATGATGTCTTGGATCGATTTTACGAGATTGGAAATGTTGGCCACTTGGTGTTTCTCCTATGCTGCTGTCGAATATAAGGCCGATTCAAGTTCACTGATCGCGGCGAGGTAGGCGTTCTCGTCCCCGAAAAGGTCCACGATTTCTTTCGGTGTACCGAATCCCCGAAATGGGTCAACCAGGAGCACTTCCATCGACTCTACGGTCTGGATTCCGCTGTCGGCGTACTTGTCTAATAGCGCTTCTAGCACGGCACGCGCTTGGTCTCCATACTTACCGAACACATTACGTTTTTTGACCCCGTCAGCACGCTCCTGACGCGTCAGCTGCGGCTGATCGTAGGCAACGTGACAGATCAGATCAAACGCATCATAGTCTCGCCCGACCAGCTCAGCAAGCTCCTCAAAGAAGACCCCTTGAGCTGTCATTTCTTCTAGTAGAACTTTTTTGCGATCAGCAGAGTTCCAAGATGCAAGGAACTCTCTCAGGGTGGCATAGGAACCATGAATTGCCTTACGTGAATAGTCCATCAGAGACTCCGTAATCAGGCGACCATCCACATCGAGATACTGAACCCTCTCAACGGAAACACTGACCTCGACGTCATCAACATAATAGCGATGTGGTGCTTCTGGACCATCAGCATCAGGCCCTTCAGGTGGTGGAGGATCAAAGACTATAACATCTTCGGGATCTCCTTCACCCCCGTCAGCCGGATCATCTGGAGGCACTACATCATCATCTTCACCGGGCTCGTATATCTGTACTGGATCTCCATCGAAGTCTGGATCTGCGAACAGAGCAGTCGCACGCTTGAAGTCCATGATCGTGAAGTAATACTTATCGTAGTCCTCATTGATCCGAGTACCCCTACCTATGATCTGTTTGAACTCGGTCATGCTGTTGATGCGCTTGTCGAGAACGATCAGATGACAGGTCTGAGCATCAACACCGGTAGACATGAGCTGTGAGGTGGTTGCGATTACCGGATAGGTGGATTCTGGATCGATGAAATTGTCAAGCTGGGCCTTCCCCTCGGCGTTGTCCCCGGTGATCCGCATCACATATTTGACATTCTCACCAGCAAGATCCGGGTTGGCATTGACCAAGGATTGTCTCATCCGTTCTGCATGATCGATGTTCTCACAGAAAACTATGGTCTTGGCGAATCGGTTGGTCGCTTTGAGAAACTCAGTGATCTTGGAAGCTACAAGGGTGGTGCGCTTCTCAAGGACGAGTTTCCTGTCCATATCACGTTCGTTGTACTCCCGGTCCTCAATTTCGAAACCATACTTGTCGACTTTACCGACTTCGGGACGCCAGCCATCAAGATCCTTATCGAGCCCGATGCGAACCACTTTGTAGGGGGCAAGGAAGCCATCATTGATACCTTGCTTCAGCGAGTAGGTGTAAATGGGATCACCGAAGTATTCGATATTGGAGACATCCTTGGTCTCCTTTGGTGTTGCTGTAAGACCAATCTGGGTAGCAGAGGTGAAGTATTCAAGAACCTGTCGCCAAGCAGCGTCGGCAGCGGCACTACCCCGATGACACTCGTCCACGATGACCAAATCGAAGAAGTCGGGGGAGAACTGTTTGTAGATGTTGCTGGACTCCTCGGTACCAGTGACTGCTTGGTACAGACTCAAATAGATTTCATAGGACTTATCCACGGTTCGGTTGGTGATCTTCGTCATGGCCTTTCCGAAAGGCTTGAAGTCATTCACCTTGGTTTGATCGGCAAGGATGTTCCGGTCAACAAGAAAGAGGATTCGTTGCTTCGCCCCGGACTTCCAAAGCCTCCAGATGATCTGGAAGGCTGTATAGGTCTTGCCGGTACCAGTCGCCATGACGAGTAGGAGGCGATCATCACCACGAGCGATAGCATCTACTACTCGATTTACCGCGTTGAGTTGGTAATAGCGGGGCTTCTTGCCACTGCCATCGTCATAGTAGTCATGGGTGACAATGGCTTTCTGGTCCTCCGTATAGCCCTTTGAGACGCAGTAGCGGTTCCATAGATCCTCGGGGCTGGGAAACTGGCTAAGGGGTAGCTCACGCTCAACAGGATCGGCGCCGGGTGAACGGTCGTGTTCAAGGAAGGCATCGCCGTTGGAGCTGTAGGCGAACGGCAGGTTTAGAGTTTCTGCATAATCCAGAGCCTGCTGCATCCCAGCACCGACTGAATGGTTATTGTCCTTGGCCTCTATGACGGCGATGGGGATATTGGTCTTATAGAAGAGGATGTAGTCGGCCTTTTTGGCTTCTCCTCGATGGACAGTTTTTCCACGGACGATCACTCGTTCCTTGGTGAAGTAGTGCTCCTCCAACACTTGGGTCATGATGTCCCAAGACCCTGACTCTTCTATATCGATGGCCGGGGTGATGAACTTGGTTCGGATATCAGCCTCAGTGAGGTCTTTCTTATTCATGTACCACCGCTCATTACTTCGTGTTCACACGATACTATATCCGCCATGAGGATATCATGCGACCACTTTACAATGTGCATTTCCCAGAGATTACAACCGCATGGCTTGATATGAAGTGCACTTCATTTAGGCAAACTTCTCTTGAACGAGACAAGCGATAGGAGTAGACAGCGATGCACGTTGAGGACGTACAAAAACGATTCATCGATTTCGTGTTGGAACATGAAGACGACCAGTGGGCAAATAATCTCCTTGAAGGATTCCTCAGTGAGGAATGTACCGCCATGGGAGTACGACTGATTGCTAATATGACTGATCATTCATTAGTGGTCCATAATCCCATTGAAGGTGTCATGAATGATGGTGTTATCAATGAATCTACCCGCGCGATCCATGGAGTATATCGGCGGATCGTACAGGTGTTGGATCTTCTCGATATACTTGAGGAGAACAGGGTACTGAGGCGATACCAAGATGTGGGAACAGGAGCTCATGATCTGCGCGATATGGGTGTACCTGAGACTCTCGCCATGACATCTGAAGGGCCCGATTCGTCAATTAATTCGGTGTTGGTGAAGAACCTGACCATGTCCATATTGGTGAAGCGAATAGAATTGGAAGAGATCAAGAAGAACAATTACATGTTCTCTCACGAAATCAACCAATATACCGAACGTCGACGTGCAAGATGGCTTCTATGGGTCGCCATCATCGTGGGTTTCGGCAGACTTGCACTGAATATCATTGGCCTATTCAAAAAACCATCACCGATTATCGTGGATAGTTACTGTCGACATCGAAGTGCCGTGTACTCTGAGGACGTTGTCAACTCTCCCGAAAGGTGAGAACCATTCCATGACGGGTATAGTAAACCCGACGGAATGACTCCCAACTCCAGACTACAGGAACCTTGCGCCCCGTCTGTTCGAAAGCATTGGCCCACTCGCAGCGATCATACCTTGCCTTCAGTCTTTCAATATGGTGTTCAGACGGCCAAGGGCCTTCGACAGGTGTTCGTATCCACCCAATGAATGCAGTGATGATAGCCAGTCCACCCAATACCGAGGAACACCATTCAATCCATTTGAGAACACTCATGGTTAGAACATCGGTTGCATTAAACATACAGCCAAGGTCAGACCTATTTAGGTATCCCTACCGATACTGGACCATGAACATGGATATGATCGACGCCATCACCACCGACCTCAGAAAGGCCAGAGCTTTTGCCTCGGTGGTCTCTCGAGTGCTTTTTGCGGTGGTGTATCGCTTTGTATCTGGGTTCCAGAATTGGGCATAGAAGAACCTGCCCCGCTTACTCAGTGAATACCCGCGATCATGAAAAAACCGGCCCATACCGACTCCCTCGGATGCAGCATCTCATAGTTACATCACATAGTTGGATTCGATACAGCACCGGTTCTTCCGGTAACTGTTGCTACAGCCTTACTAAGTAAGGACTTAATGGTTAGCAGGGGTAGGATTCGAACCTACGACCTCCGGGTTATGAGCCCGACGAGCTGCCAACTGCTCTACCCTGCGATACTGTGCAAGAGGATATAGAATTACAAAGAAAAGGTCAACTGAATTTGATTTCTTGTTTTTTTGCGCGGTTTAGAAGCCAGCCTGGAATCAACCAGCCGATAGCAAGGAGGGGAACTGTGGTAATACCGCTTTATGGCGGCTAAGTTGGTGGATAAGGACGATGAATAGCAGACAGGGGACTGCAGTTGCGATTAATACCCGGTAGAGAATTAACAAGGAGGCAGCTCATCTAGAATTTTCAACAGAAGCTGGTTGTGCGCCCTGCTGCCAAGGGTGTAGCGCGCCATTTTTGGCAGGCCAAAGGAGCTAAGCTCACGCAGAGCGATTCCCCTTTGAGCAATCCATTCCCAGATGCTGCTGATTTCCTGCTCCAGCGCGAAGCAGATGAAATTTGCCTGGGTGGGGTAGTTGAATATTCCACGCTTGTTCAATTCGGTCTCCAAGAATTTTTTTTCCGTGTGAACAAGTCTTAAGGTATTGTTTCGATGTTCAGTGTCGGTCAAAGCGGCCCTGGCGGCAGTCTGTGCCAGGGAATTCACGTTAAAGGGCATGGCAGCCTTGGCCAGTTCGCCGATAAGTTCCTTCCGTCCAACGGCATAACCAATTCTAAGGCCAGCCAGGCCATAGATTTTTGAGAAGGTACGAAGTATCAGTAGATTGGGAAATTCTTCCAACAGCGTCTTTGAGTTCGGGAAATCTTCGGCGTCGGCGAAGTCCGCATAGGCCTCATCTAGCGCAATCACAATGTCGGAGGAAACCTTGCGGAGAAAACTCTCGAGCTCCTTGCTGCCGCGATAGGTGCCTGTCGGATTATTTGGATTGCACAGGAAAACCACCCTGGTATCCGAATTTATCAACTCTAACATACCCGGGAGGTTGTAGAATCCGAAGAGGAGTGGTGTTTCACGCATCTTGCCGCCAAATAGGCGAACCGCATATCGATACTGGCTGAAAGTTTGGCGGGCGCTAACCGCATTGCAGTCTGGGTGGATAAGAGCTGCGGCAAGGAGAACAAGCAGTTCATCGCTTCCGTTTGCCGCAAGAACATTGTCCGCATCAAGTCCCCAGAGCTCTCCGATCTTGGAACGCAGTTTGACGCAGGCAGCATCTGGGTAGCGGTGAATTTCGGAGAGTGTGTCTCTTATAGCCGTTAGGGCAAGGGGGGAGGGACCGAGTGGATTTTCGTTCGAGGAAAGTTTTTCTGCTCTCTTGAAGGTTCGTCCGGGAGTGTAAACCTCCATTGAGGAAATGTTGAGTTTTGTTTTCATGCCTGCTGTATCCTCACAATTTCGTATGTAGCCTCCATTGCGTAATTGGTAGGTGAAGGGCGAAACCGGCGTTCGTGGATAGATTCAATTTCGGGCCATTGCCCACCGAATCGAGGAGTTGACATATCTCCGACTTTCCATTCGGAATGAACCGGGTATCAGCCTAATCGCCCTTTCCTACCAATCTTGCTGCCTTTTGGGGAAAACTTTTTTCCGAAGGAAGAAAAAAGTTATACTCCGTAATCCTTCCAGTTGCCGATGATTTTGTGTAATGAATAGGGTACGGGGTTTCCTCCTTTCCCCGAACACCTCTAGAGATTCTTTCCTGGGCGTTACCTGCAAGATGCTGTCTTGTAGGTGGCGCTTTTTCGGCAGGATGAGAAGACTGGCTATCACCTCTTTGTTTCATCGGTTTGAACTGATCTCTTTCAGGCATGGCTCCGATTTCTCAGTCTAGCTTTTTCATATCCGGATCCGCTGATGGATCGGCCGTTTTCATATAGTCGTGCTCCTTGTGAATGTGTGCAAGGTATTCTTCGACGCTCCAACCCATTCCGGTTTCGGTTACCATGGCAAAGGCCGGATCGGCATCGGGGCCGAGAACGCTTTTGAAACTGCGCATAAGTGCCACGGCATCGCGCTTAGTGGCCCCGGCAATCAAAGCGCTGGGCTTGGCTCCAACCCTTGGGCTCCCTCCAGGCCAGCGCCCCTCTGCTACAGCGGCCACTGCCTCGGCTGTATTCTGCTTGGCGACTAGTTCGGTAATTGGCGCCACTATGATTCTTGAAGCCTTACCTCCGGCGTCTTCGAAGGCCGAAAGTGCAGCCTGGGCGTCGCTGCGTGAAAAGCAATCCAGGAGCACAACAATTTTTCCATTATTCGGCATGGCCATATAATATTTGCTGAAACCTACTATTGCTAGTTATCTTAGGTAAGATAAGGAAAAATAAAGATGATGCAGGATCGCTACACAACAAAGAGCCGGGAAGCCTTGGAGATGGCCGCACAAATTGCCGAAGGTTCCGGACATAATCAACTGGATGTTGAACATCTTCTCAATGCCCTATTGCGCCAGGAAGATGGGATTGTGCCGCATTTGCTGTCCCGGATGGGAGTGAGTGCCGGAATTTTGGAGAAAGAGTTAGAGAGGATTCTGGAAAGGAAACCTCGCACCTACGGTGAAACGGTGCGAACTAGCATGAGTCCAAGATTGGCCAGACTGCTCCGGCAGGCCGAAAAGGAAACCGACAAACTGAAAGATGAGTACATTTCCGTTGAGCATCTGCTGCTGGCCATGATTTCGGGAGATGCGGAGATGGGGAAACTCTTGAAGACTCACGGCGTAAATCACGATTCCCTGTTAAAGACACTGAAGGAGGTTAGAGGAAGTCTAAGAGTGAGCGATCAGGATCCTGAGGGTAAATTCCGTGCATTGGAGAAATACACTGTGGATCTCACTCGAATGGCACTTCGAGGAAAGCTTGATCCTGTTATTGGCAGGGATAATGAGGTAAGACGGGTGATGCAGGTGCTGAGCCGGCGAACAAAGAACAATCCGGTGTTGATTGGCGAGCCTGGTACCGGCAAGACTGCCATTGTAGAGGGACTTGCCGGGCGGATTGTGGCTGGCGATGTACCGGATTCACTGAAGGGGAAGCGGCTGCTTAATCTCGATATGGGCTCCCTGGTGGCAGGTGCGAAATTTCGCGGGGAATTCGAAGAGCGCTTGAAGGGAGTGATTACGGATGTAAGCTCGCGCTCGGGAGATATCATCCTGTTTATCGATGAATTACACACGGTGGTAGGCGCAGGAGCTAGTGAGGGGGGCACGGATGCCTCGAACCTGCTGAAGCCGGCCCTGGCTCGTGGAGAGCTGCATGCCATTGGTGCGAGCACTTTGAACGAATATCGTAAATATATAGAGAAGGATGCCGCCTTTGAAAGGCGTTTCCAGCAGGTGCTGGTGGATGAGCCCTCGGTTGGGGATACTGTTTCAATTCTGCGCGGTTTAAGAGAGCGGTACGAGGTTCATCATGGTGTCAGAATTCGTGATGAGGCTCTGATTGCGGCTGCCGCTCTTTCCAAGCGCTATATCACTGGCCGCTTTCTCCCCGACAAGGCCATTGATTTAGTTGATGAGGCCGCCAGCCGAATCAAGATGGAAATTGAGAGCCAGCCGGTGGAATTGGACACATTGGAACGGCGTATACTGCAGCTTGAAATTGAGAAACAATCCCTGGAACGAGAGAGTGATGCCGCTTCCAAGAAACGTCTTGAAAGTCTTGGCAGAGAATTAGCGGATTTCTCGGCCTCTCGAGATGCCTTAAAAACCCAATGGGTTAACGAGAAGGAGGCAATTGAGAAGATCAGACTGATCAAGCAAAGGATAGAGGAGTTAAATCTCCAGTTGGGCATTGCCGAACGGGAGGGGAATTTGAGCCTTGCCGCAGAGATTCTTCATGGCAGGCTCCCGGAGACAAGGAAATCACTTGAAAAGGAGTCCGAGCGCTTGAAGGAGCTGCAGGGCGAAAACAGTCTGCTTCGGGAAGAAATTGGCGAGGATGATATTGCCCGTGTGATATCGGCGTGGACTGGAATTCCCGCTGCCAAGATGCTGGCCTCCGATAGGGAAAGATATCTTAACCTTGAGGGCATACTAAAAAAACGAGTGGTGGGTCAGAATGCTGCTCTTGCTGCTGTGGCCAATGCGGTGCGGCGTAATCGAAGCGGCATATCCGATTCTTCAAAACCCCTCGGTGTCTTCATATTTCTAGGTCCGACGGGAGTGGGGAAAACTGAACTGGCCCGAACCCTTGCGGCTTTTCTGTTCGATGATGATGGCGCGCTTACCAGAATCGATATGAGCGAGTACATGGAGAAATTTGCGGTGTCACGGCTTGTTGGGGCTCCTCCTGGATATGTTGGCTACGATGAGGGAGGACAGCTAACTGAGGCGGTTCGGAGGCGGCCATACTCGGTGGTGCTTTTTGACGAGATAGAGAAGGCTCATCCAGATGTATTCGATATATTGCTGCAGTTGCTGGACGATGGGCGCCTCACTGATAGCCAGGGTCGGATAGTCAGTTTTCGCCATTCGATAATAATTATGACTAGCAATTTGGGCTCGGATATGATTCTGGACAAGGGAGTAAACGATACCACCCGGGCCGCCCTGAATGAGCGCATGAGGATTGCGTTCAAACCTGAATTCTTAAATCGCATTGATGAGACAATTGTATTCGAATCCCTAAAACTCGAGCATATATACCGAATTCTGGAGCTCCAGATCACTCATCTTGCCAAACGGCTAGAGGAGAAGAAAATTGCCCTGGAATTCACGGAAAATGCCAAGAAGCTAATCAGCTCAAGGGGATATGAACCGGCCTTCGGTGCACGGCCGCTTCGGCGCAGTCTACGGGAACTGGTTGAAAATCCGCTGGCCAAATCCTTGTTGGCAGGTGAATTTACTGAAGATGACAGGGTTGTTGTGAGCACGCAGGGGAAGAAAATCATCTTCACTAAGGCGCTGCCCGGCACCTAGCAGCTATTTGACTTCGTGGTGGAAGGCCCCATCCCAGTTTGGCGGCGGGCTCATGATGAATCTGCTGCAGCGGTCGATAAACAATTGGAGAAGTCTGTTGTCGGGGTGTTTTTTTTGGGTGATTTGGAAGCTTTTTTTTGCTTCCGGGAAATCGCCTTCGAAGTAGAAATTCCGACCCTTCTCGAAGTTTTCCCACATCTCAATGGTTTCATCCTCCAGCGTATCTGCCACCGTGAATATGCTTATGGGGTTGGTGCTGCCAACAACCAGCACCCTGTCCAGCAAAACGGTTTCTATCCTCTCATCCAGAGAATTTCTAACCCTGTCTGAAATGATCATTGGAGTCCGATAATGCTTGGAAAGACTTTCGAGCCGCGAAGCTATATTTACGGGCTCACCGATTACCGTGTAATCCATTTTCTTGTCTGAGCCTATGTTGCCGGCGGTAACCTGGCCATGATGTATTCCGATTCCGATCTCGAATTCGCCAATTCGGAGCTCTGTCTGCTCTCTGTTGAAATCCTTAAGGCAGGAAAGCATCTCAACACCTGCCTTAACGGAGTTCAGTATGTCATTTTCGCACTTTTCAGGAACCCCGAACAAAGCCATGATTGCGTCGCCTATGTACTTGTCGGTGATACCCCTGTGCTTATCAATTATGTTCACCATCCTTTCAAAATATCGATTAAGGGAATTGACAAGCTGATCAGGCTCCATACTTTCAATGATTGAGGTGAATCGGCGAATATCGGAGATCAGAATTGTTACCTGCTGGAATTCGCCTACCAGGAGATCCTTGCCGGCGCGTTCTATGTTCTTGTCTATCACCGATTGGGGCACATATTTCTGGAATAATACGCGGAGGCTTTGTTCCTGTTCCCTTGCCTCCTCCGTTTCTATTTGGGCTTTGACGGCCCTTCTTCTGGCTATAACACTGCGCAGGGCAAAATTTTTGACATTTTCGTTGGCCTTGTGGAGGTTGGCAGTCATCCGATTGAAGGAGTGAGCCAAACGGCCGATTTCGTCGTTGTGCAGGATTGGAATCTGAATTTCGAGGTCCATGGTCTGGGTAATATGTTCGATTGAATTCGTCATTTTTTCGAGGGGTTTGATGACTGTCCTGGTGGCTATAACCAGGAAGACCAGGGAGAGGCTTAGAGAGAGGACGGCTATGATGCCGATAATGATACTGTTACGAATTACCGGGCTGTAGAAGGTTTTCCATTCCTCGGTTACATAGACGGTCCATTCCCACGGTTCGAAATATTGGGAATAGGCTATTCGGCGAATCTCATCGACGATAAGGAATTCTGTCCATTTTTCTTCTTGGATAGAATCCGGGGTTTCTGCAGCGGCAGATGTCCCATCTTCGTCTTGTGGGCTGGAAATTGCGTTTGGCGAATTCAAGTCGGTGCTCATCACAAATTCCCCCGATGCATCAACCGCAAAGATCAGTTCGTTTGGAGAGCGGATCAGGCTTCTTGCAAATCCGGAGATGGTTTCCTTCGCGGCATCCTGATACTGCGGCTTATCTTCCAGGTTGTTTGATATAAGTATATTCCACTGAGCTTCAATATAGTTGTTTAGAGTTTGAGATTTGAACTGTAAGAGGTTAGAAGCAACAGTTGTGATACCGGACTTAGATGATAAGTGGGAAACAAAGGCGGCAAGAATCAAAGGCGCTATGATTAAAGGCAAAACCACAAATATTATTTTTGGACGAATGTTCATTTATATTTCAATATAATGGGAAAGGTGGAGTAGTGGAATGAATAATATGAAAGGAAGCAATAAAGTGAACAAAAAAGACACTGCATCGTTCAACGTTTCGGATTACGAAGGGACACATGAAATTTCTCCGGAGGAAAGACAGGAAATTCTGAACTCGATTGAGGAAGCGCTAGTGCGGGAACAAAAAGGTTCTGATGGTGGTACTCCATTAGTGGATTTTGGTTCTGTAAGGCCAGTGGTGAAAAGGTTTTCGACACCGCTTCCCGTCTGGATGAATATCGGAGCCTTGCTGCTGCTGGGAGTTAGCTCCTTTGTCATGTGGAAGTTCTTAGGAACAAGGCGCAGCTCAGAATCCTTGGTCTCAACCGGCATTATCTCCACCGAAGGGCTGATTGTAGAACGGCTGCGGGAAGACACTCAGGCTGAACTTGATGCCAAAAACAGGGAACTTGAAAAAATTCGGAAGAGATTGGGGGTTATTGAATCGGAAAGACTTGAAATTGAAGAAAAAATCGAAGGTAGGCTGGCAATACTGGAGGAGGAATTGCTAATCGAATCTCGAAGGGATTCGGAGAACGAGCGGAAAAGGTTGATTGCCGCCGGAGTCTTTGGGGATCAACTGCAAAGTGACTTGGCCGATTACGAAGCGGCGGTGCGGAAAGAGATGGAGCTGAGGCTAGCTGAGTCTAGAGTCCAACTGGGGAATGAGTTTGGAGGTCTTATCGCCGAGCTTGATGCGCAGCGCAGCGTATATGAGAATCAGGTGAAAAATTATAATGCGGAGCTAAGACGCCTTACGGAGGAGGTGGCAAACCTGGAATCTGAAATCCAATCTCTTGCACAAAGTGAAGCCTCAGAGGCACGGCGGACATTAGAAGAGCTCCAGGCGCGCAGAGAGAATGAGGATGGAATCCGTGTTCAAATCGCGGCTTATTATGAGGGGATAAGGAATAATTGGAGGGAAGGCAACACAGCGGCAGCTATTGAATTGCTTGAGTCACTGAGCTCCTATCTTGGTGAACCTGGAATAAGGCGGAGCGAGGCGGTTCGTAAAGATCAAAACGTAAATAGCTTCCTTATTGCATCTCTAAGACGATTGATTGATCTGGAAGAAAATGTCAACGATATGAGAGTCAGTGCTCACGAGGAGGCTGCCTTCGGACCAGAGGATTTAGAGCTGGCAAAAAATGAGGCCTTCGCTGCAGCTTCCAGAGAGAGCAGAGTCCTGGAGGAGCGTCTATCTACCTTGCTGCTTGCACTGGACAGCCTTAGAAATAACTACGCCGCATTGTACAATACTGCTTCAGCGAGTAATAGTGAGAGCTCGACACGCATTGTCTATCTGCTTAACGATAAGCTCCAGATCAAATCCGATTTGGAACCCTCGGCTCATACACTTCTTGATACCTTCGTGGAATCGACGAATGCCCTGAAGATAGATAAAACCCGCGAGCAAATGTATGGAGAATTTCTAGGGGCGATAGATGGACTGATATTGGAATCAAAACTATAATCGCGTCGGAGTACCTTAATCCGAGTTGATTAGTATCTGAATTCCGTTCCGATATTCAAGGCTATACCGGTAATGTGTGAGGTGTTCGGGACGATGACGCCAATTTTTTCAAATGCGTTATGTAATTCAGTTTCCACGAATACACCCAAAGCATCGGCAAGTCTAATGTCAATTCCAAGAGTTGCATCGACATAGGGAACAATTCCAGCCCGATCCTCCTTATGGCTATAGGAGTATTTGAATAACCAGGCTCCCCCAACTCCACTTGCAAGATAAGGGTGGAACTTTCGACTTAGGGTATATGCAAGCTTGATTTCAGCCGCCAGCGGAACCATCGTAATATTGGAACAAGAGGAATCATCGACGCAGATAGATGGGGTGGAAATCCAAATCAAACCGACCTTGATACTTGGATTCAGCAGAAATTTTTCCAGGAATACCATATAGCCGAAGCTCACATGGCCTCCAAAACCCAATTTCGCGATTCGATTAGACTCGAGTATCGGAACAAACCTTGAAAAATTCAAACCCAGATTCCATTTATTCTTTGAGATCTTTTCCTCTGTTTGGATAGTTTTTTTCATTTTCCGAGTAATGAGCGTGTGAACAGCATTCTGAATTTCGGTGTCCAGCCTCAGAGAAAGTGGCCCCTCCCACTTGGCTTCGGTAATTGTACCTCCCCTATCAGCTCTGATTTGTATCACCTCGAACGATATTGAAAGGTTAGCTCCGATCATTTCGTACGAGGCTCTTATCATGTAATCGGAGGTATGCAGCTCACCTAACACAAAATCATCCAATTCCAATTGTGTGAGTATGGAAGATTTGATTACTTTTTCGAGTTCACTTTCTCCGTGCGATTCGGGGCTGATCATCACCGTACTGACCAGTGCCGGGCGAGTTCCTTCCTGACTTGAAATGGCGATGGGAATCAGTAATGCGAGCAGTATCATCAGGTTAAAACACCGGAAACTGCGCATAGCTATCCCTCCTCGCCGGCTTACCTCTTAAGATAGGAAAGGTTATTGGGCAGCACGACATTGTTGCCAAATTTGTCTTCTCCGTAGCCGCTGTCTGCCAGCGCTTTGATATCCTCAAGAACTCTGATGTCGCCCTGAAAACGCACCGTATCCCCACTTATGATGTCGATTTTGCCTGTAGCCAAATATACAACGATGGCTCGTTTAATGAATTCACCCAAAGTCTCACTTGCATGCGGCTCTATATCGTCGAATGAAAAGTTGTTGTCGTAAATCATTATTTTCTGTTTTTCCAATAAATCCAAAAATACCGCTCTGAGAATCTTCCTCATCAGCGTGGCTTCATAGCTTGCTCCGGCGTCATTTTTTACGAGCCTATGGGCCAGAGAATACTTGGTTACCGCATCTCGCTTGTACTGATTAAGCTTCTCGTTAGCGCGAAAGAGCTCCAGTGGAAATGAAGCATCATAAACTGTTTCATCAAATTTCATTTTAACTTCGCTGCCGTAATGCATGATTATCTTGGCGATGAGTGTGGAGGGGCGGACATGGAAGCCACGGTAATTGGGAATGGGAACTTCAATCTCACCCTGGACAGCGTAGGATTGCAGGATATTCTTGCAGAGTTCCTGGGTTATTTTGATGTATTTGTCTGCAAATGCTATGAAGTACTCAATAATAATTGTGAGCAGCCTCTTGTTTGCAATGGAGGATTTCAAATTGGTATTCCAGTTTGACAGGGCATGGCGTTCATAGAAGTGCACCAGTGTTACAACCGTGTCCAACAGATGGAAAACAACGCTTATCTGCCCCCTCAGAACAGGTAAATTCCCATCGGATTCAGCAAGATCTGATGCCGATAGATAGGTGTCGTACATCGACTGAAGATTATGAAAGTCATTTGCAACATGCCGCAGCTTAACCTCGCTTATCGTGTCCGGTATGCAGCCGTGATACTGCTCTGGTTTCAATCTCTCATGCACATCAAGCCAATCGCATTTCTCAGCTAAATTAAGAAATCTGGTTGCAAGATTAACCGCCGTATCCCGCGAATTCCCAGCAGTTTTTCGCCCCAGGTTTGATGCCAGTTTTCTATCAACAGGCGTGTTCCTGAACCTGTACTCCTCCTCGGGGACAAGCATCTCATTGAGTTTCATGCGTCTTGCTGTTTCTACAAAGTTGCCCGACGCGTCCGAAAAAATCCCAAGCAATGCAAACAACGACTCTCGTGTGGCGGAGATAAAATCGTCCTCCACCTTCAGTAAATTGTATCCCCTAATCGAATGATATATATGAAACATGTTGTAAATAACCCGGCTAAATGCCTTTGCGACAGCGGATGCCATGCGCACGGGGGCCCAGTATTCGTTTTTAGGAGCACCAAATGCGTCGAGTAGCTCCTCACATTTGGAGGCCTCAAGAAGAATGCGGCCAACCATGTGCCGAGGAATCTTATCAGGCGGGAGCCTTGATATGAGTAGTGAAAGCGATATGAAATCTGCTAAATCGGGTTGTATGTAGGGCCCGAAATCCTCATCTTTGATAATTTGCATTTCCCTGCTCTTGGTGGTACTTATCTTAGAGTAATTTTGCAATACAAGCATCAAATAATTTATCAATTTCCCGCTGGAAAATCCGGGGTCAATAACTGACACCAAGAAGCACCCCCGGCAATCTTGTTGGCGTTTGGGGATTGCTGAGATTTACAGTGATAGCGTCTAGGTTAGATCCAAAGTAGAATCGATTCAAAGATTGGAGTTGGAAGGTTGATATGAGCAAATTGTGGTCCAAGGGAACGAAACTCGATATTGCAATTGAAAAATTCACCGTCGGCAACGATCCTATCCTGGATAGTCGCCTGGTCAGGGCCGATGTGCTGGGAAGTTTGGCCCATGCCAGGATGCTTGCGGCGGTAGGCCTCCTGGAAGGGAAGCAACTCAAAACCATTCAAACTGGATTGCAAACCATATTGCACGAGCAGCAAAAAGGGAAATTCAAGATTAACGTTTCGGATGAAGATGTGCACACCGCAATCGAAAATCGTCTCGTAGAGCTAATCGGTGAAGAAGGAAAGCGCATCCATCTTGGACGAAGTAGAAACGATCAAATTTTAACCGCAATGCGCATCTGGATGCGTGATTACCAGCTAAATCTAGTTTCCAAAACGGCCGTGCTTGTTCAGCATCTGATCGACTTCGCGCATAAGCACAGGCTTACACCAATGCCGGGACACACGCATATGCGGGCTGCGATGCCCTCCTCCGTGGGCCTCTGGGCTGGGAGTTTCGCTGAACTTCTGCTGGACGACCTTGAAGGACTTTCAGGTCTTTTTTATTTTTTTGATCAATGTCCGCTGGGCTCTGGTGCGGGTTTTGGTACTCCACTGCCGCTTGACAGGGAACTCTGTGCGAGACTTCTTGGTTTTCAGAGGGTACAGGTGAATGCGGCCTATGGTGGACTTTGCCGTGGGAAATTCGAATCCCGCCTTGTAGATATCCTTGAGCAGATTGCGATTAGCCTCTCCAAGCTTTCCCAGGATTTGATCCTGTATTCCATGCCTGAGTTTGCGTGGTTCGACATTCCCGAAGAACTATGTACCGGCTCGAGCATCATGCCTCAGAAGAGGAATCCGGATGTACTGGAATTAATGAGAGCCAGGGCCGTATTGGTTGGAGCAAGGGCAGGCCAGATTAAGGGAATCATCCGCGCTCTTCCCTCAGGATACAATCGAGATTATCAAGAAACAAAGGATCCGACGATGAATGCCGCTGATATCTTGGAATCAATGGTTGAAATCGGTATCCTCGTCATTGAGAAATTGGGAGTGAACAAGGAAAATTTGCTGAAATCATTCAAACCCGAAATCTTTGCCGCCGATGCGGCCTTCAGTTTGGCCGCAAGAGGAATACCATTTAGGGATGCTTACAGGATGGTGGCGAAGAGCCCTGGGGATCACAGGACAGGTAGCCCGCTCTCGGCGATTAAGGACAGAACCGGCATAGGTTTTCCAGGCAACCTCGCCCTTGAACGGGCGCAAAATGCATTAGATAGGATAGTACTCAAAAATGAAAGAAATCAGAAAAGAACTCTGGCCGCGCTGGAAGCGCTCACAGCCCAGTAGGACTTCTTTCTGCCCCGCAGGATGCTCCGGCTTTCGATTTCGCTCTCGAATTCATTCCTTACCGTGTAATCTGAGCCGCTTTAGAATAAATGCCCTCAGCTCAGCATCCAAATTGCCCATGCTGTGCTCCATCAGGGCGTATAGCCGAGGTTTGTTGAAAGGACCATCGGAAACTAACACCGACTTTGCCTTACCATCCTTGCCGATGCGCTTCTTCCAGGTGACGGAGCGGTTCCCGGCAAGCTTATCGTAGCAAATCTGGAACCCCGCGAGAGTTTTTGCCTCGTCGTACCAAAGAATCAATTCCAAATCTTCATCGACAAACCAGCGCCGAAAGCCATCATCCCTGACCTGTCGGATACTCAGAAGTTCTTCAAGCATAGACACCCTCAAAATTTGCTTTTTGAAACCCTACTATACAACGAGGATGGGTCCAACCCATCTCCTCAATAAACAAAAACTTGAGCCCTCCTAAGCAACCTCTCATGATGGCAATGGTGTCGCCTCCGGTACGGTTTCAATAGACAGCACGAAATATAGGGAGACCGGAGACTTTGCGTCCCAAAGCCCTTGTCGGATATTGGAAATTTTCCCTTGGACTCAGCGCATACAACTTCGCACGCCGCCTGAAGACGCTAAAGGGTCTATCGGGAGTGCTGATTACAAAAAATACAGATTCCCCGCAAGGGAGAAAAATCTAGCACTTTGGGGGGAACTAATTCCGTGCACGCACTTTGTGCTCAAAGCTGCAGTCAGAGCCCTCATGTGTCGATATCCGTTTTCTTGAATATGGAATTTTTGTTCACATACCGCTAAGAAGGAAACCCAGGCTCATTCAATTCAGTCTCTAAGCCGTAATCCTGAATTTTGCGATGAAGCGTCTTCCTTCCGATTCCAAGCGCCGCCGCGGTGCGGCTCTTATTCCCTCCAAACGCGCTTAGATTTGAGCGAATAATCAGCTTTTCAGCCTCAAGCATAGGAATTCCAAGTTTGATTCTTATGGCGTCCGCATTGCCGCGAGAGGTGATATAACTCGGGAGATCGCTGGGTGTCAGATAGGAATTCTTGCTCATCACTACGGCACTTTCGATTATATTTCTTAGTTCCCTCACATTTCCCGGCCAGCTATACGATCTTAACATCATCGCTGTTTTGGGCTCTAAACCAAGAATTTCCCGTTTGTTCTCCGCGGCAAATTCCTTCAAAAATCTCGCTGCCAACAATGGAACATCCTCAGGTCTTTCCCTTAGAGGCGGAAGATGTATGTTTACCACATTGAGCCTGTAGTAAAGATCCTCTCGGAAACGGCCGGAAGCAACTTCTCCCTTCAAGTTCCGGTTGGTAGCCGCGATTACTCGAACATCGACAGATACAGTTGCCTCTCCACCAACCCGTTCGAAACTCTTTTCCTGCAAGACTCGGAGAATCTTAATCTGTGTGGATTGGTTTATTTCACCTATTTCATCCAGAAATATTGTCCCCATGTTTGCCAGCTCAAAGCGTCCCTTGCGTTGACTTACCGCGCCGGTAAAAGCACCCTTTTCATGTCCAAACAGCTCTGTTTCCAGGAGGGATTCGGATAAAGCCGCACAGTGTACTTTGACTAAGGGTGCCTTGTTCCTAGGTGACTGATCATGCAGGGCATTTGCTACCAATTCCTTACCGGTTCCACTCTCACCCGTGATAAGTACACTCGTCCTTGTAGGTGCAACTTGCTCTACTAACTCAAATATGTGATGCATGGATGCGCTCTTGCCCAGGATTCCCGCTCCTAGTCTTTGCTTCTCCAACCTGGAAATCTCGGCCTCAAGTTCCCGATGCTTACGGGCCAATTCCCTGCGGCTAAGCGCCCGCTTTGCAAGTAGGCTGAGTCGTTCAAGATTTACCGGCTTCGTGATAAAATCATAGGCACCGTTG
>Ga0209364_1000093_pt1 | contig 18813 bp, 9 predicted proteins | sample WorMetHERISLAND2_3_FD_187387 | JGI IMG/M metagenome (GOLD analysis project Ga0209364, IMG submission 187387) | Marine gutless worms symbiont microbial communities from Max Planck institute for Marine Microbiology, Germany - Olavius albidus HERON... | ecosystem: Host-associated > Annelida >... | reverse complement strand
CAAAATCAGAAGTCTGGCTGTAAGCTGAAGTAGTTCGAGGATGCGATCCTCGTCCTCGTCGGCAGCGGTCCCGGCTCCGAAGCTTTCCTCATAACTCAGTGGCGGTGTGGTCTCACCTCCAAGCATTACATCATTCAGCACCTGTGGTGTTCTAGGCGGCGTGCCGATTGTTGACCATGATTGGTAGTCCACTACACATGACAACCATCACATAATGTCTGTATACAGATTGTCCTATACATATATGCGATATATCTGTATACAGTCTCTACGATGTTTCATTTAACTATGAAATACAATCTTCATTACAGGTGTATTGTGACAAAGACTAAATGACATACATTACTATTAATGTTAATACTTAATATTGTTAATAATAATAATAATAATAATAATAATAATAATAATAATAACTCTTTTCGTCGAATAAAGGGCCATCATAGTTTTTAACCGACAAAAGGGCCGTTTCTTTTAGCTTGTCTACTGACTGCACGGGATGACAAAACTGATTTTTTGCGTCAGAAACGACTTCAACTAGATACTACTAAGATACACTACAAATGGCATCACCAAATTCACAATAGTTTATGACATAACACATAACTCCGGCCCTTTCATCTTTTTTTATGCTGGACAGTAAGGGATAGGGCCGGCCCTATTGCTGTACCTATTTATGCCATACAAATTGTGCTGCAAAAGGGCTGGCCACACCCACTTGGAGGCTGCCGCGTTGATGGCGTGATGTGATGACAGAAACCGCGGACATTCTGTACAAACTTTTCTTTTCGGGCTCCAAATCTATTAATTCATCATTTCTAGCAAGATATATTATGCAGTGTATTTTTTTAGATTTTGTTACGAAATGTCGATTTTAGCTTGGTACTTCACCATGCTTTTATTTTGGCGTATTTCTGTGCTTTGCTGATGTGGTACTACAGGCTCTTGATAGCTGACATAATGTAACCCGCCGACCGCCACCGCCATCCACGCTGCCCGGCCCAGTCGCTGCCGGTCGAAAGGTCACGGTTTCATCCACGGGACACGCCCCAACGTCACCCTGGGTCGCCCATATCCCGTGGGAACCGTGTCAATTAACGTGGTCCTGCCTACACCCTCCATACTGTCCGCGGACCACTGACTAGAAGCCGGGAAATCACGCCACTACCCACTCCCCTGCTGGGCGGTAACCAGGGCCGCAGGCCTCTCTGGGTATCATCCTCGTCTGTGTTGTACATGACCTTGACCTCTAGTGACGTGCGAGACTGACAATATTTATTAACTTGTTTTATTTATTATAAGCGTAGAAATTTCTAATTGACTGCGTCTGGTTGATTTGCTTGTGTTGTATTTATTTACTTATTTCATTAATGTCAGTAGATTTACTTACTTAGAATAGAATTGTTTTACGAAATTGGATTTTGCATTCATTTCATATATTTTATTTTATTTCCAGTTGTCGTGCCAAAAAATATATTGAACGCGGTTCCGAATTATATTTATTATATATAAATGTAAAAACTTACCAGTTTACAACTCGTTGTAAGGACGATGTGCATGATGCTTATCACTCCACGAAGGCAGCAAAAATCTTTCGCGTAACCCTAGATGGGGCTAAGCATGGGGCATCCATGCATAGCTACAAATTTCGTTTCTCTGACAGTTATTTGACGTCGTGAATAGAGCCAATAAATTACTGTCAGAGAAACGTCGGCCATTTTCCTACCACTATTTTAGCCATTATAAGTATAATTATTTTTTGGCCTATAGCCGGTAAAGGGCCGATATTTCTTGGCTATATTCACGAGAATCGCCAGCCCTTTCCCGCCGGTATTTAAGTCATTTATATTATAATTATTTTTTTCGGCCAGCAGCCGGTAAAGGGCCGAGCTTTCTTAGCTGTATTTACGACAATCGCCAGCCCTTTTCCTGCCGGTATTTTAGTCATTGTATGTATAAAATTAATTTTTTGCCCTGCAGTCGGTAAAGGGCAGACCTTTCTTGGCTATATTAACGAGAAACGCCGGCCCTTTTCTCGCCGGTATTTTAGTTGTTATATGTATAATTATTGTGTGGCCTGCAGCCGTTAAAGGGCCGACCATTCTTAGCTGTATTCACGAGAATCGCCAGCCCTTTTCCTGCCGGTATTTTAGTCGTTATATGTATAATTATTGTTTGGCCTGCAGCCGGTAAAGAGCCGACCTTACCTGGCTATATTCACGAGAAATGCCGGCCCTTTTCCTGCATGTATTTTAGTCGTTATTATGTATCATTTTTTCGGTCACCAGCCGGTAAAGGGCCGAGCTTTCTTGGCTGTATTTACGAGAAACGCTGGCCCTTTTCCTGCCGGTATTTTAGACATTATATGTGTAATTATTTTTTGGTCTGCAGCCGATAAAGGGCCGACTTTACCTGGCTATATTCACGAGAAACGCCAGCCCTTTTCCTGCCTGTATTTTAGTCATTATATTATAATTATTTTTTCGGCCAGCAGCCGGTAAAGGGCCGACCTTTCTTAGCTGTATTCATGAGAATCGCCATTATTTTAGACATTATATGTATAAAATTAATTTTTTTTGCCCTGCAGTCGCTAAAGGGCCGACCGTTTTTGGCTATATTGACGAGAAACGCCGGCCCTATTCGGGTGTGACTAATTACCACATCGACCGCATCGGCACGCATCGACACGCATCGGCACCAAATTGGACCTCATCGACACGGCAAAACAGGGGCATGGCTACGAAAGTGTAGTTCACGACAAGAAAATTGGGCGAACGGTAACTGGTATAGGTTAATATTGCTTGTCCTGGTGCTGATACTCAAAACTTTTAACGTGTTATATACTTGTTCATTATAGGCCTATAGCAGTCCTTACAGTCGCACCATACGTCAATGCTATCATTAGGCCTACGAAATAAAATGCACGCCCTGGAATGAACCACAGTTGGCTAACAGTGTCAGAAAATATCTGCGGCCTATATCTCTACGTAGAAATTTACATGTATAAACTTGTAAATGCATCAAAATGTATACGCTACAAACTGAAAACATGGCAAAGTTAAAGTTGTAATAAAACTCTTAACGTATTAAGTGTTTATTCAAATAAAAATTCAAATTCAAAATTATTATAGGCCTATAGCATATAGTCCAGCCGTACGAAAATGTAATCCAACGGAACAGCTAAAAGACTTGCTCGCTAACGGCTCCGGCCGCCCTCAAAACAAAAGACTTGGGTCGTTCTGTATTGTTGTGTGCGCTGTTCACGAGCATTGATTAGCGGTATGCGTTGCACATAAAGGAAATAACTCCTCTGTTTGAACAATAGCTGACGCTTGAGCAACCAGGGCGCTGGAATACAGTTCAAAGAATTTCTCACTGTTGAGCTCCCGGCGCTGTTGGGTGTGCTCTTGTCGCGCGGCAAGCGTTCTGATGATGAGCAATCATTAAACAGTGCGTGAGTGACTGCGTGAGCAGCGTTTACCGTCTCCTTTCGGCATTTGTATTTTAGTCGTTATATTTATAATTATTGTTTGGCATGCAGCCTGTAAAGGGCCGACATTACCTGGCTATATTCACGAGAAATGCCGGCCCTTTTCCTGCAAGTATTTTAGTAGTTATTATGTATTATGTTTTCGGTCACCAGCCGGTAAAGGGCTGAGCTTTCTTGGCTGTATTCACGAGAAACGCTGGCCCTTTTCCTGCCGGTATTTTAGTCGTTATATGTATAATTATTGTTTGGCCTGTAGCCGTTAAAGGGCCGACCTTTCTTGACAGTATTCACGAGAATCGCCAGCCCTTTTCCTGTCGGTATTTTAGTCGTTATATTTATAATTATTGTTTGGCCTGCAGCCTGTAAAGGGCCGACATTACCTGGCTATATTCACGAGAAATGCCGGCCCTTTTCCTGCATGTATTTTAGTAGTTATTATGTATTATGTTTTCGGTCACCAGCCGGTAAAGGGCCGAGCTTTCTTGGCTGTATTCACGAGAAACGCTGGCCCTTTTCCTGCCGGTATTTTAGACATATTACTGTAAGCCACCAATAGGATTATTTCACCAGTCACCACAACATCACTTTCTGTATTTTGTATGTATTGTTGTGTCGTGTCGTATTTGACTCATCTTTTATTACTATTATACATCACGTTATATGTACTTGCACTTATCATTGTCAGTCAGCTATTCACCTCTTGAGCTGCAAGTTTGTTCATTAAACTTCTGTTCTGTTGTCATATTGAATGTTGTTAGTTCAATTATGGATAGGTTCCTCCGAGAAGATGGGAAACTAACAGTCAGTTTAGCTAAGAGGAAGAAGTCCCGAGGTGGATAAGAAGAAAATCAGAAGAAGCTAAGTACATATCTGAACCTATCTGTTTAGACACATGTCTATATACCTAGACAGATAGGTTCAGGCAAAGTATAACTTTGGTTCAGGTATGAACTTATCTTCTTCTGATTTTTAGCCGACGGTCGCGCTATTGGTACAGTGTTGCGTCTGTCTGTCGTCTGTGACGTTATGTATTGTGGCTAAACGGTGCGTCCTGGAGCAAAAGTTACTATTACAGCCTATAGGAAGTCATATATGAGAAATCGAAATGTTTGTCCTATGTTACGCGTTTCAGATATATTAGAGCTTTTGTTTGCCGAAAGCCACTATAAACATATACCCCAAAATGAATGACCTTGACCTTTGTTCAGAGGTCGTATAATGGTCACGTAAACCATTGCGTTACATTTGACGTTGAATATCACGAAAACGGCTGGAGATAGACTCCGTTACAACGAATCACCAATAGGAAATAGAAATGGCATGTGGGCTATCGAATGGTCACGTGACCGATGACGTCACAAAAACTCATGACCCCAATACACTTAGAGCACAATATCTCTAAAACTACTTAAGCTAGAGACTTCAAATTCGGTATGCAGCTTTGTAAGGGGAATGCTGACCGGGCACACAAAAAAATTATCCCTGAAAGTGGGCATGACCTAGGTCACGTGACCCCTACAACTGTGTGGCAGTACGGTCGACTATCCTAGCGACAGCTTGGCTTCTTGTCTTCTTCCCCCACCTCAGGGACTTCTTCCTCTTACCTAAACCGACTTCGCGTTATGGCCTATAATTAATTTATATCACTACCCACAGTCAATTTATTCTGAGATAGTCATTAAGTTATAAACCTATGACTACTGGAAATAATTAACTTATAACTAATCAATTTAACTTAGGATAGCTCAGAATATGTCAGTAACAACTTAGGCCTTGAATCATTCATAACATCATAAGGGTTAGTAAGTAAATAAAGATCTTGAGAGGTGAGAATAGTTAGCATAGCCTAAGCTCGATTAGTCACGGACTGGTATAGCCTAGGAACTTTTTTATAACGTAGTGGACTTTGCGATCTACAATAAATCTCGGAAACCACAACAATAATACACGCTCGGCGTTTATCACCTGAGGACGTATGCTACAATCCATAAGCTCGGCTACTACTACTATAATTACGTCGAAGTTGGAATTTTACTCCAATCACGTCCGTTAGCGACTTTGGATAACGCTCTATAGGCTCTCTAGGCCTACTGTCGCAGTGACAGTCATTTTAGTAGATAGGTTCTAAGGAGAGCCGAAGCCCGAAACAACTAAACCGTTCACTACAGTTCAAACTGCACAAAACTACAGCCTACTGTGAAAATGGAAAAAGAAACATTCACCAATGGTGAAAAGACAATTAATGTTGTGTTTGTCATGTAAATTGTTTTACAAACAAACAAAAAAGCCCACAGCTGGCACTGTTTGCAGGCACCGAATGCTCATGTGACACTCATGCTAGACTATCCAACACAGACTTCTTTCTCTTTGCGAATGCCATCTTCTCATTGAACACCTTTGTTCTTATCACAGTCCACTGCACAGTAACAACATTGCCATGGTGCTTCAGAAAGCGCTCAATGTCTTTCTTGCAAGGAAGTCCACGCCCATCATCAGATTCGATCCACTTCTTGAAGTACGATGTAACAAGAGCTGTCTGTGCCTTCCCCCACTTGGTGTAGCTCCTGTTCAAAAGCAGCCACATCACAATAAAGGATCAGACACGTCAACATTAGTCATAGTTATAATTAGAGATGCACCGATAAGGCAATGGCCGATTATCGGCCGGCCGATAATCGGCGTCTAACAATCGGCCGATACCGATTAATACATAAACCTGACATTACCTTAATACCAAAGACTGTATTGATCAAACAAATATTTTACTGTATAATGCAACAGACTAGTGCATAACTAAACAACGCTACTAGCACGTTTGCTGAGTTTGCATATATAACTATAAAACAAAAATTTGCGTCGTCCGTTCAGATTAAAAAAAATATAATTTCAGTATCCAATACCATCATAATACATAGTAAATAGCAATCGGCCGATACCGGCATAGTAATCGGCCGATTATTGGTGCATCCCTAGTTATAATGAATGTTTTATAAGCGTTTCATTTCTCTGCAAGAGATGTTTTTTCAACATTTTTTATTTTTAAAACCACTGACCATTCAGTGTAAAAGAACAGTAATTTAAACTAGTGAAGTTCTGGTCTCAATCTCGTGTGAGATTGTCTCGTGGTCTCCAATCAATCATAGGCTGCTGAATGCTAAGCAAGTTATTTAGCCAACATGCTTTAATGATTACTAAATATGTGTGCAATTACCAGTTTTACCATAAACTCGTACTTGTTACTTACTTAGTTACTTACTGAACTTACTTACTTCCTGGTGTTAATTCCACTTCCTGTTTATAACGTTGTATGTTTTGCCAGCATCTTGTTCTTCATGCATTTGACTACACTGGTCTCGAACTCTTGATCTCAGTCTTGGTCTCGGTCTCACACTCCCTTATCTCAGTCTTGATCTCGGTCTTACTGTCTTATGGTCTAATTGATATCCCTGAAAGATGGTATGTTTTCACATTTACAGTGGTTTTTATATTTTTCAGAACAACATTTTGACGGTTTTCATATGTTTTCCTAACACTTATTACATCTGTAACCTTGGTAAGCAGCCACTTTATAATCTAGGCAAAACCATGCTGTATTGGCAGCCTCACACAAGCATACTGGGGTCAATGCAATTTTCATTCCATTAATGCACAGGCCTAATAGCATCTATGAAGGCATATAAAAACATACCGCACCACGCTATGCACTGGCAATTTCAATCAATCAATCACTTATTAGCCATAACAACATAACATGAGGTAAAAACACAAGAGAATACAATCAGTACAAACTGCAGGTACAAACAGGCAGAAACTGCACTTATAGTTGACATTGAAACACACACAACATCAAGTGCAATCAGGCAACTAGCAGTTAAAACAATGTTGTAGTGAAATTCCATGTGGTCAGCTGGACAACCATTCCATGCGTTTATGACTCTTTCAACAAAGAAGTTTGACCTGACAGAGATTCTACAATGGTGTTTAAAGAGTTTCAGGATGACCTCTTCTGCGACTAGTACGTGAATCAAAGAAGGTTTCACAATCTAAGCGGAATAGACCAAATATTATTTTATAGCAACACAACAGATCGAAGCGAAGCCTACGTATTTCTAACCGTTCCACGTTCAACAATTTCAATCGATCAGCATATGACAAGTCACTAAGTCTAATTTGAAATTCGGCGAAATGGAATTCGGCGAAATGAAGTGAAACACGTCGAATTGGAGCGATTTCGGCATGCTTTCGCGTCGCACGGGTTTGTCAGCGACAGCTGAGCTTTCTTTCACAACAGCATTTATGAAGGCAGAAATTCCAGTCTTAATCTTTTTCATTCCAGCATAACACACAGGTTGAATAGTCTAGGGCTCTAATTACTTAGCTCATTACTTAGTTTAGAAAATAAGAATTAATGGCCACACAATGCACACCTCTGTTTTATCTCCTTGGACTGAAGCTGATCCGCACTAGTCACTCGTTTACTGTCAACTGAACAGACCGACGAACGAGCAGAGCTAGAGTCACGTGTACCAATGACCACAGGTCCAGTATCTTCGACGGGTAAAACAGCGGAATTTCCGTCGCTGTCCTCTTCAACTCGCGATACTTGCACAGAAACTGCTTGTGCTGACAGTTGATCAGGTGTGCGTTCGACGTGATTCTCAGCCGCTGCCTCATCTGTCATAACATGCAAGAACTGCATTAGTAGTCTGGGGGCAGAGTTGGTGAACCCTGAACAAATTAGGTACAAGTTGATTTTTACATCATATGATAGCTTTTTACGTGTAGTTTGCAGTTCTGAGTCCCCAAACTCTGCCCCCTCCGGCAAAATTTTCTACAGCCAGAAATCCAAAATGGCCGCCATCAACACAATCGCACATTATAAAGTTGCTCCAAAATGTGAAAAGTATGACATATAGTACATCAAAATCCACTTTTTTCAGGGTCAAGGAATGCAGTGGTGACATCAGAAATGCCCTTGATAAATGGTTTACAAGATAGCCAGTGGCAGCTCCTCCAAAACTGGAAGAACTGTGCCAACATGCAGACAAGTCAGTGTTCTGGCCATTCGCACTGGATCAAACCATGAATACACACTGTCTAACCCAACTGTAATGGCTCACAGTGTTGACTGACTCCATCTGGACACCTTTACAACCATGGAAGATGCTCTACCACAGACCAGAAGGCTCCTCGATACCGAGTAATTTTTTACCACTCCAGTACTCGGCAACAAAGAAGTAAGCAAATTTACATAAGGAAGTAAATTTTTGCCAAAAATTTATTTCGTGTCATTTCCGCTATTTACAAAAATGTACAATCTGTAGAATTAAGAACTCGGTGGCTAATCACTCACTGTGTATATAACTGCGACTACGATGCCGAGTATTTTTTACATCAATGTAAAAAATACTTGGCATCGCAGTGGTTGTGATATCTGCACAGTGGCAATCACTATAGTCTCTCACAATTATCACAACTTCACAAGTGACGTCATAAATGATTCGTTAATGAAGAAGTTCATTCACCACACAGGCAGATCATATTGCCTGACACTTCTAACATAATACATGGACAGTATAGTGACAATATAGCGACAGACAAACAAACAGACTGACAGACAGATACAGAGGTGTTAGAATAGATAGGCCGATTTAGCTCACAGCTTCGTGACCAATCCGATCCTAACTCAGTTTAAAACACAGCCATCAGTACGTCTACAACACTCAACAACATCATATTACATGTAGCCTGTAGGCACTGTGTGCACTTGAAAACAAACACAAAACTTACCAAAATGTCTTAGAACTGAACCAACTTCGCGAACTTCTTGCTCGGCCAGTGGAACTTGATAAATACTTTCGTTAACAGTGCGAGAATGGCCCATATGTGCGTAGAAAGCGGAACGTTTTCCCTGTGGAATCTCAAGGCTTGCGTACACAGTGCTGGCATAATGTCGCATCTTCGTAGCAGTTACTTTTCTCGGCTCGATCCCAGCTGCAGTACAAGCCCTGCTGAGCGCATGCCAACCGCTGACGCTGGACTCTGAAGAAACTGTGCTTGGGAATAGACATGAATTATCCTTGCTCACTCCACACTGTTCACGGAAAGCCGGGTCAGCTAACTTGGTTATAGCTGGAATTGTATCTTCAGGTACGATAACTGGAACTAGGTGGTTCACACCTTTGCCAGTTTGATACATGATACGTGCGTTATTAAAATACTCCTGTTCTTCTTCTGGCATAGCTGCAATCCTGTTTTTGTTGAACCATACTTGGTTGCAGGCATCCAACCAATGAGAAACTTTAAGCCGTGCAGGCTCGCCACCGCGGCGGGCATTGAACAGAGTTATTCTTGCACATGCAAGATCTCGCAGTTCCACAAACTCGGAACTTGTCCAGTACACATACTCACTGCCTGTCATTTCTGTGATTTTCGCCGTCATATAGTTTCGCAGCTTTCCAACATCTTCGATCTGCGGAAGGTTATCAACTCGTCGAAGCTGTGTATTCCGGTTCTTATTTGTGTTGTAGATAGCTCCACCAATGAATGTGTCTTTACTGTCACGCAAGACATCAAGAAATTCTGCTGTCTCGTTGGCTTGAGTTTTGTTTCGCCTGACCAAATAGAAAACTTTCATCATCTTCGCAGCTTTCGTAAGCAAATAGTACACGGCTATTTGCAAGCCAGATTTGTCATTGCCATCAGTGTCTTCACTTGATGTGTAGTTTACACAAGCCTCCTCTAAAATGTCCAGGTATTCCTGCTTGAACATATCAGGAACTGCGGTGGTGGAGGAGGTAGTAGCCTGATTACGCTGCTCAAGCACACCACGAAAGTGAGTAAAAACATGACCTAATCTGCGCATATCAGTCATAACTGATCGCCTGACTTCAACTTTCTTGTCCTTCCTCGATTTCAGCTTTCGAAATAGCTTGCTGCCGATCATCACTATTGTCTCATCTTGCTGGCAAAGCTTACCAACTTCATCATTGATGAATTTACTGAGAATCTCCTTCTTAAATTCTTCTGATGCATCACACGAACTGAAGAAAACTGAGGCTGTAACTGGTCTAGGCTCACAGCCACCATGTGCTTGACAGTTTTGTTTATGTGACGAGAACCAGTGTCTGTTGAAGACCCCGCAGCATGTGTCACATACTACTGTACTGCTATTACTCTTAGACAATCGTTCACGTAACAGCTTTGCACCTTTCTGGCCAGCAATTTTCAAATTGTGATCCATTATGCCACGTCTCTTCAAAAGTTTAAACGCTGCACGTTGCTTACCGGCACTTTTCTTTATTTGCTTCACCTGTTCTTCGGTTTTGTGCACTGCCCTGATGTGGCGCGTTAATCGGACCTTGAACTTCCCGCAGAATGGGCAAGGTCGAGATGGCCGATCGGATCCTCTGGGCACACTAGGCACGCTGTCAGACGCCAACACGTTTATGGAAGTGCTATCATAGGCCAACACATTCTCACCAACTGTATTCGGTATTTCAGGAGGTGCGTCAACAGGTGACACGAATGGGATTTCCATGGACACTTCATCTGCACTGGTTTGAGGTCCGATGGGACTGCAGATGTGCTTTGTTAGCGGTATTATTTCTTCATCGGTTTCACTTTCACTTTCACTTACACTGTTTGGAACGAAATCGGAGTCATTGACAGAATCATCAATAGACGATGAATCCGACTCGGTAACTACGTCAATATGCTCATCCTCACCAACTGTATTCGGTATTTCAGGAGGTGCGTCAACAGGCGACACGAATGGAATTTCCATGGACACTTCATATGCACTGGTTTGAGGTCCAATGGGACTGCAGATGTGCTTTGGTAGCGGTTGTATTTCTTCATCAGTTTCACTTTCACTTACACTGTTTGGAACGAAATCGGAGTCATTGACAGAATCATCAATAGACGATGAATCCGACTCGGTAACTACGTCAATATGCTCATCCTCCTCTGCACCTGCCTCGTCCGCCTGCTCACCGACGTGCTGGACTACTGTAGCAGCGGTAACTATGTCAATATGCTCATCCTCCTCTGCACCTGCCTCGTCCGCCTGCTCACCGACGTGCTGGACTACTGTAGCAGCGGTAACTATGTCAATATGCTCATCCTCCTCTGCACCTGCCTCGTCCGCCTGCTCACCGACGTGCTGGACTACTGTAGCAGCGGTAACTATGTCAATATGCTCATCCTCCTCTGCACCTGCCTCGTCCGCCTGCTCACCGACGTGCTGGACTACTGTAGCAGTGGTAACTACGTCAATATGCTCATCCTCCTCTGCACCTGCCTCGTCCGCCTGCTCACCGACGTGCTGGACTACTGTAGCAGTGGTAACTACGTCAATATGCTCATACTCCTCTGCACCTGCCTCGTCCGCCTGCTCACCGACGTGCTGGACTACTGTAGCAGCGGTAACTATGTCAATATGCTCATCCTCCTCTGCACCTGCCTCCTCCGCCTGCTCACCGACGTGCTGGACTACTGTAGCAGCGGTAACTACGTCAATATGCTCATCCTCCTCTGCACCTGCCTCCTCCGCCTGCTCACTGACGTGCTGGACTGCACGGCGCTGTCCTCTTTTTTTGGACAGAGACGAAGAGTATTCCATGCCCAGTGCAGTTTGTTTGCGTTTTCTAATTGGCCTTCCGGTAGACATCTTGAGATAAACTGCAAACACATTGTGTTAAATCATTTTAAGCTTACCATGAAATATGCTGTTTTGTTAAAATTAAATGCATTCTTGTTAAATTGCAGACATGAGAGGTTGTGTGCATATGGCTCAGCTGAGTGCTACATACAGACACTGTGATACTGTGAGAAAAAATATCAATGCTTAGTACTCTACACTGTGTCCCAAAAAAACCGGACACACATATTATGATCAATAACTTTGACAAACATCGACCAATATCAATGCCATTTGACGGAATTGTTCTTGCAACATTACTTGATAATATAACATAAAAATTATTCACACAGCAGAGTGCCAGCTGCAACTGTTGCCATGGCAACCAGCGCACTATCACAGACCAAGGCCTATCCTAAATCAGCGTATCTGCCCATCGTGCACGTGCCACCGTCGAGTATTTGCGCCAGGTCACACCTGATTTCATTTCTCCCGACCTCTGGCCAATAGTCCCGACCTAAATCGGTCGATTACCAAATTTCATTGGGGCTGTCTTCGAGACTGTTTAGCAGAAGCGCGTACGCGATGTCAACGAGCTGAAACAGCGCCTGGTTGATGTATGGTCAGACTTTGGGCAGACAGTCATTGACGAAGCCATCGATGAGTGGAGAATGTGGCTTCAGGCCTGTGTCCGTATGAAAGGATGCCATTTCTTGTAAATCTTTCCTTTTTCTGTTAACATTTTTACCGCCAAGTCTTCAGGTTCTGTAGATTTTTCATAGGAATTGCTAATGTTTAGCGTTGCTGTAGTAACTGAGAAGCTGGTACTCGACGCCGACAATGATTGTTCTGATGTCATGTAAATTTCATTGTCTGAATAACAGAGATATATTGTACTGAAATTTAACGGTGTGCAATCACTAGTTTTGAAAATATCGCAATTTTCACAGTGTCCGGTTTTTTGGGACACACTATACTACCATTTTTTATTGTTTATTGTATAGTAAAACAAGAAAGCCCAGCTGTCACTGAGTAACCCGCGCGACGCGATAGAAAACTGCTGATTTTAGCAACCGCTGCCTTGTTTCACGCCCCCTGGCGGCGGAACACCATTAGATGTCGACGTGATCTATACACCGCTGAAAAGTGCATTTAATGGGCTACAATTCCGTCGAGGACATTATACGTCTATCTTCATTCGTTTTGCCGTGGTGGCCTCCCAAAGTCGCGAAATCACGCGAAATTCCGACAAAATTTGACCTTACAGCAGTTCAAGGTCATCCAAGGTCATCGATCTTGGTGTCAATCGAAAGCCCATGTACGACTTCCTATTAGTCACTAATAGTAACTTTGACCGTATCTGCTACCGTTTTCGAGATATTGTCGCTTAAAGGTAGAAATTAGCTGAATTTTCACGACCCAACCTTGTTTGAGGCTCCCGCTCGGGGGGAACCCCTTAGAATTTCGTGATGAAATTTGGCGTCAAAAAACTACAGTCTTGGGGCTATCAGATAGTGAAGAAATCATAACGCTAGCTTTCTTCGTTTTGACACAATACCGGCTCGTGACGGACAGACGGACAGACAGACGGACAGACGGACGGACAGACACGTTGCTGTAGCAAAGACCCGCGCTAGCATAGCGTCGGGCGGGTAAAAAGTAACTGACTCAAAAATGGTCATCCCAAAATGGCTTTATGCTTACCCAACTTGTGGTCCAAATGTTGGGTGAGCATGGCGCCACAAGGCAAAAAGTTGGGTGAGCCAGGGCGCCGTTGGCGCCATGGCTCCCGGGCCCCTGTTGGATTCAGTGCGACTGAAATGGCATCAAGTTTAAATGTTAGCAGTTGGATTTCGTAAGCAGTACTGGATTTTGTGGAAGCCTTTGATTTTTTCGGCTGCTTTCGTTGAATTTCTATAATTAGTTTTCGCTTTATGTAAGTGGATTTCGTTGCAGATGCAGTGCTTAAAGTGTACTGTAAAAAGTGCCGGTACTCTGGTGGCCGGCTAAATCGGTGACTTAGAAATCTAACTCCTGCCGCTCCCCTTAAAACCAGCCAGGAGTGTGGAGGAGCGCTATAAGCTCCCTAGTGGCGTCTCCCGCCGACTTCGATTTTGGTGTATTATGAGAGGAAAAAAATGCATTTGACAGCAATTATTGTACGCATCTGCATTACTGTATACTAAAGTCTTTTTATCCACTTTATATAAAAACCTTTGCCTATCATCTTTAAAACTAGGTTTTGAGCAAGTCTACGACAAGTTACAGACATTTCGGCGGCAAAAAGTCTGAAACTTGTGGCAGACTTGCTAGATCTGTCTCTGTGGATATGCGACAAATAGACGTTCTTGGTCTAAGACAATGCTGAAAACTTGTTAGCTTCTTTGTGTCCGACAAGATAGAATTGATGGAGATTGGATTTAATTTTTAAAAACTTGACACTCAGACTATACGACTGCACTTGGAACCTCAACTATCATTTTTCTATTCACAGTGAAAAAATATAGAAGTCTAGGTTATAAGAAGACTCATCGTCAAGGTTGGCCAATCTATGACAAATGGTTACTGGACGAGGCGATGCTTAGGCTTACTATTCAATTACTGATTGATCCAGAAGATCGTTCAGGTTAGTGCTATAGGCTGAACCATCAGGTCAGCTGATCCTAAGCAAGTAAGTAAGTGTAGTAATTTTTATAGCGCACCTACAAGAAGGAAAGGCTGGCTTAATCTGCCAACCGCCGCACATGGATATGTTACTGTAACAGTTACGAAAGACTTCAAGACAAGCAGATTGTTGAAGAGTAAATTGGAAGACTGGAAGTAGGCCTTTGCAAGCGTACATGTATGCTGAGTAACACCAAAGCCACATACACTGTGTCCCATAAAAAACCGGGCATTACTGAAATTTCAATATCTTCAAAAGTAGTGATTGCACACAATTAAATTTTAGAACAAGATATCTCTGTTATTCACACAATAAAATTAGCATAACATCAAAACAGTCATTGTCAGCGTCGAGTACCAGCTTCTCAGTTACCACAGCAATGGTAGGCATAAACATTAGCAATTCCTATGAAAATTCTACAGGACCTGAAAATTTGACGGTAAAATGTTAACAGAAAAAGAGAAGATTTACAAGACATGTTCGAAATGGTGTCTTTTCATATGGATGCAGGCTTGAAGCCGCTTTCTCCAGTCATCGATGGCTCCGTCGATGATTTTCTGCCCGCAGTCTGACCATACATCAACAAGGTGCTGTTTCAGCTCGTTGTATGTCGCTAGTGCGCTTCGGCTAAACACAGCATCGAAGAGAGCCCCAAATTTTGTAATCGACCAGATTTAGTTTGGGGCTATTAGTTAGGCAGAGGTCGGGAGAAATCAAATCAGGTGTGGCCTGGCGCAAATACTCAACGGTGGCACATGCATGATGGGAGAGTCTGTGAGAGTGCGCTGGTTGCCATGGCAACAGTTGCAGCTGGTACTCTGCGGTGTGAGTAATTTTTATGGTAAATTATCACGTAATGTTGCAAGACCAATTCGATCATACGACATTGATATTGGTCGATGTTTGTGAAAGTTATTGGCCATAATATGCGTGCCCGGTTTTTTGGGATAGTGTATGTATGAGATTGTAAATTGTAACAGTTATCGATTATTATTAAGTTTGTGCACAAAATTCGCACTTTTATGTGTTAAAGCTTAATGCTAAACTTTTAATAAAACTCCCCCACCCCCAAAAAATAGTCCACGGTGCATGTGTCGGTTGCCACGGTAGATATGGATAGATGCCGCTGTCTGCGACCCCAAACGCCAGTGTAAAGACCGTCATTAACAATGATCACTTTAAATGTCTGCGCCCATTTGTCAATTCTACGTACTGTGTGCCATCTACCTCTGCCCCTGTGGACAGCATCTATAACCATGGTGGAATTTTCATGCACCCTTAGAGCACGCATGAGTGACAGCGTCTTGTGTAATCTAGTTTTCTCAAAGTGTAATGCACATTTGTAAACGAATGGCTGAACATTGTTTGTGTGCAGAACAGTTTTCACGTTGACATTTTTGTCATTTGAATTGATTACAGTCTTCAGTAGCTGACAACATGTATTAAGTAACTTGCAAGTGATCTCTACTTTGTTATGTACTGATACTTCCCAGTCTTGCTCATGAAACTTCCGGTCTTGACTACAAAACTGGGCAAAACTCTGGGCAGATAGAGCCCAGTTTTTGGTGGGAGGTGTCTGCGGTGTAATAAGTGTTTCAAATTTGGTGACGATCGGTTAAGAGGTTTAGTTTATGGTTGCCTGAAGGTCAAATTTTGCCTTTCCCAGTGACTTCCACAGTCGTCCTTTTTACAAGACTCTGACAGTACCATGTGAGTGGGTGATCATTCTGACAGCATGGTGTTGCCACAGCAGTAGCGGAACCATTGACCTTCTACAGCAGGCTGAGTACCGGCACACTTACCAGTGCGAGGAAGCGGTGTGTAACTATTAACTGCACTGAACCCACACCGGACCGCATTGGGCCGGAAATGACTGATTATTTCGCTTCGACTATGAACTAAAAGGCGTAACACAGGGTGTAGGTAAACTCGGTCGATGCAAACTCGGTCTGGGAAAACTCGGTTTATGTAATCTCGGTCGTGGAAAACTGGGTCGTGACTTTTAAGCTGGGGTGGAAAACTCGGTCGGAGCTATGTAGCAATCCTGAAATACTGTATTATATAATAAGTATGCTGATTCTGATAGTAGGATAGTCCTGTCCATCATTTGAGTTATGTTTCTACTTCTGATGTGGGCACAGAAGGCTGTTGCTTACGCCCATAACATGATATGTTATATTACAGAAGTAGAGTGGGACTGCGGGAGAGATGGGTGTCTTAGCTTAGTGGTGTTACCGGTTCTCTCACCACGTTCAATGGGCCTACGAATGTGTAAGAAAACATCGTGGTGCAGCCAAAAGCAATCTGTTTGATTATTTCACTACGACGTACGTCAACTGTGACACGGGTGGTGCGCACTCGCTTCCCACCAGAACAGTGGAACGTGCACCAACAGACCGTCGATGACGACGCTAGGACAAATAACTACGCAGAAGCATGGAACCGGAGGTTTGAGAGTTTGGTCGCCAATGGTCATCCAAGTACGTTGATTCGCGGAACACATCTTAGCGTTAGCCAGGCTTTCTTGTTAGTACAAAGTGTGTTGCCTGACAAATACAATATTTGATAATTTAGACGATAGAGTGCGACTGGCGCAAAAAAGTTATAAATAAAAAAGGCATTATTATTTACATACGTCTTTGGACTGGCGTGACTCGCTTATGCTTTGCCGTGAAATAAAACATGCGACAACAACACAAACACGTCAGGCCTACAGGGCGTATTACCAGAATCAGTATAACACAGTAATTCAGAATTGCCACATAGCTCCGACCGAGTTTTCCGCCCCCGCTCAAAAGTCGCGACCGAGTTTTCCACGAACGAGTTTACCTAGACCGAGTTTTCCCAGACCAAGTTTGCATCGACCGAGTTTACCGGCTCCCGTAAGTATCAGTACACCCATGTGACAACCTAATTATCTGCAATAGACCAAAGAAATGAACCCTCGTCGATGCTCGTGATGAGATGGCGATGGACGTATTCAATGTTTCCTGCTTATTCAGATGAATCCCAAGCACCAGGGGTTCACAGTTAACCATTAAAAATCTACTCGTAAGAGTCGTGAGTCGTCGAAGCGAAATAATCAGTCTTTTCTGGCCCTTCTAGCCCGGTACGGGCCCGATGTGGTCCGGTGTGGGTCTGGCGTTGCCCGGTGCGGTTAATAGTCACACCCCGAGGAAGTATCAGTACACCCGTATGACTTTTATAGCAGTGCCGGTACGCTGTATAGACTGTACCATGACCGTCACACTTTAAGCAAGCCCTGTGCACAGGGTGGATTTCGAATAATATACACTGGATTTCGTAAATTTTGGTGGATTTCGTGAATTTTGTGGATTTCGATTTTTACACCCATCTTCTTGCAACTGCATAGTATGATTCTGGGTTGTAAATCTTGTATATTCGTAGATTACCGCACCGTCGAGTCTGAAATCATGAATATTAATGAGCCAGCGCCTTCTGGGAAATACCGAAATATAACTGCAGCGTTAGTTATGTTTTAACAAGTTTCTAAAACTGCTAAACCGTCGTGATAAAAGATGTTCCAAATCCTAATGCTGATCACAAACATGTTTTACTAATGAGTCAATATAAGGAAATCGAATGATAACCTGCATCTGACGAAACGAGAGCACTTTATACAAATATCCCTTTTACGATACACTTTACATAATATCAATAATAATCGTATAATAATCGTATGATTTTACAACGTTTATTACGCGGAAATAACCAATATACAAATCTCCATTAATGAATAGAAAAGCTGACCGGAATATGAAATTTGTATCAAAAATAAGTAAGTAAATATTTCTGCACTCATGACCTGTGTAGCATGCTGCGAAGATGAAAGGGCCGTGATTTCGGCCCTTTCCATACCGAAGCCCTATTCCTGTAAGCTGTATACGACGTTTCAGCCCTTTATTCGACGAAAAGAGTAATAATAATAATAATAATAATAATAATAATAATAATCTTATTTATATAGCGCCAGCATGTCGGATGACTTCAGATCTATTG
>Ga0209364_1000091_pt1 | contig 19036 bp, 28 predicted proteins | sample WorMetHERISLAND2_3_FD_187387 | JGI IMG/M metagenome (GOLD analysis project Ga0209364, IMG submission 187387) | Marine gutless worms symbiont microbial communities from Max Planck institute for Marine Microbiology, Germany - Olavius albidus HERON... | ecosystem: Host-associated > Annelida >... | reverse complement strand
TTCTACCGCCATCTTATCGACACCCGCGGCCTCAAGGAACTCCAGGCTGTCTGCGCGGTCATGCGCAAACTCTTGCTCGCCATCCATCCATGCCATGCTTAGAACGGACTCTCCCTTCGACAGCCGCTGCTTCTTCTCACCCACTGAAACGACCACTTAATAAATCCAATTTATAGATCAGTGGCCACTTTTTGGGAATTAGGACGCAAATCGGTCTTGCTTCGGAACACAGAGTATCTACGGGCTACAGCTCGCTAGTACTTAATTTCGAGTGATATTGCAAATTCATAGCATTGTGGGTGAGAAGGCTTGCATTGATCTCAGGTGACCCTATCCGCAATATCAAGAGAAATGAGGTACTAGGTACTAGCCCTGGATTCCGGCAATCCCTGCCGGAATGACGAGGTCGGGTCTGGTAAACTTAACTACTTGAACTTAGCCGCCACCTGCCCGCAAATCAACTCGGAAAGAAGCCAACTGCTATGCGTCACGAGTACGACTTCTCATTGTCGGGTCCCGGATGATTACGAGGATTTTTTGTAACTATATCAGCACCCTAGGCGAGGCATTGGCGGGCTCCCCTGGAAGGTTAGAACGAGTGAGGAGGAGAGCTTGGTGGACTGCTTGTGCAGCGTTGAGAGGTAGGAGCGGATCATCGCGAATGCGGTCACGCCGGTCTCGGAGCGGAAGCCGCCGGAAATTTTGTACTTGAGCTTGGGCATGCGCAGGTCGCGTTCCGCTTGGTTGTTATCGATAAGGAACGCGCAGGTCAGTGATAAAATGCAGGATGTCGTCGCGGTGTTGTTGCAGACGTGCGATGAGGTTGTCGGCCGGGGATTGCTTGATGCGCCCGCGGGTGCCGAGGCGACGGGGACGGCGCGGGTTAAAGGCTTCGGCCTCGGTGAGGATGGTATCGTAGCGGTGCTGCAGACGTTCAACCTCGCGGGCGGACAGCGCCATCAGGCCCTGGGCGTGGGCTTCGTTGACTTGGGCATTGGCCTCACACAAGAGCACGCTCATAAGCACGCTCATATCGGCGGCCCATTGCTGGCTCGGGATGGTCTCAGCGATGGCGGCCAGCTCGCGTAGATGATGAGTATCGCAGAAAGCATGCCAGCATTGGTAGCGCTCATAAGCTGACCAGTGGTCATGCGCCAGCACGCCGACGAACCGTGCCAACAAGCCCCCGATATCCTAAGGCTTCGGCGCCGCGTTTGGGATGGAGAAAGTAGGCTGTCAGCTTCGCGCTGCTGAGCACGTGCAGCCAGTGTAAGGTGCCCTCCACGCGCAGGCTGGTCTCGTCGGCATGGGCGCGGTGCCTTGATGGCGCGCCGCAGATTGCCACCACCGGCGCCTCTAGGCGGGGTAGCCGCGACCGCGACCGCGCACTGGAGCGTACCCAGCGAGATCGCAATCTCGGCCAACTCCTGGAGCACCTCGGCAGTACGCTGGTAGGGGAGCAACTGATATTGGGTCAGATACACTGCCCGTGCCGACACCCTCGGACCGTACTGGATCGCGGCTGTGACGCTTTCAGGGAAGGTACTGCGCTGCACCCGTCCACAGACACAGGATCCACTCACGATGCGGTATTCGGTGGCCTCACGCTGGATCACCACCGCGACCACTTGGCGTCGCTCCGGAAGTACCTCAGCGGTGACTCCGCCGGCAGCGCCTACACGCGCAGGTGCCCGCCAGCGGGAGGATGAGGGGGATCCTTGGAGTCGTAGTCGCATTCGCATGCAAGGAGATATTCATGATACGTTCTCCGCTACACATGTGGCTACCAGCAGCTCCATAACCTCCCGAGCACGCAACAATGACCCTATCTTAGATCCTATGCAATCATCCGGGATCCCACAAGAATATCAACGACAGGTATTGGAATCATAAAGGTGATAGCTATCGCAACCGACGACATCGACGAGCACCAGGCCCGTCTGGAACGGATCGTCGCGGATCTGCTTGCCGAGGCCAGGCGCCAAGGCGCCAGTGCCGCCGAAGCCACCGCCAGCACCGGGGCTGGATTGGAGACCAGGGTGAGGCTGGGTGCGGTCGAAACCCTGGAGCATACCCGGTCCAATGGTCTCGGCATTACCGTCTACATGGGAAACCGCAAGGGCTCCGCCGGCACTTCGGACCTGGGCCCGGCGGCCGTGCGTGATACGGTCGCGGCCGCCTGCGCCATCGCCTCCCACACCCAGGAGGACCCCTGCGCCGGACTTGCGGCCCCGCAGCGCATGGCCACCCGGATCCCAGATCTGGACCTCTTCCATCCCTGGGAGCTCCAGGTCGAGACGGCCATCGACTTGGCGCTCGAATGCGAGGAAGCTGCCCGCACTGCAGACGCGCGCATCGTCAACTCGGAAGGGGCCGACGTCACCTCCCACACCGGGGTCCATGTTTACGGCAACAGCCACGGCTTTATCGGCGGCTATCCCAGCTCCCGTCATGGCGTGAGCTGTGCGGTGGTCGGTCGGGAAGGCGCGAGCATGCAGCGCGATTACTGGTGGAGCTCCGCCCGTTGCGCGGGTGACCTGGAAGCCGCCGCAGCCGTCGGTCGCCGCGCCGGCGAGCGTACCATAGCCCGTTTGGGGGCGCGGCAGATCTCTACCCGCAAAGCCCCGGTCCTGTTCGATGCCCGGATTGCAGCCGGGCTGATGCGACACCTGGTACATGCCGTTACCGGCTCCAGCCTCTACCGCCGGGAAAGCTTCCTGCTCGACCAGTTAGGGCAGGAGATCTTCCCGGACTTCGTGTGTATCTACGAGGAACCCCTCCTGCCCCGGGGCCTGGGCAGCGCCCCTTTCGACGACGACGGGGTGGCGACTGCGTCGAAGGACCTGGTAGCCGGGGGCGTATTGCGCAGGTACCTACTCGACGCCTACTCTGCCTGCCGTCTGGGAATGGAGACCACCGGGAATGCCGGGGGCGTGCACAACCTGCGGATCGAGATGGGAGCGTTGGGCAAGGACAAGCTGATCCGGGAGATGGGCACCGGGCTACTTGTTACCGAGCTCATAGGACACGGGATCAATCCGGTCACCGGGGACTATTCCCGGGGTGCCGCCGGCTTCTGGGTAGAGGGTGGCGAGATCCGGTTCCCCGTGGAGGAGGTCACCATTGCTGGCAACCTCAAGCAGATGTTCCGGGGCCTGCTAGCCGTGGGGAACGACTGCGACTTCCCCGGCAGCACCCGCACCGGGTCCTGGCTCATCGACCGGATGACGATCGCCGGGGAATAAGCGCACTGCGAATGCTCGATGCATTTGCTAGAATGGTATAGTCTTTGAAGTTTCCGTCGGTCGTCACCGAACCGCCTGAGCGGACTTTCTGCTGGGAGAACACGATGCCATGTTGACCTTTTCCGAGCTGTATGCAGAGAATCACAGGATAACGGAACTGTCCAACGTCTTCCTCTATCTCGTCAAGGATCGCTCCATGTGCGATACCACTTGCGCCCGTGATGTGTTCTTCGAATACAAAAAGCGCGTCAAGGAACACATTGAGCTGGTGGACCAGAAGCTGTGCGGCAAGCTCATCGCCTACTCGGATCGGGATATCAGGAATACGGCTGATCGCTTCCTCTCAGGATCAGTGGAGATCAGAAAGATTTTCTCCCACTACGTCAAGGACTGGTGCTCGGAGAAGGACAAGGTGCTGACCATCCGCGACCATGGTAAGTTCGTCAAGGAAACAATGGAGATGTTCGCCCTGGTAATGGACCGGCTCCAGCGTGAGACCGAGCATCTCTATCCGCTCATCCGCACGCTCGAAGACGGAGAAAAACTAGCGGCCTGAAGGCTTCGCGGTCGGTCAGTGTGGTCAACAGTCCCCGGGCAGGGGCGTTCAGGTGCCCCGATTGCCTTCTGCGGGGAGGATAGACGCCATTTCGTAATAAAAGCCCTCCGAATTACATCCCCCGCACCCCACCCCGATCCGGTATTTACCGGACGGCGCTTCCCTGACAGAGACCTTCTCCTCCCATGGCGTCTCCGGGGTGCGATCGAACACAATCGTTCTCCTCCGACCAGCGGGAGAGTAGCCTCCGCAGGGCGCCGTGGGGACCAAATCCATGCAGCATCTCATCGACCCACTCCCGCGGTCGCTGATCGCCCAGATAACGACGGGCGTCTTCGGCAATTCCGCTGATGATCGTCCGCATCCCCGCTGCCACATCCCCCCGTGCCGCTTGGGCTGGCTCCAGGTTTGCATAGAGAGCCGTGTAATCCGCTTCCACGTTGAGCTGCTCCATCAAGGCTAACAGGCAGCTGGTCTTACCAGTCTGCGCGGGGCGTGAAGGACGAAATAGCGTTTTTCTCGGATCAAGCGTCGGGTTTCATCCGTATCCCAGCGCAATAGCGCGGGGATGTGATAGTGCTCGTCCGGTCTGTCCGGTCTGATGGGACCAGCAGTGTTAAAGGTCTTCATACGGATGGACTAACCCGTATATCTCACCATGGTGATTTGTCTGATTTATCTACCACCAGGCAGACCGGTGATATTTCAGTTTTCATTTTATCTCACTGCTGTCCGACAAAACGTTTGTTCTTGTTGCGTAATTCCTTGTAAGGAAATGAAAAACAGCCACGCTAAGAGTGTCACCGACTTGAATTACCTCGCGCATCTCCCAAATACCCCCTTCTGGGGATGTTGGGGACCCGGTTATTATGCACATCGGCAAGCTCGTTTTTTCTCAGGTCATTGACTCTTTACCGATGCGTGCGTTTCGTCGAGGCGTTGCGCGGTACGACGGCAACCGCTACAAGAAGACATTTTCCTGTCTCGACCAATACCTGCGCATGACCTTCGCGCAGTTAACCCATCGCGAGAGCCTATGCGATATTGATGTTTGCCTGCGTGCCCAGAAGGACAAGTTTGTACCACAGAGGTATCCGGGGCAACGTTTTTCCAGAAGCGCCGTGGCCGACGCGAATGAACGCTGAGGTTGGTGTATCTAGGCAGATCTCGCTCAGGCGTTGATTCGCACCGCTTGCCCCCTGTATGCCGACGAGGACTTGGAGCTTGATCTTGACAACGCGGTTTATGCGCTCAATGCCTCTACCATCGACCTGCGCCTATCCGTCTTTCCGTGGGCACTGTTTCGCTCAACCGAATCTGCTGTCAAGCTCCAGACCCTGCTCGACCTTCAAGGCAACATCCCAACCTTTATCCACATCTCCGACGGCAAGCTACACGACGTCAATGTCCTTGATCTGCTGACCCCGGAGCCCGGCGCCTTCTACATCATGGATCGTGGCCATGTGGACTTCGAGCGCCTGTTCAGTTGCACAGAACAGGGCGTTTCTTCGTCATCCGCGCCAGGTCCAATACCAAATACAGGCATCGCTACTCTCATCCCGGGGACAAATCCGGTGGTGTTCGATGCGATCGGACCATTGCGCTGAGCAGAGTCAAGTCCGTGCGTGACTACCCCCAGCCATTACGCCGTATCCGCTACCACGATGTTCAGACCAGCAAGACGTTCAACTTCTTGACCAACAACTTCGCCATTCCAGCGCAGATGGTGGCGGATCTCTACCGATACCGCCGGCAAGTTGAATTGTTCTTCAAGTAGATCAAGCAACACTACGCATCAAATCGTTCTTCGGGACCCCCGAGAACGCGGTCAAAAGCCAGATTTGGATCGCTGTCTCGGTTTACATCCTCGTCGCTATCATCAAGAATTGCCTTGACAGCAAATCGGATTCTACACAATTTTACAGATTCCGGGCCTGACCTTACTCGAAAACACTCTTCTAGCTCTGTTAGTTACTAGAATGGAATCCAGAAGCGATACTGCCTATACCCATAAACCAACTGAATCTATTTGATAATTTCACCGGACAGTAGTGACCCCAACTATGTTTCCAATCTGATCGGTAGTCGGCACGCTTCCCGCGGGGGCTATCATGATGATTTGGGCAACGATCTCCTCGCCATCTAGTCCGTTGGCGCGGGCAAGGCCGATAAATTCCTTCAAAAACCCATCCGGGTTATTCTCATTCGTTCTTATAAGCCTGAGACAGCGGTTCACGCAGCCGATCATGTTCGAAATCGTCCTTCACGAACACCGTCTTGGACACGGTTCGCAAAAAATCCCGGGTGGCCTCGGGAGGCTAGCCGCCGGGAAATTGTGCCTTTGCTTTGTTTTCGGCAATTGTTTTCCGCCCGGCGCTGAATCGTTTGCCATTGCGGAACGCGGCCACGATATCGTCATAGCGTGTGATGAACCAACATCCTAATTCACTACACCAATATACAGGGTCCTCCTCCCGTATCCTGCACAGGATCAGATGTAGGTCTAGCTCAAAAGGAAGATTCTCCAGATTGAATTTTTCCATGGTTTTATCTCGATTTTTTGAATATCGAGTAGAATCAATGAACACGAAGATCCGCCTTCTGCTATTCCCCAACGATTGCAGTTTTTCCTGACTATTTTCTTGCATTTATATTTTCTCCGTTTCCAAGTGAGCCCTGCACCCGATTCCTCGATTTTCATTGATTGCTTCGGAACCTGTCGATAGTGATAGCTCCTCGGAGGCACGGGTGATCATGTTCATTCGTTGATTAATCCACCGGGTTCCACGCCCGCGTGGAGACTACCCGATACTCCAGATGGATACCTGTCGCTGCGGCGTATCGGGAACCAAGCTTGGCGGTTTCACCAAACAACAAGTGGGCAAAAAACTCCAGGGGTGCAACGATGCAGTGTATTAGTAACGGATCCTGTGCCTCATCCAAGAGCCCCACTACCTGATAGAAAAATAACCGGTCACGTTCTCTGTCGTCATCCCACATGAAGTTGACGGCACCCGTATAGGTCATGGTTTTGTTGAGACCCAGCTTCTACATATCGTTCAGATACCATTTCCAGTTGGTACCATCCTGGTGTCCATGCTCGTTGATAATCCTCTTCTGATCATCCTTTTCGGTTTCCTCCGCCGGATATTGCATGAGCAGGTTATTCAGAACTCGGAAATGATGATCCATCCCTATACCGCGTCAGGCGTCACCTTTTGTGACACACTCACTAGGAGCGGAAATTTGAGGCTTAACTTAATGGTATTGCTATGCAAAAAGGAGTATGCTAATATTCATGCTGCCATGGCTGGAAGCTCCATGCCCCGGATGAACCGATCGAGCGGTCCCACATGGAGTTCAGTGTCTTCCCAGATGACCTCCAGGTTTTCCACCAGATGCTGTTCGGCCAGTACCTCTCCATTACGACAGAGGCGAATGATGGGATGCAGGGCAGTGCTTTCGCCGCATGGTCCGGGTTGTGTTCCGATACCCGGTCGTCGTACAGGGTATCGAAGTTATGCCGATCATATTCCCGGGTGACCGTCAAATAAGGAATATCCCCTACCAAATCGCCGCCATGGACCTAATCCATAGGTACGGCCTCGTAGTGACGGGTTTCCTCATCCCCGAGTACGAACACATTCCCCAGGAAGCCGAATTGCTGCCATAGGGTGGAGCTGCGGTTGATGAGTCGGATGATGGCGGGGCCGATCTCATCCCGGTCGATCGGGTTATACGGCCACAGTGTATCATGGTACCTCTCTTCCAGGTAATGGAATAAGGCGCGCAGGTTGTAGCGGAAGCCGTGGATGAAGCCGGAGGTGGTTTTCCTGTAGTAGTCCCGCTGTTGCATCAGAGTTCCGGCGAAATACATGCCCGACACATTGACCGATTCCCATACCGGGTTCTGGTACGGGAAGCGGTCATAGGTCTCCGGATCCATTTCCGGTCGGCAGCCCTCATCGAAGATGTCCTTATCGAGTTGGAAGCCGGTGCAGGAGATGATGCGATCGTAATCGCACCGTACCTTCGTATCATTCGCCCGGTGATGGACCACAGTTACCCGGAATCCATCCCTTTCCCGCTCTATTTTCTCCACGGTGGCGTCCAGGATCCTGTTCTGGAATTTGAGCTGGTAGGTGTGTCGATGAAGTTATTGTTCACCGCCCGCAAGTTCCCGACAAAATGGGTCTGCCAGGCGAATTTGAGCAGCTTCGGCCACGCCACATAGATGGTCGCAGCCTGGCCGATTAGATTACCCGCTGTCTCGAAACCGGAATTTCCCTTGCCGAGGATCAGGACCCGCTGATTGGTAAACACCTCCGGGTCGATGGGAACCGGGGTGTATTGCTCGGCCATCTCGATGCCCTCGACCGGCGGAGACCAAGGCTTGGATACCCCGGTGGCGACGATGAGCCGCCGGCCCGAAAAGAGCTTTCCATCCGAGGTTTCGGCATGAAAGCCCCTTTCATCGCGAGAGACCCGAACGACTTCCGTGTTGTAGTGGATATTGGGCACATACTTTCCTGCGAATCCCTCTAGGTATTCCACCAGTCGGTCGGCATTGGGAAAGTAGTCCTCGGAATACTTCCTGAACAGGAAGCCGTAGTTATCGGTGAGAAGGGATTTCCAGTCCCAACGCAGGTTGCGTTCCGGGTCGTCGCAACCCGTGTAGATCAAGCATCTGAGTACGTCGGATCAGGCCCTGTTATTGCGGATCATTCACGCCTTGGAGTAGACCCCGTATCCATAAGCGTCGTGCACGGTCGTATGCGGTCGGTCAGGGGTGCCGCGGTCGCGGCGGAGAGGGGCGGTTTACGCATTTGATGAAATTGGGTACATGGCATTGGAGTCGGACGGGTTGTTACATCCCCCACACCCCAATCTGGTATCTTCCGGATTGTTCTTCCCTGACAAAGACCTTCTTCTCCCATGGCGTCTCCGGGGTGCGATCGAAAACCACCAGATAGCCCTCTTCGGCACCGACACGATCCATATAGTCGGCAGTCTGCACTAGGCCCTCCGCGATCGTTGCCTCCAGAGATTTATGCAGGATCTTGAGCTCGACAACCACCCGTTGCGCCGGGCCGTGGAAGCCCTGGTCCGCATCCAAAGGCCACTGCACTAACAGGAACGCCTGCATCAATAATTGCGGACTGGCCTCCTTGTAATCGAAACGTTCGATCCAGATCTCGCTGTTCTCCCGGAAGAAGTGCTGAAAGGCATCAAGCAGCTTGGGAAAATCGATCCCGCCCGCTGCCCGGATATACCAAGTCGTCTCCTGCGGGATCCGGGTCTGGGCAACCCAGGTCAAAGCGCGCGGGATGATCTCCCGGTAGATGGGATTGGCGATCCCAATCTGGGGGCGGGTGCGAATTAGGCCCAGATCCTGCACATAGAGCTGATCGTCTTCACTGGGCGGGGCGAGTCCGGGCTCAACAGCACCACCCAACAGCTCACTGATGGCTGTGTGCCCCCGGGGCTCCCGCAGCTTATCGGTCAGTTGGTCGAGATGGGTGTCTCGCCGCTCGATGACCCGTTCACGGGCATCGGCCATGATTGTGTGAGTGATGGCTGGGTGCGGTCGCGGCCGGCCTCCATTTCAAAACAGACCTCGTAAGCGAGGGCATTGACCAACCAGTGCTGACCGCCGGTCTGCTCGAAGATGTAATCGATCACCCCATTCTCGAAGACTTGCCCGGTCTCCTCGGTATATTGGGCATAGAGGAGGGCAATATCCTCGTGGCTGAAGTTCCCCAAGCGGAGCGATTTGGATTTGATGTCGGAATTTCCTAGTTTAAGGTCTTGACATTGATTGACAGGATACGCAATGGGATCACAGGAAAATAAGTTGATCAATCTCTATATTGAACTCAGAGACGGCCTCCGGGACTTGGAGGAAAGATTCTATACAATGATCCCTATGTATCACAGGGATTACACGGACTCTCCAGAGGATTTCGCCCACGAAATGACCTACAAACGATATTGCAAGGCGATGGACGAAAGAGAAAAGGCTGAAGACGCCAGATATACTCTGGAAATATGGTCTATCCACACTTTGACATTGATGATATAGTTCATCTGGAAGACGCCGCTCTGGAATGGATGAACCTGGACGCCGGAGAGCTGGAGGATATCAAGTGTCTTCTAAGTGTTTTATGGAGAAGCTGACCAGGAAGGCGGAGAAACTCGAAGCCAAATGGAAGAAAAAAGCCAGTTATTAATCGAATATTATACCCTATGCTTTAATCTCCAAAAAAACTAGAAATAGAAATATCAAGACCTTAAACTAGGAAATTCCGTTTTGATATTAAAGGCGCTGCCGCCGGTGATGACCTGGTTGTCGCCGTTGTGGATGCGGTAATCCCGCACGTCTCGGACCCCGCACAGGAGCACGGTCTGGGGAAAGGCCTGGGGACGATCCGGGTAGCCGGCGCGAATCTGGCGCAGCAGGAAGATCAGGGTATCTCCTAACTAAGGAGTCCACTTCATCCAGGAGTAGAACGATGGGACGGTCGTTCTCCTCCGACCAGCGGGAGAGCAGCCCCCGCAGGGCGCCGTGGGGACCAAATCCATGCAGCGTCTCATCGACCCACTCCCGCGGTCGCTGATCGCCTAGGTAACGCCGGGCATCTTCGGCGATTCCGCTGATAATCGTGTGCATTATTCCGGCTTCCACGTTCCCCCGCGCCGCTTGGGCGGGCTCCAGGTTAGCATAGAGAGCCGTGTAATCCGCTTCCGCGCTGAGCTGCTCCATCAAGGCTAACAGACAGCTGGTCTTGCCGGTCTGACGTGGGGCGTGGAGGACGAAATAGCGTTCCTCCCTGATCAAGCACCGGATTTCATCCGTATCCCAGCGCGATAGGGCAGGAATGTTGTAATGTTTATCCGGCTTGACAGGACCGGCAGTATTGAAGGTCTTCATACCAATGGACTAACCCGCGTATCTCACCAAGGCGATCTGTCCGAGCTGTTCTTTGCGGCTCACAAATCATTCGGCCCCGATACGGTATTTTTATCGTCCTCGTCCTGTTGTTTGCGCGCCAGCTCCGCTTGGGTACGTAGCTCCCAGATCTCTTTGCGTTCCTCGACCCGTTTCTCCCAGGCATTCTCGACTTCTTCGATGCTTTTCTCGCCGAACAGGGCCTGGCGCAGGAACCGAAAGGCGAAGTCCATCAGGGTGAGGTCGTTCGTCTCGACCGCTTGAAAGAAGGCGTCGTTGAGCTGATAGGACCGGCGAAAATTCCCGCTCAGCACGAAGCGGCGGAACATGTCCAGGTTGTAGGAGGCCATGAAGAAGACCTGCAGGCTCATCTCGGAGGGACGCCCTACCCCCGGACCGGCGGATTTTTTCTTCAGAATCAACCGGTACCAGTCCCGATTCCGGTCGTCGTACTCCTTGCATCCCTGCTCGATACGGTAGTCCTCGATACTGATCTCGCGGTCTTCGAGATGGCCCTTGCAGTGACGCTCAGAGATCAGTGAGTAATTCTCCTCGGCCTGGGACGAGTCCTTCTTGCGCATGTTGAGCAAGGCCACCGGATAGTAACGGCAGACGGTCGGACGATCGGCATAGACACTGCAACCTTCCTCTCCGGCCAGCAGCACGCAGGTGCCTGCGTCGTCGGTGCGCAGCTTGAGGCCGGGCACGCCGTCCTGGTTTATCTGGAAGGGAACCGTGTATTGCCCGAGAAATTCCTCGGAGGTTAGACCGAAGCGCGACTTCAGACGCAGAATATCATAGGGAGCCAGGGTGACGTCGGCCCGCTCGCAGCAGGCATTGAGGCAGGCGATTCCCTTGTAGCACCGGAACTTGAACTTGGTGTCGGCGGTGAGCAGCTGGGGCAAGTTGGGGCTCGTGAAGGGAAAGTCAAAGCTCTCATCGCTCATGGGTACAGTCGCTCCTCGTGTGGAATTCTGTTTCTTGCGGGCATGCCCTGCCTAGCCACTAGGACTTGTTGACATTTGATGAAGTGGGTAAACCCTAATCTTCGTGCTTGTCTTCTAATGGTACAGGATTAACAGAATTTTCAGGATTAACAGAATGTTATAATTATTATTTAAAAATAATCCTGTGAATCCTATCTTATTAGCGGTTGGTACGACGATCATGTCAACAGCCCCCTAACTGAAAAACAAAGGGTCTATAACTTTAGTATCTTCAGATGTATGCTAAGGTTATGTTATGCAATAAAAGAACAGGTATTTTAGGCGTTCACGTCTTTCGGAAGCCAAACTCAGACTGATTATCCGCTATTTTGCGCACGATTTACCGGCCTCGAAACTCGCCGCGCTGAGTGATGTAAGCCGCCCGACGATCAATCAACGGTTCTTCAAGCTACGAACCAGAATCGCTCAGCTTTGTGACGCCTCATCGCCTTTCTCTGGCGAGGTTGAAGGGGATGAACCCTCTTTTGGCGCCCGCCGTGTTCGGGAAAAAAAGGGGCGTGGAGGCGGGGGTAAAACAATCGTCTTCGGAATCCTGGAACGGCAGGGAAAGGTCTACACGGAGATCGTCCCGGATGCCTCCAAAAAGCCGCTACGGGCCGCGATTCGGGGCCAGGTAGCCCTCGATAGCATCATCCACTCGGATTGGGAGGGGCTACAATGGGCTGGTAGACATGGGTTATGAGAAGCATCTCCGCGTCCATCAGTAACGAATTTGCGCAAGGCAATTGCCATATCAACGGCATTGAGTCATTCTGGTCATATGCTGAACGGAGGCTTTGCAAAATTCAAGGACGTTCCCAGACATACGTTTCATCTATACCTCAAAGAGTGTGAATTCAGATTTCATCATCGAGAGGAAAATCTCTATGATAAAATACTCTCTCTGTTGAGCGAAAATCCTTTCTAAAGTTATCTAGACCCATGTTTAAATGTAAACATTGCCAATAGCGGTATGTTGGGTGCGCCACCAGCTGCATCCCCTCTCCCTCCGAGGGTATTGCAAAAGCCCCTCTCCCGCCGGGAGAGGGGATCAAAAGAAGCAATCGGGCGTGGTGAACGAACCCCTCTACGCTAAACCACTTAAAAACTTACCACTGCCTGAATCCAAATGTTGCGCGTTTGGACTGACCGAGATGTGCAAAAAGTCTCCACCGTAATTCAGAGGCTGTATAAAAACTAAGGAGAACACTTACGGTAAACTAGGTACTGTTGACATTTAGCGCTAATCGACTGTTTTTACGTGTTTAAATGCCCGAAACATGCCATAGGTCCACGGTGAGAACCGATTTCCCAAAAGCCCCTCTCCCTGGAGGGGGAGGGGTTGGGGAGAGGGTGATTCAATCAGTCGGTTATGAATGTCAACACCACCTAGATGTTCACCGGAAGAACTTGATATGCAAGAGGTATACTAAGCTAATATCAATATTTCGTCTTTTCATTCACCCGATGATTTCAAAATTTGCGGTCAGCAATGAACGCAAGTCCGGTTGGTATTTGCGCGGGTTCTTGAAAAATGTTTCACACGCTGTTCGACATTCAACAAACGTTTCATATTACCTGCTCCTCGCCACGCTTGATCCAACCGCCGGCAAGCACCGGATGGTGTTGCGGATGAGTCACATCCATAAAGATGAGTCACATCCATAAAATAGATGGGATTATCCTAACCCTGAAGATTGCGGATATGGTCGTACGTTTTGAGGAATTGCGTTTGCGCTTCCCGGTCGGCCTTGCCAGGCACCAGCCGGGGCTTCTTGTACACATGACCCAACCGGCGCAGCACTGCGGTCATGCCACTCTGCGTGTAAGACATCCCAAAGGTTTCCTTCACCCAGTAGGCGACCGCTTTGGCCGAGAGGTGCAGGTTCGCTTGAAGGTGGGCGTCCAATTCCACAGGTGCTTGGCCTTGCGCAAGCCAACGCTGCCACCGACGCCGTCGCCAACACGCCTCAAGACCACTTTTACCATAACGCTGAAGTGCGCGCGCACCGTGTTGGGATCGACCAGCAAAACTTCCGCCACCGCCTCGGCCGTCCAGCCGGTCGCCAGCAACACCACAGCCTTGATGCGGTCGGCCTCGCGTTTGTCTCGGGTGCGGCGGTGTGCCTGACGCAGGTCGGCGAGCTGGTCAGGTGACAGGGCGTAGTCGAGCATACCGACTATCATGCAGATTTTTCTACTACTTATGCACAACTCTTCAATGAAAAAATGATATAAGAGTAGTATACCTTGGCGGATGGAACGCCGAAATTGGTTCCTTATGCCGGACCTATCGAGCTTCGGTTTAATAATCGCATTGATTTTGCCGGGACTTTGGTTATGGGTGATCAGGTTCTGCTCGGTGCCATCCCAATGGAAGATATGGATTTGGTCATCATTCCTAAGACCCAGGTTTTGGACGTGAATCCGAGTAGTCCGAATATTGCGACATCAATAGCCAAAAAAATGCCTGACCGATCACTGCACCTGACTGCCGACAAGGTAGCGATTTTGCAATCGTGAGCAAAGAGCCGACCGCCGTCAAACACTCCCCCGTCATGGCGCAGTATCCGCGCATCTAAGGCGGACTACCCGCGGATGTTGGACGATGCGCTGGAATGACAGGAGAACCCTTGGCGGTAGTGGTAACTTTCAAACGGGTCGAGTGTAGAGCACCTAGAGCACGGGCAAGCCCGCGCCTACCGCGGATCCGGGTCGTGTTGGAAGTAGGCGCCGGCTTGCCGGCGCTCACGTGATCAGTTGAAAATTTACCACTACTCCCTTGGTTACCATTGCTTTGTCTGCGATCGCCGAAAATGACCGATCACACAACTTCTTATCGACCCGTCCCCGGCGTGCGCCTGTCCGCCGCTGCGGCGGGAATCCGCTATCAAGGCCGAGACGATCTGGCGCTCATGGCGCTGCCCGCGGGTGCGCGCTGTGCGGCGGTTTTTACGCGCAATGCCTTCTGCGCTGCCCCCGTCCTGGTAGCCAAGCGCCATCTGGCGATCGCATCGCCTCGTTATCTCCTCATCAACTCGGGTAATGCCAACGCGGGCACCGGCGAGCAGGGGCTCACGGACGCCGCGGCCAGTTGCGCCGCGCTCGCCGCTTTGGCCGATTGCCGCGCCGAAGAGGTGCTGCCCTTCTCCACCGGCGTCATCGGCGAAAACATGCCTCTATCGAGGCTGGAGACGGCGCTGCCCACAGCCCTGAAGCGGCTACGCGAGGACGCCTGGCCCGATGCGGCGCGGGCCATCATGACCACCGACACCGTACCCAAGCTGGTCACTCGACACTTTACCCTAGCCGGGCGCACCGCCGTGATCACCAGCATGGCCAAAGGCGCGGGCATGATCCGCCCGGATATGGCCACCATGCTCGCCTTCCTCGCTACCGACCTGGCGGTGGACCAAGCCCTGCTGCGGGACTGCCTGCGCGACGCGGTGGAGACCTCCTTCAACGCCATCACCATAGACGGGGATACCTCCACCAACGATGCCTGCGTGCTCGCCGCTGCGGGCACCCTGGGCAATGAGCCGTTGGACGATCCGGGGTCGTCGGGTTTCGCGGCCTTTCGCGCTGCGGTGGAAACGGTCTGCCGGGAGCTGGCCACCGCCATCGTGCGCGACGGCGAGGGCGCTACCAAGCTGGTAAGGATACGGGTGGAAGCGGCCCGGGACGCCGCCGAAGCGCGCCGTGTAGCCGACACCATCGCCCATTCCCCGCTGATCAAGACCGCCCTGTTTGCTGCCGACCCCAATTGGGGGCGCATCCTGGCCGCCGTCGGGCGCGCGGATGTGGACCGGCTCGACATCGCGGCCGTGCGCATCCAGCTTGGCGATCTGTGCATTGTAAGCCGGGGCGGACGGAACCCGGACTACACCGAAGCCGCGGGGCAGGCGGTCATGAAAGAGGAAGAAATCGAAATCAGAGTGGCCCTGGGCCGCGGCGAGGCCGCAACCGAGGTCCTCACCTGCGATCTCTCCTACGACTATGTGCGCATCAATGCCGAGTATCGGACCTGAGCTTTGAACCGCACAGATGCAGCAATCCCGAATCATTTGGTGCTGTATAGAGGATCGGACTATATCGTCCGACCAGCATGGATGTTCACTAACACGATATTTCACCTTATTTTTCACTATTAAGCTTGTAGGGTGGGCTGTGTCCACCAATACTGCCCCTAGATGGTGGGCATAGCCTGCCCCCTACGGGATATATGCAAAACATGAAGGAATGGCGTACTAGGAGCCAGTCGGCCAGGCAACAAGAACGGAGCTATCTATGAGCCGGCGCCTCAAACGCTGCAACAACATCGCTGATCTGCGCGCACGGGCGAAAAGCCGTTTGCCCGCGCCGATGTTTCACTACATCGATGGCGGTGCCGACGACGAGGTCACCCTGCGGCGAAACACGGTGGCCTTCGAAGACTATGAGTTGATGCCGCGGCACCTGCGCAATGTTGCCGAGGTGGATCTCTCCACGACCGTGCTTGGACAGAAGCTGGGGCTGCCCGTCTTTCCAGCGCCCACCGGCATGTCCCGCCTCTTCCATCACCAAGCTGAGTGGGCAGTGGCGCGGGCGGCCGAGACCTTCAACACCCTCTATACACTTTCGACCGTGGGGACGGCGCGTCTGGAGGATATCGCGGCTTCCGTCCGGACGCCGAAGATGTTTCAGATCTACATATTGAAGGACCGTGAGCTGACTCGGGAATTCGTAGAGCGCTGCAAGGCGGCGAGCTATGAGGCGCTTTGTCTTACGGTCGACACACCACTCGCTGGCAATCGCGAGCGCGACAAGGTGACGGGCATGGTGCTGCCGCCCCGTTTCGACCTGAAGAGTTTTTGGAGCTTCGCTATTCACCCCTACTGGGCCTTCCATCTGCTGGTAAACCCGGATTTCCAGCTGTCCAATGTCGCCCATCGGGTCGACGTGCTGTCCAAGTCCACCATCTCCCTGATCGAGTATGTGAACAGTCAGTTCGACCGCACCGTCACGTGGGATGATGTGGCCTGGCTGCTGGAACAGTGGGACGGCCCTTTCGTAATCAAAGGGCTGCAATCTGTGGCCGACGCGAAACGGGCGGCGGACGTCGGCGCGAATGCGATCATGATCTCCAATCACGGCGGCCGTCAGCTGGATGGCACACCGGCGCCGGTGGATTGCGTTACGCCGATTCGAGATGCCATCGGGGACGCACTGGAATTGATCGTGGACGGAGGTATTCGCCGCGGTACGGACATCATCAAGGCACTCGCATTGGGTGCGGATGCCTGCAGCATCGGACGTCCCTACCTGTATGGGCTTGCCGCGGGCGGGCAGCCCGGCGTCGAGTATGTCCTGAGACTGCTGAAAGAGGAGCTCGAGCGTGGCATGGCCCTGCTCGGCTGCAGCAGTATCTCCCGGATCAACGAGAAACACGTACAACGGAGACGGAAGTGAGTGATGCACTGACTATAATCGGTATTTCAATCATCACTGGTCCGGTCTATCCGTACTTGCGCGCGCCCGCCCAACAGGTATTGGGCGGTAAAACATCGGGTAGTGGTAGATTTCTGACTGATTCAGTTACCAGAACCTGATAGCTGACAAGTGCACCCCGCCCCTCCTAATCATTTAGTCGGGAAATGTCCCGGTCCGAGGGAATGAATGGTGAAGGAATATGAATTCACACTGAAATCGCGAGACGTTGAAAATGAGATCTTTTTCGCGTTATAGAGCGACCTATGTATCCGGGGAATGCACCAAAGGCACGCGCCGCTGATGCCTGACGACAGTTTGGATGGACGCATCCACGTCGTCGCCGCGGCCTTGCAGGACACCTTGGGACGGGTCCTGATCGCGAAACGCCCGGATCGAGTCCATCAGGGGGGGCGGTGGGAATTCCCCGGAGGTAAGCTGGAGTCCGGTGAGATCCCAGCAGCGGCCCTGGCCCGCGAGCTGAATGAGGAGCTCGGGATTCGGGTCTTGTCGTCGCGTCCCCTGATCCGGGTCCACCACGACTACGGCGACCACCATATCCTGCTCGACGTCCACCGTGTGATTAGCTATGCGGGCGATCCCCAGGGGCGAGAGGGCCAGCCGACTGCCTGGGTCCATCCCGACGCCATGGCCCCCGCGGCATTCCCGGCGGCGGACGGACCCGTCATCTCGGCACTGCGCCTACCCGAGTGTTACCTGATCACCGGCGAAGATCCCCACACCCCCGATCGCTTCATGGACCGCCTAGACCGTGCGTTGATGCGGGGCATCCGTCTGGTGCAGCTGCGTGCCCATGACCTGAGCGATGACGACTATACCGACCTGGCCCAGGGTGCGTTCCGACTCTGTGCGCGACATGGCGCTCGTCTGCTGCTCAACCAGGACCCCCACCTGGTCCGTGTCCGTGCTCTCCCCTGCCATGGGCTGCATCTGACCAGGTGGCGCCTGGCCGCTCTCGCGCGCAGGCCCTGGGGTGACCGGCGCCTGGTAGGGGCGTCCTGCCATAATGCCCAGGACCTGTCCCACGCCGCGCACCTAGGCCTGGACTATGCTCTGTTCTCACCAGTCCGGGCGACGCGAAGCCACCCGGATGCCCGTCCGATGGGTTGGAAACGCTTCGCCGCGCTCGCCACAGGCGCCGGACTGCCCGTCTATGCCCTCGGTGGCTTGGGACCCGGCGACCTGGATACGGCCTTCGCCCACAGCGCCCAGGGCATCGCGGCGATTCGGGGATTCTGGGGGCATCGAGGATGAAATCCGCTCGAATACGCCCCAACCTGGAGGACCTGATCGCACGGGACGCTATCAGCCGATTGGTACCGATCCCTAATAGTACAGGATTTACAGGAGGGTCTAGGGTCTGTTGAGATTCAGGATTCCCAAGCGTCGTGATTTGTGATTCAAGCTACCTTGTCGAAGGAGGTTTGGATGACGACGGAGCGTTTTGTAATTACGGATCGTCAATGTGCTTTGATGGAGCCGCATTGTCTGGGCAAGGAGACGGACCCTGTCCGGACGGGTGGCGACGGTTGTTTTTGGAGGCGGTGCTCTGGATTGCGCGGACCGGCAGTCCATGGCGTGACCTTCCGGCGCACTTCGGCAAATGGAATTCGGTGTTCAAACGGTTTCGCGATTGGGTGAAGGCCGATGTATTCCAACGCCTATTCGACGCCGTGTCGGATGAACGGACATGGAGTTCGCGATCCATCGTCAAGGTCCACCGGCACGGCCAGGGCGCAAGGGGGACTCAAAGCCAAGCCATCGGCAAGTCGAAGGGCGGGTTGACAACCAAAATCCTGGCCCTGACGGACGC
>Ga0209364_1000090_pt1 | contig 19102 bp, 18 predicted proteins | sample WorMetHERISLAND2_3_FD_187387 | JGI IMG/M metagenome (GOLD analysis project Ga0209364, IMG submission 187387) | Marine gutless worms symbiont microbial communities from Max Planck institute for Marine Microbiology, Germany - Olavius albidus HERON... | ecosystem: Host-associated > Annelida >... | reverse complement strand
AAATTGTGTAGAGATCCGAATTGCTGTCAAGGCGATTCTTGATGATAGCGACGAGGATGTAAACCGAGATAGCGATCCAAATCTGGCTTTTGACCGCGTTCTCGGAGGTCCCGAAGAACGATTTGATACGTAGGTGTTGCTTGATCCACTTGAAGAACAATTCAACTTGCCAGCGGTATCGGTAGAGATCCGCCACCGTCTGCGCTGGAATGGCGAAGTTGTTAATCGAGAAGTTGAACGTCTTGCTAGTCTGAACATCGTGGTAGCGGATACGGCGTAATGGCAGTGGGTAGTCACGCACGGACTTAAGTCCGCTCAGCGCAATGGTCCGATCGCATCGAACACCACCGGATTCGTCCCCGGGATGAGAGTAGCGACGCCTGTATTTGGTATTGAACTTGGCGCGGATGACGAAGAAACGCCCTGTTCTGTGCAACGTGAACAGGCGCTCGAAGTCCACGTAGCCACGATCCATGATGTAGAAGACGCCAGGCTCCGGGATCAGCAGATCAAGGACCTGGAGCGTCGCCATTTTTCGCGCAACCCGAAATGGGGTCCGTCCGATTTCGGTTGCAAACAATGGGGCGCCGGCCATTGCCTTCGGCGGCCCGCGTTCGTCCTGCGTCCGTCCCGGCGCGCACTCCGCGCGGCACCAGGACTCCCGCAATGACTTGACGCCGTGTCGCATGGCCTGGCATTCCGTCTCCGACGACGCTCACGCGCCGCACTCCGACCAAACGCTCGGCCCTACGCCTACTCGGGGGGGCGGCGCACTCCTCCGATCGGCGCTTACGCTCCCTCGCTTCCCTGTGCTCCTCCATTGACGTCGTGTAGCTTGCCGTCGGAGATGTGGATAAAAATGTTGGGGATGTTGCCTTTTTGGTTGAGCGAAACAGGCCCACGAAAAGACGGATAGGCTCAGGTCGATGGTAGAGGCATCGAGCGCATAAACCGCATTGTCAAGATCAAGCCCCAAGTCCTCGTCGGCATACAGGGGCAAGGGGTGCGAATCAATGCCTGAGCGAGATCTGCCTAGATACGCCAATCTCAGCGTTCATTCGCGTCGGCCACGGTGCTTCTGGAAACGTTGCCCCAGATACCCCTGTGGTACAACTTGTCCTTCTGGGCGCACAGGCAAACTTCAATATCGCGCAGGCTCTCGCGATGGGTTAACTGCGCGAAGCTCATGCGCAGGTGTTGGTCGAGACAGAAAAATGTCTCCTTGTAGCGGTTGCCATCGTACCGCGCAACGCCTCGACGAAACGCATACATCGGTAAAGAGTCAATGACCTGAGAAAAAAACGAGCTTGCCGATGTGCATAACCGGGTCCCCAACATCCCCGAAGGGGGTATTTGGGAGATGCGCGAGGTGATTCAAATCGGTGACACTCTTAAAGTGGCTGTCTTTCATTTCTTTGCAAGAAGTTACGCAACAAAAACAAACGTTTTGTCGGACAGCAGTGATGGAAGATGAAAATCAACGCTATGTTTCTAAGGTATTGGTCGGCTGGAGACGGTAAAAAGGCAGTCTCCGAGGAATTAACCACCTATGATCCGGCCGAAGATTTGACCTCTGACGAGGCCATCGAGACCTTCATGGCCGGGGCCCGCAAGACAAAAGACGCCGGATTCATTGCGTATGCCGAGGGCGTCGTAGCCCGTGCCCGCACCAAGGATACGTCTGCCGACGGTATCCTACCCCATGTAAGGACAGGATGAAGGCATTCGGCATCAGCTCCATTGCTCTTCGATACCGAGTCCGGCCTCCGCGGCGAGGGTCGCAAAGCCTGGAAAAGAGGTGTTCACATTGGTGCAGTCCCGGACTTGGATCGGGGCATCGGCCCGCAGGGCCGCGACGGCGAACGCCATAGCGACGCGGTGATCGCCGCCGCTGTCCACTAAGCCTCCACCATAGTCGCCGCCGACGATTCTGATGCCGTCAGCGCGGGGCTCGACCGCCACTCCGAGGGTCGCCAGACCCTCCGCCATAACCCGAATCCGGTCGCTCTCCTTGACCCGCAGCTCCTCCGCGCCGGTCAGCAGGGTCTCACCCTGAGCACAGGCGGCGGCGATGAACAGGGCCGGAAACTCGTCGATCGCCAACGGCACCTGGTCGCGCGGGATCACAATACCCTGCAACGGAGCCGCACGGACCCGCACATCCGCGACCGGCTCGCTACCGGCGTCCCGTGGGTGCATGAGCACGATGTCCGCGCCCATGGCGCGCAGGATATTCAGCACCCCGCTCCGGGTCGGATTTACGCCCACCCCTTCCAGGGTCAGGTCCGAGCCGGGGGCGATGCTCGCCCCTACCAGAAAGAAAGCGGCGGAGGAGATATCCCCCGGAATCTCGAGACGGCAGGCGGACAGCCGTTCTCCCCCTGTGACACAGATCCGCGACCCGGCGTGGCGCACCGGGTGGCCGAAGGCCGCGAGCATCCGCTCGGTGTGGTCTCGGGTCGGCTCCGGCTCCGTGACGCAGGTCTCGCCCTTGGCATAGAGCCCGGCCAGTAACAGGCAGGATTTTACCTGGGCGCTGGCCACGGGCAGCGCGTAGCTGATCGGACGCAGAGAAGCGACCGGCGCGATGCGTAGCGGTGCGGTGCCCGCATCCGTAGTCTCGATCCGGGCGCCTATCTGCCCGAGAGGCTCCGTAACCCGCCGCATCGGCCGCTTGCTCAAGGAGGGGTCACCCACCAGGGTCGTGGCAAACCGCTGCCCGGCCAGCAACCCGGCGAGCAGCCGCATGGAGGTGCCGGAGTTGCCGAGCTCCAGATCAGACCGCGGGGCGCACAGACCCCGCAGCCCGACCCCCGTGATACGCATGCACCCGGCGTCCGGCCCCTGAATCGGGACCCCCATGGCCCGGAAGGCGCCGAGGGTCGCCAAGCTATCCTCGCCCTCCAGAAAACCGGAGACCTGGGTTACCCCATCGGCGATAGCGCCGAGCATGATGGCCCGGTGGGAGATCGACTTGTCTCCGGGTACCCAGAGACGCCCGCGCAATCTTCCGCCGGGTGATAGGTGGAATCTCAGATCTGAAGCCGTTCTCAAGTTACCTGTCCGCCTGACATCCTCATGGATTACAGCTACATCACGAATTGGCGTCGATTCGTGTTGATTCGTAGTTTGGTCGTGGCTAAATTTCAAGTGGTTAAGAGGCCGTCTAAAAACAAATCCATTGATTTCAAAGAATAAAAAACTGAATTTTTCAGTGACCAGGTAGGTCGGGTCAGGCCTACTTGAGGAAGCGAGGGAGGTCGCTAGGGTGGGGCGCACCCTAGCCCGACAGAAAACTAATAGGTTACGGCATGTCGGGCTAGGCCGCATCCCTGCGGCTAACCCGACCTGTCCCCGGCTACCTTATTAACAGTCTCTAAGTCTACTAGCCTCGCGTCATTCCGGCAGGGAATGCCGGAATCTGCCGGTGCTAGGGATGGCAATAACAGCGAGGGGATGCATCATCAGGTCGCAACAACCATGCCACTTGTATGATGTGTAGAGATCCGAATTGCTGTCAAGGCAATTCTTGATGATAGCGACGAGGATGTAAACCGAGATAGCGATCCAAATCTGGCTTTTGACCGCGTTCTCGGAGGTCCCGAAGAACGATTTGATGCGTAGGCGTTGCTTGATCCACTTGAAGAACAATTCAACTTGCCGGCGGTATCGGTAGAGATCTGTCACCGTCTGCGCTGGAATGGCGAAGTTATTGGTCAAGAAGTTGAATGTCTTGCTGGTCTGAACATCGTGGTAGCGGATACGGCGTAATGGCTGGGGATAGTCACGCACGGACTTGACTCCGCTCAGCGCAATGGTCCGATCGCATCGAACACCACTGGATTCGTCCCCGGGATGAGAGTAGCGACGCCTGTATTTGGTGTCGGACTTGGCGCGGATGACGAAGAAACGCCCTGTTCTGTGCAACGTGAACAGGCGCTCGAAGCCCACATGGCCACGATCCATGATGTAGAAGGCGCCGGGCTCCGGGATCAGTAGATCAAGGACATTGACGTCGTGTAGCTTGCCGTCGGAGATGTGGATAAAAATGTTGGGGATGTTGCCTTTTTGGTTGAGTGAAACAGTGTCCACGGAAAGACGGATAGACACAGGTCGATGGTAGAGGCATCGAGCGCATAAACCGCGTTGTCAAGATCACGCCCCAAGTCCTCATCGGCATACAGGGGCGAGGGGTGCGAATTAATGCCTGCGAGATCTGCCTAGATACGCCAATCCCGGCGTTCTTTCGCGTCGGCCACGGTGCTTCTGGAAACGGTTTTAACATAAAATTAGAATATACTTATCTAATGTTACATGGTGACGAAAAAAGGTAGACTGTAGAGTTATGCGCGAGCATTCTTCGCCCGGTGCCGTAGTAAGGCAAGATCCCACGCATCGTCACTGGTCATCGAAACACCGGAGGAATTAAGGAGTAACTGTCGTGAATAATCCTGCGGACGAAGTAACCACATCTGCCGCCATGGGGCCCCTGAGCCGCAAGCAGCTGATCGCGGGCATCCTGTTCGGGCTAGCGGCCCTGTATCTGGCGACCATCGTGCCGACGATCGAGATCGCCTGGGTGACCGGCATCCTCCTGTTCACCATCTACCTGTTCGCCTTCGAGGTGGTGGAGGTGGACGCCGCCGCCGCCACGGTCATGGTGCTCTTGGGCCTGACTTCCCTGCTGGCCCCGCTCATGGGGTTGGAGCATGGGTTGGTGGATACCCAACATCTGTTCGACGGTTTCTCGTCCAACGCCGTGATCTCTATTATCGCGGTCATGATCATTGGTGCCGGCCTGGACAAGACCGGCCTCATGAGCAAGGTGGCCTCCTTTATCCTCAAGATCGGCGGCACCACCGAGACGCGCATCATCCCGATCATCTCCGCCACCGTGGGCATCATCTCATCTTTCATGCAGAACGTGGGGGCGGCGGCCCTGTTCCTGCCAGTGGTCTCCCGGATCTCCGCCCGCTCAGGGCTACCCATGTCGCGTCTGCTGATGCCTATGGGTTTTTGCGCCATCCTCGGCGGCACCGTGACCATGGTGGGCTCCTCGCCGCTGATTCTGCTCAACGACCTGATCCTCACCTCCAACGAGGGCCTGAAGCTGCAGGGCGTCGCCGAGATGCAGACCTGGAATCTGTTCTCCGTCACGCCCATCGGCCTGGTCCTGGTGGCGACCGGCATCATCTACTTCGTGCTGGCGGGCCGCTTCGTGCTGCCCACCACCAGGAACGAAGGCGGCAAGGCCACGGATTCCATCGCGTATCTCCAAAAAACTTACGGCGTAAAGTATTGTATGAAGGAGATGGTGATTCCCAGGGACAGCGAGTTGGTGGGAAAGACGCTGAACGACATCGAGCAGGCCAATAAGATCCGGGTGGTAGCCATGGTCCGCGGCGGCAACGACTTGGCCATCGGCCCCGGCGGCATAGCCCGCGATGTCCCCTTCGAGGCCAGCAGCGCCGTCGGTATCGTCGCCGCCCAGGAAAGCTGCTCGGCATTTGCCGCCAGGTATGGCCTGTACGTCCGCGAGGACTTCGATGCCTTCAGCGATGCCCTGGCCCCGACTAAGGCCGGCATCGCGGAGGTGGTCATTCCGCCCGGATCCTCGCTGATCGGCAAGACCGCCCGCGATGTGTGGATGCGCAAACGTTACGGACTGTCCATGGTGGCGCTGCACAGCGGCGGCAAGACCCGCCACGAAGGGGAAGGCATCCGCGACCTGCCGTTGCAGGCCGGCGATACCATCGTGGGGCATATTCCCTGGGAGGCCCTGGTCCGATTGGAGAAGGACCGCGATTTCGTGGTCGTGACCACCGAATATCCCCACGAAGAGCTGCGCCCGAACAAGGTCCCGGCCGCGGGTATTTTCTTTGCTGTCGCCCTGGGGCTGGTGCTGTTCACCGATCTGCGTCTGTCTGTGCCCCTGCTCACTGGCGCCATGGGTATGATCCTGTCACGGGTGTTGACCATCGAGGAGGCCTACCAGGCGGTGAGCTGGAAGACGGTATTCCTGCTGGCCTCCCTGATCCCCCTAGGTCTGGCGGTGGAGACCACCGGCACCGCCAAGTGGATCGCCGAACAGGTCTTGTTCGTAGTGGGCGGTGCGCCCGGCTGGGTGATTCAGGCCTCGGTGGCCGTGCTGGCCACCTTCTTCACCCTGGTGATGTCCAATGTGGGCGCCACCGTATTGCTGGTACCCCTGGCCGTGAATATCGCCATCGGCGTGGGCGCGGACCCGGCCGTGTTCGCCTTGACCGTGGCCATCGCCACCTCCAACTCCTTTCTGATTCCCACCCACCAGGTCAACGCCCTCATCATGGGGCCGGGCGGCTATGGAGTGCCGGATTTCATGCGGGCTGGCGGCATCATGACCATCCTGTTCCTGGTCGTGGTGATGCTGATGATGAATCTGGTGTTCTGACTTTCAGTCCCAGGACAGGGTGCCGCCGGTACGGTACTCGGTGACTCGGGTCTCGAAGAAGTTTTTCTCCTTCTTCAGATCCAGTACCTCAGACATCCAGGGGAAAGGGTTGGCGGCTCCCGGGTACTGCTCCGGCAGACCGATCTGGGCGCAACGACGGTTGGCGATGAACTGCAGGTACTCATCGAACAGGGAGGCGTTCAGGCCCAGCACGCCGCGGGGCATGGTGTCGTGGGCGTACCGACTCTCCAGCCCGACGGCATCGCGGATCATCCGTGCCAGCTCCTGCTTAAACCCCTCGGTCCACAAGTGCGGGTTCTCGAGCTTGATCTGGTTGATCACATCGATCCCGAAGTTCATGTGCATGGACTCGTCGCGCAGGATGTATTGGAACTGCTCGGCGGTGCCGGTCATCTTATTGCGGCGCCCCATACTCAGGACCTGAACGAAGCCTACGTAGAAGAAGATACCCTCGAAGATGACGTAAAAAGCGACCAGCTCGCGCAGCAGCTTGCGGTCGTTCTCCGAAGTACCCGTGTTGAAATGGGGATCAGCGAGGCATTGGGTATAGGGTAGCGCCCACTCCGCCTTGTGCGCCACGGCCGGTACCTCTCGGTACATGTTGAAGATCTCGCCCTCATCCAGTCCCAGGCTCTCCACCACGTACTGGTAGGCATGGGTATGCAGGGCCTCCTCGAAGGCCTGACGCAGCAGATATTGGCGGCACTCCGGGTTGGAGATGTGGCGGTAGACGGCAAGTACCAGGTTGTTCGCCACCAGGGAATCGGCGGTCGAGAAGAAGCCCAGGTTGCGCTTGATGATGGTGCGCTCGTCCTCGGTCAGACCCTTGGGGTCCTTCCACAGGGCGATATCCGCGTTCATGTTGATCTCCTGCGGCATCCAGTGGTTGGCGCAGGCATCCAGATACTTCTGCCAGGCCCAGTCGTACTTGAAAGGGACCAGCTGGTTGAGGTCGGCACGGCAGTTGATGATCCGCTTGTCGTCCACCCGCACCCGACCGGCACCCATCTCCAGGTTTTCAAGACCGGTGGCGCCGCCCGCGGCCGCCGGATCAGCGTGTCGGTCCGGTCGACCGTCGGCGTCGGTGACGCCGGGGCCCCTGGCCGCCAGCTCCGGCTGTACCGGCAGCGGGTTCGGATCCACCACCGGCGCCGTACCCGCGATGGCTGCCAGAGAATCGTCGGTGACCGTATTTCCACTCCGATGCACGTGGCCGGCGGTTTCATGGGTCTGACACTCGGCGTGTCCGTCATCGGCGGCGTATGCATCATCGAAGGGTGCCGAGCCCGGCAACGCAGCCGGTAGAGGTGGTTTGGAGGCCTCGCGCCGGCCCGACACGCCGGCCAGTGGGTCGTCCCAATTCAACATCTCGGCTCTCCTCTCTCGGTAGTGGTTAAAGTCTAAAAGAAACATAGCCACTGGCAGTATGTTGGGCACACCATACGTTGCACGCCCTCTCCCTCCGGGAGAGGGCTGGGGAAAGGGGGTCAAACAAGAAATGGAGCCCGGTTAGTAACCCCTTCTATGCTAACAACTTATAAATTTACCACCACCCCTCTCTCTACCGGCCTCTCCCCGGTGTCCTTGACTCGATGGTAGTGGCTTTTTAAACGGATAGGTCTGCCAACCCCGACTGCGTCATTCCGGCAGGGAGTGCCGGAATCCAAGCCCGAGGATGGCAAAAACAATGGGGGCTCGATACATCGGACAGCTTCCTAGCGGATGATGTCCGTGATCTGCCAGGTCTTATTCTGCATTGTCATGCGGACATGGGTGGCGTTTTTACCGAGCGCTCCCAAACGGATGAGAAAGCGGTCGTAGGACTCGAAGAACGCGAAGGTGATCGCGGCCATGAAGTAGGGTGACTGCTGGTCGGTTGCCTGGGCAACGGCCTCCTTGAGGGTGTCGCGGGCCCAGGGAAGGGTAATGGCCTGCTCCAAGGCGGCATCACCCAGGCGCCACAGGTTCTGTTGCAGCTGGGCCAGGAAGTCGTCGGCATCCTGGGGTTGGGGGAGGCCGCCCAGGCCGTCTTCCAGGCGTTCCTTGTAGTTGCGACGGATGACCGGTATGTCCAGGAGCTGCTCCAGGCCCTGCATATCGTCCCTGCTGAGGGTGTAGTCGAGGCGAAAGACATAATAGTAGGGCCAGACGATGAAGGCCACAAGGGCGAACAGAATCAGGTAACGGAGAAGTCGCATCTCGATGTTCCTCTGGCGGGGGACGGTTTCTCTTGCGGATAGTGGTTAAGGTCTAAATGGAACATAGCCGCCGGCAGTATGTCAGGCTCCGTCGCGTTGCACGCCCTCCTAACAACTTTTAAATTTACCACTACTAGCACATCAATCTGATAATATAGGATAAAGGCGTTTGAGTTTGATCCGTGCGACTTCCGTGGTAAAGCGCCAATCGACGGGTTGATTGGATTGGTTCCGGGTCTCCGTCCATGCCTGGACTGTCGGAAACGACCGTCGCGAGATCCGGTAGTCGCCGGTCCAAGCATTGCCGTCCTAACTAACACGCTGAACTCACATTCAGCCAGGTTGAGTCATCTGCCCCGGTTTGGCCGGTATCGGGTCACGCGCTTCGCGCGCGCATTGCACGCTGGTCTCGTCCATACGCACCACCGGATAGGCCGGATCAGACGCGCGCCGGTACACGGCCAATACCGTTTCCATCTGGCACACGAAGGCCGCATTCGCAGGCGCGGGGATGCACCACATCCGCTTCTGCCAGGGTTTGATGGCGTTTTTTTAACACTTGACGCACGGTCTCGGGGGATATCGATTCCACCACCTTCAATTCCACCAAGCGATCCCCCAACAACCGTAAGGCCCACCGGGCATTGTCCCGCCGGGCTTGACCACAATGCCAGCAGAATCAGTTTAGCATCCTAATTTTTCTTGTGGGTGGACTACTACCCTCTTGCGCGGGCGTCGGATCGCCTGATCCTGGTGTTAGACAGCATTTTCTGTATTTTACCCCATCGGGCCTGGGGGCAAATGATCATTCGACAGAAAGCAATCGGTTACAGAGGTGGATTGGGCATGGAGCATCGGAGCGCCGGCATCTTGCCGGCAACGATTTACCGCCAGGATGGCGCGGCGCTCCCGGCTTTGCCCAACCTACCCGACTTGCTCCCATGCTAATAGCTTGTTTTAGCAGTGAGTATTATTCGGTGACCCTGCGGGAGACCGGCGACCAGAAGCGACTCGTGCGGATTAGGCGTACAATAAACAGTCACAGGCTGGCGGGAGGACGTTCAAGTTGGACGATCTAGCGCAGATACTTGCCCTTTCTCTGGGCGCCGGTTGGGCCAGCGGGATCAACCTGTATACCGCGATCCTGGTATTGGGCTTTCTTGGGGCCACCGGCAGGATGGAACTCCCGACGGGCATGGAAGTACTGGCCGATCCGTTGGTCATGTTCGCCGCCGGGTTCATGTACCTGGTGGAGTTCTTCACCGAATAAGATCCCCGGCGTGGATACGGCCTGGGATACCCTGCACACCTTTATCCGCATCCCGGCCGGGGCCGTGTTGGCGGCCGGTGTGGTGGGAGATGTGGGCCTCGGCGCCGAGTATGCGGCGGCACTCCTGGGCGGCGGCATGGCCGCGGCCTCTCACGCCACGAAGGCCGGGACCAGGGTGCTCATCAAGACCTCCCCCGAGCCTTTTACCAACTGGACGGCCTCCGTCCTGGAAGATTTCAGCGTCGTGGCCGGTCTGCTGGTGGCGATCGATCATCCGATCCTGTTTCTGGTGCTCCTGGTCCTCTTTCTGCCGCTCCTGATCTGGTTGCTCCCCAAGCTGTGGCGGGGAATCAAGCGCGTCTTCGAGACCATCGCCAGGTGGCTCGGAGGCGCCCGGAAAGGGGAGGCCACACCGTCGGGACCCGATGTCCGGGCCCTGGAGGCGAAGTCTCCGGGACAGGACAGGGATCAACCCTCCGGGATTAACCCTCTGGTCCAACCTGATCGGCGAGCGCGGTGGGAATATAGGTGGTGGTTAAATTTAAAGTGGCTCGATTGTGCGACCGAATGATTTGAACCCCCGCTATTTTTGCCATCCCTGGCGCGGCAGATTCCTGCAAACCCTACCGGAATGACGCGGTAGGGGCTGGTAAACTTGAACACTTATAATTTATCACTGCTGTCCGACAAAACGTTTGTTTTTGTTGCGTAACTTCTTGCAAAGAAATGAAAGACAGCCACTTTAAGAGTGTCACCGATTTGAATCACCTCGCGCATCTCCCAAATACCCCCTTCGGGGATGTTGGGGACCCGGTTATGCACATCGGCAAGCTCGTTTTTTTCTCAGGTCATTGACTCTTTACCGATGTATGCGTTTCGTCGAGGCGTTGCGCGATACGACGGCAACCGCTACAAGAAGACATTTCCCTGTCTCGACCAATACCTGCGCATGGCCTTCGCGCAGTTAACCCATCGCGAGAGCCTGCGCGATATTGAAGTTTGCCCGCGCGCCCAGAAGGACGAGTTTGTACCACAGGGGTATCCGGGGCAACGTTTCCAGAAGCGCCATGGCCGACGCGAAAGAACGCCGAGATTGGCGTATCTAGGCAGATCTCGCTCAGGCATTGATTCTCACCCCTCGCTCCCTGTATGCCGACGAGGACTGACTTGGGGCTTGATCTTGACAACGCGGTTTATGCGCTCGATGCCTCTACCCCGGAGCGTCGCCATTTTTCGCGCAACCCGAAATGGGGTCCGTCCGATTTCGGGTGCAAACAATGGAGCGACGGCCATTGCCTTCGGCAGCCCGCGTTCGTCCCGGCGCGCACTCCGCGCGGCACCAGGACTCCCACAATGACTTGACGCCGTGTCGCATGGCCTAGCATTTCGTCTCCACTGGCGCTCACGCGCCGCACTCCGACCAAACGCTCGGCCCTACGCCTACCCAGGGGGCGGCGCACTCCGCTCGTCGCTTACGCTCCCTCGCTTCCCTGTGCTCCTCCATCGACCTGCGCCTATCCGTCTTTCCGTGGGCACTGTTTCCCTCAACCGAATCTGCCGTCAAGCTCCAGACCCTGCTCGATCTTCAAGGCAACATCCCAATCTTTATCCACATCTCCGACGGCAAGCTACACGACGTCAATGTTCTTGATCTGCTGATCCCGGAGCCCGGCGCCTTCTACATCATGGATCGTGGCTACGTGGACTTCGAGCGCCTGTTCACGTTGCACAGAACAGGGCGTTTCTTCGTCATCCGCGCCAAGTCCAATACCAAATACAGGCGTCGCTACTCTCATCCCGGGGACGAATCCGGTGGTGTTCGACGCGATCGGACCATTGCGCTGAGCGGAGTCAAGTCCGTGCGTGACTACCCCCAGCCATTACGCCGTATCCGCTACCACGATGTTCAGACCAGCAAGACGTTCAACTTCTTGACCAACAACTTCGCCATTCCAGCGCAGACGGTGGCGGATCTCTACCGATACCGCTGGCAAGTTGAATTGTTCTTCAAGTGGATCAAGCAACACCTACGCATCAAATCGTTCTTCGGGACCGCCGAGAACGCGGTCAAAAGCCAGATTTGGATCGCTATCTCGGTTTACATCCTCGTCGCTATCATCAAAAATCGCCTTGACAGCAAATCGGGTCTCTACACAATTTTACAGATTCTGAGCCTGACCTCACTCGAAAACACTCTTCTAGCTCTGTTGGTTACTAGAATGGGATCCATAAGCGATACTACCTATGTTCTGTTTCCAGGGAAATGCCAAGGAAGGTTATAAAGGGAGTTGATGGAGAGAACTTGGGGAAGCCGTCCCATCCCGAGGCCTCGAGCCTGAACGGAGCGTCGCCATTTTTCGCGCAACCCGAAATGGGGGCCGTCCGATTTCAGGTGCAAACAATTGGGCACCGGCCATTGCCTTCGGCGGCCCGCGTCCGTCCCGGCGCGCACTCCGCGCGGCGCCAGGACTCCCACAATGACTTGACGCCGTGTCGCATGGCCTGGCATTTCGTCTCCGACGGGCGCTCGCGCGCCGCACTCCGACCAAACGCTCGGCCCTACGCCTACGCGGGGGTCGTCGCACTCCGCTCGGCGCTTACGCTCCCTCGCTTCCCTGTGTGCTCCTCCATGGTCGCATGGGAAAGCCCTGCGAACTCAAGAACACCCCCCAGGGCCACGCGCCCCTGAGCAACCGCCTGCGTAAGGCGAAGGTGAGCTGTGTCCGCCTAAAGGCCACCGGCCATATCACTTCGCCTTCGCCCTGGATGACGCTGGGCTGGCCCACATGGTGATCAACCCCGAGGCCGCCAAACGCTTCGCCGAGGCGATGCAGACCCGCACAAGACCGATGCCGTCGATGCCACGGTGTTGGCTCCGTTCGCCCAGCGCATGCCCTTCACGCCCTGGCAGCGCCCCGACGACCTGGCTCTGGCCATCCGTGCCTGTGCGCGCCACATCGCAGCGCTGAACCAGTTCCATGCGGCGCAACAAACCACGACGACACCCGACTTCCTAATCGCTAGCCGGCACCAGAGCATCGCCCACTTCAACGCTCAGATCGAGCACCTACGCCGCTAGGTCCTCGACCTCATTGCGACGGATGAAGCGCTCCAGCAATCCTTCAAGCTGCTCGTCAGCGCCACCGGTATCGCCGCCGCCAGTGCCATCCAGCTCCTCGGCGAGCGGCTGGTCTTGCCCGACGACATGCGCGCCAAACAGTGGGGCGCCATGGCCGGCCTCGATCCACGCCAGCACCCGTCCGGCTCCAGCGTGAGCAACTCGCCATGACCCCAAGTCAGGGCCTTCTACCGCCACCTTATCGACACCCGCGGCCTCAAGGAGCTCCAGGCTGTTTGCGCGGTCATGCGCAAACTCTTGCTCGCTATCCATGCCATGCTTAGAACGAACTCTCCCTTCGACAGCCGCCGCTTCTTCTCACCCACTAAACGACCACTTAATAAATTCAATTTATAGATCAGTAGCCACTTTTTGGAAATTAGGATGTAAATCGGTCTTGCTTCAGAACAGAGTATCTACACTCAAAGCAAGGTCCGCGCGGGTAGGCCACGCGGGGGGGGTAGGTTGTGTTAAAACGCTGGCGCCGGTGCCGCAAGGGATCAACGTGCCTTGGTGCGTCGCAACGCAATACGTCCGGTCCTCCAAACCGCGCCAAATAATTCAGGATCGCTATAACCGGACGTCAAAAACGGAACGACTTTTACGGTCCGCGTTTACAGCTTTGTTATGCGCAATTTGGCTCGCGCAGTCATGGGTTGATTAAAGATGGGTCTAGATAACTTTAGAGAAGATTTTTGCTCAGCAGAGAAAAAGTATTTTATCATAGAGATTTTCCTCTCGATGATTAAATCTGAATTCACATTCTTTGATGTGTAGATGAAACGTATGTCTGGGAACATCCTTGAATTTTGCAAGCCTCCGTTTAGCATATGACCAGAATGACTCAATGCCGTTGATATGGCAATTGCCTCGCGCAAATTCGTTTTTACCATGATGGACGCGGAGATGCTTCTGATAACCCATGTCTACCAACCCATTGTAGCCCCTCCAGCCATCCGAGTGGATGATGCTATCGAGTGCTACAGAGCTATCTAGCCCCGAATCATCTCCATGTAGACTTTTCCCTGTCGTTCCAGGATTCCGAAGACGATTGTTTTACCCCCGGCTCCACGCCCCTTTTTTCCCCGAACACGGCGGGGCGCCAAAAGAGAATTCATCCCCTTCAACCTCGCCGGAAAAAGGCGATGAGGCGTCACAAAGCCGGGCAGATCGTAGCTTGAAGAACCGTTGATTGATCGTCGGGCGGCTTATATCACTCAGCGCGGCGATTTTCCAGGCCGGTAGATCATGCGTAAAATAGCGCATGATTAGTCTGAATTTGGCTTCTGAAAGGCGTGAACGCCAAAAATATCTATTTTCCTTTCATAACATAACCTTGGCATACATCTGAAGATACTAAAGTTATCTAGATCCACTGGTTTTTTAAGCTTCCCTTAAGTCCCTTATATCTCCGTAATCCTCAACTAAACTTGTTAAAGTTTCATGCTCCTCAAAGGGGAACACGACAAATTCTCGCTTTCCTTCCTTTTCCAGTATTTGTGGATGTGACTTCATATTATCACTTAGTTGAGTATGCTTCTTTTCGATGCTTTAATCGCTTTTAGTAAAAGTACTACGATGTACACATATTGCTCCAAATGTATGGGGACGGTTCATCGCATAACATTAACTGTCAGGTCCCGTGTGATTATATACTGAGGAGGAGCTATCCGCTGCTGCAAGCGAGGGAGGTATTACGGTTGCTTGCTGAGGAGGGAGCGGAAGGAACCGCGAAGGCGGAGACAAGCGAGGTCGGCAGAGTTTGAGCTGACCCTTACGATAGTACGCAACCCGAGTCGAGGCATCACAGGTCATGAATATCCAACTCCACGAGAATGCACGCACGACGCCGGCGATTCGTCTGGAAATACAGGCCCAGCCTGAGTCGGTAAGCAACCGGGAGTTAACGGAGGCTTACCACCTCAACCGCCACACGGTGGCGAAATGGCGTCGCCGTGAGGTGATGGAAGATGCTTCGCACCGCCCCCAGCGGCTTCACACCACCCTCACCCCAGTCCAGGAGGCGGTGGTGGTCGAGCTGCGCAAGACGTTGTTGCCGCCGCTCGATGACCTGCTGGCGGTAACCCATGAGTTCATCCACCCCGCGGTTTCCCGCTCGGGCCTGGACCGCTGTCTGCGCCGCCACGGGATTTCTACCCTCAAGGCGCTGATGCCCCAAGAGGAAGGCGCCAAGACGCCGGTGAAGATCTTCAAGGCGTATGCGCCGGGCTTTGTGCGCGTCGATGCCGGACCAGGAGCAACGCCGCTACCTGTTCGCTGCCATTGATCGGGCGACGCGCTGGGTTTACGTGGAGATCCTTGAAGATAAGTCGGCAACCGCCGCGAGCGACTTTCGCGCGCGCCTGATTGATAAAGCTCCGTTCACGATCAGCAAAGTGCTCACCGACGACGGCAAGGAATTTACTGATCGCTCCTGTGCCACCGGCGAGCGCCAGCCGACCGGTGCCCATGCCTTCGATCGGGTCTGTACCGACAACCGCATCGAACACCGGCTCACCAAACTGAGAACTCCCCAAACCAACGGCATGATCGAACGCTTCAACAGGCGTATCGCCGACGTTCTGGCCACCACCCGCTTCGACTCCGCCGAGCACCTAACTGATACTATCAAACGCTACGTCCAGGTCTATAATCGATACATCCCTGGAGGAGCACAGGGAAGCGAGGGAGCGTAAGCGACGAGCGGAGTGCGATGACCCCCGTGTAGGCGTAGGGCCAAGCGTTTGGTCGGAGTGCGGCGCGTGAGCGCCGGCGGAGACAAAATGCCAGGCCATGCGACACGGCGTCAAGTCATTGCGGGAGTCCTGGTACCGCGCAGAGTGCGCTCCGGGATGGACGCAGGACGAACGCGGGCCGCCGAAGGCAATGGCCGACGCCCCATTGTTTGCAACCGAAATCGGACGGACCCCATTTCGGGGTGCGCGAAAAATGGCGACGCTCCGGAAAAGGCGCTAGGTCTCATTCCACCTCTTCAATCCATGAGAAATTGGTACTAAAAACAACCCAACCTCTTCAAAAAACGTGTCTATAATCTAGCGGTACTTGACAGCTAAGATTTCACTTATATATTAACCACTCCACTCCCCATGGGAGGAATCAGCACTATGGCGATCAAGACTATCGAGGGTGCGCTGCGCACCGGCGATGCCCGTTTCTGCCTGGTGGTTTCCCGCTTCAACAGCTTTGTGGTGGAGAATCTACTCACGGGTGCGATTGATGTACTGAGGCGTCACGGTGCCGAAGACTCGGACCTGATCATTGTCCGCGTTCCCGGGGCCTTCGAGATGCCGGTGACCATCGAACGCATCGCCGCCAAGGGCGGGTACGACGCGATCATCGCCATCGGTGCTGTGATCCGTGGTGGTACGCCGCATTTCGACTATGTGGCCGGAGAGTGCGTCAAGGGGATGGCGCAGGTGGGTCTCAAGCACGGTATTCCCGTCTCGTTCGGTGTGCTTACCGTGGACACCATCGAGCAGGCTATCGAGCGCGCCGGCACCAAGGCTGGCAACAAAGGGGCGGATGCGGCCATGTCCGCAATCGAGATGGTGAATATCCTGCGACAGTTGGACTGAGATGGGCGGACGCCGCAGCCAGGCACGCCGCTATGCCGTGCTTGCCCTCTATCAGTGGCAGCTCACCGGGCAGGACCCGGTGGAGATCGGTCGCCACTTCCTCGACGACTACGCCTGGGTGGAGGGAGTCGCCGCATCCCTCGACGACCTGGAAGGTGCGCTGGACGCCGGTGCCGAACCGGGACGTTATGATCTGGAGCTGTTCCGGCAGCTCCTCTATGGCGTGCCCGCACGTTGCAAGGAGCTGGACGCGCACCTGCAACCGGCCCTGGACCGCCCTATCGAACGGGTGGACCCCGTGGAGTGCGCCATTCTCCGCGCGGGCGCCTACGAGTTGCTCTACAGTCCCTCCGTGCCCTATCGGGTAGCCATCAACGAAGCGGTCGACCTAGCGAAGCTGCTCGGGGCCGAGCAGGGCCACCGCTATGTCAACGGCGTCCTCGATCGGGTCGCCTGTGACATGCGCGAGGAAGAGACAGGTACGAATGCATCGACCGATTAGGGATGTTGACATTTAATGGGGGAGTAAACCCCAAATTTCAAAATACCCACTTCTGGGGATGTTGGGGACCCGGTTATGCATATCGGCAAGCTCGTTTTTTCTCAGGTCATTGACTCTTTACCGATGCATGCGTTTCGTCGAGGCGTTGCGCGGTACGACGTCAACCGCTACAAGAAGACATTTTCCTGTCTCGACCAATACCTGCGCATGACCTTCGCGCAGTTAACCCATCGCGAGAGCCTACGCGATATTGAAGTTTGCCTGCGCGCCCAGAAGGACAAGTTGTACCACAGGGGTATCCGGGCAACGTTTCCAGAAGCACCGTGGCCGACGCGAAAGAACACCGAGATTGGCGTATCTAGGCAGATCTCGCTCAGGCATTGATTCGCACCCCTCACCCCTGTATGCCGACGAGGACTTGGTGCTTGATCTTGAAACGCGGTTTATGTGCTCGATGCCTCTATCATCGACCTGCGCCTATCCGTCTTTTCGTGGGCACTGTTTCGCTCAACCGAATCTGCCGTCAAACTCCAGACCCCGCTCGATCTTCAAGGCAACATCCCAACCTTTGTCTACATCTCCGACGGCAAGCTACACGACGTCAATGTCCTTGATCTACTGATCCCGGAGCCCGGTGCCTTCTACATCATGGATCGTGGCATGTGGACTTCGAGCGCCTGTTCACGTTGCACAGAACAGGGCGTTTCTTCGTCATCCGCGCCAAGTCCACTACCAAATACAGGCATCGCTACTCTCATCCCGGGGACAAATCCGGTGGCGTTCGATGCGATCAGACCATTGTGCTGGGCGAAATTATACTGCTCTTATATCATTTTTTCATTGAAGAGTTGTGCATAAGTAGGAGAAAAATCCGCATGATAGTCGGTATGCTCGACTACGCCCTGTCACCTGACCAGCTCGCCGACCTGCGTCGGGCACACCGCCGCACCCGAGATAAACGCGAGGCCGACCGCATCAAGGCTGTGGTGTTGCTGGCGACCGGCTGGATGACCGAGGCGGTGGCGGAAGTTTTACTGGTCGATCCCAACACGGTGCGCGCGCACTTCAAGCGTTATGGTAAACGTGGTCTTGAGGCGTGTTGGCGATGGTGTCGGTGGCAGCATTGGCTTGCGCAAGGCCAAGCACCTGGTGGAATTGGACGCCCACCTTCAAGCGAACCTGTACCTCTCGGCCAAAGCGGTCACCTACTGGGTGAAGGAAACCTTTGGGGTGTCTTACACGCAGAGTGGCGTGACCGTAGTGCTGCGCCGGTTGGGTTATGTGTACAAGAAGCACCGGCTGGTGCCTGGCAAGGCCGACCGGGAAGCGCAAACGCAATTCCTCGAGACGTACGACCATATCCGCAATCTCCAGGGTCAGGATGATCCCATCTATTTTATGGATGCGACTCATCCGCAACACCATCCGGTGCTTGCCGGCGGTTGGATCAAGCGTGGCGAGGAGCAGGTAATCCCCACCAACACCGGGCGACGGCGCGTCAATATCAATGGGGGCATTGACCTGGAACGGTTGGAGTCCGTGGTTCGCTTCGATGATACCATCAACGCTGACTCGACCATCGTGTTGTTCGAGCAACTCGCAGCGTTCCACCCTATGGTCGTGTGCATTTATGTCATTTGTGACAACGCACCTTACTACCGTTCCAAAGCAGTTCAAGACTACCTGAAAGCCGCACGCATTCAGCTCGTTTTCCTCCCGCCGTATGCGCTGAATCTGAATTTGATCGAGCGATTATGGAGATTTTTTAAGAAGGGGGTCCTCTACAATCGGCATTATGAAACGTTTGTCGAATTTCGAACAGAGCGTGAAACATTTTTCAAGAACCCGCACAAATACCAACCGGAGTTTCGTTCATTGCTGACCGCAAATTTTGAAATCATCGGGTGAATGAAAAGATGAAATATTGATATTAGCTTAGTATAAGACCGTGCGTGACTATCCCCCCC
>Ga0209364_1000088_pt1 | contig 19160 bp, 19 predicted proteins | sample WorMetHERISLAND2_3_FD_187387 | JGI IMG/M metagenome (GOLD analysis project Ga0209364, IMG submission 187387) | Marine gutless worms symbiont microbial communities from Max Planck institute for Marine Microbiology, Germany - Olavius albidus HERON... | ecosystem: Host-associated > Annelida >... | reverse complement strand
AGAAAGCCGCCTGACGGCGGCTGGGCATGGTCGGCGCTGCGATACATGAAGCCTACGCACCGACCATGCCCGGGAGAACACTCGGCTACATGGTCAACCTAATTGCAGAAGATTCTGGACATAACTCTCATCCGAATTTCTATTCTATCGCATTATTCGTTTCCAATTCGTAGATCTTTGCATTTATCAAGTATCTCGCGGCTAGTATGACGGTCTCGGCACCGACTCCAGGTTTTTCATACTGTCTTGTCGACGCATCATGACCGTCCGGTGAACCCGACCTCGACGGCCTGACCGTACGACATTACGCTCAGGTCTGAGCGTAATGCCAAGGCAGCAGTTCGTCGATACGGGTGATTTTGTGATCGGCGATTCTGGCCAGCGTGTTGGTCAGCCAAGCTTGCGGATCGGCCCGGTTGAGTTTGGCGGTCTCGATTAGGGAGTAGACGATGACCGCCGACGTTCCGCCGTTTTCCGATCCCATGAAAATGAAATTCTTGCGGCCGAACGCAATGGGCTCCTTGTGGGATTCTGCCGTCTTATCGACGATCGATCATCGATGGTCATTTTGCCACCATCAGCGGACCTGGCACGCCATAACACGTCGACCTCGCTGCCCTGAGCCCTGTGGAGTCCGGTACAGGTGAAATCCGGTCGACACGGCGGGATCGCGCCTTCATCTTTTATCCAATAAACGAGCCGATGGTTTCCATGATTCCGCCGTTGCGCAGCAATGAGATGTTGCTTTTTTTCCTATTTTATGTTATTAAGCCCTGTCGTGTTTATTACCGCCGAGGCCGTCCCCGACCATGGACTTACCCCGCAAATTCGCCGCATCTCGCGCGATGGGATGGATTGGGTTCGTTCCGTCACTTTTTTGCACGCACCGGCGGCCGTACCGGGATCGCCGGGATGACGACGGCAAATTCCCTACCAGGCCTACGAGAGTCGTCGAAGGTCGTCATTTCGGCGGGCCCAGACATGGCCGGTGCGCGGGGCCGGCGGAAGGGCCGGTGATCGAATGAGATGTCTAATCGGTTCCCGGGCCGTTGCCGGCGATCGCCGACAAGACGGCGCGGGCGGCGGCTTGGCTGGGCGATCCGCCGGCCGGCCTGAGTGCTTTCAGTGCTTCCTTGTAGGCACTGCGCTGGTTGTCCCGTTTCTGCCCGTCCTCAAACAGGGTCTTCAACTCGGCAACCAGGGCCTCCGGCGTACAATCGGAAAGCAGTTTCTCCGGGATGGCGCCGCGTTCCAGGACCAGATTGACGATGCTGGCATAAGGGACCTTGACCAGGCGTTTGGCGAACCAGGCGGTCAGCGGGTTCATGCGATAGGCGATGACGGCCGGCGTCCCGGTCATGGCCAATTCCAGGGACACGGTGCCAGAGGCCGCGAGCGCTACGTCGGCGGCGGCCATGGCGTCATATTTCTCGTCGGCGGCGTCGATGATCAAGGGCTTGCCCCGCCAGTCCGCCGTTCCGTCGCGTATGGCCGGTGCCAGATGCGGCAGGGTGACGATGGCCGTGCGAACCGGTCCCATTTCGACCGCAACCCGCGCTTGGCTTTGCCCGAAAACAGGAAGGTGGCGGGAGATTTCGCCTCTCCGGCTTCCCGGCAGGACCAGCAACAGGCGTTCCTCCGAGCCGATTTCGTGGCGCCGGCGGAAAACGGCGCCATCCGCATCGCCTGCGCCACTCTCCAAGACCGGATGACCGACGAACGTGCAGCCGAGGTCGACGGCGTCGAAGTACGGAGGTTCGAAAGGCAGCAGCGCCAGCAGGTGATCGAGGAACCGCGCGATTTTCGCCGCCCGCCCCGGCCGCCAGGCCCAAACACTGGGGGCGACATAATGGATCAGGGGAACCCCGGCGCCGGCCAGCCTCTTGGCGACGCGGAAACTGAAATCAGGCGCATCGATGGTGACGACGACGTCGGGGCGCCTGGTCCTGACGTCGTTCACCGTTTCGCCGATGCGTCGGATGAGGAGCGGCAGGCGCGGCACCACTTCAGCCAGCCCCATGACCGCCAGGTCCTCCATGGGAAACAGGCTGACGAGCCCCTCGACCGCCATGCCGTCGCCGCCGACGCCGGCAAAGGATACGGCACCGCCCGTTTCTTCCTTCAGGGCCCACATCAAGCGGGCCCCCAACGCGTCGCCGGACGGCTCTCCGGCAACGAGGTAGATCAGGCGTTCGGGTCTTTCGTCATTCAACGGGGCCCCCATTACGCGCCTTTGCAGAGTGTATCGAGCTGCATGCCGACGACGAACAGGCCCCTGGCATCTGCCCGTCGCACCGTTTCCGCCTCGTCGAGTACGAGGGCATTGCCAGCCTCCACGGCGATACCGGCCAGACCCGCCGCGGCCGCCCGGTCAACCGTTTCCGGACCGATGGACGGCAAATCGGCGCGGCGCTCCTGGCCCGGTTTCAGGGCTTTGACGAGGACGCCTCCGCGTCCACCGGATTCCAGCGAAGCGACCCGGGCCAAAAGATCGTCGGTTCCTGCCTTCTTTTCGAGACCCAGAACCTCACCGTCCCGTGCGATCGCTCCCTGCCCAAGGTCCTGCCGTCCCAAGTCCTTGGCCGCCGAAAAGGCCGTCGCGATATCGGTTCGGTCGGTGTCCGAGGGCTCGACCGTTCCGTAGGCCCCTTCCCTGGCAACCAAACGGGGAACGAGATCGTCGGCACCGACGACGGTAAATCCCTCATCGCCCTCGAGGACACCGATCAGTGCCTTAAGGAGCCCGTCGTCACCCAATTTCTGGGCCCCGGTCTTGGCGAAAAACGCAGCCGTCCATAAATCCGGCCGCAGTGCCGCAAGCGACGGGCGCTGGACGCTGCCGGCGAGAACGATCTCGTCGACCCTTTCCCGGCGCAGCGTCTTGATGACCTTGCCTGCGGCGCCGAGGCGGATCCATTCGTGGGGCGTTCCTTCAAGGGTTTCAGCATCAGCCTGATCCTTGAGGCCAACGACGAAAAAAGGCCTGCCGGTGGTTTGACAATAGCCGATGACAGCCGCCGGAAGGTCGCCGCCGCCGGCGATGATGCCGAGCTTACGCGGCATCTTCCATGCCGGGTTGGCAGATACGCCTCGACGAGTCGGCGCGGACGAAGTTGACGATCTCCATGACCGGCTCGTTTTCAGAGAAATCCTCGGCCACGTCCTCGAGGCGTTCGTTGAGGGTCCCTTCCTCGGCAAAGATCAGGCGATAGGCCTTGCGCAATTCGTGAATCTGGTCGCGAGAGAAGTCGCGCCGCTTGAGCCCGACGATATTGAGGCCTGAAAGGCGTGCCCGGTTTCCGAGAACGGAACCGTAAGGAATGACGTCGTGTTCGACCCCGGACATGCCGCCGACCATGGCATGCTTGCCGATCCGTACAAACTGATGAACCGCCGACAGCCCCCCGACGATGGCCCACTCGCCGATTTCCACATGACCAGCGAGTGTTGCGTTGTTGACCAGGATGGCATGGTCGTGGATCCGACAATCGTGTGCTACGTGCGCGCCGACCATGAACAGGCAGTTATTACCGACCGTCGTCACCATACCGCCGCCTTCGGTGCCCGGGTTCATGGTCACATGTTCGCGAATGACGTTGTTGGCCCCGATCTCGAGCCGCGACGGCTCGCCGTGGTACTTGAAGTCCTGGGGTTCATAGCCAATCGAAGAAAAGGGGTAGATCTTCGTATTGGCGCCGACCCGCGTTCGGCCCGCGACGGTGACGTGGGAAACCAGCACGACGCCGTCATCCAGGGTCACCGACGCACCGACCGTGCAAAAGGGTCCGACGGTCACGTTGTCGCCGATTACGGCACCGTCTTCGACGACGGCAGCTGAATGGATGTTCGGCATTTACAATTCCACGATCATGGCCGAATAAACGGCCTCGGCGACCAACTGTCCATCGACACGCGCCCCGCCCCGGAACTTCCAGACATTTCCGCGTTGACGCTGTTTTTCGACGTGTAGCAAGACCCTGTCGCCAGGGCGCACCGGTTTACGGAACCGAGCTTGGTCGACCGTCATGAAATAGACGACGTTGCCGGTCCTCTTACCAGTCGTTTCGATAACGAGTATGGCAGAGGTTTGCGCCATGGCCTCGATGATCAGAACACCCGGCATGATCGGATGGCCCGGAAAGTGCCCTTGAAAAAACGGCTCGTTCACGGTCACGTTCTTGATCCCGACGGCGCTTTCGCCAGGGACCATGTCGGTGACCTTGTCGATCAACAGGAACGGGTAGCGGTGAGGAATCATCTCCATAATCTCCTCGATCTCAACCGTATCCCTTTGCTCTTCGTGTTCCTTGTCCATCCGCCATTTCCCCTTCTTAGAAACGAAGCGCTCCAGGGCAGCAACCTCTTTCAACCAGGTGCGCATTGGTTTCGCTGGCGAGCCGCCCACCGTGGCGCCCGGTTCGATATCGCGCATCACACCACTTTGCGCTGCGATTCTCGCGCCGGAACCGATATTCAAATGCCCGGTCAATCCCGCCTGCCCACCAAGCATGACGAAATCGCCGATTTCCGTGCTGCCCGAAACTCCGACTTGGCTGACGACGACACAATGCCGCCCGATCTTCACGTTGTGGGCAATCTGAACCAAATTGTCGACTTTGGTACCATCGCCGATCATCGTGTCGGGCCCCGTACCACGGTCGATCGTGGTATTGGCGCCGATCTCAACGTCATTGCCGATGATCACGCGGCCCAGTTGCGGCACCTTGATGTGTCCATTGGGACCAAGAGCGAAGCCAAAGCCGTCCTGGCCGATACGAACGCCCGCGTGCACGGTAACGCGCGCACCGGCAATACAATGACTTATCGAAGCGCCCGGTCCGACGTAACCGCATTCACCGATGACGACCCCGTCTCCGATGACGGCGTTGGCTGCGATCCGGCAACCGTCGCCGATCTCAGCTTTCTTGCCGATAACCGCACCCGCCTCGATCGCAACGCCATTTCCGACCATCGCATCGGCTGCGACGCTCGCCGTTTCTGCGACGGCGCCGTCCCTTGCTGGCGACGGATAGAAAGCCTGTGCCACCCGCGCATAGCCGTGATAGGGCGTATCCGTCAGCAACAACGCCATGTGCCCGGGAGCACGGTCAGCCATTTCCGGCCTCACGATGCAGGCACCGGCGTTGCTTGATTCGAATGCTTCGACATAAAGCTTGTTATCAAGAAAGCTGACGTGTTGCGGGCCGGCATCGGACAACGGCATGACGTCCGTGAACGGGCCATTGCCAGCTGGAGCGCCAGCGACCTCGGCTCCGGCCAAATCGGCAAGTTCTTCCAGGGAGAACGGGCCGGTGACCGAATGGAACCTGGGGTCGGCCATGGATTATTGCCCGGGGGCAGCGACTTTCACGTTAGGCAGCGCCGCATCGAGCCGTTTTAGGACTTCGGCCGTAATGTCGAGGCGATGCGAAACGAGAATGGTCAGGTCGCGACGCAGAACCAGGTGGAGGTTATTCTCTTTCGCAATACCTTCGATGATCTTGTTGAGTTCATTCTCGACAACGACCATGGCGTCCGACCGAGATTTGCCAAGCGCTCGTTTGTGTTCCTGCACCTTGCGTTGAACGTCGACCACTTTCTGTTCGAAATTACGCCGCTCCTGGGCAAAGGCTTCCGGCGCCAAGATGGCCCGTTTTTTGGCGAGTTCCTGATTGGCGGCACGGAGCGCGTCCTCTTCCTTCTTGACCTCGTCCTGAAAGCTCTTGTTGAACGCTCCCATTTGCTTATTGACGTCCTGCACGGCAGACGCCTGCCGGCGAATGGCGACTAGGTCGATAATAGCGATCCTGAGGCCCTGAGAGGACGCCGCGGGTTTTTCCGCCTCTTGTCCGAGGGCATGCCCACTAATGGAGAGAAGGCCGCAAAGAACGAACAAAGAAATGACGATTTTTAGATTTTTCAACATTCTCTCCTAAAACCGGGCACCGAAGTTCACCCTGAACAATTCCTCCTCGTCGAAGTCTTCTTTGGCCAGAGGAAAACCGACGTCGAAACCCAGCGGTCCAAACGGCGACACCCATGTGATGCCAACCCCTGAGGAGACACGCAAGCTTCCCGTATCCTCAACAGTCGCATTGGTCGGCTCCAACTGGCCCGAACTTCCCATATCCGTGAAGACACGGCCAGTGACACCGAGTTCGGCGGGAAGACCCAAGGGGAATCCCAATTGCAGCGTCCCCGTATACATCCACTCACCGCCCAAGGCGTCATCGGTCAAGGTATCCCGCGGTCCGACTCCGCGGGTCGCGAATCCGCGTAAATCATCGCCACCGATGTAGTAACGCTCAAGGATATCCACGTCATCGCCGAGCCCGATGATGTAGCCAGCCTTCCCGCCGACGGTAATTACCCATTCGTCGACGACCTCGTAATAGGTCGCACCACGCACCGTGTTTCGCAGGTGCTTCAACGTTCCGCCGAGACCCGCCGCATCCGTTCTAAGGGCAACCTGATACCCTTCTGTCGGCTTCAGGGGACTATCGCGCTTGTCGTAATTGATGTTGTGGGAAACCTGCGACAAATACTCGGCTCCTTCCTGGGCTTGGACCAGGGTCGACGCGTTGGTGTCGACATCCGTGATTTTCGCCCGGCGGAAGGTGTAATTCCAAGATTGCGTCAGGTCCTCGGTGATCGGGTACCCAGCCCGCAATCCGAAACCCGTCCGTTGGGTATCGTAGGAACTGGTATCTTGAAGATTCTGACTGACGTGAAAGATGTCGAAACCAGCAGCAATCTCACGATCGAGGAAATAGCGTTCGGTGAAAGATAAATCGATCGTGCTCCGTTCCGCCGCCAACTGAAATTTCAAGCCGACATTCTGACCACGACCGAGGAAATTGGCCTCGGTGATCTCGATCTCGCCGATGGCGCCGACTGCCGAAGAGTAACCCGCACCGAGCGAAATGGAACCCGTCGACTTTTCCTCCACCGCTACATTGATTACAGCCTTGTCAGGCGCGCTTCCCGGTACCTGTTCGATATTTAGCTTCTCGAAAAAGTTCAACCGTTGCAGCCGCTGGCGCGACCGGCGCATTTTGGCCGAATTGAAAGCGTCGCCCTCTACGATCTGAAACTCGCGCCGGATGACCTTATCCAGGGTTCGCACATTGCCTGAGATGTCGATCCTCTCGACGAACACCCGCGGCCCTTCGTTGACTTCGAAGGTAATGTTGATTTTTTGAGTGTCGCGGTCGCGGTTGACACGCGGACGCACATCCACGAAAGCGAAACCGAGCTCACCGACCCGGTTGGTGATCGTTTGAATGGCATCGTCAACGGCCGTGATGTCATACCAATCGCTGGTCTCGATCTCGATCACCTCTTCGATTTGCTCGGCCTTCAAATCGCGTAGGTTCGCCTTGACCTTGATTTCGCCAAACTCGTAGCGAGCCCCTTCCTCCACGGTGAAGGTCAGGAAAAAGTCCCGCCGGTCCGGTGTCAGTTCGGCAACAGCGGAAAGAACCCGGAAATCGACATAACCATCGGACAGGTAGAAGCGGCGCAGCAATTCCCGATCCAGCGTCAAGCGGTCCGGATCGTAGTTGTCGTCATTGGATAGGAAGCGCCACCATGCCGTTTCCTTCGTTCGGACGACTTCCCGCAAACGGCGGTCGCTGAACTCCTTGTTTCCGACAAAGCGGATGCTTTCGACCTCCGACAGGTCGCCCTCGTTGATCTCGAACACCAAATCGATGCGGTTTTGTGACAGCTGGATGATCTTCGGTTCGACGGTGACGGCGAAACGTCCGTTGCGGCGATAGAGGGTCAGAATGCGTTTGACATCGTTCTGAACCTTCGTTCGCGTGTAAATGACGCGCGGACGAAGGGTCGTCTCCGCCTGCAATTGTTCGCTTTCAACCTTATCATTGCCTTCGAATGCGATGCGGTTGATGACCGGGTTCTCGACCACGGAAATGACCAAGGTGAAACCCCGCCGCCGCGCACTGACATCGGCAAAGAGACCGGTCGCGAACAAACTTTTCAGGGATCGGTCGAGGCGTAGCGCATCAAAGGCGTCTCCCTCGCGGATGAGCAGATAGGATTTGACCGTACCCGGTTCAATCCGTTGGGCGCCTTCGACCGTGATCTGACGGATTACGTCTCCCGCCTGCGGAAGCACAGGCGTTACCGACCGGGTTTGCGCCCAGGCATGACCATTAACCTGAAGCAAAACCACGAGAGTCAAAATAGACAGCAGGAAACGTGATATCCGCCCCAAGCAATCCTCCCAAACGAGAAAATTATTACGTTATGAGTCCTTTTATGAACTCTATTACGTCTAAATGTACCAAATCGTTCCAAGTCACAAAAACGACCAGCATCAATACCAGAATCAGGCCGAAACGGAAACCGTATTCTTGGGCTCTCGGCCCCAGTGGACGGCCCCGAATCACCTCGATTCCGTAGAAGACAAGATGGCCGCCGTCGAGCATCGGGATGGGGAACAGGTTGATGAGACCTAAGTTGACCGACAACAGGGCCATCAAGTGAATATACTCGACAAAGCCCTCCTGGGCCATCTGACCCGCGACCTGCGCAATGCGCAGTGGCCCGCCCAGGTCGTCGGTGCCGCGGTTTCCGGTCAACATGTCGCCGACGTATTTGAGAATGGCGACGGTCAGCGTGTAGGTCCGTTCAATGCCGAACCAAAGGGCGGCCAGCGGGTTCTGCCTCTCGTATTCGACGTTTTCGCGGTCCCACTCGACACCCAGCAATCCGACTGGGGCGGCAACACCGTCCTCGCCCGCCCGGGTAGACGTTTTCGGAACGGCGCGGAGGACCAATTGCTCATCGTTGCGCTGAACACCGAACGTCAACTCGACTTCTGGGTTTTTGCCGACGGTCGTGCGTAGTTCTTCGAAATACGTGATCGGTTCGCCGTTAATACTGATCACTCGATCACCGGTCATGAACCCGGCTTGCTCGGCCGCACTGCCTTTCAATACCTTTCCGATACTGGCGAGGGGAACGGCCGTACCGATGGTTCCAGCCAGCATGGCAAACACGAGGATGCCGAAAAGGAAGTTGATGGCCGGCCCAGCGAAGACGATCGCGGCGCGCTGACCGACCGTCTTGTACTCAAAGGATACGGCCTTTTCCGCTTCCGTCAGCTCACGCGGTTCCTCACCGTCTTCGGGAAGATCCTCCTGTCCAAGCATCTTGACGTATCCGCCAAGCGGAATGGCGCTGATCTTCCAGCGCGTCTCGCGGCTGTCAGTCCAACCATAGAGCTCGGGGCCAAAGCCAACCGAAAACACCTCGACCCGAACGTTGTTCCGACGAGCCACCCAATAGTGTCCAAGCTCGTGAACAAAGACGAGTATGGTCAACAGGACCAGGAATACGACGATGTAATACCAAGTAAAATCGAGAATGCCCATGGACTGAGAGTCGATGCCTTTATTATCAGGAGGTTAAGCCAACCGGGTTCGAGTATGCCCAAGTGCCGCGTCAACAGACCTTTGCCGCATGGCACCGGGCTTCCGCGTCCGCCTCGACGACATCTTCCAAGGAGTCGAGGCTACGCACCGGTACGTTGTCCAATGTATCTTCCACGATCCGCATGATATCGAGAAAGCCGATCTTTTCACGCAGAAACAGGTCGACCGCGACCTCGTTGGCCGCATTCAACAGCGTAGGCGCGCCACCACCCTTTTGCAACGCCTCGCGGGCCAGACGCAGGGCCGGAAACCGGGTCGGATCCGGGTCTTCGAACGTCAGTGTCGCCACTTCGCGAAGGTCGAGCCTGGGTGAAGGGGCCTCCATGCGATCGGGCCACGCCAAGGCATAGGCGATCGGTGTTCGCATGTCGGGTGTTCCCATCTGGGCAAGAACTGAACCGTCGACGTATTCCACCATGCTGTGAACCACCGATTGCGGATGAACGAGAATGTCGATCTGGTCTTCGACGATCGGAAAGAGGTGAAAGGCCTCGATCATTTCGAGGCCTTTGTTCATCATGGTCGCCGAATCAATGGAAATCTTGGCGCCCATGTCCCAATTCGGATGGGCGACGGCCTGCGCCGGGGTCGCGTCTGCCATGTCCTCGAGAGACTTTTCGCGGAAGGGGCCGCCGGACGCGGTCAGGGTAACAGTACGGACCTTGTCCGATTGCTCGAAATCGAAAACCTGGAAAATCGCGCTGTGTTCTGAATCGACCGGCACGAGCGACGCTCCGTTTCCACGCAACTCCTTAACGAAAATATCGCCAGCCGAGACCAGGCATTCCTTGTTGGCGAGCCCGATAGTGGCGCCCCGGCGAACCGCTTGCAGTGTCGGGGCCAATCCGGCGGCGCCGACAATGGATGCCATAACCCATTCCGCGGGACGGTCCGCAGCCTCGGCCACGGCGTCTGGCCCTGCGGCAGCTGCGATGCCTGACCCAGCGAGCAGATCCTTGAGATCGCCATACCGCTTAGGATCGGCGACGACTGCGAGTTTCGCCGAAAGGTTCCGGGCTTGTGTGGCCAGGAGCTCAACATTGCTATTGGCCGTCAACGCTTCGACTTTATAGATTTCGGGATTACGTTCCAGTAGATCGACCGTATTGCATCCGATCGAACCTGTGGAGCCTAGGATGGTTACCGACTTCGGATCGGCGACGGAATGGACCGTTGTCGGACTCACACCCATGCCAACAAGCTCCCTTTTCCCGACGCTTCAGTGATCAAGGCGGCGGCCAACGCAGCCGCCAACAACCCATCGACACGATCGAACAGTCCGCCGTGGCCAGGGATGAAGGTTCCGGAGTCCTTCTTGTCGAAGCGCCTTTTGACCCAGGATTCCAGCAAATCGCCTCCTTGCGACACGACCCCAAGCGCACCGCTTGCCAGTGCCAATGGAATCACACTTTGTCGTTCCAATACAAGTGCCGTGACGCCCCCTACCAAAGCTGCGAACAATACGCCGCCGCCGAGCCCGGCCCAGGTCTTGTTCGGCGAAATTCTTGGCGCCAGCTTGGGGCCGCCAATCGTACGCCCGGCGGCATAGGCACCGGTGTCCACCGCCCAGACCATGGCAAAAAGCCAAAACACCGTGTAGGCACCTAAATCTGGGTCGGTGCGGAGGTAAATTAAAGCCCAAACCGATGCCACGAGATAAACAGCACCGAACACGAGCCAACCCGCCCGCCTGCCACAGAGACCAAACCATTCCCACGCCAATACCGCGGCCCCGACGAAGACCATGGCATCGAACCAGGGCGACCCGAAATACACAGCCGCCAATGCGGGCGGGATCATTACCGCCGCCGATAACAGTCGCAGTAACAGCGCGCCGCTTCCGGGCTTAGGCTCCGGTCGTCCCGTACCGGCGCTCACGGTTCCGAAAGTCCTCAATCGCCCTGTAGAAATCCGGCTCCGCGAAATCCGGCCACAGAGTATCGATAAACACGAGCTCCGTGTAGGCGAGTTGCCAAAGAAGAAAGTTGCTGATCCTCTGCTCGCCGCTTGTCCGGATCAATAGATCCGGATCAGGGATCCCGGTCGTAAACAAACGCCTATCGAACAGATCTTCGTCAATCATCGCGGGATCGATGGCGCCAGTGGTTGCTTCAACGGCAATGCGGCGCGTCGCCTCAACGATTTCCGCGCGCCCTCCGTAACTCAATGCAATGGTCAATACGAGCTTCGAGTTGCCCGCCGTTTGACGTTCCGAACTCTCGATCAATTCGACAATGTCCGGAGCCAAGCGCGACCGTTCACCAATGACCTGGAAGCGGACACCTTCCTTGTCCAGGGCATCGATTTCCTTGCGCAGATACAGGCGAAGGAGACCCATCAGATCTTTTACCTCGGTCGCCGGACGTTTCCAGTTTTCCGACGAGAACCCGAATAACGTCAGGTAGGAAATCCCACTCTTGATGGCATATTCGACGCTTCGGCGCACCGCCGCGGCACCACGCTGGTGTCCCGCCGTCCTCGGCAGGCCTCTCGACTTCGCCCACCGGCCATTACCGTCCATGATGATCGCAACATGGTCGGGGACCGCAACCAAAGTGGAGCCAGAGTTGAGCGAGACGGCTTTCATAACACTAGACCTGCATGATCTCTTGGTCCTTGTGTTTCAACGCCTCGTCGATCTTACCCACATATTCGTCGGTGAGACCCTGCACTTCGTCCGCAAACTCGTGGTGCTGGTCTTGAGAAATGTCGCTCGCCTTTTCCGCGGCCTTCAGGTCGTCCATGGCATGACGCCGTACATTACGCACGGCAACACGGGCATCTTCGGCGTATTTGGCAGCGACCTTGGTCAATTCCTGGCGCCGTTCCTCGGTCAGGGCCGGAATGGGAACACGTACCAACTGCCCATCGGTCTGGGGATTGAGGCCCAGCCCCGATTCCATGATCGCCTTCTCGACAGATGAAACCAGTCCCTTGTCCCACACCTGAACGGCGAGCATGCGCGGTTCCGGCACGCTGATCGTACCGACTTGGTTCATAGGCATTTCCGACCCGTAAGCCGAAACCATGATTGGTTCCAGAAGGCTCGTCGCCGCCCGCCCCGTGCGCAGGCCGCCAAATTCCTGGTGCAAGACATCGACGGCGCCTTCCATCCGCCGCCTGACGTCTTTTTTCAGTTCGTCGATGTTACTGGCGTCAACCATTATTCCGTCTCCCTGTTTAGTTATTCGGATATGATGGTGTGCTTACCGGAACCGCTGATGACGTCCGCAAACCCTCCGGGATTGTGAATGGAAAAGACAAGGATGGGAACCTTGTTTTCGCGCGACAGCGCGATCGCCGACGTGTCCATCACTTTCAAGTCCCGGGCGATCACCTCCTGATAGCTCAGGCTTTCGAATCGCTGTGCGGTAGCGTAGGTTTTCGGATCGGAATCATAAACCCCGTCGACCTGGGTTCCCTTGAGCAGGGCGTCGCATCCCATTTCCACAGCTCTGAGCGCCGCCGCCGTATCCGTGGTGAAGAACGGATTTCCCGTTCCACCAGCAAAGATCACGACCCGTCCCTTTTCCATATGACGGACGGCTCGGCGCCTGATGTAGGGCTCACAAACGGTTGCCATCGGAATTGCCGACAGAACACGGGTTTGCACCTCCATCCGTTCGAGGACGCTTTGCACGGCCAATGCGTTGATGACGGTCGCGAGCATCCCCATGTAGTCGGCACTGGTTCGCTCGATTCCCTCCGCGGCGCCTGATACGCCACGGAAGATATTGCCCGCACCGATGACCAGGCTGACTTGAACGCCCATGTCGTGGACCGCCTTCACGTCTGTGCAGATCCGCTCCATGGTCTCTTGGTCGAGCCCGAACTCTCGCTCCCCCATCAGGCCTTCACCGGAAAGCTTGAGAAGGACGCGTCGGTATTTCGCTTCGTCGGCCATGAAAGCCCCTGTTTCGTCGGGCTGTCGCCCTTGTCTTTATCGCTTCCACGTCCCGGGTGCGGAACCCTGAGGGCGGCGGACCGCGGCCAATATAGCGGGCCGCCGCGGTCTGGTCTTGGTGTTTCTTCGAGTGAATGCCACCTCAGGTGCCGGCAACGGCCGCGACTTCCGCGGCGAAGTCCTCTTCTTCCTTCTCGATGCCCTCGCCGAGGACGAACGTCCGAAATCCGCCGACCGAAAAATCGCCGCCGGCCGCCTTACCGGCTTCGGCAATGGCGTCGGAAACCTTCGTTTCACCGTCGATGACGAAAGTTTGATCGACCAAGCAAACCTCTTCGTAGAACTTGCGCATCCGGCCATCGACCATCTTCTCGATGATTTCCTCGGGTTTTCCGGATTCCCGGGCCTGTTCGGAGAGTACGGCGCGCTCGCGCTCGACCTCAGCCGCATCGAGATCATCACGGGAAACAGCGAGGGGCTTGCTGGCGGCGACATGCATGGCCAGTTGCTTACCGAAACGGGCCGCGGCTTCCGCATCGCCGTCGGTCTCGAGGGCTACGATCACGGCGATCTTGCCCAAACCGCCGGTCAGGGCGTTGTGGACATAGGACGCCAGAACGCCGTTCTCGACGCTCAAGGACGTGGCGCGGCGCAAAGCCATGTTCTCGCCGATAGTGGCGATCAGATGGGTCAGTTGTTCCTCGACCGTGCGTTCCTCTCCGGGATAGGCGGTCGCCTTGAGGGCGTTCAGATCTTCGCCGGTTTCCAACGCCAAGCTGGCGATGGTCCGCACGAAATCCTGGAACGTATCGTTGCGGGCCACGAAATCGGTTTCAGCATTGACCTCGACGACGGCACCGCGAGCGCCGTCAGTGGCGACACCGACGAGCCCCTCGGCGGCCACGCGGCCGGCTTTTTTGGCCGCCGCCGCCAAACCTTTTGTACGCAGCCAGTCAACCGACGCCTCGACATCACCATCGTTCTCGGCCAACGCCTTCTTGCAGTCCATCATTCCGGCACCGGTCTTGTCGCGCAGTTCCTTTACCAGTGCTGCCGTTATCTCAGCCATCTTCCACCTCTCGGGTTCTAAGACATCATATTCGTGTCGGAGGGCCCGCCGATTGGCCGCCTTTCCATTAGGCCGGCGGCGGGCACTATGCCTCGGCCGACTTCTTTTCCTCCGTACCGGCATCATCAGATCCGGCTTCGTCGGGGGCCGCCGCTTGCTCTTCGGATGCCGCCTCTCCAGGCGCCGCCTCCGGTTCGCCGTCGGCCGCCGCTTCCGCCGCGGCTTCGACGCCGTCTGCCGCAGCGCCATCTGGATTCTCGCCTGCAGCTTCACCACCTTCCTCGGCCGGCAGTTGCTCCTCCGGGACCTCTTCCGCTTCGCCGAGGTCACCGCCAGAATGGGCGAACTCTTCTTGGATACCATCGAGCACAGCGCCGGCAATCAAGTCGCAATAGAGGTTGATGGCGCGAATGGCGTCGTCATTTCCGGGAACCGGATAGTTGATGCCTTCCGGGTCGCTGTTCGAGTCGATGACCGCGACCACTGGAATGCCCAGTTTTCGGGCCTCGGCGACTGCGATCGATTCCTTGTTGGTATCAATGACCACTAGGATATCCGGCAGGCCGCCCATTTCCTTGATGCCGCCGAGCGCGCGCTCGAGCTTGTCGCGTTCACGGGTCAGCCCCAACAACTCGCGTTTGGTCAAGCCGACAACTTCGCCTGCCAACTGCTCGTCCAGGTCGCGAAGGCGCTTGATCGAGTTCGAAATGGTGCGCCAGTTCGTCAACATGCCGCCAAGCCAGCGGTGATTCACGAAATACTGCCCGCACTTACGCGCGGCATCGGCGACCCTTTCGGAGGCTTGCCGCTTGGTGCCGACGAATAGAACGCGGCCGCCGCTGGCAGCCGTCTTACGCACCGCCAGCATGGCCTGATGCAAGAGCGGCACCGTCTGTTGCAGATCGATGATGTGAATGTCGTTGCGCGAACCGAACAGGAAGGGCCCCATCTTTGGGTTCCAACGCCGCGTGTTGTGTCCGAAATGAACGCCGGCTTCAAGAAGCTGGCGCATGCTGAAGGCAGGCAATGCCATGGTCTGTTTCCTTCTCCGGTTGAGCCTCCGCGGGAGTGACCGGATACCCGGCACCGGAGCGACGAAACCGGCGAATTTGCGCCGACGCCGCAGTCCCGCGTGCGAAATCGCGCCCTGGATACCGCCCGGCCGAGCGTATTGCAAGCCCTATGACTTGCTTCTCCCGCCGGGTCCGGTTTATCCCTGTCGGTTTCCGGTCCGCAGAAAGCAGGAGGTTCTGTCGCCATGCCCCAGCGTATCTTCGTTGCCTTTTCCCTTGTTCTGGTATTGTCCGTCACCACGGCGTCGCTGACGGTTCGGGCGGGCGAGTCATCGTTGCAGAGCATCCAGGTCGCCGACAACGTTTACGCGTTGGTCGGGCCGCTTACCCAGCGGGATCGGAATAACCTGGGCAACAATGCAACTTTCGGCTTCATCGTAACCGACGCGGGCGTCGTTCTAATCGACCCGGGCGGAAGCGCTAAAGGCGCGGCCGTCATCGCGGCGCAAATCGGCGCGGTCACGCATAAACCGGTCAAATGGGTTATCAACACCGGCGGACAGGACCATCGCTGGCTCGGCAATGGGTATTTTCGCGAACGGGGCGCCGAAATCATCGCGGCGGCGGCGGCAGTCGCCGACCAAAGAGAGCGGGCCAACGATCAACTGCTCGTCCTCGAGGCGTTGATCGGTGCCGACAATCTGTCCGGTACGGACACCGTTTTTGCATCCCGGACTTTTGATCAGCGGTTCGCGCTCACGCTCGGTGGAGAGACGTTCGAACTGTCCATGGTCGGACCGGCCCATACGCCGGGCGACACCTTGGTATGGATGCCAAAGCGGAAAGTCGTTTTTGCCGGAGACGTCGTTTACCTGGAACGCATGCTGGGAGTTGGCGGACAATCCGACTCCGCCGGGTGGCTCCAGGCCTTCGCGGCACTCGAAAGCCTGTCGCCCGAAATCATCGTGCCGGGCCATGGAAGGCCGGCCGGTCTTGCCGAAGCCCGTGCGCAAACCCGGGACTACCTCGTTTTTCTGAGGCAGGCGGTCGGCGACCTCATCGAAGCCGGGGGAACGCTAGCCGACGTCGGCAAGATCGATCAGAGCCGGTTCGCCCACTTGGCCGTTGCCGACCAAATTGCCGGCCGCAACGCCCATCAAGTGTTTCAGGTGATGGAATGGGAATAACGCGTACCGCCGCTGTTAACAGTGCGTAACACGGCGCGCACACGTCGTTCATCGCAATGACGAATGCCTTTCATACATTTTTATGCCGTAATGTGCGGTGCCAATCCAGCGTGAGAGAGGAACGGATCATGGAGCTCTGCCCTTACGAAGCCGAGCGGCTCGCAGCGCTCGTCAGTTACGGAATCCTAGACACGGACTTCGAGGAAACTTACGACCGGATTACGCGCCTGGCGGCCCGGATTTTCGGTGCTCCCATCAGCTTGGTATCCCTCGTTGACGAAAAACGCCAATGGTTCAAATCGGCCTACGGATTGAGCGCTCGCGAAACACCCAGGGAATATGCCTTCTGTCAGCATGCCATTCAGCAGGATTCCGTTTTCGTCGTGCCCGACGCGACCCAGTCAGAGACCTTCAAAGACAATCCGCTGGTCACCGGCAAACCGCATGTTCTCTTTTATGCCGGCGCCCCGTTGATCAACCCTGACGGGTTCGCGCTTGGAACCCTATGCGTCATCGACAATCAGCCGCGCCAAGGATTGTCGGACGAAGATCAGGCCATGTTGGGCGATTTTGCAGCTCTCGTCGTCGAGCTCATGGAAAATCGCAAGCATATCCGCCTACTCGAGCGCCGGGCGGCGGCCTAGTTGAAAGAGGCACCAGATCCGGAATGCTAATGGAAAATAAGAACGACCCGGCCGCCACTTCTTTCGAAGCTGCTGGTTCCGCCTTGCCAGACTGCGTCGGTGAAACACCCCATTGTCGTTACGAACCGACAAACACGGAGCCACTCGAGATCCCTCTCCAAGAAATCTGCCAGCCGAGCGTGGCCACACTCATGTATTATTGGAGATCCTTGCGGGGAGATCGTTTTGCGCCGGCTTGGAACGAGTTTGATCTTTTTGCTCTGGGCACCGAATCGATCCCGCGCGTTATCGTCGTCGACGTCAACCGAGCGCCGTTTCGTATCGATTACCGTTTTTGGGGAACGGCCAATGTCAAGGTTAAAGGTTTCGACATGACCGGCAAATCTCTCGATGCCTTCCCGCCGAATAGGGGCGCGATGGCAAGGGAGGAGTACCGTCGTGTGGTAACCGAGAAACGGCCCATCGCCTTCAAGGACACACTCGCCCTACCCATTGATCAGCTGAGTTCAGGGCTTGAGCGGGCACCTTTCGACCAGATAGTCGTCCGTGTCCCCCTGTCCGACGATGGTGCGCTTGTCGACCACGTGGTGTCATTATGCAATTGGGAGCGGGCGCCGCAGTCCTAAGCGTCGAGTTCGGGCGAGCTGGCCGGACCTCGGCAGCGCGATTGGGACTCGCGTCGGCTGGGCGTCGCCCGACCTGGTTTTTTTCGATTTCCTTAGGTGGTATCGTTTTCACGACATGAGCAATGAGCAACAAACTTCGGACGTCGATTCGCTGGAAGAAGCGGTGGCATCGATCGTCGATAGTCTTGTCGACGAAATTATCGCCGTATCGGACGAATTGGGCGGTTCAATCGACACCGCCCAGATCCGTAATCTTGCCGACAGTTACAAGGATTCGCCGGCGAGCAAAAAGGCCTTGAAGAAATGTGTCGCCCAAATCAAAGCAAGCCTGCCGCAAACCGATCCGAAAAGCCGCCGACAACGGGTGCTCGAACGGGTATTGATCGGACGTATCGAGGGGTTGTTTCCGACCACCGGTGATCTGGGCCGGGGCCGTCAGATCGTGTCGCGCCGCGCCCTTCCCGGCCTGTTCGGTACCATCAAATCGCTGATCGGGCCGGACCCGTTCCAGGAACGCAGCGAAATCTGTGACGAGTTTCTCGCCCGACATCGCGCCGACAAAGGGGACCCCGTCGACTGGGCCGCAATCGAGCGGAGCCCGGAATGCAACCGCGCCGTCGACGAGGTGTTGATCCTGTTTGCCGTGCAGTTCGAGAACCGGGACGACCGTGTTCTGTGGTTGAGCGAACGCATCAACGAGAATCTGGCCGCGGCCGACGAATTTCTGTTCGAGGGCGGCAACGTCGAGTCGTGGACGATGGATAAAGCGGGAGCGCAAATGCTGTTGCGCGGGCTTTTTGCGTCTTTTCTGCTCAAACTCTCCGAACCGGATGGACGGCCCTCCCTTGTAGAGCAATTCGAGGAAGACGGCGTCACGGCTATGGAACGCCTATTGGCCTCGCTCAGAGGCCGGGCCTGACGGTCAGGCGATATCGCGCGCGAAACTCGAATTTCTTGACTTGGCGCATCTGCGGACGTGACAAGACGAGCTTTCCGAGGACATCGCCACGCCTTGCGAGATCACGGATGCCGATGGACTAGGTCCTGTTGACAGTTAACGCAACCATATCATGGTGCCAACGAGGTGTAGCATGGCCAAGTAGGCTGTGGCGGTCTTTTCGTAGCGCGGCGCAATACGTCGGAAGTGTTTGATTTTGTTGATGAAGCATTCGACGACATGCCTTTCCTTGTAGAGTTCGGCATCGTAGCGGATGAGCCGTGCGCGTGTCGGGTTGGGCGGGATGACCGCCATCATC